>Ga0079224_100006064_pt1 | contig 15958 bp, 13 predicted proteins | sample Stecom2015_FD_80414 | JGI IMG/M metagenome (GOLD analysis project Ga0079224, IMG submission 80414) | Agricultural soil microbial communities from Utah to study Nitrogen management - Steer compost 2015 | ecosystem: Environmental > Terrestrial > Soil > Agricultural land | place: USA: Utah...
GCCGATGTTCATCATCATCGGCGTCTGGGGCGGCGAGCGGCGCATCTACGCGACGATGAAGTTCTTCCTGTACACCTTCCTCGGGTCGGTGTTCATGCTCGTCGCGCTGATCTACATGTACCTGCAGGGCGGCAGCTACTCGATCCCGGATCTGCACGCGCTTCCGCTGTCGATGACGGAGCAGACGCTGATCTTCTTCGCGTTCCTAATCGCGTTTGCCGTGAAGGTGCCGATGTGGCCGGTGCACACGTGGCTGCCGGACGCACACGTCGAGGCGCCGACGGGCGGCTCGGTGATCCTCGCCGCGATCCTGCTGAAGATGGGCGGCTACGGTTTCGTCCGCTTCTCGCTGCCGATCGCCCCGGACGCGAGCCAGGCGCTCGCCTGGCTGATGATCGGGTTGTCCCTGATCGCGATCGTCTACATCGCCGCCGTCGCGCTCGTGCAGCAGGACATGAAGAAGCTGATCGCGTACTCGTCGATCGCTCACATGGGCTTCGTCACGCTCGGCTTCTTCGTCATCTTCGATGTCGTCGCGAACACCGGAGACGGGCAGGGCGCTCAGCTCGCTCTGCAGGGCGGAATGGTGCAGATGATCTCGCACGGGCTCATCTCGGGCGCACTGTTCCTCTGCGTCGGCGTGCTGTACGACCGCATGCATACGCGGGAGATCGCCGCGTACGGGGGTGTAGCGAACGTGATGCCGAAGTTCGCGGCCTTCATGGTGCTGTTCGCGATGGCGAACTCGGGGCTCCCCGGGACCTCCGGGTTCGTCGGCGAGTTCTTCGTGATTCTCGGCAGCTACCAGGCGAGCTTCTGGCTCGCGTTCTTCGCGGCGACGATTCTGATCCTCGGCGCTGCCTACTCGTTGTGGCTGGTGCGCCGCGTCGTGTACGGCGAGATCGGCAACGAGCGGGTCGCGGCGATGCCGGACCTCGACCGCCGCGAGTTCTTCATCCTCGGCGTCCTGGCCGTCTCCGTGCTGCTGCTCGGCGTGTGGCCTGCGCCGCTCGTCGAGGCGATGGACGTGACGCTCGCGAACCTGCTGGAGCAGGTTCTGCAGTCGAAGCTCTGACTTGGGACCCGCAATGATCGACTACGCGCTTGCCGCCCCCGAGATTTTCCTGACCGGCGCGATCTGCGTCGTGCTGCTCGTCGACGTGTTCCTTCGGCACGAGCAGCGGCAGGTGACCTATTACCTGTCTATGCTCGCGCTCATCGGCGCCGCCGTGATGTCGGCGATGTCCGGCGTCGAGTCGGCGGCCACGACGTTCAGCGGCAGCTACGTCGCGGACCCGGCCGGGAACGCGCTGAAGCTGTTCGCGTATCTGATCGTCGCGCTCGTGTTCCTGTACTCGCGGGACTTCCTCGAGCAGAACGGGCTGTTCAAGGGCGAGTTCTTCGTGCTCGGGTTGTTCGGCCTGCTGGGCCTGATGATCATGATCTCGGGCAACAACCTGCTCGTGCTCTACCTCGGGCTCGAGCTGCAGGCGCTGTCGCTCTACGCGCTCATCGCCTTCAACCGCGAATCCGCGCGCTCGGCGGAATCTGCGATGAAGTACTTCGTGCTCGGCTCGATCGCCTCGGGCATGCTGCTGTACGGCATCTCGCTGCTGTACGGCATCACCGGCACGATTGAGCTCGCGCCGCTTGCCCAGGCGCTCGGCGCGCCGGACGGGTTGACCGTCCCCTCGATCCTCGCCCTCGCGTTCATCATGGTCGGCGTGGCCTTCAAGTTCGGCGCCGTGCCGTTCCACATGTGGATCCCCGACGTCTACGAGGGCGCGCCGACGCCGATCGCGCTGTACGTGGGCTCGGCGCCGAAGATCGCGGCGTTCGCGCTGATGTGGCGAATCCTGGTCGAAGGCATGGGGCCGATGCACGTGGACTGGCAGGGCATGCTGATCGTGCTGTGCGTGTTGTCGCTCGTGATCGGCAACCTTCTCGCTATCGTGCAGACGAATTTCAAGCGAATGCTCGGGTATTCGACGATCGCGCACGTCGGCTTCATCCTGATGGGCTTCATCGCCGGCGACGAGAGCGGCGTCAGCAGCGCGATGTACTACACGATCGTCTACGTGCTGATGGCGACGGCGGCGTTCGGCATGATCATCGTGCTGAGCCGCCGCGGCTTCGAGGCGGAGAACATCGACGATTTCAAGGGCCTCAGCCACCGCAGCCCGTGGTTCGCGTTCGTGATGCTGCTGATCATGTTCAGCATGACGGGCGTGCCCCCGCTCGTCGGCTTCTACGCGAAGCTGGTCGTGATCGAGAGCGTGATCGACGCGGGGCTGGTCTGGCTCGCGGCGCTGGGCGTCGTGTTCGCGGTGGTCGGCGCGTTCTACTATCTGCGCATCGTCTGGTACATGTACTTCTCGGAGCCGGCCGAGGAGACGCCGCTCGTCGCCGCAACGGACATGCGCGTCGCGATCAGCGCGAACGGGCTCGGGCTGCTCGTGCTCGGGCTGTTCCCCGGCTCCCTGCTGAATCTGTGCGCCGCCGTGCTGGGCTGACCGGGGTACAGGCGGCCGTTCGTAGCGGGCACGGCGGCCCCCGCGCGTCGCGCGAACGAGCCGGCACACGGGAACCGTAACGAACCGGACGCCGCGACGGGCCGGTCGAACGGAAATTCTGAGAAGGTATTCGCTGGGGAGTGGTAGCGGGGGCAGGATTCGAACCTGCGACCTTCGGGTTATGAGCCCGACGAGCTGCCTGACTGCTCCACCCCGCACCTGTCAGGGCCCGTCATAATACAAATCCGGGTCGGAGGGCGCAAGCCGGGCCCTCGCCGGCGCGGCTCTGCGGCGGCGGGGCGCCGCTGCGGCTAGCACAGCCGATCGAGCAGCCGGTGCAGGCGGGCGAGATCCAACGGCTTGCCGAGGTGTGCGTCCGCGGGGGGCAGGAGCCTGGCCTCCTTGATGTGCCCCGAGACGACCACCAGCGGGATGCGCGACAGCCGATCGCTCTTGTTGATCTCGGCGATGAACTCCCATCCCGACATCCGCGGCAGCAGGAGATCGACCAGGAGGACGTGGGGAAGCGGGTGCCGGCGGACGAGCTCGAGCGCTTCCTCACCGTCGCCGGCCGTTTCGACGACATATCCCCACAGCCGCAGGATGTCCGTGAGCTGCTCTCGAGTCTCCGTGTCGTCCTCGATCAGCAGCACTTTGCAGCTTAGCGCCAAGCCGAGCTCTCCGGTTTAGCAACGAAGCGGGGAGGGTAGCAGAGCGGATCTCGACAATGCGAATGTCTTCGTTTGGCAACAGGTGGGTCTTTTCGGGCCGGGTCGGCGAGGTGCCCGGATCCGGCCCGCGATGATGCCGTTCTGCGACATGCGTACGGGACGCCAGTCGCCTCCGATGCGGAACCCGTCTCGACGATGACCGTCTACTTGTAAATCACGGAATATAGCGAGGGATGAATGAGCTCGACACGAGTGCTTATCATCGACGGCTCCGAAGACGGCGCGCGCACCCTCGCCGCGCTGCTCGAGTCGGCGGGTTACGAAACCCTGATCGCATCGAACGGCTCGCAGGGACTTGCGCTGTTCGAGTCGAACTCGCCGGATGCCGTCATCCTGGATCCGGATTTACCCGAAACTTCGGGTTACGAGATCTGCCGACGGCTTCGCGCTCAGGCCTCGAGCGCCCGGCTCCTGATCATCGCGCTCACGGGGTGGACCCGGCACAGCGACCGTGTCGCGGCCTACGAGGCGGGCTGCGACCACTATGTGTTGAAGCCCGCCTCTCTCGATACGCTCGACACGCTGCTGAAGCGCGTCGAGCGCCGCCGGGTGAGTCGAGCGGACCGCTAAGGCGCCCGGGCGCCGCGGGTCGGCCCGCCGCGCCGACAGGTCGTCGGGGGCAGGGGCGGGGTTGCAAGCCGGCCGCTCTCACGTCACGATGATTGCGGGCGCCCAAGCCCCCGGAACTTCACCGCAAAGAAAAGGGCCAACACCATGAAGACTCGCGTACTTGGCTTCCTGTGCTCCGTCGCCGTCGTTCTGCCCGCGCTCGCGGCGCTCGAGCCTGGTGATTCGGCACCGCTGTTCGAAGCGAAAGCGTCACTGAACGGCGAAGCGTTCGATTACTCGCTCGCGGAGGCGCTCGAGCAGGGGACGGTCGTCGTCTACTTCTATCCGTCGGCGTACACGCAGGGCTGCAACATCCAGGCCCGCGAGTTTGCCGAGAACATGGAAGCGTTCAATGCCGCCGGCGCGACGGTCGTCGGCGTTTCGCTCGACAGCATAGAGCGCCTGAACGACTTCTCCGCCGATCCGGAGTATTGTGCGGGCAAGCTGCCGGTCGCTTCGGACGAGTCCGGCGAGATCGCGCGCTCGTACGGCGTCAGCGTGTCGGACGCGCGTCCGGGCATGCGAGATACGCGCGGCGTCGAGATCGATCACGGCTTCGCCGATCGGCTGACGTTCGTCGTGTCGCCGGATGGCAAGATCGCCGAGACGATCGGCGGCCGCGGCGTCTCGCCGATCGAGAACGTGCAAAAGTCGCTCGAGGCCGTGCAGCGCCTGCAGCACGGCGGTCACTGATCGTCAGCTTACAGGCCCGCTGACGACGAAGGCCGTGCGAGCCGGGGGAGGCCGGCCGCACGGCCTTTTGCTTATCGGCCTCCGCGCCTATTCCTCGGGGAGCGCAAAGACCAGATACGCGCGCTCGTCCGGAGGCTGCTCGGCGCCTTCGAGCCGCGGCGGAAAGAGGCCGGCGCCGGCGGCGGCCGGCAGCGCGATGTACTGCCGTCCGTCGATCTCGTACGACGCGGGGATTCCCTCCGACCCGCTCGGCAGCTCGTACGACCACACGACGTCGCCGGTGTCGCGATCGTACGCACGGAACATCCGGTCGGATGCCGTGGCGACGAAGACCAGGCCGCCGGCAGTGACGAGCGGGCCGCCGCGCGGCATATGCGCGCCGGTATGCTCGCCGAGCGCGGGCACGGTGCCGTGCGGGACGCGCCACTTGATCTCTCCGGTGTTGAGGTCGTACGCGGTGAGATGCGCCCACGGCGGGCCGATCGCCGTGAGGCCCGTCGTCGGGCTCAGCATGAAGTCGTACGGCGACGCGTAGCGCACGTCGCCGCGTTCGGCCGCTGCTTCCGCGTCGGCCCGGGCCGCCGCGGCCTGCTCGGGGATCACGACGCCGCCGACGACGGTGCGCGCGGACGGCTCGTCCTCGGTGACCTCGACTCGCAGCATGACCGGCAGGTTCTTCGAGACGACATAGAACTCGCCGTTGATCGGGTCGACGGCCGAGCCGCCCCAGTTCGTGCCGCCGTTATGACCCGGCATGCTGATCGAGCCTTCGAAGCTCGGCGGCGTGAAGAGGCCGTCGTTGCGGGAGTAGCGCAGCCGCTCGCGCAGCACCTCCTGCTCCGCCTCGGGCAGGAACGGGTTGATGTCGTCGATCGTGAACGACTGGACCGCGAATGGCGGCGGCGCGGTCGGGAACGGCTGCGTCGGCGAAGCGTGCTCGCCCGGGACGTCCGATTTCGGCACCTCGCGCTCCTCGATCGGCCAGATCGGCTCGCCCGTCGTGCGCTCGAAGACGAACAGCAGGCCGTGTTTGGTCGCCTGTGCCACGACGTCGATCTCGCGGCCGTCGCGCTCGATCGTCAGCAGCTTCGGCGACTGCGGCAGGTCATAGTCCCAAAGGTCGTGGTGCACGAGCTGGTGATGCCACAGCCGCTCGCCGGTCCGCGCGTTCAGCGCGACGAGTGAATTGCCGAACAGATTGTCGCCGGGCCGATCCCCGCCGAAGAAGTCGTAGCGCGGGCTGCCGAACGGGATGAAGACGATGTCGTTCTCCTCGTCGACTGTCATCTCGCTCCAGTTGTGCACGCCGCCCGCCGTGAGATACGCATCCTCCGGCCATGTGTCGTAGCCGAACTCCCCCGGATGCGGGATGGCGTGGAAGACCCAGCGAAGCTCGCCGGTCACGACGTCGTAGGCGTGGACGTCGCCGGGCGTCGATCGGTAGCCCGCGCCCTGCGCCGGCAGCGAGACGATCATCAGGTCCTCGAAGATCCGGCCCGGGTTGCTCGTCGACAGCGGGCGGACGTTGCTGATGTCCCGCCCCTCCGCCGCGAGGGCATCGCGCAGGTCGACGCGGCCGCCGTCGCCGAAGTCCTCGATCGTCTCGCCGGTTCGCGCGTCGAGCGCGGTCAGGAAGCCGGCGTTCAGATAGACGAGCCGGCGGTCGGAGCCGTCCTCGCTTTCCCAGTAGTTGATCCCGCGCGGGCTGACGGGGCCTTCGTGCGGGTGCGCCCAGCGCTCCTCGCCGGTGCGCGCGTCGAGGGCCACGATCTCGTTGTCGCGCAGCACGTACATGGTTCCGTCGACGACGATCGGATTGAATAGCGTGTTGCGCTCGACCGGGAGCCGCCACACGACCTCGAGCCGGTGGACGTTCGACTTGTTGATCTGATCGAGCGCGCTGTACTGCGACGAATGCGGTCCGCCGGCATAGCTGCGCCAGGTCGTGTAGTCCTGTGCCGACGCAGTCGTCAGGGCGCCGAGCGCGGCCGCGACGGCGGCGGCCGTGATCAAGCGTCTCGTTGCCTTTGCTGAATTCTCGATTCGCATGAGGGGCTCCCGCTTGGTCTTGTCGGTTCGCTCGGTGCCCGCGCCCGTTCAGATCGCGCGGACACGCATCGTGCACGGGCGCCCTGCGGCGCGGCGTGCCGTTTCGGCCTCGATTTCGGTAGAGTGTAGCCGGATCCCGCCCTGCCCGAGAGATCATCATGCCCTATCGAGCGCTGATCCGATGCGTCCCGTTGACGGCCGCGGCGCTGGCTCTCGCCGGATGCGCCGGCGCGCGGGGGCCGGCCGATGAGGCCGCGCGGCGGACGTCGCCGCCGGCGAGCGATTGCTTCACCGTATCGCTCGCGCGGGATTTCCGTTACCTGGACGACCACAATCTCGTCGTCTTCGCCGCGGGCCGCACCCCGTATCACGTCGAGCTGAGCCAGGCGTGCTTCGGTCTGCGCGGCGAGGCCGCGATCGGGCTGCGCTCGCGCACGGATCGCATGTGCGGTTTCGCGGGCGACGCCGTGATCGTTCGCGGTGTCGGCTTCCCGGAGCGATGCCCGGTGCTGTCGGTGCGGCGGCTCGACGACGACCAGCTCCGGATCCTCCTCGACCAGTTCGGCGCCGGAGGGCGGGAGGACTCGCCGATCGAGGTGGAGGTCGTCGAGCTCCCCGAGGACGAGCCCGACGAGGGCGAGGCCGGCAACGGGGAAGGCGGGGCCGGCAACGGCGAAGGCACGCCGCCGGAGTAGCGGCACGCGGACCGCGGCCGAGCCGGTCCGGCGCGGGCCGCCGCGATCGCTGTGCTTCGCCTGCGTGCCCCCGCGCGATTGAAATGGCCCCTGCGCTTCGAGAGAATCCGGTTGAAACTCGACATCATTCAGGGAGTACGCCATGAAGCGCACAGGTGCAGCCGTGCTGGCCGCGGGAATGTTGGCGCTCGGTCTCGGCGCGCCGGCATCGGCCCATCATTCGTTCGCCGCGTTCTATGACATGAATGACCCGATCTCCATCACGGGGACGATCGTCCAGGTGCGGCTCGCGAATCCGCATTCGTGGTTCTTTCTCGACGTCGAGGACGAGAGCGGCGAGCTCGTGCGCTGGTCGTTCGAAGCCGGCACACCGAGCGGGATGCTGCGCAACGGCTATTCGCCGGACGTCATCAAGCAGGGCGACGTGGTGACGATCAACGGTTTTCGCGCGCGCGACGAGTCGAAGCACTCGGGGATGCTGCGGGAGCTGATCACCGCCGACGGCACGAAGTACGGCATGTTCGGCCCGCAGGAAGGAAGCGGGGCCCGCTGACGCGGGGCTCCGAGGGGGAACTTCACGTGATGAGAAGAATCGTGCGGGATTTCGCGCTGCCTCGGCTCGGCGCCGCCGCCCTGTCGTGCATCATGGCCTTTGCGCTCGCCCCGGCGGTCGCGCAGGACGGCGCCGCAGCGGCCCGGCAGCGCACCGCGGGCGGCGAGGAGGCCGCGGCGGGAGCGGTCCCGCGCATGGCCAACGGCAAGCCGGATCTGTCCGGTGTGTGGTGGGGCGGCGGCGACGTCGGCGGCCCGGGCTTTCGGCCGGGCAGACCCGATGGCCCGACGTTCACGGACCTCTATCAGCCGTGGGCCAAGGAGCACGCGGCGACGTTGACCGATGCGGACGACCCGACCCTGCGCTGCATTCCGACGGCGTTCGGCACGTTGAACGTGCGCTTCTGGGACGTCGGCGCCGTCGGGCAGATTATCTCGACGCCGGACTTCGTCGTGCTGCTGACCGAGACCTTCCACGGCTATCAGCTGGTCCCGACCGACGGCCGCCCGCATCGCGAGCACGTGCCGCCGTCGCGCCGCGGCGACGCGGTCGGTCACTGGGAGGGGGACACCTTCGTCGTCGAGACCAGGAACTTCACGGACGACACGTGGATCTGGGCCGAGGGGCGCGTCTCGTTCCATTCCGACGCGCTTCGCGTCGTCGAGCGCTACCGGCGCGTCGATGCCGATACGCTCGTGATCGACGCGACCGTCTACGACGAGAAGGTGCTGACCGAGCCCTGGGTCGTGCCGACGCAAACGCTGCAGCTTGCGCCGTTCGACCAGATCATGCCGCTCGATTGCCTCGGCACCGAGACGTACGATCTGATCGGCGGCGTCGGTAATTGATCGACGGGGACCCGCCTGCCGGCGGGTCCGCTGCCTTCAGTTCGCGCCCCTCGTGCGCTGCCGAGGGCCGGGGCCCGGGTGCACGACCGGGTTCTCGGGGCCGGCCGCCCATTCGGCGATCTGCTCGTTGTAGATCTTTCGCTTGCTGAAATACCACTCGCCGTCGATCTTCACGAGCTCGTCCTCATAGTGGCCGAACGAGTTGAGCTGGGCGGCGCGCTCGGGATTGTCGTTGCCCATGTGGAACCAGTACGCGGTGCCCTTCGCCGCGTCGCCGTCGATCTCGAGGACGATGTTCGTGATGTTGTGGCGCCCTGCGGCGGGCCGCAGGCCGGAGTCGTCCTGCGCACGCTGCGCCTCCGCGCTGCGGCGCATGTTGGCGACCATGGCCGCGATCGCGTCTCGCCCTTTGATCTCGCCGACGCCGTAATCGAGGATCCCGTCGGGCGCGAACGTCGCTGCGTACGCTTCCGGGTCGCGGAAGTCGAGCGCGAAGAGATAGCGCGCCTGGAGGTCCTCGATCTTCGCGCGGTCCTCGGCGTAGCTCGCGCCGTCGGCGAGGGCCGGGCCCGCGGCGGCCAGCACCAGCAGAGCGATGCCGCCCGCAAGGGTCGCAATCGGTTTGCCCATGACGTTTCCCCTTGTGTTTCTTGCCGTCCCGCTACGAAACGGGATCCGAGACCGTATCAAACCACGGGGAGGTCACCGGGCCAAGCGCGCCGGGGACGGCCGGCGCTGGCACATCGGCGCCGCCCGCCGCACACTATGCGGCGGGTCGGGAAGGGGACGCTTGAGTGATGCTGTCTCGCAGGCTTTTCGTGGGCGGCGCCGTCGGCGCATCGCTGGGGCTCGCGGCGCTACGTGACGGGACCGCCCGCGCGCAGTCCGTCGAAGGCACCGTCGACCTCGGCGGCGGGTTCCGCGTGCTCGGCATCGGCGCGACGAACGTGCTCGCGGTCACGACGGGAGACGGCATCGCGCTCGTCGACGGCGGCTCCGCGGCGGAATCGGCGGGGCTGCTCGATCGCGTCGCCGCGCTCCCCGGGGGCGCGAACGTGCATACGCTCTTCAACACGCACTGGCATCCCGATCACACCGGGTCGAACGAGACGCTAGGCGGGGCCGGGGCGCGGATCGTCGCCCACGTGAATACCCGCCTTTGGCTCACGACCGACGTCACGTGGCCGTGGAACGAGCAGACGGTCGAGCCGCTTGCGGAGATCGGTTGGCCGAACGAGACCTTCTACGACGAGGCCGAGCTGACGGTCGGCGACGAGCGCGTGCTCTGCGCTCATCTCAGGGACTGCCCGCATACCGACGGCGACATCTACGTCTTCTTCCCGGACGCGAACGTCATGGCGATCGGCGATGCGATATCGGGCGCCGGCTGGCCCGAGATCGATTGGTGGACGGGCGGCTGGCTCGGCGGCATCGTCGGCGGGCTCGACATGATCCTGACCGTCTCGAACGACGAGACCCGCTTCGTGCCCGCCCGAGGTCCCGTGCTGACGCGCGTCGACCTGCTCAAGCAGTTCGCGATGTACAACGTGATCTGGGAGCGAATGCAAAGAATCCTCTACGCCGGCGGCGGGCCGCGGGAGGCTCTGGAAGCGGAACCTACCAAGGAATTCAACGACTTGATGGGCCCGGCGGACGCTTTCATCGTGCGCGCGATGGAAAGCATGTGGCCGTATCTGTCGCCCGATGCGTGACCGCGCTTGTTAACCGTGCGGGCGTGACCGCGTACAATCGACCCGGTCTGAAGGTGACACTCAAGGCCATGATAAGAAAGGCGGGACCGCTCGCCGCGCTGGTGCTCGCGGCAGGATGCGGACAGATCGGGGAAGAGGCCACGATCGCCGAATCCGGCAAGGAGCACTGGCGGACGGTCGAGCGGTACTGTATCGAGTGTCACAACGAGTTCGAGTTTGCCGGCGATCTTGCGTTCGATAGGATCGCAGGTGACCGGATCGCCGACCACGCGGAGAGGCTCGAGACGGCGGTGCGCAAGCTTCGCGGCGGGCTGATGCCGCCGGCCGACGCGCCTCGCCCGAACGAGAAGGAATTGAACGGCCTCATCGCGTGGCTCGAAGGCGCGCTCGATCGGTCTGCGGCCGGGCAGCGCTGGTCGCGCTCGATCCCGCCCCACCGGCTGAACCGCAAGGAATACCAGAATGCGGTCCGCGACCTGCTCGCGCTCGATATCGACGCGGCGTCGCTGCTTCCGCTCGACGAGGTCGTCGAGCATTTCGACAACATCGCGAGCGGCCTGCAGGTCTCGCCGTCCTTCATCGAGCAGTACGTCGCCGCCGCGCGCGCCGTCGCCGTGCAGGCCGTCGGCCGGGCCGAGGTACGGCCCGGCAGCGAGACCTATCGCGCGGGGCCGGGGCTCCAGCAGACGCACGTGAAGGGTCTGCCGCTCGGCACGCGGGGCGGTCTCGTCGTCGAGCACTACTTCCCAGCGGACGGCGAATACGTGATCAATATCGCCGATATGGCGACCCATATCTGGGGCAACGACATGGAGTTCGAGAACCATGTCGTCGTCGTGGTGGACGGTCAGCCGGTCTACGAGACGGTCCTCGGCGGCGAGGAGGACATGCGCGCGTACGATCAGATCCAGAGCGGTGTCATGGAGCAGATCAACGCGCGGCTCAAGAACATCCGCTTCGCGGCGAAGGCCGGCCCGCGCAAGGTCGGCGTCACGTTCCGCCGCCGAACGTTCGCCGAGTCCGACGACCACGCGCAGATGTTCGTTCCGGGCGGCGGGCAGGATCGCGTCTACCGCGTGAGCTCGTTCGAGATCAGCGGCCCGTTCAACCCGACGGGCCTGAGCCCGACGCCGAGCCGCGAGCGGATCTTCTCCTGCCATCCGAGCGACGGCGCGGACCCGGATCTTTGCGCGGAGCAGATCATCACCGAGATTGCGACGCGCGCGTATCGCCGACCGATCGGCGAGACGGACCTCTCGGAGCTGCTCGCCTACTACCGCGACGGGCTCGCGGCCGGCGGCTTCGAGGAAGGGATCCGCGCCGCCATCACCGGCATCCTCGCGAGCCCGTACTTCCTCTATCGCTTCGAGCAGGTGCCGGAAGGTGCCGCGCCCGGCGAGACGTACCGGGTGGACGACCTCACGCTCGCATCCAAGCTCTCGTTCTTCCTGTGGAGCTCGATCCCGGACGACGAGCTGCTCGGGCTCGCGATCCGCGGCGAGCTCGGCGATCCCGACACGTTGCGCGAGCAGGTCGCGCGCATGCTGAAGGACCCGCGCACCGAGATGCTCGCCAGCAACTTCGTGCACATGTGGCTCGACATGCGCCGGCTCGAGGAAGTGGATCCGGACCGCGAGATTTTCCCGTACGCGTCCGGCCGCGGCGATCCTCGCGACGATTATCTGACGGAGCTCACGCTGTTCGCGAATAGCATCTTCGACGAGGACCGCAGCGTGCTCGACCTGATGACGGCGCGGCACACGTATCTCAACGAGCGCGTCGCGCTGCTCTACGGCATCATGGACGTCAAGGGCGACGAGTTCCGCCGGGTCGAGCTCGAGGACCCGGTGCGCTGGGGGCTGCTCGGCAAGGGCGCGGTGCTGATGGCCGCGGCGTATCCGAACCGTACGTCGCCCGTGCTGCGGGGCGCGTTCGTCCTCGAGCACATCAACGGCACGCCGCCCGCGACGCCGCCGCCCAACGTCGAAGCGTTCCCGGAGAACGAGATCGGCACGGGGCAGCAGCGCACCGTGCGCGAGATCCTGGCGGATCACCGCGCTAGCCCGGCGTGCAGCGGGTGTCACGGCGTGATGGATCCGCTCGGCTTTGCGCTAGAGAACTTCGATGCGGTCGGCACGTGGCGCGACAAGGACCGCTACACGGGCACCGCGATCGACCCGCTGGCGGAGCTGCCGGACGGCACGGTCGTCGAGGGACCTGCGGATCTGCGCGAGGCGCTGATGCGCCGGCCCGAGCAGTTCGTGCAGACGTTCACGGAGGGGTTGCTGAAGTACGCGCTCGGCCGCACGCTCGACTATCGGGATGTGCCGGCCGTGCGCAGGATCGTCCGCGAAGCCGCAAAGGACGACTATCGCTTCTCGTCGATCGTCTGGCAGGTCGTGGCGAGCGATCCGTTCCTGATGCGCCGGGCCCCGGAGCCGCAAGGCACCGTCGTGGCGGCGAACTGAGCGAGCGAAGAACGGGGTCGGAGCCCGTTTTCCGCTGACGGCGAAACGAGGGGAGAGGAGGGCAGTTCTCATGTTCATCACGAAGAAGCATCTTTCGCGTCGGACCGTGCTGCGCGGCGCGGGAGCCTGTATCGCGCTGCCTCTTCTCGATGCGATGAATCCCGCGGGCGTCGCCTGGGGGAAGACGCCTGCCGGCCAGGCGCCGCATCGCCTCGCTTTCGTCGGCTTCCCGCACGGCGCGGTGATGAGCAAGTGGTCTCCGGAGCAGGCGGGCCGCGATTACACGATGTCGCCGATCCTCGAGCCGCTCGCCCCGTATCGCGAGCACCTGACGATCGTCTCGGGCCTGCGCAACAAGCCGGCCGAAAGCCCCGAGCCCCACGAGTTCATCGAGCGCACGTGGCTGTCGTGCGTGTCGCCGAAGGATGCGGGCGTGATCGGGCCGGAGGCCGGGGTGACCGCCGACCAGATCGCCGTGCGCTACATCGGCCAGGACACGCGCCTGCCGTCGCTCGAGCTGACGACGGCACAGCGCGGCGCGCAGCTGTCCTGGCGCACGCCGACGCAGTCTCTGCCGCAGGAGGTCAACCCGCGTGCCGTGTTCTACAAGCTCTTCGGGCAGGGCGACACGGAGGAGGAGCGGCACGCGATCATGGTCGAGACCGGCAGCATTCTCGACCGCGTGACGGAGCAGGCTGCGCGACTGCAGGCGAAGCTCGGGCCGCAGGACCGCGCCGCGGTCGACGTCTACCTCGACTCCGTGCGCGAGATCGAGCGCCGCGTGCAGATGGCGATGGAGCAGGACATGTCGGCGCTCGACATCCCGGATGCGCCGGTCGGCGTGCCGAACGATCTCGACGCGCACTTCAAGCTGATGTTCGATCTGATGGCGCTCGCGTTCCAGGCGGACCTGACGCGGATCATCACCTTCTCGATGGACCGCGAGGCGAGCATGCGAACGTACAACAACATCGGCATCTCGGAGGCGTTCCACCCGCTCTCGCACCACGGCAACGATCCGGCGAAGCTCGATCGGCTCGCCGTGATTCAGAAGTATCACACGGAGCTTTTCGCCGGCTTCATCGACAGGCTCGTGAACGCGCAAGAGGGCGACGGCACGGTGCTCGATCACTCGATCATCGTGTTCGGCAGCAACATGAGCGACAGCAACCGGCACAACAACGATCCGCTGCCGACGGCGATCCTCGGTCACGCGCACGGCAAGATCAAGGGCGGTCAGCACCTGATTTACCCGCAGGATTCGCGGTTCGCGGATCTGCTGCTGACCGTGCTGCATCGGGCCGACATTCCCGTCGAGTCGATCGGCGACAGCGGCGGAACGTTCTCCGAGGTGTAGCCGCGAGCGAAGCGCGTCCGGAGGCCTGCCGATGAAGATCCGTTTCGTGTGCGCGCTCGTGGCCGCTGCGGCCGTGACGCTCGTGAGCCCCGTTGGCCGCGCCGAGCAGCCGCCGCTGCTCGCTGCCGCCGAGGCCGGAGACCGCGACGCGGCGCTCGAGCTCCTCGCGGCCGGTGCGGATCCGAACGCGCGCGGCCCGGACGGCTCGACGGCGCTGATGTGGGCCGCGTACCACGGCGACGCCGAGCTCGTCAGTCGCCTGATCGAGGCGGGGGCGGACGTCGAGGCGCGCAACATGTTCGGCGCGTTCGCGCTGTCCGAGGCCGCGATCATCGGCGCGGCCCCGATCATCGAGGCGCTGCTCGAGGCGGGCGCGGATCCGAACGGGAGGAATCCGGAAGGGGAAACGCCGCTGATGGCGGCCGCGCGCTCGGGACACGTGGAGGCGGCGCGCCTGCTGCTCGACGCGGGCGCGGACATCGACGCGAAGGAGGAGTGGGGCGGTCAGTCCGCGCTGATGTGGGCGGCCGCCCAAAGCCAGGCCGACATGGTCAGGCTTCTCGTCGAACGGGGCGCGGACGTCAACGCCCGGGGCGCCGTGCGCCGCTGGGAGCGCAAGGTCATCAAGGAGCCGCGTCCGAAAGACATGAACCAGGGCGGCTTCACGCCGCTCCTCTACGCGGCACGTGAAGGCTGCATCGAGTGCGCGAGGCATCTGATCGAAGGCGGCGCGGACCACGACTTGCACGATCCGCATCGGATGACGCCGCTCGTCCTCGCGCTTTACAACCTGCACTTCGACTTCGCCGCATACATGATCGAGGCGGGCGCGGACATCAACAAATGGGACCTGTACGGACGCACGCCGCTCTATATGGCAGCGGACGTCAGCACGCTGCCGGTGATGGGCAACGGCGCTATGGTCGTGATCCCGAGCCTGGACCGGCACACCGCGCTCGACATCGGCCGCATGCTGCTCGAGGCCGGCGCCGATCCGAACATCCAGCTGAAGCGCCGCCCGCCGTACCGCAACGTGCCGCAGGACCGCGGCGGGGACTCGATCCTGTCGCAGGGCGCGACGCCGCTGCTGCGCGCGGCGAGGGCCGGCGACGCGCCGTTCGTCGAGCTGCTGCTCGAGCACGGCGCGCTGGTGGACCTGCCGAGCAACCAGGGCGTGACGCCGCTGATGGCCGCGGCGGGCGTCGAGTACGGCCAGCGCGTCACGCGTGGCCGCAACCGAACGGACGAAGGCGTGCTCGCGACGATGCGTCTCCTGCTCGACGCGGGCGCGAACATCGAGGCACGGAGCCTCATGGAGCGGCGCGGCGAAACGGCGGCCCACCTGCTCGTCATCGAGCAGCGGCTCGACGATTTCACGTTCAACTATCGCGGTCGTCAGGTGCCGAGCCCGCGCGCCGTGCCTCACCAGACGGCGCTGCACGGTGCCGCGCAGCGCGGCTTCAACGCGTTCGTCGAGTTCCTCGTCGAGAACGGCGCCGACCTCTACGCACGGGACGCGAACGGACGCACGCCGCTCGATCTGGCCAGGCAGGCGCGGGAGCCGATGCCCGAGACGGTCGAGCTGCTCGAGCGTCTGATGGCCGCCCGCCCGCAGCCAGACGGCCTGCGTGCCGCGACGTCGGCGGACTAGACCCGAATAGCCCCGGCAAGCCCGGCGGCCGCCGCGCGCTCCCCCTCAGCCGCGGCCCCCGGCCGCAGCGCCCGCTAGC
>Ga0079224_100006065_pt1 | contig 15956 bp, 18 predicted proteins | sample Stecom2015_FD_80414 | JGI IMG/M metagenome (GOLD analysis project Ga0079224, IMG submission 80414) | Agricultural soil microbial communities from Utah to study Nitrogen management - Steer compost 2015 | ecosystem: Environmental > Terrestrial > Soil > Agricultural land | place: USA: Utah...
AAGGCGGGCTTTTTCGTTGGTGCGATTCCTGATTAGCCTGTACCTATATTGATCGGGCAGTTGGGCGGTACCGGCTGCCCCGCATTCCGAGGCAGCCGGTCGACGGCTACGCTGGCTGCAGCGAGTAGCTGCGCAGCTTGAGCGAGAATTCCTGCAGCGCCTTTACGCCGCTGGCTTCGGCCTGGCTGCACCAGGTCTGCAGGTTCTTGAGCAGCGCCTCGTGGGTGGTGGCGGAGCGCGCCCAGACTTCCTGCAGCCGCTGGCGGAACTCGTAGACGGTCTTCAGTCGCTGGCTGATGGTGAGCGCGTTCTGCAGGCGCTCCCGCTGGCGCGGGTTGATCAGCCGCTCGTTGCGCATCAGCGCCCGCCGTGCGCGGCGCAGCAGGCGCCGGTAGCTGCGGTCCAGCCGGCGCCGCTCCTCGGCCAGCGTCGGCGCGATGACCTCGCGCGCATAGCTCGCCATGACGTGCAGGCGGTTGGTGATGATGGCGGTGACGGTGTCCTGATCCAGGGTCCGCTTGTTGGGCACGATGACCGGCGTCGGGGCTACCCGCTTGACATGGGCAAGCCCCAGGGCCGACAGACCGCGGATGTACTGCCAGCCGAGGTCGAACTCCCAGGGCTTCAGGGCGAACTTGGCCGAGCTGGGGAAGGCGTGGTGATTGTTGTGCAGCTCCTCGCCGCCGATCAGCACGCCGATCGGGGAGATGTTGCGGGAGGCGTCGGCCGGTTCGTAGTTGCGATAGCCCCAGTAGTGACCGATGCCGTTGATCACGCCGGCAGCCCAGAACGGGATCCAGACCATCTGCACGACCCAGATGACCGTCCCGGCAACCGGTCCGAACAGGACCACGTCGATCGCTGCCATCAGCAGGATGCCGAGCCAGCTGAAGCGGCTGTAGAGATTGCGCTCGATCCAGTCATCCGGCGTGCCGTGGCCGAACTTGCGCACGGTCTCGACATTGCCCGCCTCGCGCCGGTACAGCCAGGCGCCGCCCCACAGCACCCGGTTGATGCCGACCACCTGCGGGCTGTGCGGGTCGTCGGGAGTCTCGCAGCGGGCGTGGTGCTTGCGGTGCACCGCGACCCACTCCCTGGTGACCATGCCCGTGGTCAGCCAGAGCCAGAACCGGAAGAAATGCGCCACTGCCGGGTGCAGATCCAGCCCGCGGTGGGCCTGATGCCGGTGCAGATAGATGGTGACGCTGGCGATGGTGATATGCGTCAGGACCAGGGCAGCCAGGACGTAGCCCCAGACCGGTAGCTCAAGAAGGCCTTGCCACATGATCATCGGCTCCGCATAACTGTGGTGGTAGTAGAACAACAGCTCTGAAGAGCGTGAGATGCCGTGCTCGCAATCAACATGGGGCTGCTGCGGTCAGCGGCAAGCTCCGTTGTGCCGACAGCGCACGCTGGTTATGCTGCAAGCATAGCTTTTATACCACCCGTTGCCGTCAATCGGAGCCCTGGATGGTGGGCAGGTCAGTGGAGTTGGCCTGTCAGCGGTTATGTACGCCGAGCGGTCGGGAAAGCCAGCTCCGGCGTCCAGCCAAGGCCGATCATGCACGACGTTTTCGTTGCCAGACAACCGATTTTTGACCGTGATCTGAACATCTTTGGTTACGAGCTGCTGTCGCGACGCGCCAACACTGCCGCAGCCCCCGTGCTCGACGGTGACACCGCCACAGCCGAGGTCATCCTCAACACGTTTACTGCGATTGGTTTCGAGGAACTGGTCGGCGAGCATTACGCCTTCCTGAACATGACCCGTCGCTTCCTCTTGCAGCAGCAGCCGCCGCTGATCCTGCCGGCGTCGCGGGTGGTGCTGGAAGTGCTGGAAGACACGCTCCCCGATGCGGAGCTTATCAACGCGCTCAGAGGCTGGGCCGAGCGGGGCTATACCATCGCGCTCGATGATTTCATCGTGCGGGATTCGACGCTGCCGCTGCTTGATGTGGCGCACATCGTCAAGGTCGAGGTCAATGCCTTGACCGAAGCCGAGCTCAAGGAACAGGTGCAGGCATTGCGCCGCTACCGGCCGCGGCTGCTGGCGGAGAAAGTCGAGACGCGGGAGCAGTTCGAGCTGTGCCGCCGGCTGGGATTCGACTATTTCCAGGGTTTCTTCCTGGAGCGGCCGCAGGTCATGCAGGGCACTTCCATTTCGACGGCACGGCTGCCGGTGGTGATGCTGCTGGCGGCTCTGTATCGGCCGGAAGTGGACGTCGAGGAGCTGGAGGAGATCATCAGCCGCGACGTCTCGCTCAGCTATAAGCTGTTGCGGTACCTGAATTCGCCGCTGTTCCCGGTCCGGCGGCCGATCGATTCGATCTATCAGGCGGTCGTCTACCTGGGAATGGAGGAATTGCGGGTCTGGGCGTCGCTGGTGATCCTCAGCGCGGTGCCGAATGCACCAAGGGCCCTGGTCGTCATGCTCATGGTGCGGGCCAAAATGTGCGAACTGCTGGCGCGCGGGCTCGGCCATGCCGAGCCTAGACGCTGCTTCACCGTTGGCCTGTTCTCGGGGCTGGATGCGCTGCTGGATGTGCCGTTGCCGCAGCTTTTGGACCGCATCGCCCTGGGAGAGGAAATGACCGCGGCGCTGCTGCGCCGGCAAGGCGACAGCGGCCGCATCCTCGAGTGCGTGCTGCGCTATGAGCAGGCCGACTGGGATCACATCGTCCGGCTGGGAGTGGCGCCGCAGGTGGCGGTCAGTGCCTACCTGGATGCGGTACGCTGGGCAAATCAGGCGCCGTTCCGAACCTAGGCAGGAGATCATGCTGGGGGCAGCAACGGATGGCTGAAGAGACCCTGCTGCAGGCCCGCGAGCTGTGCCGGCGATACGGCGACCGCACGGCGCTGGAGAACCTGGATCTCAGTGTCCGCCGTGGCGAGATCGTCGGCCTGCTCGGGCCCAACGGCGCGGGCAAATCCACCACCCTGCGCATCCTGAGCGGCACCCTGCCGCCCCATCGGGGCACGGTCACGGTCGCAGGCGCCGATCTGTTCGCCGCGCCCCGGCAGGCGCGGCGGCGGCTCGGCTATCTGCCGGAGATCCCGCCGGTCTATCCGGAGATGACGGTGGCCGCCTACCTGCGCTATTGCGGCGAGTTGCGGGGCCTGCGGCGGCAGGCCCTGTCGCGGGCGCTGGAACGGGCGCTGGAGCGCTGTCGCCTGGGTTCGGTGCGGCAGCGGCTGATCGGCAACCTCTCGAAGGGCTATGTCCAGCGCATCGGCCTTGCCCAGGCGGTGCTGCACGAGCCCGAGGTGCTGATCCTGGACGAGCCGACGGTCGGGCTCGATCCCCTGCAGACGCGGGAGTTCCGCACGTTGATCCGTGAGCTGGGCGAAGACCGGGGCATTGTGTTCTCCAGCCACATCCTGCCGGAGATCCGGGCGCTATGCGATCGGGTCCTGATCCTGCGTGACGGCCGTACGCTGTTCAGCGGCCCGGTGACGGCCGCGGACAGTCGACGGTTTCGCCTGCGCTGTGCGCACGCCCCGGATGCGGCACAGCTTGCCGCACTGCCCGGGGTGACGGCGCTGGAGCCGGCCGCAGACGGCAGCCTGCTGCTGACCCTGGCGGATGAAGCGGCAGCGGCGCAGGTGCAGCAGGCGGTGCTCGCAGCCGGCTGGATGCTGCGCGAATGGGGCCCGGCCCATGACGGCCTGGAACAGCTGCTCGTGACGCTGGTGCACGGAGAGCCGGCATGATCGTCCGTATCGCCCGACGCGAGTTCCGCGCCCTGTTCGCCACGCCGCTGCCCTGGCTGTTCCTGGCGCTCGGCCAGTTCCTGCTGGCCTGGCTGTTCCTGACCCTGGTGGAGCAGTACCAGACCAGCTACCAGCCGCTGCTGGTCAAGCTCGATGCCGGCCTTGGCGCCACCGACCTGGTAGCGGTGCCGTTCCTGGCCGATCCGCGGCTGCTCATGCTGCTGCTGCTTGCCGCCGCATTGCTGGCGATGCGCCTGCTGGCCGAGGAGCGGCGCCAGCAGACGCTGCCGCTGCTGCTCGCAGCGCCGGTGTCGGCGACGGAAATCGTGCTCGGCAAGTACCTGGGCGCGCTCGCCCTAGGACTGCTGCTGGTGGCATTGTGGGGCGGCTTGCCGCTGACCCTGCTGCTGGGCACCGGACTCGATCTGGGCCGGCTGCTGGCCGCCCTGCTGGGACTGGCGCTGCTGGTCGCCAGCCTGCTGGCCTTTGCGCTGTGGGTATCGGCGCTTGCCAGCCAGCCGGCAGCTGCCGCGGCGGCGACTTTCGGCGGTGGCCTGCTGCTGATGCTGCTGCAGCGTGACGGTGGACAGGGCATCCTGGCCTACCTGGGCCTCCTCAGCCATTACGAGCGTTTCCTCCGCGGCGAGGTCGCCGTGGCCGCGCTGGCTTTCCATGGCGTGCTGATCACGGGCTTCCTGGCGCTGACCGTGCGCCGGCTGGATGCCCTGCGGGTGCAGGCATGAACCGTCAAGTTTGGCTGCGCATCAACGGCTGGCTGTTTGTCGCCCTGCTGCTCCTGGTGCTCGGCGGCATCGCCTGGGCGACCGCTGGCCTGCCGCAGGCCTGGCATTGGGGCGGCACCCTGGCGCGAACCCTGTCGCAGCCATCGCAGCGGCTGCTGGCGGCACTCGAGGGAGAGGTGACCGCCTATGGCTTTGCCCAGCCCGGGCAACTGGTCTACCGGCATCTCGAGCAGCTGCTTGATCTCTATCACACTCACGCGCCGCAATTCCGCACCGTGCTGGTCAACCCGGAGACGCGCCCCGATCTGGTGCGCGAACTGGGCGTCGAGCGCGCCGGCGAGGTGGTGCTGGAATACGCCGGCCGCCGGGAGCGGGTGGCGGTGCCCAGCGAAGCCCGGATAAGCGCGGCGCTGGAGCGGCTGCTGCGCGGGCAGGAGCAGGTTGTCGCCTTCCTCACCGGCCACGGCGAGCGGCATCTGCTCGGTGAAGCCAACCATGATCTGGGTGCTTTCGGTAAGGCCCTGCGGCAAAAGGGCTACCGGCTGCAGCCGCTGAATCTGATCCGAACGCCGGAATTCCCCGGCAACATCGCCCTGCTGGTGCTGACGCCGCCACAGACCGAGCTGCTGCCGGGCGAGCAGGCAGCCCTGCGGCGTTACGTGGAAGCTGGCGGTTCGCTGCTGTGGCTGGGCGATGCCGACGAACAGGCGCCATTCGATTTCCTCGCCGACCAGCTCGGCGTGCGCTGGTATCCGGGCGTCGTTGTCGATCCTCAGGCTGCCGAGATCCTGGCTGTGGACGACTCGCGGCTGGTGCTGGTCGATCGTTATCCTCGGCATGCCGTCACCGAGCAGCTGCAGGCGCCGGTGCTGCTGGTGCAGGCGGCTGCCTTGGCGCCGCCGGCGGCCGGCTGGGACGTGCAGCCGCTGCTGGAGCCGACGGCCGGACAAGCTCTGGTGGAGAGCTATCCTGACGGTAGGCCGCAGGCGCCAGCGGACGCGCTGCTGGGTCTCGCCCTCAGCCGACGGGTCGCCGGTCGCGAGCAGCGTGTCGCCATCATCGGCGACGGCGACTTCCTGGCCAACAGCTACATCGGCAACGGCGCCAATCTGCTGCTGGGGTTGAACCTGATCGACTGGCTGACCCGTTCCGAGCCGTTCCTGGACAGCTATACCCGCCCCGTACCGGATCAGCTCATCGTGCTGAGCCGCGGGCAGACCATCGCGCTTGCCGGCGGCCTGCTGCTGGTGCTGCCGGTTAGCTTCCTCGGCATGGCGGCCTGGTGCTGGTGGAGGAGACGTCAGGGCTGATGCGCGGCCGGCTGCTGCTCAACGTTCTCTTGCTGGTCTGCGCGGCCACGCTCGGCGGCTGGATCTACCAGCGCGGCAGCAGCGACGCGGCCCATCAGCGTCTGGCGGCGATTGATCCGCTGACGGTACGGCGCATCGAGGTTACCCGCGCCGATGCCGAGCAGCTGGTGCTGGTGCGGCGCAGTGCCGACGACTGGCAGCTGCTAAAGCCGCAGGTGCTCCCGGCGAGCGGTTATCATCTCGACTTGCTGCTGGCTTTTCTGCAGGCACCGGTGGCAGCCCGCTATCCGAGCACGGAAGTGGATCTCGCCGCCGTCGGGCTGGCGCAGCCGCGGCTGGTGCTGAGGGTCGATAGCCAGGACTTCGCGTTCGGCAGCCTCGACCCGCTGCAGCAGCGCCGCTATCTGCGGCATGGCGACGAGGTGCTGCTGGTGCGCGAAGGGGTGTCGGCGATCCTGGCTTCGCCCTGGTGGAATTTCATCGATCGCCGGCTGCTGCCGGCGGGCGAGCCGAGGGCGCTGCATTTTGCCGATGGCCATGTACGCGTACTCGATCCGCCGTTACAGCGACTGTGGCAGCAGGCCAGCGCCAGCATCGTCCGGCCGCTGGCGGCGGGTGTCGCCGGTGAGGCACTTGCCCTGGAGTTGCGCAGCGGCGAGCGGATCGACTGGCAGTGGCTGGGCGGCGGGCAGCCGCGGCTGCTGCGGCCCGAGCTGGGGCTGGAATACCAGCTCCCGCCCGGGCTGCTGGAGGCGCTGCTGGGTCGAGAGCCAGAGAAGAAGGCGCTGTAGGACAAATTGCGCCGTGTGCGGGATGCGCGTCTTCGGCGAAAGTGCGCGGGGCGTTACCGCTGCTCCACTTGGCCGGCGCTTTTCCATGCTATTGCCGTTGCTGAAACAGGATCCGCATCATGCCCGAATTGCCGGAAGTCGAAACCACGCGCCGGGGCATCGCTCCGTACATTGAGGGACGCGAGGTGGTGGCGGTCACGGTTCGCGAACCGCGGCTGCGCTGGCCGGTGCCGCCGACGCTGGCAACCGAACTGGCCGGGCAGACCGTGCAGCGCCTGGAACGGCGGGCCAAGTATCTGCTGTTCCGGACGGCAGCCGGCACCATGATCCTGCATCTGGGCATGTCCGGCAGCCTGCGCATCCTGCTCAGCCCGCAACCGCCGGGCCGGCATGAGCATGTCGACATCGCCGTGGCCGGTGGCGCCCTGCTGCGCTATCAGGATCCGCGCCGCTTTGGCAGCATCCACTGGACCGAGGATGATCCGCTCGCCCATCCCTTGCTCGCTCACCTCGGGCCCGAGCCGCTGGGGCCGGAATTCGATGGCGACTATCTGTTCCGTCGCTCCCGGGGCCGGACCATGCCGGTGAAGGCGTTTCTGATGGATGCCCAGGTGGTGGTCGGCGTCGGCAACATCTACGCCAACGAAGCCCTGCACCGGGCCGGCATCCTGCCGGCCCGGCCGGCCGGCAAGATTGGTTTGGAGCGTTACCGGCGCCTGGCCGAGGCGGTGAAAGAGGTGCTGGCGTCGGCGATCAGGGCCGGCGGCACCACGCTGCGTGATTTCGTCAGCGGTGAAGGCAAGCCTGGTTATTTCAGCCAGCAGCTGCACGTCTACGGCCGCGCCGGCGAGCCCTGTTTCCAGTGCGGCCAGCCGCTGCGGGGCAGCCGGCTCGGCCAGCGGGCGACGTATTACTGCGGCCGCTGCCAGCGCTAGCAGCCGGCAGGACAGGCCTCAGTCCTCGAACGGCCGGTAACTGATCTCGACCACGTAATAGACCGCTTCGCCGGCCGGCAGGCGGACACGGACTTCGTCGTCCACGGCTTTTTTCAGGACGGCGCGTCCCAGCGGCGAGTCGATGCTGATCCAGCCCTTGGCGGGGTCGAATTCGTCGGGGCCGACGATGCGGTAGGCGTGCAGGTTGCCGGCCTCGTCTTCGAGCCGGAACCAGGCACCGAAGTAGATGCGGCTCTGGTCGGCCGGCAACTGGTCGACCACGACCATGCCGTCCAGGCGTTTGGTCAGGAACCGCACCCGGCTGTCGATCTCGCGCAGCCGCTTCTTGCCGTAGGTATATTCGGCGTTCTCCGAGCGATCGCCCTGAGCGGCTGCCTCGGCGACGGCGGCGGTAACCCGAGGCCGCTCGACTTTCCAGAGGTAGGTGAGTTCCTCCTGCAGACGGCGATAGCCTTCCGGCGTAATGTACTTGGAGCTTGGCGGCCGGGGCGGACGATAGCGTGCCATGGCGAACCTTACTGGATCGGGAAGCAGAACGGGCCGTCCTCGCCCTTGCTCTTGACCGGCGCCCGCAGCAGGACCTGCGAGCTGCGCTCGGCCAGCGGTCCGTCGAGCTGACGGACGTGAGCGGTGCAGGGGCGGTCGCCCTCGGTGCTGATGGATACCGCATAGCTCGCGCCCGGGACCGGCTCGAACGAGGCCAGCACGTCGCAGTAGCGCGGCGGCGTGGTGTTGGGCACCAGATGGCGGACCTGGAAGGCGAGCAGTCGGCCGGCCGGGACTCGCACGCTGCGCTCCTCGCCGATCAGCAGTGCCGGCAGGTGCCGGCGGCCGGTGCAGGCGGCGGCGTCCTCGAACAGCGCCACTTCGGTACGGCCGGCCGTGGCGTTGCGAAAGAGGACCTCGGCGGTGGCGCCAGCGGCCGGCTCCTGATACGGCAGCTTAGTTGCCGGCGAGCAGGCGGCCAGCACGAGCAGCAACGCGGCGACAGGGATGATCTTGGACATTGAGCGGGCTCCTGCAATCGGTTGGTGTGTCATGGCGGCGCGCCGTACGTTCTCCAGGAGCGGTTGCTGCCCGGCTTACGACGCCTCGGCTGCCTGAGTCAGGCGCAGAAACTTCGCGTACAGCTGTTCCTGCGTCTCCGGCCGGTCAGGGTCGAGCGGGATGCACTCGACCGGGCAGACCTGCTGGCATTGCGGCGCGTCGAAGTGGCCGACGCACTGCGTGCAGCGGTCCGGATCGATCTGGTAGATCTCCGGTCCCTGCGAGATCGCCTCATTGGGGCAGACCGGCTCGCAGACATCGCAGTTGATGCATTCGTCGGTGATGATCAGGGACATGGCATGGCATCGGCGGCGGAGCTACGGCCTTGGACCCTGACCGCGCCGCAAAGTTTGTTACTTGCGAAGCCGGGCGATCAGGGCATCGTTGATGATCGGATGCACGAACTTGCTGACGTCGCCGCCCAACGCCACGACCTCCCGCACCAGGCTCGAGGAGATGTAGGAATACTGCTCGGCCGGGGTGAGGAAGATGGTCTCGGCATCGACCAGCTGGCGGTTCATGCTGGCGAGCTGGAACTCGTACTCGAAGTCGGACACCGCCCGCAAGCCGCGCATGATCACCTTGGCGCCCTTCTTGCGAACGAAATCGGCCAGCAGGGTATCGAACGATTCGACCTGCACGTTGGGCAGGTGGCCGAGCACCTGTCGGGCCAGGTCGAGTCGCTCCTCCACCGTGAACGCCGGCTTCTTGCTCGGGTTCGGATAGGCAGCGACCGCCACGATCAGGGTGTCGAACAGCGGTGCTGCACGCTCGACCAGATCGCTGTGGCCCTTGGTGAGAGGGTCAAACGTGCCCGGATAGATGGCGGTGATGGACATGATATTTCCTTAGCTTGTTTCCTGTTGGCGGCGCGCCAGGTAATAGGCGACTTGGCCGGCGTGCGCCTGGCGGTGCAGCGCCCAATTGTCCTGCAGCTGCGGTGCCGGCCTGCTGCGGTCCTGCTCAATGTAGATCAGGGCGCCGGGCGCGAGCCAGCCGCACCGTTCGAGCAGTTCACAGCAGCTGCCGATGATATCGCTCCCGAACGGCGGGTCAATGAAGACGATGTCGAAGCGCTCGGCCGGGCCTTGCAGAAACCGCAGCGCGTCCGCCTGCAGCACCTGGCCGCCGCTGGCGTCGAACTTGGCGAGATTGGCGCGGATTGCGTCCGCTGCCGGCCGCGCCCGCTCGACGAAGACCACCGACTCGGCGCCGCGCGACAGCGCCTCCAGGCCCAGGGCGCCACTGCCGGCGAACAGGTCCAGGCAGCGCGCGCCCGGCACATAGGCCTGCAGCCAGTTGAACAGCGTCTCGCGAATGCGGTCGCCGGTCGGCCGCAGCCCCTCGGCGTTGCTGAAGACGAGCGGTCGGCCGCGCCAGCGGCCGGCGATGATGCGAAGCCGGTTGCTACGGTGTTTCATTCGGCAGGAGCGGTCGCGGCGGCGGTGGCCTCGGCGCCGGTTGCCGGGTCGGGCTGCGGCCCGACCATCACCGTCACCAGCCGGTTGGGGTCGAGATGGCGTCGGAAGGCTTGCCGTACCTCCTCCGCGGTGACGGCGGCGATGCGTTCCGGATAGGTTTCCAGATAATCCAGCGGCAGGCCGTAGTAGCCGATCATGGACAGATAGCCGAGCAGATCGGCATTGCTGTCCAGGCTCAGTGGATAGCCGCCGGTGATGTTGCGCACCGCCAGATCCAGCTACTGACGGGTCGGACCCTCGCGCAGGAAGCTGATGAAGGTATCACGCAGCACTTCGATGGCATCGGCGGTGCTTTCCGTGCGCACCTGGGTGCTGATGATGAACGGCCCCGGCCTGGCCGACGGGACGAAACCGCTGGAAGTGGAATACGACAGCCCGTGCCGATCGCGCATGGTCGAGGTCAGCAGCGACACCAGTCCGCCACCGCCGAGAATGTGGTTGCCGACCGTGAAGGCATAGATGTCGGCGCTGTCCCGGCCGATGGCCGGCTGGCCGACCATGGTGTGGGTCTGCGCCGACTGGAACGGGATGTGCTCGGCCCTGGCCTGCTGCAGGGGAGCGACGGGCGGCAGCGGCGGTGCCGCCGGGCCGGCTGGCAGCGCCGCGCTGAGCCGTTCCGCTAGTGCCTCCGCCTGGGCCCGGTCGATGGCGCCGACCAGGGCGATGACCGCGTTGCCGGTCGTGTAGTAGCGCCGGTAGAAGTCGATCACGTCGCGGCGCGAGATGCGCGCGAGGCTCTCCTCGGTACCGGCGGGCGGATTGGCATACGGGTGATCGCCGTAAAGCGCGCGATAGAAGGCGCGCTCGCCCAGAGCATCCGGCGATTGTTTGACTGCCTGCAGGCCGACCAGCATGCGCGCTTTCTGCCGCTCGAAAGCGTCTACCGGGAACTCCGGTGCGCCGACGATCCGTGTGAGCGTATCCAGCGCCTGCTCCAGCGCCTTCGGCTCGGTGAGGCTGCGCAGCTGCAGCCAGGCCATGTCGCGTTCGCTGCCGCCCGACAGCCGCGCGCCTACCGTCTCCAGCCGGCGGGCGATCTCGTCGGCGCTCAGTCCGGCATTGCCCTGGTCCAGCAGCGCATTGGTCAGCCGTGCCAGCCCCGGCAGTTCGCCGTCACGCGCGCTGGCGGCATCGAAGGTGAGGCGGATGTCGACGATGGGCAGGCTGTCGCTCTCGATGAAGTACACTCGCGTGCCGTTCTCCAGCGTCCAGTGCTGAATGGGCGGCACCGCCACCGCCAGTCCCGGCAGCAGCAGGGCGCCGAGCAGTAGCAGCTGCAGGTGACGGGGCAGCATCATGGCCGGCCTCCAGTGATCGGGTTGAGGTGGAGGATGGCCCGCCGCGGCTCGCTCAGGTAGCGGCGCGCGACCTGCTGGACCTGTTCGGCGGTGACGGCGCGGATGCGGTCTTCGAATTCCAGCAGCTTGCGCCAGCCGATGCCGGTGGTCTCAAGCAGGCCGATCTGCATGGCCTGGTAGAAGATCGAGTCGAGCTGGTAGAGGTGGTCGGCGATCATCTGGTTCTTGGCCCGTTCCAGTTCCTCGGCGGTAATGCCCTGGGCGCGCACCCGCGCGACCTGTTCCAGTACCGCCGCTTCCAGCTCTTCCAGCGTGCGGCCGCGGGCGGGGAAGCCGCTGATGCTGAACTGGCTGCTCAGCCGGGCCACTGCCCCATAGTCGGCGCCGATGCCGGCGGCGAGCTCGCGGCCGCGGACCAGTTCGGCCGGCAGCCGGGCGCTCTCGCCGCCGTCGAGCACACCGGCGAGCACCGTCAGCGCGTAGGGTTCCCAGTCCTCGGAGGCTGTCGCCATGGACGGTACCTGGTAGCTGACGGCGAAATACGGCAGCTCGGCGGGCAACGACAGTTCGAGCCGCCGGCTGCCCGGGGTCTCGAGCTCGATGGGCCGCTGCGGCTCCGGTACCGCGCGGGCCGGGATCCTGCCGAAATAGCGCTCGGCGAGCCGGCGCACCGTCTCCGGCTCGACGTCGCCGGCCACCACCAGGGTGGCGTTGCCGGGCGAGTACCACTGCTGGTACCAGCGGCGCAGGTCGGCCACCGTTAGGGCCTTGAGGTCCTCCATCCAGCCGATTACCGGATTGCGGTAGGGGCTGAGCGGATAGGCGACGGTGCCGAAGCGCTCCCAGGCCAGTGCCACCGGATTGTCCTCGGTGCGCAGCCGCCGCTCCTCCATCACCACTTGCACTTCCTTTTCGAATTCCGCTTCCTGGATGCGCAGATTGCGCATGCGGTCTGCTTCCAGCTCCAGGGCGATCGGCAGCCGGTCCGCCGAGAGTTGCTGGAAGTAAGCGGTATAGTCGCGGCTGGTGAAGGCGTTCTCGCGGCCGCCGTTGGCGGCGATGATGCGGGAGAACTCGCCGGCCGGATAACGGGTCGTGCCCTTGAACATCATGTGCTCGAGGACATGGGAGATGCCGGTCAGGCCCTGCGGTTCATAGCTGGAACCGATCTTGTACCAGACCATGGAGGCGACCACCGGAGCCCGGTGGTCCGGCCGCACGATCACGGTCATGCCGTTCTTGAGCTTGAACTCTTGAATCTCCGGCCGCTCGGCGGCAAACCCTGACGCCGCGGTCGTCAGCAGCAAGACCAGGATGATCTGCAGGAAGCCTCGCATGCGAATTCCTCGTGCTGCGGGGGAAGTCCTAAGTTCCGTAGGCCAGCGATGATACGATACCGGCATCGTTCGAGACCCAGAAGGACGGTACCTGCCGATGTGGGGTTTCTTTAAGAGGAACAAGTCCGGCCAGGACGGCGACGCCGAGCGCGAGCCGACGCCGGAGCAGGCCGATCAGGCTCTGCCGGAAGAGCCGGCGCAGGTCGAGGAGCCGCCGGTAGATGAGCCGCCGGCGCCGGAATCTGTGCCCGAGGCGCCGTCTGACGAGCTGGCGGCGCCCAGCGCCGAGCAGCCGGCCGGGCCGGAAGCCGAACCGGCCCGGCCGAAGGGCTGGTTCGCGCGCCTGCGCGACGGCCTGAGCCGCACCCGGACCGACATGACCGAGGGGCTGGCGACCCTGTTCCTCGGCAAGAAGCAGCTCGACGACGAACTGCTGGAAGAGCTGGAGACAAGGCTTTTGATGGCCGATGTCGGCGTCGAGGCAACCGGCCGCATCCTGCGCGGCGTCACCGATCGGGTGGCGCGCCGGCAGCTCAACGACAGCCAGGCGCTGTTCGAGGCGCTGCGCGACAACATGGCGGACATCCTGGCGCCGGTCAGCGCACCGCTGGTCATCGACCCGGCTCGCAAGCCGTACGTGATCCTGGTAGTCGGCGTCAACGGCGCCGGCAAGACCACCACCATCGGCAAGCTGGCGCGCCGCTACAAGGACGAGGGCCGCTCGGTGATGCTGGCCGCCGGCGACACCTTCCGCGCCGCGGCCATCGAGCAGCTGCAGGCCTGGGGCGAGCGCAGCGGCATCCCGGTGATCGCCCAGCACACCGGCGCCGATTCGGCCTCGGTGATTTTCGATGCCCTGCAGGCCGCCAAATCCCGCGGGGTCGACCTGCTGATCGCCGACACCGCCGGTCGCCTGCACACCCAGGCCAATCTCATGGAGGAGCTCAAGAAGGTCAAGCGGGTGCTGACCAAGCTCGATCCGGAGGCACCGCACGAGACGCTGCTGGTGCTGGATGCCAGCACCGGCCAGCACGCGCTCAACCAGGCGAAGAAGTTCCACGAGGCGATCGACCTCGATGGCATCGTGCTCACCAAGCTCGACGGCACCGCCAAGGGTGGCGTGATCTTCGCCATCGCCGATGCGCTCAAGCTGCCGATCCGCTTCATCGGCGTCGGTGAGGGTGCCGAGGACCTGCGGCCGTTCGATGCCGGCGAGTTCGTCGCCGCGCTGCTGGATCAGCCCACAGGCCAGTAGCCGCAGAAGATCAACAGCCAGCCGCATGATCCGCTTCGACAGCGTCAGCAAGCGTTACCCGAACGGCTACGAAGCCCTGCGCGGTATCAATCTGCACATCCGCCGCGGCGAGATGGTGTTCATCACCGGTCACTCGGGCGCCGGCAAGAGCACGCTGCTGCGGCTGATTCCGCTGCTGGAGCGGCCGTCCAACGGCCAGGTGCTGGTCGCCGGGCTCAACCTCGTGCGGCTGCGGCGCGGCCTCATCCCGCAGCTGCGCCGGCGCATCGGCATGATCTTCCAGGACTACCGGCTGCTGCACGACCGCACCGTTTACGACAACGTCGCGCTGCCGCTGGTGATTGCCGGCGTATCGCCTCTGGAAATCGGCCGGCGGGTGCGGGCGGCACTCGACAAGGTGGGCCTGCTCGATCGCGAGCGCGTTTATCCGGTGACGCTTTCGGGCGGTGAGCAGCAGCGGGTCGGCATCGCCCGCGCCGTGGTGAGCCGGCCGCCGATCCTGGTCGCCGACGAGCCGACCGGCAACCTCGATCCGGCGCTCTCCTGGGAGATCATGCAGCTGTTCCGGGACTTCCAGCGGGTCGGCGTGACCGTGGTCATCGCCAGCCACGACATCGGCCTGATCGAGCGGCTGGGGCAGCGCGTGATCACGCTGGAGCGCGGCCGGCTGGTGGACGACATCCCGGCGGAGGCCGCCTGATGGCCGAGGTCGCCGCGCGCCGGCCACCGAGCCGCCTGCGTCGGGCGGCGAATGCCTACGTCAGCGCCCATGGTCGCGCCCTGGTCGGCGCGCTCGGCCGGTTGTACCGGACGCCGCTGGCGAGCCTGATGACGGCCGCGGTGCTGGGCGTGGCGCTGGCGCTGCCGGCGGGGTTTCTGCTGCTGCTGGCCAATCTGCAGGGCGTGACGGCCGGTTGGGAGGCGGATGCGCGGCTGTCGGTGTTCCTCAAGACGGACGTCGCGCCTGACCGCTATCGGGCGCTGGCAGCTACTCTCGAGCAGGATCCGGACATCGCCGCGGCCACGCTGATCACTCCTGAGCAGGCGCTGGAGGAGCTGCGGGCGGTCTCGGGCATGCAGGATGCGCTGGCCCTGCTCGACAGCAATCCGCTGCCGGCCGTACTGCTGGTGCAGCCGGCTGCCGGCGCCGATCCCGAGGCCGCCGCGGCCTTGGCCGAGCGGCTGGAAGCGCTGCCGGACGCCGATCTGGTACAGCTCGATCAGGCCTGGCTGCAGCGGCTGGCCAGCGTGGTGGAGCTGGCCCGGCGGGGCACGCTGGTGATCGCCGCCATGCTCGGCATCGCCGTGATTCTGGTGGTCGGCAATACCATCCGCATGGCCATCGAGAGCCGCCGCGAGGAGCTGGTGATCATCAAGCTGCTGGGTGGCACGGACGCGTTCATCCGGCGGCCGTTCCTGTACGAAGGCTGCTGGTACGGCCTGCTCGGCGGCGTCCTGGCACTGCTGCTGGTCGAGACCGCGCTGCTGCTGCTGCGCGGCCCGGCTACCGCGCTTGCCGCTTCCTATGGCAGCGCCCTGCTGGTACAGGGCCTGGGGATGGACGGCGTCGCCTGGCTGCTGGCAGCCGGGGTGGTGCTCGGGCTGGCCGGTTCGCGGCTTGCCGTCGGCCGCCATTTGCGCGCCATCGAGCCGCGCTGAAGGCGTCTGCCTGTTGCCGATCGGCGACGGCGCGGCGCATGAGAATCGGCCTAAAACGCTTGTCCAGCCTGGGTTTCTGGGGGGCGCCCTAGGGCGCCGACCGGGTATTCCCCGGTTCCGCACAGGACCGGCGTCTGGCTATGCTTTCGCCCAGGGAAGCGGTGCCGAACAGGCAGCCAAGGAGAGGGCAGCTTCCCCGCGCCTGCAGGGTCGGGCGCCACCGATGCAAGCCTCGCCGGAATCCGCACCAGCGCGATGCCCGAGGTGAAAAGCAGCCAAGGAAAGGGGTGTCACATGGATAGTCGTTCCGCCTTCGTGACCGCTCAGACGTCTGCCCTGCCGCTCCAGGTAGGCAGCGAAGAAGCCTA
>Ga0079224_100006066_pt1 | contig 15956 bp, 16 predicted proteins | sample Stecom2015_FD_80414 | JGI IMG/M metagenome (GOLD analysis project Ga0079224, IMG submission 80414) | Agricultural soil microbial communities from Utah to study Nitrogen management - Steer compost 2015 | ecosystem: Environmental > Terrestrial > Soil > Agricultural land | place: USA: Utah...
GGCACTGGCTCGCCGGCACCGTCGGTGATCTGGCCGCGGATCCAGATCGCGCCTGGCGTCCCCTCGGGCACGGCGTACGGCCCGGCCGGCCAGGGAAGGCCGATGGCGAAGAACGGTCCGACGGTCTGCGACGGGGTCAGACCGAGCGATGTCACGACTCGTCCTCCTCGTTCTCGAACGGTGTCGACTGTGGACCGCGCAGCACGATGTCGAACCGATACCCCAGCGCCCACTCGGGCACCGTCGCGTCGAGGTCGAACTGCGCGATCAACCGCTGGCGGGCGGCCGGATCGGGCACCGAGTTGAAGATGGGGTCCTGGTAGAACAGCGGATCCCCAGGGAAGTACATCTGCGTCACCAGGCGCTGCACGAACGCCCGGCCAAACAGCGAGAAGTGGATGTGTGCCGGTCGCCAGGCGTTGTGATGGTTCTTCCAGGGGTAGGCGCCGGGCTTGATGGTGATGAAGCGGTACCGTCCCTCGTCGTCGGTGAGGCAGCGCCCCGCCCCAGAGAAGTTGGGGTCCAGCGGCGCCGGGTGCCGGTCCAGGTCGTGCATGTAGCGGCCGGCCGCGTTCGCCTGCCAGATCTCGACCAGCGTGTTGCGCAGCGGCCGTCCGTCTCCGTCCAGCACCCGGCCGTGCACGATGATGCGCTCGCCGAGTGGCTCGCCCGGGTGCTGGCGGGTCAGGTCCGCGTCGAGACTGCTGAAGTCGCGCTCGCCGAGCACCGGACCGGTGACCTCGGTGATCGTGTGCGGGATGACGAGCGGCGATTTCGCCGGGGCCCGCAGCTGGGTTGATTTGTACTCCGGGCTGGCCAGTGGCGGGTGCACGCCGTCGGGCGGCCGCTCGTAGGCATCCGCGGTTTTGACGACATCGGTCATGGCGACTCCTTGCGGGTGGCAGGTCGGCTCGTAAGTGCGCGCAGGGCGGCGAGCTCCTCGGGGGTGGGTGGGGCGCTGACTTGTAGGTCGTCCGCGACGGCAAGGTCCCAACCGGTCTCGGCGGTGACCTGGTCGACCTCCACGCCCGGGTGCAGCGTGGTCAGCGTGAGCTCGCAGGTCTGGGGGTCTGGTTCCAGGACGCCCAGGTTGGTGATGACGAGAACCGGGCCGCGTCCGGGCAGTCCGAGCCGCTCGCGGTGCCCGGGACCGTCCCCGAACCCGAGTGAGGTGATGAAGTCGACGCGCTCCACGAAGGTGCGCCGGCTGTGCCGTACCACGATGAAGACCTCGCGGGAGGAAGCGGCGATCTCGGGTGCGCCACCGGCGCCGGGTAGGCGCACCTTGGGTCGGTGGTAGTCGGGGCCCACCACCGTCGTGTTGATGTTGCCGAACCGGTCCAGCTGCGCCGCGCCGAGGAAGCCGACATCGATGCGGCCCGGCTGCAGCCAGTAGTTGAAGATCTCCGGCACGCTCACCACCGTGTCCGCGGTCTCCGCGAGCTCACCGTCTCCAATGGACAGTGGGGGAGTGGTGGGCTTGGCCCCGATGGTCCCGGACTCGTAGATGAGGACCAGTTCGGGGTTGTGCAGGCGCCGAGCGAGGTTGGCCGCCGTGCTCGGCAGCCCGATGCCGACGAAGCACGCGGTCTTGCCGGTCAGCGCTCGGGCTGCCGCGACCGTCATCATCTCGTCGGCGGTCCAGGCGTCTGATGTGACGGGTGCCGTCATGGGTTCGCCGCTCATGAGCGGGCCGCCACCGTTGCGAGAACCTCCCGCTCCAGCCACTCGACAAAGCCCTCGCGAGTGCGGCTGATCGCGTCCCATGCCTGGTAGTAGTCGTTGTCGCGGTCGTAGTAGCCCTGCGCGTACGACGGGCGGGCGCCGCCCGGCACGTGCGCCACGGCGGTGACCGTCCACGCCGGCAACAGCACCGATCCGGGTCGCGGCTGCAGTTCGTCGACGATCTCCTCGACGGTAACGAGGGACCGCTTGGCGGCGAGCACGGCCTCCTTCTGCACGCCGGTGATGCCCCACAGTGCTACGTTGCCCCGCCGGTCCGCCTGCTGCGCGTGCACGATGGTGACATCGGGATTGAGCGCCGGCACGGCGGTGAGCACCTCGCCCGTGAATGGGCAGGTGATCGGGGCGATGTTGGTGTACTTGGTCAGGTCAGTGCCGACGTACCCGCGCAGTACCGCGAAGGGCAGGCCCGCGGCGCCCGCGACGTACCGGTTGGCCATCCCAGCGTGGCTGTGCTCCTCGAGCCGGAGCGGCACCGGCCATCCATGCTCGACGGCGTCGCGCAGCCGGTGCAGCGAACCCACACCAGGGTTGCCGCCCCAGGAGAAGACGAGTGCGCTCGCGCAGCCGGCACCGATCATCTGGTCGTAGACGATGTCGGGCGTCATGCGAACCAAGGTGAGGTTCCGCCGCCCTTGTCTGATGATCTCCTGGCCCGCGGCGACCGGGATGAGGTGGGTGAACCCTTCAAGGGCCACCGTGTCGCCGTCGTGGACCAGGGTCGCGACGGCGTCGGCGAGCGTGGTGAGTGTCGCCAAGCAGCTCCTCCGTGGACGTCTCCTCCATTGAAAGTGTTCGCGATGCGAACTAGAGTTCTTTTTTCGACCATAGGGAGCGGCCTACCGCTCAGTCAATAAGCTCAGTCAATAAGGTGGCGGGTGTTGACGTCCATACCGCCCGGCAATAGGTTCCGTGCGAGAACATGCGTGCGACCTCCGAACGTCCCGTTCCGTGACAACAATGGAGTCCCCATGATGCGTAGATTTGCAAGTGTCGTTTTCGCTGCCGCGTTGGCCTTATCCGTCGCGGCGTGCGGAGGCGACGAGCCGCAGGAGCCGCCGGCGCCGGGTCAGCCCGACAGGGTGACCGTGGGTGTCATTGCGATCGTCGATGTGGCGCCCATCTACCTCGGCAAGGACAAGGGCTTCTTCGCCAACCGCAACATCGAACTCGAGCTCGTCACCGCACAGGGTGGCGCGGCGATCGTGCCGGCCGTGGTCAGCGGGGAGTACCAGTTTGGCTTCAGCAACACGATCTCGCTGTTCCTGGCCCAGTCGCGCAACGTGCCGATCAAGGTGGTAACCAACGGGGTCAACTCGACCGGTGACCCGCAGAAGGACTTCGGCGGCATCATCGTCAAGGACCCGGCGATCCAGAGCCCGAAGGATCTCGTGGGCAAGCGGGTCGCGACGAACACGTTGAAGAACATCGTCGACACCTCCGTCAAGGAGATCGTGCGAAAGGACGGCGGCGACCCGAACGCGGTCGATTTCGTTGAGCTCGCGTTCCCGGACATGGGTCCGGCCCTGGAGCAGGACCAGGTCGACGCGATCTTCGTCGTGGAGCCGTTCGTGACGGCGGCGCTGGCCAACGAGGGCTGGCGGATGATCGGTGCGTACGCCGACGTCGACCCCAACCTGTGCGTGGCCGTCTACTTCACCTCGACCCAGCTCGCCGAGTCCAACCCGGACCTCGTGCAGCGCTTCGACGAGGCGATGAAGGAGTCGCTGGCGTACGCCGACTCGCACCCCGATGAGGTGCGCGCCATCCTGGGCACCTACACCCAGCTCAACGAGGAGACGCGCAACGCGTTGACCCTGCCGAGCTGGCCGTCCGAGCTCAACCGCGACGCGATCGCTCGCCTCGGCGAGCTCGCGGTCAACGACGGCCTCATCCCTGCGGCACCGGATCTGTCGACCCTGCTGCCGTGACCGATGTGATCAACACTGCCGCCGAGGCGGAAGCCTCGGTGACAACGCGGGGCAGGACCGGCGCTCGGTCGTCGGTCCTGCTCGGCCTCCTCGGTCTGCTTGGCTTCGCCGGGCTGCTCGAGGTCGTGCCACGCATCGGAGTCGTTCCCCAGCAGTACTTCCCGCCGACCAGCACCATCGTCCGTGCGCTGGTCGAGCAGACGCAGCGGCCTGCCTTCTGGGACGCCTTCGGCGACACCTTGCGGACCTGGTCGCTGGGGCTCCTCATCGCGATCGTCGCCGGCGTCGCGCTCGGCGTCGTCATCGGCACCGTCCCGTTCCTGCGGGAGGCGACCGCGTCGACGATCGAGTTCCTGCGGCCGATCCCGTCGGTGGCACTCATCCCGCTCGTCGTCGTGTTGCTCGGCACCGGCATGGAGTCCACGCTGGTGCTGGTCGTCTACGCGTCGTTCTGGCAGGTGTTGATCCAGGTGCTGCACGGTGTGGCCGACGTCGACCCGTTGGCGCGGGAGACGGCACAGTCCTACCGGTTGGGCAAGTGGTACCGGATCCGGTACCTCGTCTGGCCCACGACACTGCCGTACGCGATGACCGGCCTCCGGCTCGCCGTGGCCGTGGCGCTGATCCTCACCATCACCGGTGAGCTCGTCATCGGAACGCCTGGTCTGGGCAAGGAGATCGAGATCGCCTACACGAGCAACGCCGTGCCAGCGATGTACGCCCTCGTGGTGGTGACCGGCCTCGTCGGAGTCGTGGCGAACCTGCTGACCCGGGCCGCCGAGCGCTGGGTGCTCGCCTGGCACCCGTCTGTCCGCAAGGAGGTGCCGGCATGAGTCACGTGACCGGCATCCTTCGGCGCGTGGCGATGCTGCTCGGCCTGCCGGTCATCATCCTCACCATCTGGTGGTTTGCCAGCGCCAACAGCACGAACTTCTACCAGCCACCGCTGTCGCGGATCATCGAGGTCTTCCCAGAGACGTGGTTCGGCGACCGGCTCGTCGACGACATCGTGCCGAGCCTGGTGCGACTGCTCGCGGGCTACTTCCTCGCGATCGTCGCGGGGGTCGCGCTGGGTGTGCTCATCGGCTCGAGCCGCGTGGTGCGCGGCCTGTTCGAGCCGGTGCTGGAGTTCCTGCGGGCCATCCCGCCGCCGGTGCTGATCCCCATCCTGTTCCTCTTCGCCGGTATCGGCGACACGACGAAGGTCCTGGTGATCGTCTCTGGCTGCATCTGGCCGGTCCTGCTCAACACCGTCGAGGGCGTGCGCAGCGTCGACGAGGTACTGGTCGACACGTGTCGCAGCTACCGCATCGAGGGCGTGCTCCGGCTGCGCTCGCTCATCCTGCGGTCGGCGAGCCCGCAGATCATGACCGGCGCTCGCCAGGCGCTGTCCATCGGCATCATCCTCATGGTCATTAGCGAGATGAAGGCGGCGAGCGAGGGACTCGGGTACATCATCGTCGAGTTCCAGCGCGGCTTCCAGATCCCGGAGATGTGGAGCGGCGTGATCGTCCTCGGCCTCCTCGGCGTGCTGCTCTCGCTGATCTTCCGGCTGGTGGAGAGCCGCGTCCTAGGCTGGTATTACGGCGTGCGCGCCGCCGAACGCGGCCGTCACTGAAGGAGTCCCGGTTGCTCGAGATTCGCAAGCTCCGCAAGGTGTACGACGGTCACGGCCGCCAGGTCGAGGCCATCGCCGACATCTCGTTCGACGTGGCGGCGGGTCAGTTCGTCTGTGTCGTCGGGCCGTCCGGCTGCGGCAAGACGACCCTGCTGCGCTGCATCGGCGGGCTCCTCAAGCCCACGTCGGGCGACGTGCGGGTCGGCGGCGAGCCCGTGGTGGGACCACCCGATGGACTCGCCGTGGTGTTCCAGGAGTACGGGCGCAGCCTCTTTCCGTGGCTTCGGGTGCACGAGAACGTCGACCTGCCGCTCAAGGCGAAGGGCCTGCCGAGCGCGCAGCGCCGGGAACTTGTCGACCAGGCCCTCGCCGCGGTCGGGCTCGCGGACGCCCGCACGGCCTGGCCGTGGCAGCTCTCGGGCGGGATGCAGCAGCGGGTGGCGATCGCCCGGGCGCTCGCCTTCCAGCCACGCGTCCTGTTGATGGACGAGCCGTTCGCCGCGGTCGATGCGCAGACCCGCGCCGACCTCGAGGACCTCGTCCGCTCGGTGTGGCGCCAGTTCGGCGTCACGCTGCTCTTTGTCACTCACGACATCGACGAGGCCGTCTACCTGGGCGAGCGGGTCGTCGTCCTGTCATCCTCGCCCACGGTCGTGGTGGAGGACCTCACCATTGACCTTCCCGCCGAGCGGGACCAACTCACCACCCGGGCCGACGCTCGCTTCATCGACCTGCGGGGCCGCGTGTACGCGCAGATCCAACAGGCCAAGCGAGGTGCCACCGTCACGTAGCCGGCCGGGGTTCAGCCGAAGGAGGGGCCATGAGCACCGACACAATCTCCTTGCTGGAGAGCAGCACCTGGCACGGTAAGATCTACAGTGGAGGGTGGGTCGCCGCGCATGGCGGCGACATGCCCATCGAGGAGCCCGCCACCGGCGAGGAGATGGGCCGCGCCGGCCTCGCCGATGTTGAGGACGTGCGCCGCGCCGCCGGTCTCGCGGCAGCCGCCCAGCGCGAATGGGCAGCGACGAACTTTGAGGAGCGCGCCGCCGTGCTGCGTCGCGCCGGTGACCTCATCACCGCCAATGGCCCTGAGATCATGCGGCTGGTCATGCGGGAGACCGGAGCCGTCGAGGGCCTCGCCGGATTCGCGGTCAGTGTCGCGGCGCAGGAGTGCTACGAGGCGTCGGCGCTCGCCTCGCGCCCGCTCGGCGACATCCTGCCCAGCAACCAACCACGGTTGAGCCTGCTTCGCCGGGTGCCGGTGGGAGTCGTCGGCGTCATCTCGCCGTTCAACGTCCCGCTCATCCTCTCCACTCGCTCGATCGCACCTGCGCTCGCCCTGGGCAACGCGGTCGTGGTCAAACCCGACCCGCGTACGCCGCTCGCCGGCGGGTTCATCCAGGCCCGTGTCTTCCAGGAGGCCGGACTGCCCCAGGACCTGCTGCATGTGCTGCCAGGCGGTGCCGAGGTCGGCTCCGCGATGGTCGCCGACCCTCGCATCCGCCTGATCTCGTTCACCGGCTCCACCCGGGCCGGCCGCGCGGTGGCCGAGCTCGCCGGCCGCCACCTCAAGCGGGTGCACCTCGAGCTCGGCGGTAACTCCGCGATGGTGGTGCTCGACGACGCCGACCTCGACCGAGCCGTCTCCGCCGGTGCGTGGGGATCGTTCCTGCACCAGGGACAGATCTGCATGACGGCGGGGCGGCACATCGTGCACGAGAAGATCGCCGATGCCTACGTCTCCGCGCTCGCCGAGCACGCCAACCACCTGCCGGTCGGCGACCCCACCATGGGTCAGGTCGCGCTCGGGCCGCTGATCGACGCCGGCCAGCGCGACAAGGTGCACGCGCTCGTCACCAGCAGCGTCGATGCCGGCGCACGGCTTGCCGCCGGCGGAACCTACGAGAAGCTGTTCTACCGCCCGACGGTGCTCGACCAGGTCTCGCCGACGATGCCGGCGTACGCCGAGGAGGTCTTCGGGCCGGTCGCGCCCGTGATCCGGTTCAGCAGCGTCGAGGAGGCGGTCCGGCTCGCCGCCGACAGCACGTACGGTCTGTCGCTTAGCATCCTGACCCGCGACGTCATGAAGGGCCTCGCCCTGGCTGAGCAGGTGCCGACCGGCATCGTGCACATCAACGATCAGACCGTCAACGACGAGGCCGTCGCGCCGTTCGGTGGCGTCCTCGACTCTGGCACCGGCGCCCGCTTCGGCGGCCAGGCCAACCTGGACGCGTTCACCGAGCAGCGATGGATCACCGTCCGGGGTGAGATCCCCGCCTACCCGTTCTAAGGAGCGCTCAACAGATGTCTCTGCGCAGCACGCCCCCGTTCCGCGCCGACCACGTCGGGAGCCTGCTCCGCCCGCCGAAGCTGCTGCAGGCGCGGGCGGACAAGGCGGAGGGTCGGATCACCGCCGAGGAGCTTCGCGCGGTCGAGGACGAGGCGATCCGTGACGTCGTACGGATGCAACGCGATGTCGGGCTGTTGTCGGCCACCGACGGCGAGTTTCGCCGCACGTCCTGGCACATGGACTTCATCTACCGGCTAGGCGGGGTGAGCCAGGCCGACGGCACGATCCGGGTACGTATGCACAACGAGCAAGGTGACGTCGAGTTCACCGCGCCCGCGCTGCATGTGAACTCACCGATCCGGCTCACCGAGACCATCTTCGGTGAGGACTTCAGCTTCCTGAAGTCCATTGTGGAGCCTGGTGTGACGGCGAAGCTCACGATTCCGTCGCCGTCGATGGTGCACTACCGGGGCGGTAGGGCAGCCATCGATCCAGCCGTCTACCCGGACGAGGAGGCCTTCTGGGCGGACCTGTCGGCGGCGTACGCCGCCCAGGTCAAGGCCTTGGCCGAGCTCGGCTGCGAGTACCTGCAGCTCGACGACACCAGCCTGGCCTACCTCAACGACCCGGCGCAGCGCGCGCAGCTCGCGGCCCGCGGCGACGATGCCGAGCACCAGCACCTGCGCTACATCAAGCAGATCAACGCCGCGCTCGCCGACCGCCCGCCGACGCTGCGGGTCACCACGCACATGTGCCGGGGCAACTACCGGTCCTCGTGGGCGGCCTCCGGCTCGTACGACTTCGTCGCCGAGGCGCTCTTCTCCGAGCTCGCCGTGGACGGCTTCTTCCTGGAGTACGACGACGAGCGGTCCGGAGGCTTCGAGCCGCTGCGCTTCGTGCCGCCCGGCAAGATGGTGGTGCTCGGGCTCGTCACCACCAAGCGCGGGGCGTTGGAGAGCAAGGACGACCTCAAGCGCCGCATCGACGAGGCGAGCCGGTACGTGCCGCTGGAACAGATCTGCCTCTCGCCGCAATGCGGCTTCTCATCCACTGTGGAGGGCAACACGCTCACGTACGACGAGCAGGTGGCCAAGCTGCGACTCATCGTGGAGACCGCCGCCGAGGTCTGGGGGTGACCCTCCGGGCGGAGCGCCGCGCCGAGTTCACGTTGTGGTTGGTCGCCATCCTTGCGGTGGCGGCCAACCTGCGCCCGGCGATCACGTCGCTGCCGCCGCTGGTGGACCAGATCGCCGCGGCGTACGGGCTCTCCGCGGCCGCGGCCGGTGCCCTGACCACGCTGCCCGTGCTGTGCATGGGGGTGTTCGCACCAGCGGCGGCGCCGCTGTCGCGGCGCTTCGGTGACACCACCGTCCTGGCCGCATCGGTCGGAGTCATCGGGCTGGGCGCGGCCGCTCGCGCCGTCGAGACGGTGCCGGCGCTCTACGGCGGCACCGTGCTCGCTGGGATCGGCATCGCCGTGGCCGGAACGCTGCTCCCCGCCGTGGTTCGGGCCCGCATGCCGGACCGGATCGGGCCGGTCACGGGTCAGTACACGGCGGTCCTCATTGCCGGCGGATTCGTGGGCGCCGCCACCATCGAACCCCTGCGCGAGGCGCTTCGGCTCTCGCCCCAGGGTGCGCTCGCGCTGTGGGCGATCCCGGCGATCGCGGCGTTCCTCATCTGGCTGGCTCAGGCCCGCACGCCCGGACGCCCGGCGCCGGTCACCAGCGCGTCCTTTCCGTGGCGCAGCGGCGCGGCGTGGCTCGGCACGCTCTTCCTGGGCATGCAGTCCCTCCTCTTCTACTCGGCCCTGGCCTGGCTCGCCGCGGGGTACATCGAGGACGGCATGAGCACCGAGGGCGGCGGGGTGCTGCTCGGCATCTTCATGGCCACCCAGGTCGTCACCGCGTTGGCGCTGCCGGCCCTCGCCCACCGCACGGGCGGTGACGTCCGGCCCTGGATCGTGCTCGCCGTCGGTCTCACCACCATCGGGCTGTTCCTGGTCGCGGTCGCCCCGCTGACGGGCACCGTCGCGCCGTGGATCTGGGCCGGGCTCATCGGGCTCGGCATGGGTGGCACGCTGTCGCTGACCCTGGTGGTGGTGACCAGGCTCGCCCCGGAGCCGGGCCAGGCGGCCGCCTACACCGGCATGGCGTTCTTCGGCGGGTACCTGCTGGCCGCGCTCGGCCCAGTCGCCGCCGGCTCCCTGCGCGACCTCACCGGCGAGTTCGCCCCGGTCTTCGGCACGCTCGCCGGGCTCGGCGTGGTGACGCTGGCCATTGGGCTGCGCAGCGCCACCCTCGCGCAGCGCCACGGCCGCTGACCGCGGCCCGGGCGCCACGGTCTAGCCTGCTCGCGTGGGACTGCACTCCCTGCGCCAGAGGATCATGGATGCGCCCGACTCCCTGGCGGCGAAGCGGCGGGCCAGACGCTGGCAGTGGCTGCTCGAGACGTTCCCCGACTTCGAGCAGATGTCCGTCGTGGATCTTGGCGGGACGCTGCTGTCCTGGCAGCGTGCCCCGGTGCGGCCAAAGCACCTCCACGTGATCAACGTCTCCAAGCCGCCCAAGGACGTGCCGGACTGGGCGGAGGTCGAACGCGCGGACGCCTGCGCCTTGCCGGACCACATCGCCAAGCGGCGGTACGACCTCGTCTACTCGAACTCGGTGATCGAGCACGTCGGCGGCCACGAGCGCCGGCTGCGCTTCGCGGAGTCGGTGCACCGGCTCGCCGACCGGCATTGGGTGCAGACGCCGTACCGCTACTTCCCGATCGAGCCGCACTGGCTCTTCCCGGGTCTGCAGTTCCTCCCGGTGGCGGCGCGGACCGCCATCGTCTACCGCTGGCCGCTGGTCTCCGTGCCGGGCCGGCCTCGCTCGGCGGTGCTCTCCAGCATCCTGTGGACCGAACTCATCGACCGTACGCAGATGCGCCTGTACTTCCCCGACTCGCAGCTGCTCGCGGAGCGGGTCCTCGGGCTCACGAAGTCGCTGATCGCCGTCCGGACGGGCTGAGTCCTCACCCGATCCGCTCGATCATGAGGTGACGGTCGTCATTCGGCGTTGATCATGACCTGTGGTTCATGATCGGCCGGAGCAGGTGGCGAGGGCGGGACGGGCGAGAGCGGCTCGCGGGTGCGGGTGGCCGACTCCACCGCTAGCGCGGCGAGCCAGACCGCACAGGACCCCGCCATGTGCGCGCCGACGAGGAGCGCCGGCAGGTTCGTGAAGTACTGGACGAAGCCGATCAGACCCTGGGCGAGCGCGATGCCGAGCAACCACGCCGTCCGTACCTCCGCCCGCCGCGCCCCCACGGCCCGGAACGCAAACCACGCCGCGACGACCAGGCCGATGAGGAGGAACACCACGTCGGCGTGCAGCTGCGAGATCATCTCCGGATTGAGCCCGTTGCGCTTGGCGTTCGCGTCGCCCGCATGCGGACCGCTGCCGGTGACGAACGTGCCGATCACGAGCACGGCGGCCGTAACCGTCAGCACCACCCAGGTGAGCACGCGCAGCGCGGTCGGCACGGTCGGGCGTACCGGTGCGTCGGTTTCGGTGGTCGCCCGCCAGAACGCGTACGCAGCGGCGATCGCCGCCATCGAGACCAGGAAGTGCAGACCGACCACCCAGGGGTTGAGGTCGGTGAGGACGGTGAAGCCGCCCACCACCGCCTGGGCCGGGATGGCCGAGAACGCCAGGATCGACAGCCACACCACGCGGCGCCGCCGGGGCTCCTGGAACAGGGCGAGTCCCACACCGGCGAGAGCGATCGCGCCGAGGATGAAGGTGACCAGCCGGTTGCCAAACTCGATGGCGCCGTAGATGCCCATCTCGGGGGTGGCGACGTACGAGTCGTCGGTGCACCGGGGCCAGGTCGGGCAGCCCAGTCCAGATCCGGTCAAGCGCACCGCCCCACCGGTGATGACGATGCCGATATTGGCGATCACCGATGCGAGTGCGACCCTACGCAGCAGCGACGTGCCGTACACGCGCTCATCGTACGAGCGTGCGCCCGCCGCCCTGGCTTCGGGCCGACCGCAACGCCCCGGTCGTTTACCGCCCAGTCGTCAACCGCCGGTCGTTGTCGCGTTCCCGGAGCCGCGCCTCACCGACAGGGTGAAGAAGATCACGCCCGGTTTGCACCCGGTCGGGGATTTACGTAACGTTGCCGTTGTGAAAACCGCGGCGGCTGCCCGGACGGATGTGCCGGACACAAGGCCGGGTGCGATCGCCGCGCCCGGCGATAGTCGCACGCGTACCCGAGTCGCCCGGCTGCTGCTCGAGCGCGGAGCCGCGACGGCGGGCGAGCTGGGTCGGGCGCTGGGCCTGAGCCCGGCCGCGATCCGGCGCCATCTTGACGCCATGCTCGCCGACGGCGACGTGGTGGCTCGAGTACAGAACGTCCGCGGACCGCGCGGCCGTGGACGGCCGGCCCGGGTGTTCGCGCTGACCGACGCCGGCCGGCTGCGGCGCGGGCCGCACACCTACGACGACCTGGCCGCGTCAGCGCTGCGCTGGATCGCCCGGCACGGCGGGGAGGAGGCGGTCGCCGCCTTCGCCGCCGACGTCGTCGCCGGGCTGGAGCAGCGCTGTCAGGACGCAGTACGGCGAGTGGGCAGTGATCCGCTGACCCGCGCGGAGGCGCTCGCTCAGGCCCTCTCCGGCGAGGGCTATGCCGCCTCGGCCTCGGCGATCGCCTCCGGTGGGCAGCTGTGCCAGCACCACTGCCCGGTGGCGCACGTGGCCGAGGAGTTCCCGCAGCTGTGCGAGGCCGAGACGCAGGTCATCTCACGCCTCGTCGGCACGCACGTGCAGCGGCTGGCCACCATCGCCAACGGCGATGGCGTCTGCACGACCCACATCCCGGCGCCGGTCAACCGCGCCGCCCATGACCTACCGCTACCGATGCCAGCAGCACCAACCGAGCCGAACCAGCCCCTACCCAACGAGAGGGTGCATTGATGACCGAGCAGCAGACGACCCTGTCGCAGGAGGAGACGCTCGCCGTCCTGAGCCGGTACCAGTACGGCTGGGCCGACACCGACATTGCGGGCGCCAACGCGCGGCGTGGCCTCGACGAAGAGGTCGTTCGCGACATCTCGGCGAAGAAGAACGAGCCACAGTGGATGCTCGACCTTCGCCTCAAGGGGCTGCGGTTGTTCCAGCGCAAGCCGCTGCCGGCCTGGGGTGCCGACCTGACAGAGATCGACTTCGACAACATCAAGTACTTCGTACGCTCCACCGAGAAGCAGGCCACCAGCTGGGATGACCTGCCGGCCGACATCAGGAACACGTACGACCGGCTCGGCATCCCGGAGGCGGAGAAGCAGCGCCTCATCGCGGGCGTGGCGGCGCAGTACGAGAGCGAAGTCGTCTACCACAAGATCCGAGAGGATCTGGAGCAGCAGGGCGTCATCTTCCTCGACACCGACACCGGGCTCAAGGAGCACGAGGACCTGTTCCGGGAGTACTTCGGCACGGTGATCCCGGTCGGTGACAACAAGTTCGCCGCACTCAACACCGCCGTGTGGAGCGGCGGGTCGTTCATCTACGTGCCCAAGGGCGTCCACGTCGAGATCCCGCTGCAGGCCTACTTCCGCATCAATACGGAGAACATGGGCCAGTTCGAGCGCACGCTGATCATCGTGGACGAGGGTGCGTACGTGCACTACGTCGAGGGCTGTACGGCGCCGATCTACTCGTCTGACTCGTTGCACAGCGCGGTCGTCGAGATCATCGTCAAGAAGAACGCCCGGTGCCGGTACACGACGATCCAGAACTGGTCGACCAACGTCTACAACCTCGTCACCAAGCGGGCGGTGGCGCACGAGGGCGCGACCATGGAGTGGATCGACGGCAACATCGGCTCCAAGGTGACGATGAAGTACCCGTCGGTGTGGCTCACCGGCGAGCACGCCAAGGGTGAGGTGCTCTCGGTCGCCATGGCCGGCGAGGGCCAGCACCAGGACGCTGGCGCGAAGATGGTGCACGCGGCGCCGCACACCAGCAGCACGATCATCTCCAAGTCCATCGCGCGGGGCGGCGGGCGGACCAGCTACCGCGGGCTGGTGCAGGTGCTCGAGGGCTCCCACCACAGCAAGTCCACGGTGAAGTGCGACGCGCTGCTGGTGGACACCATCTCGCGGTCGGACACGTACCCCTATGTGGACATCCGTGAGGACGACGTCGCGATGGGGCACGAGGCCACCGTCTCCAAGGTGAGCGAGGACCAGCTCTTCTACCTGATGAGCCGTGGTCTCACCGAGGACGAGGCGATGGCGATGATCGTGCGCGGCTTCATCGAGCCCATCGCGAAGGAGCTGCCGATGGAGTACGCGTTGGAGCTGAACCGGCTGATCGAGTTGCAGATGGAAGGTGCCGTCGGATGACCAGGCGCGAGCGCAAGGAGCGAGGGCGTCGATGACCCAGAACGTCCAGGAGGCCGTCGAGTCGTCGGTGGCCAGTCATCTGCATCCCGAGGGATCCTTCGACGTCGCCGACCACCCGGTGCCGACGGGCCGGGAGGAGGTCTGGCGGTTCACGCCGGTCAAGCGCCTGGCGCCGCTGTTCGCCGGCGAGCCGTCCGACGGCCACCTCACCTGGAAGTACCAGGTGCCGGAGGGCGTGACGGTGAGCGAGCTCGGTACCCAGGAGGCGATCCGCCTCGGCGTGGGCAAGCCGCTGGACCGGCTCGCCGCCCTCGCCGTGGCCAACAGCGGGGGAGCCGTGTTCATCGACATCGAGGCCGAACGGGAGCTCCGCGAGCCCTTGGTGTTCCAGCTGACCGGCGAGAACCCCGAGCAGGTGGTCTGGGGGCATATCGTGCTGCGGCTCGGTGCCCACGCGCGCGGCACCGTGGTCTTCGAGCACACCGGGGCGGCGCGCTACGCCTCCTCGGTGTCGCTCCTCGTCGGCGACGGCGCGGAGCTGGACCTCGTCTCGGTGCAGCTCTGGGACGACCAGGCCATCCACACCGGACAGATCAGCGCCCGGGTGGGCCGTGACGCCAGGGTGCGCTCGTTCCAGGGCAGTCTCGGCGGTGGGTTGATCCGGATCATGGAGACAACCGAATACGCGGGACCCGGCGGCGAGGTCATGATGAACGGGATCTACTTCGCCTCCGGTGCGGCCGAGGGGCGACCGGCCCAGCACATCGAGCACCGGCTCTTTGTCGACCACAACGCCCCGCACACGCGCAGCAAGGTGGACTACCGCGGCGCCCTGCAAGGTGCTGGTGCCCACTCGGTCTGGGTGGGCGACGTCCTCATCCGCAAGGTGGCCGAGGGCATCGAGACGTTCGAGATGAACCGCAACCTGCTGCTCACCGACGGCACCAGGGCCGACTCGGTGCCGAACCTCGAGATCGAGACCGGCGAGATCGAGGGGGCCGGGCACGCCAGCGCCACCGGTCGGTTCGACGACGAGCAGCTCTTCTACCTGATGTCGCGAGGGATCCCCGAGCCCGAAGCGCGCAAGCTGGTCGTGCGCGGCTTCTTCGCCGAACTCCTGATCCGGGTTCCCGTCGAGGAGCTGCGCGAGCGGCTCGGCGCCGCGATCGAGGCACGACTCGTCGAGGCAGGTGTGTGAGCATGAGTCTCGATGCCACGTTCACGCGAGTCTGTGCTGCCGCCGACATCCCCCGCGGTGGGGTGATTGCGGCGGAGGTGAACGGTACGCCCCTCGCGATCGTGCATTGCGAGGACGGCAGCTACCACGCCGTCTACGACGAGTGCTCGCACGAGCAGGTCGCCCTCTCTGAGGGCGAGGTGGACGGCTGCACCCTGGAGTGCTGGCTGCACGGCTCGCGCTTCGACCTGCAAACCGGAGAACCCACCCACCTGCCAGCCACCGAACCGGTACCCGTCTATCCCGTCGAGATCCGCGACGGCGACGTCTACGTCAGCCTGGCCCCGAGTAACGGAGTACATCCCAGATGAGCACCCTTGAGATTCGCGACCTTCAGGTCTCCGTCCGCCTCCCTGAGGGTGACCTCAAGCCTATCCTTTCCGGGGTCACGCTCACGGTGCGGGCCGGCGAGACGCACGCCATCATGGGCCCCAACGGCTCGGGTAAGTCCACTTTGGCGTATGCCGTCGCCGGGCACCCCAAGTACGAGATCACCGGCGGCTCGGTGCTGCTCGACGACCAGGACGTGCTCTCGATGAGCGTCGACGAGCGGGCACGGGCGGGCCTGTTCCTCGCCATGCAGTACCCGGTAGAGGTGCCCGGCGTCAGCGTGGCGAACTTCCTCCGTACCGCCCGGACCGCCATCGACGGTGAGGCGCCGAAACTGCGCACCTGGGGCGCCGAGCTGAAAAGCGCGATGGAGCGGCTCGGGATGGACCCGTCGTTCGCCCAGCGCAATGTCA
>Ga0079224_100006068_pt1 | contig 15954 bp, 11 predicted proteins | sample Stecom2015_FD_80414 | JGI IMG/M metagenome (GOLD analysis project Ga0079224, IMG submission 80414) | Agricultural soil microbial communities from Utah to study Nitrogen management - Steer compost 2015 | ecosystem: Environmental > Terrestrial > Soil > Agricultural land | place: USA: Utah...
ATCGCCGATCCGGACATGAGCTGCTGCGACTGCACGTTGCGGAGCTTCGCGAGCTGATCGCGATACTGCGCCGCGAGCTCGAACCTGAGCTCGGCCGACGCCTGCTCCATGCGCTCGACGAGCCGCTCGATCACGGCGTCGTTACGACCTTCGAGGAACAGCATCGCGTTCTCGACGTCGCGCGCGTACTCCTCCTTGGAGATGAGGCCGACGCACGGCGCGCTGCAGCGGCGAATCTGATATTGCAGGCACGGCCGCGAGCGGTTCGCGAAATAGGTGTCGTCGCACTGCCTGAGCCGAAACAGCTTCTGGAGCTCGTTCAACGTCGATCGCACGGCCCCCGCGCTCGGGTACGGTCCGTACAGCTTCCCCTTCTTCGTGCGCGGTCCGCGGTAGAACGAAAGCCGCGGAAACTCCTCGCTCGGGTCGACGTGGATGTACGGATAGCTCTTGTCGTCGCGAAGCAGGACATTGAAGCGCGGCCGATAGCGCTTGATGAGGTTGTACTCGAGCATCAGCGCCTCGGTCTCGGTGCGCGTCACCGTGACCTCGACGTCCGCGACGGCGCGCACGAGCGCCATCGTCTTCGCGTCCTGCGCGCGGCCTTGGAAATAGCTGCTCACGCGTCGGCGCAGATCCTTGGCCTTGCCGACGTAGATCACGTCGCCGCGCGCATCGAGCATCCGGTAGACGCCGGGACGATGCGTGAGACCGCGCAGCAGCGCCGTCGGATCGAACGGCCCGCGGTCCTCCTCGAGCACGGCCTCCGGGGGCGCTTGGAGCTCCCCGGGCGGTGCGTCGCGGTCGGTTTTCCTCGCTTTCTCGGTCATTGGCCGATATTCTCCCACCCCGTTTGGACCACGGCGTGGGAATGCCATTCGGTCCGGCTCCGCGTCGGCAGCGCGTTCGCGCAAGAAGTCCAACCCGGACGGGCCTCAGTCGTCCATATGGCGAATGACGGCTTCGCCGAAGCCGCGCGTGCCGACGAGCTTCGCGCCGGGAATCAGGTGCTCCATTCGCTCCGCGACGGATCCGGTCTTCAAGTCCGGCAGCGGCGCGCGCATCGACTCTCGAATGAGCGCGAGGTCGAACGTCAGCTCTTTCGCCGCGATCGTGTTCGCCACCCCTTTGATGATCAGCTCGGCGGCCTCGTCCCAGCCGATGTGACGGAGCATCATCTCGGCGGACAGGATCAGCGAGCCGGGGTTCGCCCGGTCCTTGCCGGCGACGTCCGGCGCCGTGCCGTGCGTCGCCTCGAATACGCCGTAACCGTCGCCGATATTCCCGCCTGGCGCGATGCCGATGCCGCCGACCTGCGCCGCGAGCGCATCCGAAATGTAGTCGCCGTTCAGGTTCAGCGTCGCGATCACGTCGTAATCCTGCGGATTCAGAACGATTTGCTGCAGGAAATTGTCGGCGATCACGTCCTTGACGACGATCTGTCGGCCGGTCGCGGGATTCTCGAACGAGAGCCACGGGCCGCCGTCGATCTCGCGCGCGCCGAACTCCTCGCGCGCCACCTGGTAACCCCAGTTACGGAACGCGCCCTCCGTGTACTTCATGATGTTGCCCTTGTGCACGAGCGTCACGGAGCGGCGGTCGTAGCGCACGGCGTACTCGAGCGCCTTGCGGACGAGGCGCTGCGAGCCCTCGCGGGAGACGGGCTTGATGCCGATCCCCGCGCTCGAGGGGAAGCGGATCTGCGTGACGCCGAGCTCCGTCTGCAGGAAATGGATCAGCTTCTGCACCTCGGGGGAGCCGGTGGGCCACTCGATGCCCGCGTAAATGTCCTCGGTGTTCTCGCGAAACACCACCATGTTCACGTAGTCGGAAACCTTCGAGGGCGTCGACGCCCCCGGAAAATAGCGGATCGGACGAACGCACGCGTACAGATCCATTGCCTGACGAACCGCGACGTTCAGCGAGCGGATGCCTTCGCCGACGGGCGTCGCGAGCGGCCCCTTGATCGACACGACGTAGCGGACGAGCGCATCCATCGTCTCGTCGGGCAGGACCTGCCCCTCGCCGTACCTCGCGATCGCCTTCTGACCGGCATAGACCTCCATCCATGCGATCGAGCGCCGCCCTCCGTACGCCTTCTCGACCGCGGCGTCGACGACCGAGCGCATGACCGGCGTGACGTCGATACCGATGCCGTCGCCTTCGATGAACGGGATGATCGGGCGGTCCGGGACCGTAAGCGATTTGTCCTCGTTGATCGTGATCGCTTCACCGCCCTCGGGCGGCTCGATGTGCTCGTATCTCATCTCGGATTCCTTTCGACCTCGCCGCGGCGCTCCTGCCGCCTGGGCCGCCTGCCGACCGCGAGCGGCACTATACCCCACGCCACGGCACGGCGCGCCCGAACTGGTATCATCCCTGTCATGTTTCCGCACCTCCCGCGCCTTCGCCAGGTTCTGGCATGGCTCGCCGGCCTCGGCGCGTTCCTCTCGATGATCGCGATTGCGCAGGTGGTTTCGGAGGGCGAATCCAGCAAGGGCCGAGTGCTCTTGCTCACCGTCCAGGATGCGATCGGCCCGGCGACGAGCGACTACATCGTCCGCGGCATCGGGCGTGCGGCGGAAGAAGGAGCGGCCCTCGTCGTCATCGAGCTCGACACGCCCGGCGGTCTCGACACGTCGATGCGCGAGATCATCCAGGCGATTCTCGGCTCGAACGTGCCGGTCGCGGTATATGTCTGGCCGCAGGGCGCGCGAGCGGCGAGCGCGGGCACGTACATCCTGTACGCGAGCCATATCGCCGCGATGGCCCCGGCGACGAATCTCGGCGCCGCGACCCCGGTCGCGATCGGCGCACCGGCGGCGCCGGGCTCCGAGCCGCCGGCCGAGCGCCCGGGGGACCGCGACGGCGAAGGCGACGAAGGCGAGACGGAGGATCGCCCGCGAGCGCCGCAGCCGACGACGGCTTCGGAGCGCAAGGCGATCAACGATGCGGTCGCCTATATCCGCGGACTCGCCGAGCAGCGCGGCCGCAACGCCGATTGGGCCGAGGCGGCAGTGCGCGAGGCGGCCAGCCTGAGCGCGAGCCAGGCGCTCGAGCTCGGCGTCATCGACGTCGTCGCGCGCGACCTCGACGATCTGCTCCGACAGATCGACGGAAGAACGGTCGAGCTGCCGTCGGGCGAGATCACGCTCGAGACCGCGGGGCTCGTGATCGAACGGGCCGAGGCCGACTGGCGGACGCGTTTCCTTTCGGTCATCAGCAATCCGACGGTCGCGTACCTCTTGCTATTGATCGGCATCTACGGGCTGATCCTCGAAGGCTACAACCCGGGAGCGGTGCTCCCCGGAGTCGTCGGCGCGATCTCGCTGCTGCTCGCGCTGTTCGCGTTCCAGATCCTGCCGGTCAACTATGCCGGGCTCGCGTTGATCGTGCTCGGCGTGATTCTGATCATCGCGGAATTCTTCGTCGCGAGCTTCGGCGCGCTCGGTATCGGCGGCGTCGCCGCGTTCGTGTTCGGCTCGATCATCCTGATGGACGCGGACGTCCCCGGTTTCGGTTTGCCTATCGGCTTGATCACGTCGGTCTCGACGGCCGCGGCACTGCTCCTCCTCGGCGTCGTCTGGCTCGCCATGCGCTCCAGAACGCGTCCCGTCGTCAGCGGCAGAGAGCAGATGATCGGCGGCGTCGCGGTCGCGCTCGAAGATTTCGACGTCGAAGGCTCGGTCAGGATCAACGGCGAACGTTGGCGGGCGCGCACGAGCTCGCCGGTCCGCAAGGGCGATCGGGTGCTCGTCACGCAGGTCCGGGGGCTTTTGCTCGAGGTCGCGCCCGACCGCGCGGACGCGCGGCCGGGACCGCGTTGATCGTCTCCAACACCTGTCGCGGAACGAAATCACGAAGGAAAGAAAGGAACGAGCATGTTTGGACTGGAATTCCCGCTCCTCCTCGTTGCGATCCTCGCGATGCTCCTGTTCAGCGCGATCAAGGTGCTGCGCGAGTACGAACGCGGCGTGATCTTCATGCTGGGACGATTCTGGAAGGTCAAGGGCCCCGGCCTCATCATCGTCATCCCGGGCATCCAGCAGATGGTCCGCGTCGATCTGCGCACGATCGTCATGGACGTGCCGACGCAAGACGTGATCTCGCGCGACAACGTGTCGGTGCGCGTGAGCGCGGTCATCTATTTCCGCGTCGTCGACCCGGAGAAAGCCGTGATCCAGATCGAGAACCGCGTCGAGGCGACGAGTCAGCTCGCGCAAACGACGCTGCGCTCGGTGCTCGGCCGCCACGAGCTCGACGACATGCTCGCCGAGCGCGAGAAGCTGAACGCCGACATCCAGGCGATCCTCGACGAGGCGACCGAGGCGTGGGGCATCAAGGTCACGAACGTCGAGATCAAGCACGTCGACCTCGACGAGAGCATGATCCGCGCGATCGCCGCGCAAGCCGAGGCGGAGCGAAGCCGGCGCGCGAAGATCATCCACGCCGAGGGCGAGTACCAGGCATCGCAGCGCCTCGCCGCCGCGGCGCGCGTGCTCTCCGCGCAACCGCAGGCACTGCAGCTGCGCTTCCTGCAGACGATGTCCGACATCGCGAGCGAGCGGAACTCGCACACGATCATCTTCCCGGTGCCGCTCGACCTGATCCGTCCGCTGCTCGACATCGCCGAGGCGAAGGCGCAGCCGCAAGGATCGCCTTCCGCAACGCCCGACGTGCCGAAGGAAGCCGAGCCCGGCGCGAGCGCCTTCGGCGTGGCCGAATCGCCCGACGCGACCGAAAGCCCGGTGCGGCCGTGACGTCGATGCCGCTCGGAGGGTCAGCCTCCGCGGCTGAGCCGGGTTCGCGTCGCTACGCCGCGGCGCGCCGCCACGCCTCCTCGAGCCGCTTCGCCGAGACCGGGCGCGACGTCCCGAGGCTCTGCGCGAACAGCGATACGCGAAACTCCTCGAGCAGCCACCGGTAATCGACGATCTCGTCGGGCCACGGCCAGTCGGGCGGATAGCGCTCGCGCCACTCGTCGAGGCGCCGTGCCGCCTCCCCTACCGCGGCTTGATACTCCGCGTCCTTCGGTGCGCGCCGCGCGAGCTTCTCGAGCCGCTGACGCGCCGCGCTCAGGTATCTCGGCAAGTGCACGCGCCAGCGCGTCGGGGTATCGCGCAGGAAACCAGGGCGAACGAGCGACTCGAGCTGCGCGGAGAGATCCTCGACCGCGGACTCGGGAAGGTTCCGCCGTCCGCGCTCGATCTCGCGCGCGATGCGCCGGTGCTCGGAGAGCACGGCGCGCGCGAGACCGATCAGCCGCTCGGCCGCCGGCACGAAATCCGCGCGACCGCGATCGAGGCATGCCTCGAATGCGGCGCGAGTGCGGATCGGAGGTTCGAGAACGAAGGCCTCGTCCGCCGCCGCCGCGAGCAAATCGTCGACGAGCTCGTCTCCCGAGCCGATGCCGTGATACGACAGCACGAGCTCGCGATCGGAGAGCACGCGCTTTCGCACGAGGTCGCACTGCTGCGGCAGCTGCTTCAGCAGCAGCCTGCGGACGCCTTGCCGATGCCGCGCCGGCGCCGCGGGGCCCGGCGGGATCAGCTCGAGATCGACGCGGCCGGCGACGTCGAGCAGCGCCGGATACAGCTCGAGCTGCGTGCCGTATTGCGCGATGCGCACGCTCTCCGGGAGATCCGGAAAGTCCCAGCGGGACACGTTTCGCCTCGACCAAACCTCGTGCTCTGCCGATGACGGCAGGCCGCGGCCGAAGCGGCGCCTGAGCGCCGCCAGATCGCGATCGACGCCGATCACTTTGCCGTCGCGGCCGACGACCTCGATCCGGAAGCGGAGCTCCGGCGGCAACGGCACCGCGTCGAGCGCCTCGCCGACGTCGATGCCCCGGCCCGCGAGCGCGTCGCGCAACGCCGCGGTCAGCGTCTTCTTGCCGCGCTCGCCCTCGATCTCCGGCCGAAGCGCCTCGACCGTATCCGGCAACGGGACGAGCGGGCGACGCAGCTCCTTCGGCAGCCCGCGCAGCAAGGCGAGCATCTTGCTCGCGAGCCACCCGGGCACCAGCCAGTCGAGCTCCTCGGCGCGCAATGCGCTCACGAGCGGCTCCGGCACACGCAGCGTGATGCCGTCGCGCTCGGATGCGGGATCGAACACGTAGCGAAGCGGCAGAGAATGACCCGCGACCTCGAGCGTGTCCGGATACGCCTTCGCGTCGAGCTCGGCCGGATCTCGCGTCGCGATGTCGAGCACGTGCATCTCGAGCTTGCGTGCATTCGTCTTGTCTCGGCACCAACGCCGAAGCGCCGCGCGGTCATAGATTTCGCGGGGCAACCTCGAGGCGTAGAAGGCCTCGGCCGCGCGCTCGCCCGCGTAGAGATCGCGGGAGCGCCGCTTCGCCTCCCATTCGAGCAGCGAGTCGCGCAGCCGCCGATTGTGCTCGAGACATCTAATCCGCTCGCCGAGATCGTCCTCGGCGAGCGCGTGACGGATGAAGAGCCGCCTCGCCTCGTCGCGATCGACCCGGCCGAAATCGACGTGCCGCTCACGCGATAGCGTGAGACCGAATAGCGACACGATCTCGCGCGCGACGACGCGTCCGCGCTTCCGATCCCAATGCGGGTCCTCGTGCTCGCGCCGTATCAGATGCCGGGCCGCGTCCTCTATCCACTCCGGCCTGATCTGCGCGACGGTGCGCAAGTAGACGCGCTCGGTCGCGACGCGCTCGGCGGCAACGATCCAACGCGGGCGCCGCTTCGCGAGCCCGCTGCCCGGAAAGATCGTCGCGCGGGCACCGTGCAGACCTTCGTAAGTGCCGTCGTCGGCCTTTTCCGCGACGTAGTCGATGAATGCGGCAACGATCGCGCGATGCACCTGCTCGTAGCTCGCGTCTCGCGCCGCGAGGCGCCAGCCGAGGCCGAGCACGAGCGCTTTGAGCTGATGGTGCACGTCTTCCCATTCGCGAAGCCTCGTCAGCGAGAGGAATCGCTCCTCGCACCATCTGCGCAGCGCTTTCGTTCCGCGCGCGCGCTCGGCGGAATACGCCTTCCAAAGCTCGAGCAGCGTCGTGAAGTCGGAGCGCTCGTCCGCGAGCTCCGCGTGCTTCTGCCGCGCCGCGCCGAGATTGTCGGCCGGCTGCTCGCGGGGATCGACGACGCCGAGCGCGGACGCGAGCACGAGCCCCTCGCGCAACGCGTTCTGCCGATAGGCCGCGAGCAGCAGGCGCGCAAGGCGCGGGTCGATCGGCAGCCGCGCCATCAGATCGCCGTCCGGCGTCAGTCGCCGCGCGTCGTCGAGCGCGCCGAGCCAGTGCAGCAGCCGATAGGCATCGTTCACGGCCTTCGTCGGCGGCGGATCGATGAACGGAAACGCGTCGACCCGGCCGAGATCGAGCGCCTCGAGCTTCAAGATCACGCCCGCGAGATTCGTCCGCAGGATCTCGGGCTCCATGAACTCGGGACGCGCCTCGAGATCGCCCTCGTCGTAGAGCCGAATGCAGATGCCGGGCGCGAGCCGCCCGCAGCGTCCCGCCCTCTGCACGGCGTTCGCCTTCGGAATCGGCTCGACGCCAAGCGTCTCGAGCCGATGACGCGGCGCATAACGGCTCACCCGCGCGAGCCCCGAATCGATGACGAAGCGGATGCGGGGCACGGTCAACGACGTCTCCGCTATATTCGTCGCGAGCACGATGCGCGGCGCCTTCCCCGGAGCGAAGATGCGCCGCTGACGGCTCGCGGTCAGCCGCGCATAGAGCGGCAGGATCTCGTAACCCTTCGGCCCCGCCGCCTTGAGCTCGCGCTCGGCGTCGCGAATCCAACGCTCGCCCGGGAGGAAGACGAGCATGTCGCGCGCCTTGCCGCCGCCGATCGATTCGAGATCGACCCGGTCGAGCTCGACGGCCGCGGCCGCGACCGCTTGCGGCAGATCCTCGCCGCGCTGCAACGGGCGGTAACGGACGTCGACCGGAAACGTGCGCCCCTCGACGCGCAAGATCGGCGCGCCGCCGAAATGCTCCGCGAAACGCTCGGGGTCGATCGTCGCGGACGTGATGACGATCTTGAGATCCGGACGCTTCTTCTCGATCCGTCGAAGGAAGCCGAGCAGGAAGTCGATGTTGAGGCTGCGCTCGTGCGCCTCGTCGATGATCAGCGTGTCGTAGGCATCGAGCCAACGGTCGTGACGAATCTCGTTCAGCAGGATCCCGTCGGTCATGACCTTGATGACGGTCGTCGGATCCGTCTCGTCGGTGAACCGCACCTGATAGCCGACCGGCCCGCCGAAAGCGACGCCGAGCTCGTCCGCGAGGCGCTGCGCGACCGAGCGCGCCGCGATGCGCCGCGGCTGCGTATGGCCGATCATCCCTTGCGTGCCGCGCCCCGCTTCGAGACAGAGCTTCGGCAGCTGCGTCGTCTTGCCGCTGCCTGTATCGCCGCAAACGACGATCACGCGGTGCGTGTCGAGCGCGTCGAGGATTAGTTCGCGCGCTTGCGCGATCGGCAGCTCCGGCGGGTACTCGATGCGCCAGCGGATCGCTTTGCGCGCGGCCGCGGCGGCCTCCGCGGCCGCGAGCTCCGCTTCGAGCTTCGCCGCGAGGCGCGACGTCGGGCGCTGCTCCCGCTCGCGCTTCTCGATCGCGCGGACGAGCCCCTCGAGATCGAGCCGGCTCTTGCGCGGCAGCGCGGCGATCCTCGCGGCCAGGTCAGCGCTCGATGTGGTCGCGGCGTCGTCCATTCGCGTGTTACCAGGCTGCATCAGAGCACGAAGCCGGCGCGTCCGAGCTCGACGACGACCTCGGCGCCGCCGAGCGGCGAGCGCTCGACGGCGAGCGCACCGCCGTAAAGCTCCACGGTTTCGCGCACGACCGCGAGCCCGATGCCTTGCCCGGGCGTCGACTCGTCCGCGCGTACGCCGCGCTCCACGAGCCGCTCCACCTCCTCGGGCGAGATTCCCGGGCCGTCGTCGCCGATCCGCAGCACGAGCCTATCGGGCCGAGTCTCGACGACGAGAGAAACTTTCGCACGACAATACTTGTACGCGTTGTCGAGCAGATTGCCGAGCAGCTCCGTGAGGTCGCCGGGATCCCCGTGGAAGACGGCGCCGGGCACGATCCGCGTCGTGAGCTCGACGCCCTTCTCGCGATAGACCTTGTCGAGCGTGTGTTTCAAGTCGTCGACGACCGGCGCGACGGCGACCGGCTCCACGCCGAGACCCGTCGCGCCGCTCGCACGCGCTCGGCGCAGCTGATACGAGACGCGCTGGTCCATGCGCTCCACCTCGCGCGCGAGCGCCGACGGCAGGTCTTCGGCGTTTGGGCCCGGATCGCGGAACTCCGCGAGCAGGCTCCGCATCGCGGCGAGCGGCGTCTTCAACGCGTGCGCGAGATCGTCGAGCATGTTGCGGTAGCGCACGAGCCTGCGCCGCTCCGTCTCGATCAGCGCGTTCAGGTGGCCCGCGAGCGGAATCAGCTCGCTCGGGAAAGCGCCGTCGAGCCGTTGTCGCCGCCCCGCCTCGACCTCGCGCACCTGCCGTTCCAGCGTGCCGAGCGGCCGCAGCACGACGCGCAAGAGCACGGTCAGCACGAGCAGCGTCACGAGCGTGATCGTCGCGAACCACGCGATCAGGTAGCGGCGAAACGCCGCCTGCCGCTCGAGATAGGGCGTGAGCGAAACCGCGATACCGAACACGTAGGGCTCCGTCGCATCGTCGAACGCGATCCGCATCAGCAAGGCCTCGAGCGGCGCGTTCGGCGCGTCGACGAGCACGAAGCGGCGCGTCTCGCCTTCGTCGAGCGCGGGCGTAAGCGGCGGCTCGCCGCCGAGCAGGGACAGCGAGCTCCACACGACGTTGCCGGCCGAATCCCACAGCATGCCGTAGAGACCGGAGTCCGCGACCGAGAATTCCGGATTGATCGCGTCCGTCGGCAACACGAGACGGCCGTCGTCGGTCGGCTCGGCGAGCCCGGCGAGACCGAGGAGCTGGACCTCGAGCAGCTCGCGCCGCGCGCCGTCGGTCGTCTCCCTGAACGTCACGTCGAGCGCGGCGACCGTCAGCGCGAACAGCGCCGTCAACGCGACGCTGACCCAGAGCAGCACGCGCGCGCGGAGTGAGCGAAGGAAGGCCATCGAGACGGTTACCGGGCTCGTTCTGCCGAACGGCCTCGCATTGTCCCCGAACCCGCGCAGGATTCGAAGGCGTCGCCGCGAAGCCACGCGAGCGCGGCACGGACCGCGGCGTCGTCGGCGAGCGGCGCGTCGCGTGTGCCGACGTCAGTGGGCACATCCGGCTCCAATGGACCGATCTGCGGCCGACCGTTTCGGTCGCCGATCGTGACGACCGCGAGCACGAGCTCCGCGCCGTCGGGCAGGACGAAGGTGCGAGTCCCGGTCGTCGCGCCGGCCGTCTCCGCGCCGAAAAGGCGCGTCACGCCGACGCCGCGAAAGGCGAGCGCGACGATCTCCCCGGCGCTCGCGGTCCGAGGTCCTGTGAGAAGCGCGATTCGCGACGCCCCCCGCACGCGATACGCGTCGCCGCGGACACGGAGACGCGCGAGATCGCCGAGCCCGACCTTGCCGTCGCGATACCACGCGCTCTCTCGTCGCCCGTCGGGATGAATCGCGACGACCGCATCGCCGTCGCCGAGCAAGGGGCCGACGCCGAGCAGCATCGGCCACAAGTTACCGCCCGAGTTGCGGCGCAGGTCGACGATCCAGCCGCACGCACCGGCTTCGTCGAGCGAGCGAATCAGCGCTTGGAGCTTTTCCGCGAAGGCGACTTGCTGCAAATGGCTGCCGCCGGCGAAGCCCGGCACGAGCAGATACGCCGCGTGCCCTCGGAGCATGAACCCTTCGGGCTCGAGCGGCGGCCGGCCGGTGCGCGCGTTCGAGACCGGCGCGCGTCCGAGCGCCTCGGCACGCTCGGGCGTTCTGAGCCAACCATGCGTGTCGCCGAGCAAACCGATCGCGAAGCGAACGGCGAAATGCGCATCGGCCCAGGTCGTCGCGCCGCGCGCCTGCTCCATCACCGCGCGGCGAAACGCGAGCCCGTCGAGCCGATCCCGATACAGCGAATGCCGCTCGATCAGGTCGAGCGCGAAGTCGACGTAGCGCTCGGCCGAGGGCGACGGCGGCGGGCGGTCGAGCGTGCTCGCGCCGTCGAGCTCGAGCGCGTCGACCGTAACCGTGCCGCCCTCGAGCGCGAACGTCACGGTGAGCTCGGTCGCATCGTCGAGCACCGGCACCTCGAGCGCATGTCGGGACGACGCCGCGTCGACCGAAAGCTCCTTTCGCTCGACGAACAGCAGCCCATCGCGTCCGTCGACGCGCGCGAGCGCCGTGAGCGAGGCCTTGTCGCTCGCTACGGCGTCGAAAGCGATACGAATGCGATTGCCTTCGACGTTCGGCACGGCGAAGCGCATCGTCGCGCGCGCGGGCTCCGCACGGCCGTCGAGCCGGACGCCTCCGAGGGTTTCCGGCGCGCCTTCCCCCGCGGCTTCATACGTCGCCGCATCGTCCGATCGCGGCGGCGTGTCGAATGCTTGCGCGAACGCGGCCGCGGAGACGAAGACCCATGCCGCGGCGCACAGCGCCGCGCCTCCGCGGCCGGGCCCGTCAGTCGAACGGAGACGAGCGATGGCCGTGGCTCGGATCGTTGCGGTACGCCTCGTAATGCTGCCGCAGCAAGTCGCGGCCGTAGTCGTTGCCGTTCGGCGTCCGCACGACGGTATGGATGTGGTCGCGCGTCGCGACATCGCGCGGTCCCGGCAGCGCCACCGGGCCCTGATGATCGAACTCGATATAGATGACCGGGCTCACGATGCGGTAGTAGAACACCGCGTCCGGCCCGACCTCGCCTTTCCACGCGAAGTACGTGCGATCGAGATGCGCGCGCACCTCGTCCATCTTCACCCTCGCGTGGCCCTCCTTCATGTTGCCGACGTACTCGCCGATCAGCGCGAGCAACCGCTCGCGCTGATCCGGTGTCATCCTCGTCGCGGGCAAGCCTTCGAGCGGCACGTCGACGTTATCGCGGAACATCTCGGCGAGATTGTCGCCGCGCCCCTTCTCTCTCGAGACGAGCGCGGCTTCTCGCTGCTCGTCGTCGAACGAGCGCATCAGCTCGAGCGCCAAGTCCTGCTCGACCTCGAGGATTGACGTGCCCTCGTAGCGGCCCGACCGTGCCCGGACGGGCTCCGAGCCCATGAAGGTCGGCGTCATCACGACCTGATCGCCGAGCACGAAATAGTTGATCACGAGATGATGGCCGTCGATCTGCCAGCCCCACGGCTCGCTCGCCGACGGCTCGCCGAAGATCGTGAACCAATAGAGATACTCGCCGTACTCGTCGAAGTTCTGCACGAGCTCCGCGAGATGGTGATTGAGGCGCATGATGTCGCGCGACGTCTCGTAACCCTTCGCGCTCAGGCTCGCCTCGAGCAGCGCGTACGCCGCCTCGCGCTGCGCCGGCGTCATCTCGTCGAGGCTCACGCCTTCGCGCGGAAAGCGATGCACGTTCGCCCAGTTGCGCCATTCGTCGTGATCGACCGGAAAGCGCAGGCGCTCGCGCTGCTCGGGATCGAGTGCATCGATGAGCGCGCGCGCCGCCGCGACGATCGGCTCCGTCGAGACGCCCGTCGCGCGAAGCGCGAACAGCCCCTCTTCCGGAGGCCGGCCGCCGAGCGTGAGCCCGACGAACGGCTCGGCGAGCGCGGCGCGGGCGCGGTCCGCAAACGGGCCGCCCGGAGGCTGCGCGAGGACGGCGCCGCACGACGCGGCGGCCAGGATTCCGACGAACGTTCGCTCGACCCTCATCGCATGCTCCCCCGAAGCCCGTGATCCGAGTTTCGCGCGAACTCGGGCCGAGAGAAAGAGGCACGGCTAGCCCGCGGACGGCGTCCCGCGCGGCAACGTCAGCCGATAGCCGCGGCCGCGTAACGTCTCGATCGGCTTGAGCGTGCCGTCGGGATCGAGCTTGCGGCGCAGCCTGCCGATGAACACCTCGATGACGTTGCTGTCGCGCTCGAAGTCCTGATCGTAGAGCGCGTCGGTGATCTGGGCCTTCGACACGACCTCGCCCGCGTGCAGCATCAGATACTCGAGCAGCTTGTACTCGAAGCTCGTGAGCTCGAGCGGCCGCCCGTCTACGCGTACGTCCTGCGTCCTCGTGTCGAGCGTCAGCGGCCCGCAGACGAGCTGCGACTGCGCCCACCCGCCGGCGCGGCGCACGAGCGCGTCGACGCGCGCGAGAAGCTCCTCGACGTGGAAAGGCTTCACGACGTAGTCGTCGGCGCCGAGCTTCAGCGCCTCGACCTTGTCCTGCCAACGGTCGCGCGCCGTCAGCACGAGGATCGGAAAGACCTTGCCCTTGGCGCGCACGCCGCGGATCAGCTCGACGCCCGAGAGCCGCGGCAGACCGAGATCGACGATCGCGACGTCGATCGGATACTCGGTCGCGTAGTAGAGCCCTTCGCGGCCGTCGGCCGCGCGCTCGACGCTGTAGCCGGCACGCTCGAGCTGCGCCCTCAGAGATCGGCTCAGCGTTTCATCGTCCTCGACGAGCAGCACGCGCATGACGGCAATCGGCGCCTAGAGGAAGCGTCCCGTTTCCGCGTCGATGCGCACGATGCGCATTCGGGCGTTGCCGTCGCCCTCCATCAGGATGCGCACCTCGTGCACGACCCGGCCGCCGCGCATCGTGGTCTCAGCGCGCACGACGCGCCCCGGATAACGCTCCGACGCGATCCGGATCGCCTGATCGAGCGAGATGCCCCCGCGCTGCATCACGGCGGCCGTCGGGGCGGGCGCCTCGACGGCAGGCGGCACGCTCTCGGGCGTCGGCACGCTCCGCGCGAACGTGAGCGTACCGAACGTAAAGAGCGGCACGGCCGCGCACGCAAGCACGCTCGAAGCCCGCAGGCTGCGGCGTGACGATGCAAGAGCGCGGCTCGGCTTCACTCGATGGTCCCTTGGGCATGCGGAAACGGTCGAAGCTTGGAGGCGGGCGCGGCGGGCGTCAAGGACGCCGGCCGCGCCCGAGCGGCGTTCACCGGTAACCGACCGGTATCGCTGTCAACGCCAGGCGGATACGCGATCCCGGAGGCTCGTCCATGATGATCGTGTGCCGGCGCCCGCGGTACTGATACATGACGCGGTAACCGTCGATATGCTCCTCGACGTGCCGCTCGTGAACCACGCGGCAACGCTCGACGGTCGTCGCCGTGGTTCCCGCGCGGCGCGCGGCCCGGTCCGCCGCGATCGCGCTGCCCGCGAGCGCGCCGGCGACCGTCAGCGCGTCGCGGCCGCTGCCGCCGCCGAACTGACGGCCGATCGCGCCGCCGACGATCGCGCCTGCGAGCGCGTGTCCGGCGACGCCGTAGCGCGGCTCCTGGGTGTACACGACCTCGTCCCAGCACTCCTGCCGCGGACGGGTGACGCTGACACGGCGCACGATTGGATCGACGTCGACGACCTTCGCATAGACGTAGTCGACGGTGCCTCGATTGCCGTGCGCCGACGCCGTCGCCGCCGACAGCATCCCGAGCACGACACCGATCGTCTTCCATCTGCGCAACATCGTCCACCTCCTTCGCAGGCCGGAACCTTCCTTCCGGCGTCGCGGACAACGTAAGGCGGACGCGATGAATCGAAGCTGAACCGGGATTAGGCGCCGTCCTTGCCTTCGGCGGCCTTCTTCGCGGCTTGCCAGTACGCTTCGAGCTCGTCCAGCGAATGCGCGTCGAACGGCCGCCCGGACCTCTCGACGCACGCCTCGACGTAGCGGAAGCGCGTCTCGAAGCGACGATTCGCGCCGCGCGCGCTCTGCTCGGGATCGACGCCGAGATGGCGTGCGAGGTTCGCGAGCGCGAACAGCACGTCGCCGAGCTCCTCGGCCATGCGCGCCTGATCGCCCGACGCGATCGCCTCGTCGAGCTCGCGAAGCTCCTCGTCGATTTTCTCGCGCGGACCGCGCGCATTCGGCCAATCGAAACCCGCGCGCCCCGCGCGCTTGCCGAGCTTCACGGCGCGCGTGAGCGCCGGCAATCCGGGCGCGATGCCGTCGAGCAAGCTGCCTTCGTGTCCGCGCTCGCGCCGTTTCGACGCCTCCCACGCATCGGCGTGCCGGCCGGGCTCGATGCGCTCGCCGGCGAAAACGTGCGGATGGCGGCGCACCATCTTCTCGCAGATCCGCCGCGTCACGTCCGCGAACTCGAACGCGCCCTGCTCTTCCGCGATACGGGAGTGAAACACGACTTGGAACAGAAGATCGCCGAGCTCGTCCTCGAGCGCGCCGAGATCGCCTCGCTCGATCGCGTCCGCGACCTCGTACGCCTCCTCGATCGTATACGGCGCGATCGTCTCGAACGTCTGCTCGAGATCCCACGGACAGCCGCGCCCGCGGTCGCGCAGCGTCGCCATGATCTCGAGGAGCCGCCGAATCTCGCCTTCGTCGGGCTTTCGGTCAGTCGCTGTCATCGCAGAGGATATCCCTAAAGGTCTTGAGCATCGCGGCCGTCGCGCCCCAGATGCGATGGCCGCGGTACTCGAGCTCCCAAACGCGAAAACGTGTGCCGAGTCGCTCGCGGCTCGTGGCCTTGAGCGCGCCCGGCGCGAGGATCACGTCGAGCGGAACGTCGAACACGGCCTCGACCTCGGCGGGATCCGGTCGAGGACGGAACGTGGACGGCACGAATCCGACGACCGGAGTCACGGCGAATCCGGTGCCGGTCACGTGCTCCGGCAGCGTCCCCGCGACACGGACGATCTCGGGCGTAAGACCGATCTCCTCCCACGCCTCGCGCAGCGCCGCGGCGACGGCATCCGCGTCGTGCGCATCGACGCGGCCGCCGGGAAAGCTGATCTGCCCGGGATGATGCACGAGATGACGGGCGCGCTGCGTGAACAGCACGGTCCACCCGGCCGAGCCCTCGACGAGAGGAATCAGCACGGCCGCGTCGCGGGCCGGCCGCTCGAGAAGCGCACGAAACTCCGGCGTGACCGGACC
>Ga0079224_100006069_pt1 | contig 15954 bp, 8 predicted proteins | sample Stecom2015_FD_80414 | JGI IMG/M metagenome (GOLD analysis project Ga0079224, IMG submission 80414) | Agricultural soil microbial communities from Utah to study Nitrogen management - Steer compost 2015 | ecosystem: Environmental > Terrestrial > Soil > Agricultural land | place: USA: Utah...
GCTCCGGCAGGCCCATGCGCACGGTGCGCAGATCCGGCGTGAGCTCGAAGCGCAGCTCGATGTTCTCGCCGAGCGTGCTGCGGAGCAGGTTGCCGATGTCCATCACCACCGCATTGACGTCGAGGAGCTTGGGCTGGACGACCCCACGGCGCCCCACGATCAAGAGCTGGCGGGTCAGCTTCGCGCCGAGATGCGCGACCTCCCAGACGTGGTCCGCGAGCTCCCGGAGTCCCGGGTCGTCGAGATCGCGGCGCAGGACGGCCGCGCAGTTGAGGACGATGGCGAGGAGATTGTTGAAATCGTGAGCCACGCCACCAGCGAGCTTCGCGACGTTCTCGAGGCTCCGCGCGCGGATGAGCTGGTTTTCGAGCGCATGGCGGCGTTCCTCCGCGCGCTTGCGTTCGATGGCCGACACGAGCATCTCGCCGACGAGGCGGAGCAAGGAGACGTCCTCGTCCGTCCACTCCTTCTCGACGTGCACGGAGTCGAATGCCAAGAAGCCGAGCACCGTTCCCCGATAGTTGGCGGGCACCGCCACCACGGAACGGATGGCGTGCTGTTCGAGGAACCGCCTCTCCTCCGCCGCCTCTGGACCCAGCACGGACAGGGTCGGAACGTGAATGACGTGGTTCGCGAGGATGCGCTCGACCCACCATGGAAAGGCGCCGACCTCCAGACTTTGCAGCTCGTGGATTTGGGACTCGATGCCGGCTCGGCACCACTCGTGCGTGTTGCTCCCGGTCTGTCGATCGCTCGCCAGAAGGAAGAGATACGCGCGGTCGACCTCGCAGAACGTCCCGACCTCGGCGAGCGCGTAGTCGATGCCGGCGTCGACCTCGTTCGGGCCGAGGTTCATGAAATGCGTCGAGAGCTGCGTGATGAGCGCCTCGAAGCGCAGTCGTCGCGCCAGCACGCGCTGGCCTTCGTCGCCGTCCTCGGCGGGGCAAAGCTCGGCGAGCACGGAGAAGGCGCCCGGCGCGATGGGCCGGAGCAGCGACCAGCGGCAGCGATACACCGTGTCCGCGTGAAGCCACAGCTCGGCGTGCGCCGCTCCTCGAAGCACGCCGAGCGCTCGCGGCCCGAGCTCTCGCTCGCAGACGGCACGCGGCAACGCTCCCGCATCGGCGTCGCCGGCGCTCGAGACGAGGCGCCCGTTGTCGTCGAAGAGCAGGAGCACGCGCATCGTCACCGCTCACTGACGGCGACCGACGGGCGTCGAGCCCGCGTGTCCGAGCGCCGCAGTCTCCGCGCGAGGAGAGCGCGATTCGTCGTCGTCCGGTTCCGCCGCTGGTCTCTGATCATGACGAAAGGCAAACCGGTGTCGGGTCTCCACGTTCGCGGGCGCTAGTGATCCACGAGAAATCCAGGAATGTCCACGAGCACTTGATTGGGGAGCCTTCGCGGCGTTTCGTTCTCGACGGCTTCGTCGACCTTCATTCGGACTCCGGAGTTCTGCGTCGCGCTCGATGCAGGATTCCGCGAGAGGTGCCTTCGCGATTGCCTGCGAAGATGAGTGTGGGGCTGCGATGGAACGAGCAATCGCCGGATTCTTGCGTAGCGCTCGTCTTCGAGAGAATGCGCGCCCAACCCGAAATCGCGTCTCGGAAATCGTAGTCTCCGAGCAACTCGAATCGGCGTTCTAGAGACACTCGAGTTCGCTTCTTTTTGCGCGCTTCGCGGTCGCTCGGGAGCGCCGCGCGAGCGCCGGCCTTCGAACGCGGGCCCAGCGGCACCGAAGCCTCGAGCGCGCGCGGGCTGCACGCCGAGAAGGCGTCGGTGACCCAACACCCAGCGCGCCTCGCCCCAGCGACGCACGATTCACCTCTGGGCGTGGTTTTGCGTTCAGGCTGCAGGGTGTTCTCGAAGCAAGGGCCTTTACTGCGACGAGGATGCGTGCAGCGTCTTGATGTGTGGATCCGAGCGGGTAATGCTGGCGTCGTGAAGTGGCGACGACTTGCCGCGATCACGGGGGCGCTTCTCACGAGCGTCCATGCCTGTCGTGTGTACGACCCCGACGATCTCACGCCGGGCGCCTCTCTGCCTCCGGCCGCCTTCGGAGGTGATGCAGGCCTCGGCGGGGGCGGTGGAGGGAAGACCTCGAGTCCCGGTGGCGGCCGAACCGGCACGAGCGCGATGGGGGGCAACACCTCCGGCGCGTCCGGCACGGGCGGCGTGATTTCTGGCGGCGGGTTCGGGGGCGGATCCGGCGGCCTCGTGGGCGGCGCAACGCCGACGGGGGGCGCCACCCACCAAGGCGGGTCGAGCGCCGTCGCGGGTCAGTCGGGGACTCCCGAGGAAGCGGGTGCCGGGGGAGCGAGCGGGGCGGCCGGAGCACTGGGGGAGGGAGGCTCGCTCGGCGAAGGCGAGGCGGGTGCGGGCGGCGCAGCCGGCGAGCCTGGCGAGCTCGCGGGCGGAGCGCCTTCGGCGGGTGCCCCGGGGAGCCCGGAAGAGGGCGGCGCTGCCGGCGAAGACGGCGGCGAGGGAGTGGCCTGCGCGGGAGGGGCCAGCGCCAGCGGCGGGACGACGAGCAAAGGCGGTTCGGGAGGGGCGGCCAGTGGAGGCGCGCCGGGTAGCGGCGGCGCGGGCACGGGAGGTAGCAGCTCCGTTTCCCGCCTGCTCATCGATGACTGCGAAGACGGGAACCATCGCATCATCCTGCGGGATGGCCGCAACGGATACTGGGCGACGTTCGACGACGGCACGGAGGGAGCCACCGTGTTCCCCGCCGTGGGTAAGTCCGACGATTTCATGTCGAGCACGCGGGCGAACACGGGAACCGGGGAGTACGCGGTTCGCTTCTCGGCGGAGGGCTTCGTGTTCGGCGCGGGCGTCGGGTTCGAGTTCATCAGCGGCAAAGAGCCGTACGAGCTCGCGAGCGAGTATGCCGGGATTGCCTTCGGGGCCCGTGCGAGCGACGCACCCATCACGATTCACGTGCGCCTCCCGGTCGTGGCGACCGTGCTCGAAGGGGGGCTGTGCGAGTGGCCTGGCGAGACGGGGACGTCCTGCTTCGACCACTTTTTCGTCGAAGTGGACCTGACCACGTCTTGGAAGACGTACTCGGTGTATTGGGACGATCCCGACTTGGGACAAGGTGGATGGGGCTACTCGGCCGGCGCGTTCGATCCCAGCGAGATCGTTGCGCTCGAATGGTTCATCCCGGCACCGACCAACGGCGAGATCTGGATCGACGATATCCGCTTCATAGAAAAATGAACGGCTAGCAGACCCGAACGGCGCGCGATCGAGGCAAAATCGAGCAGAACCGTCGTTGCGAGGGCCGCTCGTCCATGGTTAGGTCCGGGTCGGCTCTCGCGATCGAGCCGTCGGTCTCATGCGACCCCCGCGTCCCCGATCCGTTTCGTTGCGTCCCAGATTTTTGCTCATCGCCGTGCTCCTCGGGGCGGTCGGCCTGCTCGCTCCGGCTGCGGCCTCCGCGGGGTCGCGAGAAGAAGACGCCCTTCGCCTCGCCGACGAGGCGATGAATCACGAGTTCCTCAACGAGAAGTATCGACAAGCCCAGAAGACGCTCAAGAAGGCGCTGCGGCGCTGTGGCCGGCGCGGCTGCTCGGACGAGGTGATGGGGCGGCTGAATCGGGACATGGCGATGGTGCAGGTCGCGCTGCGCAAGCCCAAGGAAGCCCGGCGCCGATTCAAGCGAGCGCTCCGCTACGATCCCGATATCACCCTCGACGCCTCGCTCGTCACGCCGGAGGTCGAAGAGGCGTTTCGCGATGCGGGGGGTGACCCCTCGGCCTCCGCGCCGCCGCCTTCGCCGCCGCCTTCGCCGGAACCCGAGCCCGAACCGGAAATCGAGGAGGAGGAGCCCGAGCCGGAGTTCGAGAGGGAGCCGGAGGTATCGCGAGACGCCGAGGACGAGGAAGAAGTCGAGGAATACGAGGAGCAAGAGCCGAACCCGAACGAGCTCCCCGACTTCGACGACGATTCGACCTGGGACAAGGTCGGCGACGAGCGGAAGAAGCGCGGTGGCGAGAGTCCGCCCGGCTTCTATCTCTCATTGAGCGCGCAACAGGACGCGCTCTATTACCCGGCCGAGCTCGCCGTCTGTAACCGCCGGCAAGCGAACCAATACAACTGCTTCGATCACAACGGGGAGGAATACGCGGGTCCGGTCTGGGACCGGTATGGGAACCAGGTCCCGACCGGTATCGGCATCGCGACGACGCGTGTGATGCTCGGGCTCGATGGACGCCTCGGCAAGAACGTGCTGCTCGGCATTCGCCTCGGCTACGCGTTCCGCGGCGCGCCCACGCCGGCGAACGGCGACGGTTTCATTCCCTGGCACGCCGAGCTGCGCACGGCGTACCACTTCGGCTCGGATCCCTTCGCGAAGGGCAAGGGGCGCCCGTTCCTCTCGCTCGGCGCGGGGCTCGCGCAGATCGACTCGCACGTTGCCGTCGAGTACTTCCCGAGTGAAGCCGCTTACCGCGCCGGGAGCGAGCCCGGCACGCTCGACGTGTGGCGGCGCACCGGGCGCTTCTTCGTCGCGCCCGGCTTCGGCCTCATGATCCCGACCTCGAAATCGTCGGGCTTCGCCTTCGAGCTCCGCGGCCTCTACCTGTTCAACCGCGCTGCCTACGGCGGCGCGCTGAACTTGGGCTACGTCGTCGGTCTCTAGCCTCGATTTCGGGCTTCCTAGTCGGGGAAGGCCGAGCCCTCGCGTCTTTCCGCCGCCTTCGCGCCCGTCGTGCTCGCGATAGCGCAACGAGGCTAGAACGCCGATCGGTCAAACCGATCGGCGTTCTAGGAGAGTGGGCTCCCCGAAGCCTTGGGGGAGGGCTCCGGGGCGCTACGTGGTGCACTCCACGACGACGCGGCTGCCGGCGGGCTGGTACGGGACCACGTGACCGGGGATGGGCTTGCCGTCGACCTTGAGCGACGGCGTCGTTCCTCCCGAGTTCTTCACGTGGATCACGTACGTCGCGCCCCGGCAACGCCGCTCGACCGTAAACTCCCCGAACTCCTTCGGCAGGCACGGCTTGACGACGAGCCCGTCCCACTCGGGGCGCACTCCGAGCAGATACTGGCTCACCGCCACGAAGTTCCACGCCGCCGTCCCGGTGAGCCAGCTGTTCTTCGCCTCACCGTGGCGAACGGCGTCCTTGCCGGCGATCATCTGCGCGTACACGTACGGCTCGAGCCGGTGGATCTCGCTGATCTCCTCGAGGTACGCGGGCGCGATCTTCTTATAGTACTCGAAGGCGCGCTCGGGCCGGCCCACCACCGTCTCGGCGATCGCCACCCAGGGGTTGTTGTGGCAGAAGATGCCCGCGTTCTCCTTGTAGCCGGGCGGGTACGAGGAGATCTCGCCGAGCTCGACGTGGTACTCCTTGTACGCGGGGTTCTGGAGCACGATGCCGTAGCGCGTGTCGAGCCGCTCTTTCACGGAGTCGAGCGCCTTCACGGCTTCGCCGGTCTTCACCCCGATGCCGGCCATCACGCAGAAGCCCTGCGGCTCGATGAAGATCTTGCCGTCCTCGCACTCGTTGCTGCCCACCTTGTTGCCGAAGAAGTCGTAGGCGCGCAGAAACCACGCGCCGTCCCAGCCGTGCTCGAGCACGACCTTCTCCATCTTCGCCACCTCGGCGCGCGCTCGGGCGGCTTCCTCGGCGAGCCCTTTGCGCTCGCACAGGGCGGCGTACTCCGGGCCGATGTGCACGAACATCCCCGCGATGAACACGGACTCCGCCGTGCGCCCCGTCCGGTTCTGCGTCGTCTGATACGACTCGTCCGGCGTCTCCGAGAAGCAATTGAGGTTCAGGCAATCGTTCCAATCGGCGCGCCCGATCAGCGGGAGCCCGTGCGGCCCGAGGTTGTTGAGCACGTGATCGAAGCTGCGCTTGCAGTGCTCGAGCAGGGTCGCCGTGTCGTTCGGGTCGTTGTCGAAGGGGACGTTCTCGTCCAGGATCGCGACGTCTCCCGTCTCCTTGATGTACGCGGCGACACCGAGGATGAGCCACAGCGGATCGTCGTTGAAGCCGCTGCCGATGTCGTGATTTCCGCGCTTGGTGAGCGGCTGGTACTGGTGGTACGCGCTCCCGTCCGGGCACTGCGTCGCCGCGATGTCGAGGATGCGCTCGCGCGCGCGCTCGGGCACGAGGTGCACGAAGCCGAGCAGATCCTGGTTCGAGTCGCGGAAGCCCATGCCGCGCCCGATGCCGGACTCGAAATACGAGGCCGAGCGCGACATGTTGAACGTCACCATGCACTGATACTGATTCCAGATGTTCACCATCCGATCGAGCTTCTCGTCGGGTGATTTCACCTGGTAGCTCGAGAGCAAGCCCTGCCAGTGCTCCTGGAGCTTGCCGAACGCGCGCGCCACGGCCTCGGGCGTCGAGAAGCGCTCGATGAGCTGGTGTGCGCGGCGCTTGTTGATCACGCCGGGGCGCTCCCACTTCTCCTCCTTCGGGTTTTCGACGTAACCCAGCACGAAGACGAGCTGCTTCTCGGCGCCCGGCTCGAGCTCGACCGTGATCGCGTGCGAGCCGATCGGGTGCCAGCCGCTCGCGACCGAGTTGCGCGGCTTTCCCTGGGCGACGACCTCGGGCTCCCCGAACCCGTTGTACGTGCCGAGGAACGTCTCGCGATCGGTGTCGAACCCGAGCAGCGGCTGGTTCACGTGGAAGAAGGCGAAGTGGTTGCGCCGCTCGCGGTACTCCGTCTTATGATAGATCGTGCTGCCCTCGATCTCGACCTCTCCCGTGCTGAAGTTGCGCTGGAAGTTGGTCATGTCGTCCCACGCGTTCCAGAGGCAGAACTCGACGAACGAGAAGAGCGTGAGCGTCTTCTTCTGCGAGCTCTGGTTCTTGAGCGTCACCTGGTGGACCTCGCACGTCTCCCCGAGGGGCACGAAGTAGAGGACCTCCGCCGTGACCCCGTTGCGCTCGCCCGTGATGCGCGTGTACCCGAGCCCGTGTCGGCACTCGAACCGATCGAGCGGACGTTTGACGGGCATGAAAGTCGGAGACCAGTAGTCGGAGCCGTCGACGACGTAGTAGTAGCGCCCGCCGTTATCTACCGGGACGTTGTTGTAGCGGTAGCGCGTGAGCCTCCGGAGCCGCGCGTCCCGGTAGAAGCAGTAGCCGCCGCCGAGGTGCGAGACGAGCCCGAAGAAGCTCTCCGTCCCGAGATAGTTGATCCAGGGATACGGCGTCTTGGGGGTAGTGATGACGTATTCGCGGTTTTTGTCGTCGAAGTGGCCGAAACGCATGTGAGTATTCCGAGGTGAGCGGGGCCGCTCAGTTTCTCGCCTTGTCATCGAGGAACGCTGCCACCCAGGCGAAGGGGGCGTTCCAATTGATGGTGATCTCGTTGACTCCCCAGGCTTCGATGTGATCGACGAAGCACTTCTGGGGCGCACACCCCTTGAGCCCCGCTGCCTGCGAATAGGGATCCTCGAGGCCCGAGTTCGGGCCGCCGGAAATGATGCCGGGCGGTGGCTTCGGGTACGTCGCGACCGCCTGGTGCGCCCAGAACCGATGATGCGGGTTCTCGAGGGGGCGCTCGCCGTATCCGGTGACGTACGACTGCGCGAGCGGATTTCTGCCGAGCAGGTAGTCCATCGCGAGCACCACGCCGTCGAGGTACTTCTTCTGCTTCGTGAAGTCGTACGCGAGCGCCAGCACGATCGCGTTGTTCAGCACGAAGGAGTTCGAGCCCCACGTGTAGCCCCCGTCGGGCTTGGGAGCGACCGGGGTCCGGTAGCCCTCCTTGGCCTGCACGGCGAGGTACGCGTCGGCGGTCTCGACCACGCGTCCGCGCATCGTCTTCGCGAGCGCGTCGTTGCGGGCGACGGCGAGCGAGAGCATCCCGAGCGCGGCGGTGTCGCGCCAGGTCATCGACGCCGGGTGCCCGTCGGTGAGCGCCGGGAAGCGCGCGTGCAAGGGCGACGCTTCGAGCGCGCTCCGGTACTCGGCCTTCCCGGTGGTCGCGAAGAGCTCGGCGGCGGCCCAGTAGAACTCGTCGGCGACGGAGTCGTCACTGTAGGAGCCGCCGCCGTTCGTGTCGTTGGGATCGGCGAGCAACGCCGGGTGCTTCAGCGCCGCGGCGTAGGCGCGCACCGCGGCCGCGAGGCAGCGCTTCGCGAAGGCAGCGTCGATGGGCTTCCAGATCCGGGCGCACTGCGCGGCCGTGGCGGCGAGGTTCAGCGTCGCGGCCGTGCTCGGCCGGTGCAAGAAGCGCGGCTGCTCGTCCTCGTGCGGGGCGAGGCCGAGCCCGGTCCAGGTCGCGTCGTGCACCTTGTGGTGCGCGAGCCCGGCGAGCGGCTGCCCATCTGGGACCTGCATGCGGAGCAAGAATTCCATCTCCCAGCGCGCCTCGTCGAGCAGATCCGGCACGCGGTTCTGGTTCTCCGGGATGTTCAGCTTGCCGTCGCCGAACGCGGCGACGGAGCCGAACGCGCGCGTTCGCTCGTAGAGGTGGAGCAAGGTCCAAACGGAGATGCCCCCGTTGACGACGTACTTTCCGTGATCGCCGGCGTCGTACCAGCCGCCGCTCACGTCGAGGCTGTAGCTGCAGCCGCTCTCGGGCTGACACGGAACGCTCTTGTCGCTCTCGTGCCCGGCAGGCCGCGCGAGGGCGGGATCACCGGCGTACGGCATCCGAATCTCGATGCCGCTTCGGTTGTGATAGAAGAAGGCGAGCGCGTCGTACTTGAGCCGCGAGTACAGGTCCGCGCCGATGTCGAACGGATAGCTCCGCTCGTCTCCCACGCGCAGCACGTAGCCGGTGCCCGGCGTCTTGAAGGCGCTGAAGTCCACGAGGTGGACGTGCTCGCCGGAGGCCCGATCGTTGCCGAAGGGCACCGTCTCTCCGCTCGCGACGGCCTCGCCGTTCGCGTCCAGGAGCTCCCAGCGTTCGGGCGCGGTCGCGCTCGTGCGGACCGTCGCCACCTTGATGCGGTTCGGAAAATAGCCGAGCTGATTGACGGCGACACGGGGAGGGGGCTCCCGCGTCCGATCCGGGGGCGGCGTGAACTCGGGATCCTCGAGGCGCACGTCGTCGATGCACACGCGGTAAGGCACCGGCGCGCTCGCGAGGCTGCCCCCGATGTGGAACGCGAGCTCCGCGGTCGGGTCGTCCTCGCGCATCATCCGGATCGTCGCCGTGTGATATGCGGGGCTCGGATTGACGTCGATCACGCGCGCCCAGTACTCGGCGTACGGCGGCCCGGCCATGCCGAGCTTCGTGCGGACCTGCGTCGGCGCGGACGACCAAATCTTGAAGACCAGCGAGTACTGATGATCCTTCTGGATCACCATCTCGCGGTGCCGAAACTGAGCGTCCCAGGGGTTTTGCCCCTTCTCGGTGACGGTCACGCAGTACGCGCCGTCCGTGACCTCGCTGGAGCCCGCGGCCGGGGCCGTGAACGAGGTCATCCACGGAACGCTCTTGCCCTGTTCGAACGTGGACTCCTTCAGCAGGTTGTTCCCGGCTGGCGGAGGGGCGACGAGCGCAGCGCTCGCGCCGGGGCTCGGCGTGGCGGCCTCGGGCACGGGGCGCGCACAGCCGAGCGAAAGCGCGAGCGCCGCCCAGGCGATGAGCGCACGCCTGCCGGAAAAAACGGCGGACCCGCTGCGAGCCCGCCGTTCCCTACTGCCGAATCGCAGTGTCACTGGCAACCGGTGAACTGGATCTCGTCCACCCAAATCTCGAACGGAGCTCCCTTTTCGTTCACCTGGAACTGAATCGAGTAGAGCTTGGTCTTGTCGATTCCGGCCGTGCGCGGATTGCCCCACCCCGGCAGTTGCTTCATCGAATCGAACGGCACGGTGAAGTACTGCCACTGATCCGTGAACGTGAGGTCCATGCCGAAGTCGTTGAAGCACTCGCTGCACATGCCGCCGTCCGGATCGGTCGCGACGTCCGGCACCTTGAGGCGGACCGAGCCGGTGGAGTTCGGGCCCTTCCGGCCCCAGAACGCGATGCCCTTGTACGCGCTCGCGTCGTACTGACCCTTGGGGTCCACGAAGTTCAGGCCCATCCCGGCGTACACGATGTCGCCGCCGCCGATCTGTCCCGTCATCCGGGCCGCGTTCTTGGTTCCGTTCGCCCCGCCGGGGGTCATGCTGAACGTGCCGCCTTGGGCGCCCGGCATCGGCGTGATGCTGGAGCCGGCCTTGTCGACGAAGGTGTACCAGTAGCCGCCGCGGCCCTTGATCACGTTGGTCTGATTGGGGCTATTTTCGCCGTCCGAGATCATGCCTTCGCTCGGCGGGCAGGGCTTCCCCTCGGGTGACTGCTGCGCGTCGACGGAGAGGGGATCCACGCGGGGCTTGCAGCCGAGGGCCGCGAGCAAGCCGAAACCGATCAACACCGAAAATGATCGAAGATACTTCATTGCTACTCCAGTGGCGGCCCTCGGGAGCGCGCGCGCGCCGGGCCAAATCATGAATGAGGACGGGGGGCTTTGCTTAACCCATGGGCCCCGGATTTTCTATCCAGAAAGGGGCTCGGCGGCCGCTCGCCCGCGCGCGGTTCGAAAAGAGTCTTGCTCAACGTGCGCTGCCTCGGCCGCGCGGCCCAGGCGCCATTTCGAACGGCTGCCGCATCGCTCCATGTGGGGTGAGTCCCCCTTCGATGGGACGAGCATGTGGAACCGATCTCACACGACGACTGACCGCCTTCTAAGCGTGCAGTCTCGCGTGCGCGAGGGGCACGCCGAAGCGCGGCGCGGCACGTTCACCGAGGCCCCACCGGGGTGCATGCCGCCGTTGCGTCGGTCCAGCAGTTGGGACAGACTGCCTCCGGGTTTCGGCCCCGCGCCCGCTTACACTTTGCGCATCCAACCGCGCGGCGCGCACCAAGCTTTTAGTTAGAAGGGAACGCGCAGAATGCAAAAGCTCGCTTCGACAAAGGTTCACCTTGCACTCGCCGCGCTGCTCGCCGTGTTCGCAGCCGGTTGCGACGACGGCGGTGGAGACGACACCGGCGACATGGGAAACACCGGCGGCACCGGCGGCGGCGGCGAGAACATCCCGCCTGGAGTCGTGATTGGCGACTTCGAGACGGAGTCGGACATGCCGGGCGTCTACACGGGCTACTTCAAGGACGAGGCGCAAGGCTGGGAGATCGCCTGGTTCACCTACACGGACATGACGGCCGGCGCGACCATCACTCCGGCAGAGGGCGGGACCTTCACCGCGACGCAGGATACGCGCGATGGCGCCGCCACCTGGGTCGGCAAGATGACGGGGACCGGGTTTTCCACCTGGGGCGCCGGGATGGGTTTCAACATGAAGATCGGCACGCCTCCCGGGGCCGTGAACCTCTCCGCGTACAAGGGCATCGGCTTCTGGATGAAGGCGAACGTGCCGGTGCGCGTGAAGGTCGTCGACGTCCAGACGACTCCGCCGGACCGCGGTGGCACCTGCGATTCGACGGCGGGCGCTTGCGACAACAACTTCGGGTTCCAGCTCAGCCCCACGAGCGCGGACTGGGAGTACTACACGGTGACCTGGGAGCAGCTGACCCAGGAAACGTGGGCGAGCCAGATGTTCCCGGCCGGTCCGCAGCGGGACCAGGTCATCGGCTTTCAGTGGCAGGTCAAGAACGGCACGACGTTCGACGTCGCTGTCGACGACGTAAGACTGCTTCAGTAGCGCGAAGGGGCGAACGCCGTCCCGGGCTCGACTCGGGACGGCCGCCGCTGCCCGACTCGACGAGCCGCCGGTTGACGACAAGGCCTCAAAGGCGTTCGCGGCTCTCGATGTGAAATGAAGAACGCGCCGGGGCGTTGGCTCCGCGATTCGGCGCTCACGAGCTGACTGCTCGCGTTCGGGCTAACGGGGCTTGGCGACCGGGCGGCCTTGCATGTCGCACGGGAACTGAATCTTGAGATCGCCCGTGGCTTTGAAGGTGTCGCACGCCGTCCCCTTGAGCGTGACTCGGTAGTTGTCGGACTCGAGCTGCCAGCCGTTGGGATCGTTGAAGGTCACGGACTGACCGCTGACCTCGACCATTCCGAGCGCGGGATCGCCGGTCACGATCGCGTTCATCTCGACGGTGCAGGAGAGCACGCGATTGAGCAGGCCCTGAATCGCGAGGGTGAGCTCGTTCTGGCTCGTCGCGGTGAAATACTGCGCGTTCCCGGGGGTCGATGAATACGTGGCCTGGAGCACCGCCGGAAAATCAGGGGGATAGTTCGTGATGCAGTTCTGGTACTGGTACTCCGCGGGCGGCTCCTGCACCGGAAGCCCCTGGCCCGCGTTGGCGAGGTCCTGCAGGTGTTGCGTGCCGCAGCGCGCCTGCATCACCGTGCAGCCCGTGTTGGTGGTGACGATGTCCCCGATGCCGACCACGAAGGTCCCGATGCCCTGGGCCCACGCATCCTGAGCCGCCTTGACGCTCAGATCCTGGCCGCACTGGGGATCCAGCGTCTTGCAAGTGTTGGGATTGCCGTCCGTGACGAGCAGGATGTACTTCGGGCCGGGCGGATCGGCCGTAAACGCGGCGAGATCCGCGGCGACGCGCGCGATGGCGTGCCCCGTCGGGGTTTCCCACTTCAACCCCGGCATCCAGTCGTCGCCGAGGTCGCGATACAGGGTGTCGATGGTCGAGTGGTTCCCGAGCGTGGGCGGCACGCTCTGGATGTCGGCGCAGGCGGCGTCGTCCTCGGGGTGCGGGGAGCTCGAGCCCTTGAAGCTCGCGAACCCGAAGCGCACCTTGTTCTCGAGCTGCTTCACCACGCCCGTGGCCGGATCCATCAACGCGGAGTAGAGCGGATCCCAGAGCATCTCCCGAGGCTCGAACATGCTCGAGGAGTTGTCGACGAGCATGACGACCGTCGGCACGACGGGGGTCGGCTCGATCTCGAGCTCGTTGCAGATCGCAACGCCTCCGGAGCCTCCGCTCCCGCCTTGGAGCTCGATGACCGGACCCGTGCTGCCGCCGCTCGAGGGCGGCGGAGCCTGAACCGTCGAGCCGCCGCTCGCGGGACTTGGATCGTGGCTGCTGCTCGTGCCCGGAGGGCGCGACGGGCGGCCGCCCCCTCCGTCCTCGCTGCTGCCGCAGGCGAGAACGGTCGCGAAGGCGACGGGGACGATGGCGGTGGAGAAGGAAGTAAGGCGACGCGTGACCGTCGGCATGACCAAGAAAATGATAGCGCCCCGCCGACACTCCGCACGAGAACCCCACTCTGAGTTTCGGGTGGGCGGAAAAGTTTTATGAATCTAGAACCGAATCAGCCGGAGGCTCTCCGAGCCGTGGCGAGCGCCGAACGGCTCGGAGACGGGGCCACCGGCGCTCACCACCACATGCTGGCTTCGATCTTGATCACGTTGACGTCGGGGCGGGTGGTGGGTGCCCCACGGGTCTTCGGATCCTGATTCTCCTGGTGCGCGCCGAAGCTCTCGGGGGAGGTGGGCGCCGAGGGCGGTTGCACGCAGCGGTGCTGTCCCGGCACGTAGACGAAGCCCCGGCGCGGTCCCGGATCGTCGTTCGCGTCGCTCGTATTGAACGCGGGCACGCCCTGTGCGCACTCGCGCTGATTGTAGATGTAGCGCGAGTACTGGAGCGAGATCTGCTCGCGAGTCACCCAGTTCGACTTGAACACGAGTCGGGGTGACAGCACCGAGAAGGACTGCTCGGGGAAATCGCTGTGCGGCTGCACGCGGTCGTAGCGCGTGGCGACCGTGAGCCAGGGGAGCGCCTGGTACTGCAGATCCACGCCGTACTTGAGCTTCGTGATGCCGTCGTTCATCGCGACGTCGGAGTTCACCATGTTGACCATGCCGTAGAGGATGGCCTTCAGGTCCTTGCCCTCGCCCCAGAACTTCTGACCGCCCTCCGACTGCTGGAGGAAGTTCTGCACGCTGAACTCGTACTGGGCGAGGATGCTGTCGACGGAGCCGTTACCGAGGCTGCAGCTCGTGAGCTGCCCATCGGTGTTCTTGGGGGCCTCTCGCATGGTGTTGTATGGACCAAAACCGCGGCAGCTCGGGCCGAAGTAGTTGTCCGTGACGCCGTTCGAGAACTCGCCGCCGCCGAACGAGTGGAGCACCTCGATGGCCGGCGCCACGACGATCGCGTCGCTCGCGCCGATGTGCGAGTAGCCGGCGTAGAGATAGCCGAACGCGCCGAGCTCGAACCGGGCATCGGCGCCCGCGACCCAGAGCGAGCCGTCGGGGGCATCCATCACCGAGGACGGATAGTTGGGCGCCTGGTAGTTATTGATGGTTGACCCGTCGGCGGGATTGCGCGGCGGCAAGATCCGATCTTCCTCGCGCGCGAACGAGTGCAGATAGTGCGCGCTGAACTCCATGTTCCCGCCGAGCTTCAGGCCGACGTGCCCGTGCGCGAGCACCGTGAAGCGCGCGTTGTTGTCCTGGCTCGGGTTGGGGCGCTTCACGCCGACGCCCTTCTCGAACCAGAGCGTGGTCGCATCGTTCACGTCGAACTCGAGGCGCATGAGCTCACCGGCGACGTGCGTGCGGCCGAACAGATACGTGTCGTATTCGCCGGCGTCCCACTTGCCGGCCATGCCGTAGCGCGCCCAAAAGACGCCGGCCTTGGCCTCGAACCGCACGTTCTCGTACGGGAGCAGGGGCTTGAGGTGCACGTAGCCTTGCGAGATGCCGAACTGAGCGTTGGTGAGGTTCCACGACGCGTCGGTGAAGTTGAAGCCCTGCAGCGCGACGACGCCGGTCGCCCACTCGTTGCCGTAGCTGAGGAAGACCTCGGCCCAGTCCTTCTTGTTGTGGCTCGTGAACTGCCAGCTCAGATACTGATCGTCGGGGATGACCGGGTAGTGAAACGTATTGGCGCTCTGCCCCGCGAGCGGGTTGTCCCGGCGTCCCATCCCGAGACGCATCGGCGCGCGCAGGTAGCCGTGGAACTCCATCTTCCATCCGGACTTCACGGCGGCTTCGTCGCCGCGCGCCGACGGTGACCAGGTCGCGGGCGGCGGGGCCTCGGCGGTCGCCGCTTCGGCCGCGACCGGGCTCGACACGGTGGTGTCGACCGGGGTGACCTCGGCGGCGACGGTGGCGCTCGCTTCGGCCGCGACGGGCTCGGGCGCGGGCGCGGGCGCGGGCGCCGGAGCTGCCATCGGATCCGCGGGGGCGGGAGCGGGGGCAGCAGCAGGATCGGCGGGCTGCGCCGCGGGATCCGCGGGTGCCGCGGGCTGCGCTGCGGGCGCCGCAGGCTGTGCCGGAGCCGGCGCGGGTGCCGGCGCAGGAGCCTGAGCGACTGCCGGCAGCGTGAAGAGGACGACGACGGAAGAGAAGAGGGTCGAATGAATACGCATCGGGAGGCTCACTCGGGTTGAGCCCGCACCGACACCGCGTGCGGCGAGCAGGGCGGGCGAGCGCGCCGTTTCCATATCAGGGTCGACCCCGCACGGGAAGCCAGGAAATGTGGGAACAGTTCCAGGTCAACGGCGGCACCGCTGCGATCGCGTGCGCCGCGCCGCGGCAGTGTATCGACGTGGTACGAAGTCGAGCCCGAGCCTCGCGCGATGCGCGTCGAAAGGCAATAGCTTTTACGGACCGCCCGAGAGCACCACGTAGAGCACCGGAACCAGCGCTCCGAGGCTCGCCAGGACGGCTCCTCGCCCGAACAGCCCCTTCCGGCCCGGGATCATGAACAGACCCGAGACGGCGAGGAACAAGAGGAATACGGCGTACGCGTCGGCGAGGTACGTCCAGGCCTTCTTGCCGCGGTTCAGGTGCAGCCAGTTCGCGATGCGCAGAAACCACCGCGGCTCCTGTCCCTCTTCCTCGACGACGCCGGTGACAGAGTCCACGTGCAGGGTCCGTGTCTCGAGCACGATCTCGAGCCGTCGCTCGTCGATGCGATAGAGCTCGCGCGGGCGCTCGTCGATGCCGATCGCGCCGAGCACCGCGGCCGACATCCTCTCGTCGGTGCCCGTGAGCGGCGCTTCCAGCCGGTGCGTGCGCTGGATTTGGTGAAAGCTCGGATCCCAGTCCGCGA
>Ga0079224_100006070_pt1 | contig 15954 bp, 17 predicted proteins | sample Stecom2015_FD_80414 | JGI IMG/M metagenome (GOLD analysis project Ga0079224, IMG submission 80414) | Agricultural soil microbial communities from Utah to study Nitrogen management - Steer compost 2015 | ecosystem: Environmental > Terrestrial > Soil > Agricultural land | place: USA: Utah...
AATTCGGATAATGCCTTTACCTCTTTGGAGGGGTCTATCATTTCACGGCGCGGAGCAGTCCAACTTACCTCGATCATTACGCCGGTCTTTGCGTACCCGGCCAGAGCCGCAGCCTCCACAAACCATTCCCACGCCTTGTCGCAGAAAGTAGGTATCAGCATCATCCATTGCCAGTCGTCAATGTTGCGCTGAAACTCAATCCATCCCATACGCCCGGAACTAAAATTTACGTTCGATAAATCGCCGGTCAATGCTTCATAGCTTACACCCATACCGGCGGCGATACCCTGTAATACCTGCTTGGAATAAGCGTCGTAACCTTCCGCCGGTGGGGGTGCGGCAAAGCTCACGGTCTTACCCGGCGGTAAATGCTCGATAATACCTGGTTCTACACGCTCTAACGGCTCATATTCGCCGCCGTCAGGCATAGGGTTGAGGTTATCATTCTCGGTAATGAAAACGGAAAAACAAGCCGCTATTTTTTGCCGCATCAACTGCGCAGCTTTCACCGCCCCGACACAAAACAGGGAAAAACAAACCGCCGGTACACTAAAGGCTGTTACGCCTTTCCCTTCGCACTATTCCCCGGCGGGTTTGTTTGTAGTGAATATTTAGCGTAATGCTTGCCCTGCTCTCCCTTCACTATCTCCGTCACAACGGGCAAGCCATGTTTACGCCTCAAATCCCAGATACGTGCGCCGAGGCGCAGGCATCCGAACAAGCGAAGTGCCTCCAACGGCGTAATAGATTTGCCACTCACTAAATGCTCCTTCACCTTTTCATTCTGACTTTCTCTTACGCCAGCACTTCCTTTTCCTTTCATCATCCTTTCGTCTTTATCCTCATCGCAAACTCCCTCTCAAACTTTGGACTGAAAACGCGCTTTTGTTTGTGCGCGGCACTAATCGCCTGTTTCCTACTAATCCCCAAAAAGTCCTGCGCCTTTCTGATACTTGGAAATTCCTTTTTGTTTTTCTTTCGCTCCTCCAGCGGGAGGCTACAATCATAGAGCAGCACCGGGATGCGGTTGCTTATTTCTGTAAACATCACGCTTGTTATTTTTGGGTTTAAAATTCATTCTGTTTTTGCCCGTAGCTTATCCATTAGGACGGGGAAACGGTCGCCGTTTTTTTTCTCCACTATCACCACATTATCACTCCTTGAAATAAGCCTGACCGTTTCCCCTATCACCGCATATACTATTGGCTTATTCTTTTTCCTGTAAACGGATAGTATGTCCTCCAGCACTATGTAATACATTAAAATGGCAAGTCGTCCGGGTTTTGGTTTTCTGCAAACTGGCGGCGTTGCTGGTCATGATGCCAAGCCGCATACATTTCATTGGTCGCCTGTACTTCGCTCGTGGTATTTCCGGTGGATTGTACAGCCGCTACGTTTTCCCTGCTGATGCCCACCTTCGCCGGTGTAAGTACCGGGCGTATTTCGGTATTGAGCATATTCATGAGGAACGCCATTTGCCTGGTATTGTCCCAACCGTCCACCAGTTTCCCGGTCTTCGGGTCTTTCATTTTGCACGGCTCCAATTCCGGCAGACCGTTCGGGTTATTACGGGTGTAGTACCATTTAAGAGCTGTACCGTTTTGCATGACGATCATACCCGCCTGCTGGCTTTCCTCCGTTTCCTTGTACATTGGAATAATGGTCATAAGCTCGGCAAGTGCAGCATTTTTAACCACACGCAGAAAGGCGCGGGCATATCCGCTTTCCAGCCTCATTTGAAGCACATATAAACCTGACCGTCACGGATGACCAGATGAAGTTCCCGCCCGAATTTGCCGTCCTCTTTTATATAAGCGTCTGTCAGATAGCCGGTAATATGATCATAGTAATCTGTAGTATTGTCACCCTTGCGGTGGGCAACCTTTCCTTCCTTAATGCCCAAATAGGTCTTTGATGAGGCTGTTGTTTCCTAATCCCATTTTATAATTTTCATTTAATAGTTTCCTTAATTGGCTTTTCCACGACAAAAATGGGGACAAGATTAGGTACTATTTAGTCCAAGTTTTGTACTACCTTTGTCCGCAATTTTCATACGTTCCATTAGATAAAATGATATACAAAAAGGCGTTAGGCGAAAGATTAAAAGAACTGGAAAAGGAGGAAAAGCTGTCAGGAAGGCAAATTGCGCTCAGAATAGGGGCGGATGTAAGCTATTACAACCGAGCGCGGAACGGCAACGGGCTAAGTTTAGACTATATGTATAAATTAGTCCAAGAGTTCGGATTGACAAGAAGCTGGTTAGCTCTTGGGGAGGGAAATATGTACGCCAATGGAAGACCGAGAAAAGAAGGGTATAAAATCCCGCTTTGGGACGTAGGGGCTGCCGGGGGCAGGCAGATAGTGGCTAATATGGACGGCGTAACGGAGCCGGTAGAATGGATTGATGCAGGGCAATACAAGGACGCTACGGGGGCGATGTATGTGTACAATGATAGTATGGCTCCAAAATATAAAAACAGGGACAAAATAGCATATAAGGACGTTGCCGACCGTGACCTGATTTTATACGGCGAGGATTATGTCATTCAAACATCGGAGTACCAGGTTATAAAGAATATCCAAAAGTCAGGTAACGGTCTTATTATGGCTTGTTCCTACAATACGGAAACATGGGAAATGGGGGCAATGAAGGGACGGCTAATACACGAGCCTTTTGAGATACCGTTGGAAAAGATAACCGGGCTTTGTTTGGTTTTGGGTACGATTTAATGAAGAATATTATTGCAACAGTTATAAGCTAAAAGCCCCGATTGACGGGGCTTTTAGCTTATTTTTAGTAGGTGGTCAATGTGGCTAACCGTTTCAAATCTTCGATAAATTGGTTCGAGATTTGTCCCGTCTGGGGCACTAAAGGGATTTACTCCCAACTTTTTTAAGGGTTGTTCTATAATGAGCAACCCTTTTTTAATTACTTTGAGCATATAGATAGTCGTTGTTTTTTTGTATTCCCTATCAGTTCAGTCTCTTTTTTATTATAGTCTTTGTGGGTATGGATCATTTTTATTTATGAAAATCTTCTGCGCGTTGCGGTTTTTGTCTTCTACATGTTTCTGATTGATTACATCTGTTGGCATCTTATCTATTGTAAAAAATCTATAGTAGGTGCAGTGGGAAAATACAATTTATATCCCTTGATGTGACTATCGATTAATGCATTATGCTCAAGCAAACAATTTCGTGGTAGCTGTGGCCTGAAATATAATAGGCTCATTGAAAAACCGTTGTCCAGTACCTCTTTATCTAACTCCTTGCGGTAGGATAGGTGGGATGTGTTTTGTCGTAAGTAGCTCTACATCCATATATGGGTTGGTATACCAAGCCCTAAAGGAAGCATGCGAATTATTTTTTCTTGAAAATACCCAGAACCTTAAGTAAGTCTCTCTCCAGAGTTTTAGGTTGTATGTCCAATATTTCCTCCAGATGATTCAAAGTCGCCTAATAGCCCTTTGGTGTCTTTTGAGGGTGAGGATGGCCATTGCAAATACTTGTTTTAATATAAGTTGTTGCGTCTCTCTTTTTCATGCAGTGCATGGGGCCTACTACGAGTCTAAACCTACAGCAACTGATAATATTGCGCTATCTTTACAACTACTTAATCTGAATTCATGAAAAAATTATTGTTGACTCCGATTATTTTATTTTCTCTTATGGCTGCAAAAGGACAAGAGGCAGACAAATCATATCCACCCACTAGGCAAGACAACACAATAGACGATTATTTTGGTGTGAAAGTGCCAGATCCTTATCGCTGGCTAGAAGATGACCGCAGTGCCGAAACAGCCAAATGGGTGAAAAGCCAACAAGAATTTACCAACAATTATCTGGAGAAAATTCCTATGCGGGAGCACTGGAAAAAACGCCTGACAGAACTATGGAACTATGAAAAATACTCCCTCCCATCCAGAGAAGGAGCATATCTGTATTATTTTAAAAATGATGGATTACAACCTCAGTCTGTTTTGTACAGACAGGCGCCTAACGGACAAGAAGAGATTTTCCTAGACCCTAATAAGTTTTCTCAAGATGGAACAACTTCACTGGCTGGCATCAGCTTCTCTCAGGATGGAGCTTATTGTGCCTACCAAATCTCAGAAGGTGGCTCGGACTGGAGAAAAGTGATTATCCTTTCTACTAAAGACAAGAAAAAAATAGATGACACACTGAGAAATGTAAAATTCAGCTCTATCGCTTGGAAAGGAAACGATGGGTTTTACTACAGTAGCTACGATAAGCCCAAAGATGGTAGCATGCTCTCGGGAAAAACACAGGCACATAAACTTTACTATCATAAACTGGGTACTTCTCAGAAAAATGATGCATTGATTTTTGGAGATGAGGAAACACCCCGCAGATATGTAAGCGCCGAGGTTACAGAAGATGGTAATTTCCTGATTATCTATGCTGCCAATACTACGCACGGAAATGAATTGTATATACAAAATCTAACGATGCAGCGTGCACCACTCATTCAGGTAATCAATGACTTTGAGCACGAACATCATGTGGTATGTAATGAGGGTGAACAATTGTACATCCTTACCAGTCTTGGAGCTGCCAATAAACGTTTAGTAAGAACTACACCAGACAGGCCTCAGCCAGAAAACTGGGTTGAGGTTATTCGGGAAACTGAATTTCCGCTAAGCGTAACTACTGTAGGAGGCCGACTGTTTGCTCATTATATCAAAGATGCTGTGGCTGAAGTATATGAATACGATTTTAACGGCAACATGCTCAGAAAAGTGGACCTTCCTGGCTTGGGCTCTGTATCTGGTTTTAGTGGAAAGAGAAGTGATGAGGAAATCTATTACGCATTTACTTCGTATATCTATCCCACAACCATCTTTAAATATAAGCCCCATGAAGGAGCTTCTGAAGTTTATAAAAAGCCAAACTTGAAGTTTAATACTAGCCAGTTTGAAAGCAAACAGCTTTTCTATGAAAGTAAGGATGGCACCAGAATTCCCATGATGATTACCTATAAAAAAGGAATGGATAGAAATGGGACAAACCCCACCTTGTTATATGGTTATGGTGGATTTAATATCAGCCTGACACCTGCTTTTAGTGTGAGCAATATAGCCTTTATGGAAGCGGGTGGTATATATGCAGTGGCTAATATCAGAGGGGGTGGAGAATACGGTTTTGAATGGCATGTAAATGGTACGAAAATGAAGAAGCAAAATGTGTTTGATGATTTTATTTATGCAGCTCAGTTTCTGATAGATCAACAATACACTTCGCCTGAGTACCTGGCTATTGCTGGAGGTTCTAATGGGGGGCTTCTTGTAGGGGCTTGTATGACGCAAAGACCCGAATTATTCCGTGTATGCTTCCCGGCTGTAGGTGTTTTAGATATGCTGCGTTATCACAAGTTTACAGCAGGTGCTGGATGGGCATTTGATTATGGTACTTCAGATGATAGTAAAGAAATGTTTGAATATCTGTATAGTTACTCTCCAGTACATAATGTGAAAAAAGGTACTTGTTATCCCCCTACTATGATTTTTACAGCTGACCATGACGACAGGGTAGTGCCTGCACATTCTTTTAAATTTGCAGCTGCTCTACAAAACATACAAGAATGTGGCAATCCTATTTTGATTCGTATTGATAATAAAGCCGGACATGGAGCTGGTAAGCCTACCGAAATGATTATTGCAGAACATGCAGATAAATGGGCATTTATGTTTCATCAAATGGGATTAGATTATAGTGCTATACTTGAAAACATTATTGCTGAAGGAGATGTACCTAGGGCAGAACCTTCTGGGGAAAAGAAAATGACTGAAAAAATGGATGGGGAACTGAGGAATGAGGAAATAAAAGCTATGGAAGAACAGAGAGAAATTCAAAAAGCTATAGAAGCTGAACGAAAAGCTACAGAAAGTAATAAGCGGAGAAGACGTTAATCCCATCTGGGAGATGATATATCTCAATAATTAAACCTCTCGATCACAACCTCTGTATCGGGAGGTTTTTCTTTTGTATTTGTTAATACAAATTAAAACATTTGTTAACGACAATGATTTCTTTTTATCTCTATGGTTTACACAGCAATTTTGTGACTGTTGCTAAAGGAATAGTTTCACAACCTTAAAATAATTGCTATGAAAAAAGCCAGATTATTATCTCATGTGATCTTCCCGTTTACTATGTCTTTACTTAGTATTCCACTTTTCCTGTTTTTGATTTTGAAGCTGATGAATATGATTGCAGCAGGATAATTACACACTGAAAAACAAACTAGTGTCAAGTATAAACCATTTACCTCTATTGAGATAAGCTGTACACAAGCTATTCAATTTTTATAAGAAAGTCTTCAGGGAAACTTACATCAAAGCCGCTTTTCCATTTTATGTGCTGCCATTGGGTAGTGGGATGGATCAGGGCATTTTCTTTTGCTCCCCCTTTAATAGCAATAGGCAGACTAAACCCTTCCACGGCATGTTTGAAACGATAAAATAACTTTTTGTCTTTTACATACCATTCTAAAACCGGGATTTGGGTAGTGTGTAAGTACTGCTCGAAAAATTTTTCAAATGGGTAGCCCGTGTGTTGTATGATATAAGCCTCTAAGCTATCGCTGCTAATGATGCGATGACGGAAATGCTGGTTTAGTTCTTGCAATAAAGAGCGAAATCTAGAATCATCATTCAGGATAATCCGAATCATGTGTACAATTGCTGCGCCTTTGTCGTATTGATCTACACTTCCCCCCTGATGGATGCCTGCTATTCCTCGCACAGGCTTGTCGTTCCTAATATTTCTTCGGGTACCTAGACTGTAGGTATAGGCATTTTCTTTTCCGGAAATACATTCAATATACAGTACTTCACTATAGCTGGTAAATCCTTCATGTATCCAGTTGTCAGCCATGTCGTGGGCGGTAATGCTATTTCCAAACCATTCATGCCCGCTTTCATGTACGATCAGATGATCAAACAGCATTCCTACGCCTGTAGCACTTCGATCTGTACCTTTATACCCTTGCTGGTAATTATTACCATAAGCTACTGCACTCTGATGTTCCATGCCCAAGTATGGAGCTTCTACCAAGCTGTAACCATCTTCATAAAAAGGGTAGGGACCCAGCCAGCTTTCAAAACAGTGGAGCATTTGCGGTACCATTTGGAAGTGTTTGCGTGCTTTAGCTTCATTATAGCGTAGCGCATAATACCGAATGGGTAACCGTCCATTGAGTCTTTCCAGATTTTCTTCCCAATGCACATAATCGCCGATGTAAAAACTGACGTTGTAATTATTAATGGGATTTTTCACCTTATAGGAATATTCTGTGCCGTCAGCTTGATGAAGAAAATTATGCACATGTTTGCCGGGAGGATGTATTCCTGTGCGTTGTCCATTACTTACACAATACAACCCTTCAGGTATATAAAAATGTAGATCTACACCTAAGTCTGGCTCATCACCCTGGTAATCTTTACATGGCCACCAGAGGCTGGCTCCTGTACCTTGGCAGGCAACAGCTATCCAAGGATTGTGGAGACTATCGGTTGTCCATATAAAGCCACCATCCCAAGGGGGCATAGCAGCTGTTTTAGGTTTACCGTGGTAATAAGCAGTAAGGGTAAATATCGTAGAGTCTGGCATCTCACTAAAGGGATGAATTACCCACCATACATTGCCCTCTTTGACAATGTGGAGTTTAGTGTTGTGCATGCACACACTGTCTAAAAACATAAGTTCTTTTAGGTCGAGCTGCAAACTGTCGTGAGGTGATGAGATAATCTTAGCAGTGATTTGGTTTGCGCCCTGAATGCTTTGTGTCTGAATATCAAAAGATACACTGAGTTCATAGTGCAACACATCCCACCATTTTCGGCCATTGCCGTTTCCACCACGCAGGGTGTCTTGTCTGCTAAAAGCAAAAGTGGTACATGTCAGCAACATGTACCACCCGAAATAAAACAGTTTTCTATTCATGCTTATGGGTTATGTAGAAGCAAACATGAAGAGTTTAGCAGACCATACGATCTGGAAAACTTATTCAGCAGCTATTAGTTCTACATCAAAAACCAGAATGGAGTGAGCTGGAATTTTTGGAGAAGGACTTTGCGCGCCATAAGCCATATGAGAAGGGATATACAATGTAGCTTTTGCACCAGGGTTTAACAGCGCAATACCTTCATCCCATCCTTTAATCACACGACCTTGTCCTAATGGGAATTTAAATGGTTCCACATGGTTGAACTGTGGGTCCAGATTGGAGTCAAATACTTCTCCGTTTAATAACTTTCCAGTATAGTTTACAGTTACCGTATTACCAGGTTTTGCATTTTCTCCTTTACCTGGAGAAGTGATTACGTAATACAGGCCTGATGCAGTCTTTTGCGGAGTGATTTTATTTTGTTTAAAATATTCCTGCAGCAGCGATTCGTCAGTTTTTATCTGCTGAGCTGCTTTTTCCTGTTGTTCTTTTTCAACTTCCTGAGCAGTTTTTACGGATACCATCTGCACATTGTATTGCATATAGCCTCCATCTTTCATGAAAGGTAAAAGTTGCATGCCTGCCTTTTTCATAGAATCTACGCGCACTCTGAAGAAAGCGCTATCACCAGCGGTGAGCAGAGCAAAACCTTCCATCAGGTCTCCATTGAAACTGGGAGCACCAATAGGCATGCTAAGAGGTTCTCCATTATTCATTAATCTTGAGTTGAACATCAGACTGTCGGTTACATCATCTTTATATGTGGTTATAATATGTAGGCTGATGTAATCACCAACTGCAGGTGTTTTATTTCCAGGGGCATCTTTTATGATTTGGTATTCGAAGCCACCTGGGGTTGTTTTATAAGTTGTCTGATCTTTTTGCTGGGCAGTAGCAGTCAGAGAAAAAAGCAGACAAGGTAGGATAAGTGATTTGCAATGCATTTTACCAGTTGTATTTTAAATTAAATGAAAAAAATGGTTTTAACTAACGGAAATCAGAAGCGCCATCTTCGATTTTGAGCACTTCCACTTCAAACATTAGGATTGCGTTTTCCGGAATTTGGGGTTTTCTTCCCATGGGTCCGTAGGCTAAAGAGGAAGGAATAAACAATTTAGCTTTTCCTCCTTTTTTCAGCAGGGCAACGCCTTCATCCCATCCTGGAATTACTTCGCCGCGACCTAAAGTAAAGGTAAAAGGTTCTACATGGCCTTTAGAAGGATCTGTGTTAGAATCAAACATATTACCATCTAATGTCCAGCCAGAGTAGTTTACAGTTACTCTTTGTCCGGGTTCAGCAGTTTTCCCGCTGCCTTCTTTCATCATAATGTAATATACACCAGAGCTAGTTTTAGCAGGAGTGAGGTTGTTTGTTTGGAAATATTCCTGCATCAGTTTGTCATCGATCTCATTTTGTGCTTCCGCAAGTTTGTCCTGTTCTTCTTGAAATTCTTGCTGACTCTTCACAGAAACCAGCACGATTTCGTATGTAAGAGTCTTTTTGTTTTCCATAAATGGAGGTAACATTTGACCTTGCAGGGAATTTTTCAGGGAATCTACAGACATGCGAAATACAGCGCTATCACCTTCTGTCAGATAAGGCAAGCCATTTGTCCAGTCACCTTTGATAGGAGAGGGCTGCAGCATGATTTGTACAGGCTGGTTGTTGTTATCAGCGCGAGAATCTGCTAATAAGCTGTCATCCACTTTGAATTTAATATGCATTTCCAGGATGTCACCAATAGCAGGTTTTTTATCACCGGGGGCATCCTTTACAATTTTGTATTCTAACCCGGAATCAAGTTTTTTAAATTCTCCGTCTCCAGATTTACAAGCATTGAGGTTCACCAGAGCAGCGCTCAGGAGCGCAAAAGGAACAAGTTTTTTTATCATGTTATAAAATTAATCAGTTTGCAAAGTTATTGAGCCCGGGTGAATATCAGGCAAAATTTTCTTAAAATATGCAATTGTTTTTTCAAAACTTTCTGAAGATCGACCACCTGCTGCATTGAAGTGACCTCCTCCTTGAAAATAGGTTCTAGCAATATGACTTACGTCAAAATTGCCTTTACTGCGGAAAGATAGTTTAATTTCATCAGTTTGTTCCGTTATGAGTACAGAAAACTTAATATTCTGAATGCTCAGTGGATAATTTACCAGGCCTTCCATATCTCCTGTATTTACCTGAAACTGTTTTATGTCTTTTTTGCTTATACATATAATTCCAGTATGCATATCTGGGTATAACTCCATTTTTTCCAGAAGTATATAGCCTAAAAAGCGCATTCTAGCTGGGGACCAAGAGTCGTAAATGGCTTCGTGAATAGGACTGTGAATGAGCCCTTTTTGTTGAAGGTCAGCAACCATCAGATGGCTAGAAGCCGTAGTGGCCGGAAACCGAAATGACCCGGTATCTGTCATTAGACCAGTATATAGGCATGCAGCAATATCTGTATCAATCTGTGCATTTCCTCCGTGTAAGTTGATAAAATCATAAACCATTTCACAGGTGCTGCTTTTATTAGGATCGCTAACGCCATATTCCCATACAGGTGCTGGCTCCAGGTGGTGATCAATTAAAACTTTAATTCCCTTAGCTGTTGCAAGTGCTTTGTCTAAGTGTTTGGTACGGTGAAAAGCATTAAAATCGAGCCCAAAAATTAAATCAGCTTCTTGCAGCAGCGCCAATACTTTGGAAGATTCAGCTTCGTAGTTATATACAGTGCTTATTTCGGGCAACCATCCTAAAAAATCTGGGATGTCGCAAGGTGAAACTGTAGTAACGGTATGTCCCAATTTTCTCAGGTAGAGCGAAAGGGCGAGTATGCTCCCTATGGCATCTCCATCTGGTTTATAATGGGTAGTGATCCATATTTTCTTTGGGGTTTGCAGTAAAGGGAAAATATCCTGTATGGATTTCATGATTGTGTGTTTCAATATTGTTTAGTAGTACAAATGTAACCTTAGTCGTGGATACTTAAAGGATTGGGTGTAATATTACGCACTACCCAGTTAGGAGAAGGATTCCATAGATATGGTTTGTGTGCAGAATCCATATTCCTGAGGATCATTAGATGCAACCAGTACCAATCTGTTGGCGGTATGCGCTGAAATCCAGGATTGGTATTGGGTTATGCCATGATGATCTAGGTTGGTACAGGGTTCGTCGAGCAATAATATAGGAGAATCCGCGAAAATGGCTTGGAGGAGTTTCACACGTTGTTTCATGCCTGAGGAATAATCTCCCAAGAGCACATGGGCATGTGGGGAAAGTCCGGATATTTCAATGATATCTTGAATGCTGAGGTTGTTGGCTATTTTTTTAAAGCTGAAGTGAAATTGCAGAAATTCAATTAGAGACATTTCTTCTATCAATTCCATTCCCGGTGCACAAAAAGAAACCCATTGAAATATTTCGTTAGGATTTAGTTTTTGCTGGAGATATTCATAATGCACCTTCCCTTGGGAGGGAGATTGCATGCCTGCAATAATTCGTAACAGTGTGCTTTTCCCACTTCCGTTACGACCTAGTATAGCATATGTGCCTGGTCCTTCAAAATCCAGGGTAATATCCCGGAATACCCAGTGTTTTAAAAACTTTTTGCTGATATGCTCAAGAGATATCTTCATTGAGGCGACGGGAATATCCTTTCATGATACCACGACCTGTTTCGCGGATAAATGTAATTATTTCGTCTCGCTCATCCGAAACAGGGATTTCTGTTTCGATAATACTCAAGGCTTTGGATACATTATAGCCTCTTACGAAGAGGATACGGTAAATATCCAGGATATGGTTGATTTTATCTAGGCTAAATCCTCTTCTTTTTAGTCCTACCGAATTTACCCCCACATAAGAAAGCGGTTCTCTGGCAGCTTTCACATATGGTGGCACATCTTTTCGAACCAGTGAACCACCTGTAACAAATGCATGAGAGCCTATGCGCACGAATTGTTGTACGGCCGTTAAGCCTGCCAGTACCACATTGTCGCCCACTGTTATATGGCCTGCAAGTGTAGTATTGTTAGAAAAAATACAATTATTGCCAATAATACAATCATGTGCAATATGTGAATAGGCCATGATGAGGCAGTTGTTGCCTATTTGTGTTTTATGTCTGTCGGCTGTACCTCTATTGATAGTTACACATTCGCGGATGGTGGTATTATCACCAATAATGGTAAGCGTTTCCTCGCCTTTGAACTTTAAGTCTTGAGGGATAGCAGAGATAACAGAGCTTGGGAAGACTCTACAGTTTTTCCCGATTCTGGCACCTTCCATAATGGTAACATTAGAGGCAATCCAGGTGCCTTCTCCAATTTCTACATTTCTATGGATAGTAGTAAACGGGTCTATTTTTACGTTAGGCCCGATTTTAGCATCCGGATGAATATACGTGAGTGGGTGGATCATTGTTTGTCTTTTCGTATTATTTGAGCCACCAGTTCTGCTTCAGTTGCTAGTTTGTTACCAACATAAGCAGTTCCTTTCATTTCGCAAATACCGCGGCGGATGGGGCTAAGTAACTCTAATTTAAGAATGAGTGTATCACCGGGCACCACTTTTTGTTTAAAGCGTGCTTTGTCTATTTTAATAAAGTAGGTATCATAGTTTTCTGGATCGGAATAATTGTTGAGTGCTAGAATGCCGCCTGCCTGAGCTAGAGCTTCTATTTGTAACACACCAGGCATTACACGGTTACCAGGAAAATGGCCTTGGAAAAAGTATTCATTAAAGGTAACATTCTTAATGCCTACCACGTGAGAATCGCTCAGTTCAATAATGCGATCTACCAATAAGAATGGATATTTATGAGGCAGTGATTTTTCAATATGTGCTATTTCATAAACTGCTTCCTGAGTAGGATCATATTGTGGTATATCAGACAGGTGTTTATTTTTACGTATGTATTGTTTGATTTTTTTGGCAAACTCTACATTGGAAGAGTGGCCGGGTCGGCTTGCGATAATATGCGCATTAATAGAATGCCCCACTAAGGCTAAATCACCTACAACGTCTAAAAGTTTATGTCTTGCTGGCTCGTTAGGGAAGTGGAGTTGAATGTTGTTCAGGATTCCTTCCTGCTTTACTTCAATTTTATTTTTGTTGAAGATTTTAGCTAATCTTTCCAGTTCTTCCGCGCCAATAACTTTATCCACAACCACTATAGCATTGCTCACATCTCCCCCTTTGATGAGGTTATTATCCAGCAGGTATTCCAGCTCATGTAAGAAACAGAAAGTGCGGCAGGGTGCGATTTCTGTTTTAAATTCAGAAATATCTTTTAAAGTAGCATGTTGTGTTCCCAGTACAGGAGAGTTAAAATCAATCAGAGTAGTGATTTGATAGTTGCTGGAAGGTACGGCCAGCATATCCACATTTTTTACAGGGTCGTAATAATGGATATTCTGGTCGATAGAGTAAACAATACGTTTAGCTTCCTGTTCTTGAATGCCTACAGATTCAATAGCTTCAATGATTTCTTTAGCACTGCCATCCATAATAGGCACTTCAGGGCCATTGAGTTCAATCAATACATTATCGATACCCATGCCTACTAGGGCAGAAAGAGTATGTTCGATGGTACTCACTCTGGCACCATTATGTTCAATAGTGGTACCACGTGAAGTGTCCACCACATAGTCAGCGTCTGCTTTTACAATTGGCTTTTCAGGTAAGTCAGTACGTTGGAAACGAATTCCGTAACCAGGAATTGCGGGGTTAAGTACCATTTCTACTTCTTTACCTGTGTGAAGGCCGACCCCGGAAAGCCTCACGGAACCTTTAAGTGTCTGTTGGTTTTGGGTAGCGTTTGTGTGCTGCAAGATAAATCTGTTTAGATTCCATTTCCAGATCCTTATGCATCAGCATCCGAAAATGGGGTATTTAAAAATTCGTTTAACTTAGATATATGTTCTTCCAGTTTTTGAATACGTTGGTGTAATTCAGGCAAATTTCTAAAAATTGCCTGACTTTTCAGCGAACTTTTAAAATCAAATGCAGGAGACCCTGTGAGAGCCATATTGGGCGTGGTTATAGACTTCGACAATCCACTTTGGGCATTGATACGAGTGCCGTCGGCGATATGAATATGCCCTACAATACCTACTTGCCCACCAATAATACAGTTTTTTCCCACCTTAGTACTTCCGGAAATACCCGTTTGTGCGGCAATCACCGTATTTTCTCCAATTTCTACATTATGTGCTATTTGGATCAGGTTGTCGAGTTTAACACCTTTTCTAATAATGGTAGAACCCATAGTCGCTCTGTCTATCGTAGTGTTTGCTCCAATTTCCACATCATCCTCTACTACTACATTGCCAATTTGTGGTACTTTTCGGTAAGACCCATCCTTTTGCGGTGCAAAACCAAATCCATCTCCACCTATTACTGTCCCCGAATGGATAACAACTTTTACACCTACTAAACAACCATCATATATTTTTACTCCTGCAAAGATTTTGGTATCATTTCCAATAACCACATTATCTCCAATGTAACAGCCAGGATAAATTTTGACGCGATCTCCAATTTTTACATTTTCACCGATATAGGTAAATGCACCAATATACACATCCTTGCCAATAGCAGCCGTAGAGGAAATGTAGCTTGGCTCTTCAATACCCTGTTTGCCAGCCTGAGCCATCATGCTATTGTACTTCTCCAGTAAAAAGGTAAAACCCGTATAGGCATCTTTTACCCTAATCAGCGTAGATTGTATAGGATGCTTAAGTTCCAGCGTTTCATTTACGATAATAATAGAAGCTCTGGAGTTATAGAGATAATCCTCGTATTTAGGATTGGCAATAAAGCAAAGAGAACCCTCTGTAGCTTCTTCAATCTTGGCTACATTACTGACTTTAGCTTCCGGATCCCCTTCCACTATCCCGTTAATCAGTGTGGCTATTTGTAAAGCGGTAAACTGCATGTAATTATTTAATGTGATTGTTGTTTTTAGGGTGAGGTATAACACCAGCAATAAGGCATCTATTCGTTAAAAACCACTTAAAGCACGTATAGGTGAAAATGAAATCCGGACAATTTGTCGGAAACTGTATAGGCCCATTTTCTTGTCTCATGATTTCTTATATTATTATTTTTGTTATGTTTATTTTCTATATAATATGCTTTATATATAGATGGTTTTTCGTGATAAATATGCCTCAGTTATATACCTCAAAAGCTTGTCGAAGTTTCAAACAGAGGTATAGCAAATATAATTTTTCTGTACTGGTTTTGCAAGTGCCTGATTGACTAATGCGTTTTCTACTTCTGATATATCACATTTGGTGCCATTTTTTAAAAGAATCGTAATTCGCTCATCTTCCATGTTATACGTATCTGAAGTTGTAATACCTGTGAAGACAAAATAACTTAACTCATCGTCAGTAAGCTGCCATTTTTTACGTAAGCGTTCTGTATGTTCCCAGGCTAGGTTATCGAGTGATTTGGAGCTAAGTATGGTTTTATACAGTTGGCGTTGCATAAGCATACGGCAAAGTGTGGACAGCACAAAATCGGAATGTTGTTGCCATACTTTGATGCTTGCCAGTACATCACTATCATCTAAGGCACAGAAATATTCTAGATGTTCAGGGTGCTCGTGAAAATTATGGGGGGTTATTTCGTTATATAAAAAATGATGAAGCGCAGGTGTAGCAAAGAGTTTTTCACCAGCCATTGCCAGCTCCCGACCTCTGGTAAGTATGCGAACCAGGAGCTGTTCTGCGCTCAACACTGTTTTGTGCAGATAAACCTGCCAGTACATCAATCGTCGGGCGATGATGAATTTTTCTACAGAATGCACTCCTTTTTCTTCTACCATGAGTGTTCCGTCTTGCACGGTAAGCATGTGCAAAATACGGTCGTAGCCAATTACTCCTTCTGACACACCGGTGAAAAAACTATCTCTGTTTAAGTAATCCATTCTATCCATGTCGAGCTGACTAGAGACTAACTGGTGTAAGTAGGCTGGACTATC
>Ga0079224_100006072_pt1 | contig 15951 bp, 13 predicted proteins | sample Stecom2015_FD_80414 | JGI IMG/M metagenome (GOLD analysis project Ga0079224, IMG submission 80414) | Agricultural soil microbial communities from Utah to study Nitrogen management - Steer compost 2015 | ecosystem: Environmental > Terrestrial > Soil > Agricultural land | place: USA: Utah...
CATGTTGGCCGTCTGCTTCGCGTCGGCGTTGTCCAGGTAGAAGCTTCTCACCACGAGCTCGGTGTACGCCTGCTGCTTCTGCGGGGTGTTGGGGTAGATGAGCAGGGTGTTCTCGTTGAGCACCCGCCGCGCGAGCTGATTGGATACCAGCACGAAGCGCAGGACTTCCGCAATCGGCGTGTCGCGCACGAACACCGTCGCCCGCGCGTCGGGGGGCACCTCGCGGTCGAAGACGAAGTTGAGGCCGGTGTTCTTCGAGATGAGCTCGAACACCTGCCGCAGCGGCGCGTCGCGGAACTCCAGCGTGATCGACTTCTTGAGGGCCGCGTTCAGCTTCGGCGAGGCGGCGTCGGCGCGGTGGCGCTTCTCCTCGACCGCGCGCGCGAGCGCCTTCGCCTCGCGCTGCTTCGGGCTCTCGGCGAGCACCTCCTTCGCCTTCGCGTAGGCGGCATCGAGGTCGCCCGCCTGGAAGAGCGCCTGCGCTTCGGCGACGCGGGCAGCGACGTTGCGCTCCTTCTCGACCGCGACGATGCCTTCGCGGGCGCGCACGCTGTCGGGCGCGAGGCGTTGCGCCTGGCGGTAGCTCGCCTCGGCCTGCTCGAGCGAGCCGCGCGAGAGGGCGGCGTCGCCGGCGGAGAGGTAGCGCTGCACCGCCACGGCCTTGTGGCGCTCGTAGTAGTTGCGGATCTCGAGGTTGTCCGGATCGTTCTTGAGGGTCTCCTCGATGCGGGCGAGGCCGGCCTCGACGTTGCCGCTCTCCACCATGCGCTGCCCTTCGGTGAAGGCGGGGCTCGTGGCGCAGCCCGCCACGAGGGCGACGCAGAGCAGGAGCGCGAGGAATCGGGTCGAGGGCTTGTGCTGGGAGAGGGTCATCAGTGGATCGCCGGGATGTCGAGGACTTGCTTGGTTTTCAGGGGCAGGTAGGTGAAGGTCACGGAGGTCTCGGTGACCTTGTCGACGCGGTATTCCTTGCCGATGCGCGAGCCGCGCTTCACCGAGAAGCTGTCGTCGCCGCGCGCGAGGAATACCTCGAGCTTGCCGTCCTCGATCACCTTGCCGAGGTACGTGAAGGGAAGCGGGGGCGCGGCCGGCTTCTCCGGCGCCGCGGCCGCGGCGGGCGGCGGGGCGTCGAAGGCGGGCCGCGCGAACGGATTGGCGCTCGCCGCCGCGAGCTCCACGCCCGCCGCGCGCTCGAGCGCCGAGAGATCGAGATCGGCGTCCGGGGCGGCGACGATGCGCGTGTCGATGCGGGCCACCGGCTCGGGCGGAAGCTGCGAGGGCCGCTCGCGGCCGGTCACCACGGAGGCGATGAGGGCGAGCGCCAGCACGGGCAGCGCCATGCGGACGAGCTCCCGGCGCTCCAGGCCGCGCAGCCGGGCGAGCGCCTTCATGGCTTCACCCGATGCAGCGTCATGCGCAGCTCCGCCTGCACCTGGCCGTCGCGCCGCGACTCGCGCTTGATGGCGAGCTGGTCGAGCGAGAGCACGGGAATCTCCGCGAGCGCCCGGCCGATGAAGCTGCGAAGCTGCGGATAGGTGCCGGACACCGGCATCACGATCTCGAAGCGCTCGATGCGGCCGCCCTTCTCGGCGGGCGGCTGCGGGCGGTACTCGGCGGAGGCGGGCTCGATGCCGTTCGCCTTGCCGATGGCATGCAGCTTCGCCAGCCAGTCGGTCGTCGCCTCCTCGCGCTGGAGGAACTCGTAGACGGCGGCGAGCTTCTCGCCCGAGCGCGCGGGCGCCTCGCTCGAGGCGGCCGAGCGCTCCGCGAGCGCCGCCTTCAGCGCCTTGGCGCGCGCTTCCATCGGGCCGAGCACGATGACGTTGAGGGCGAGCGCGGCGGCGAGGATGGCGAGGCCGGCGAGGCCGGCGGCGCCCAGGTCCGCGCGCAGGCGCAGAAGCTGCTCTTTCATGACTTCCTTCCTTTCCAGGCGGCCGACACGGAGAACTCCACCGCGCGCGGGCCGTCGGCGGCCTTCGCGTCGGATTTCAGTTCGTGTCGCGCGAGGTGCACGGCACTCAGTGCTTCCGCGCGGCTCAGGTTGAGGACGTAGGTGAGGGCGGCAAGGTAGTCCTTGCTGTCGCCAGAGATCACGACCTTGCCCGACTTCGGGTCGGGCTCGACGGCGAGGAGCGCCACCTCCCGGCTCGAGGCCTGCTCGAGCGCGAGGAAGAGCTCGTCCCAGGGCGTGGAGAGGCGCGCGAGCGTCTCCCGCGCCTCGGCGATCTCCTCGGGCGTCACCTGGCGGGCGGGGCGGTAGCTGCGCGGATCGAGCTTCGCGAGCGCGTGCTCCGCCGCGCGCACCTCGTGCAGCGCCTCGATGCCGGTGTAGGCCACGTCCGCGGCGAAGGCGACGGCGATGGCAAGGAGCACGGGCGACACCCAGCGGGGCCCGCGCCGCGTCCTGCAGAAGTCGATCCGGAGAGGTTTCATTCCCGGGTTCATGCGGAGAGCGCCAGCTCCTGGTAGTCCACCGCATCGAGGCTGAAGCTCTGATGCTCCTCGACGTCGAAGGCTCCCTGCGCGCAGACCACGACGCGCGTGCACGGCTCCTCGAGCCCGAGGAAGGCGCTCTCGCGCCCGAGGATCTCCGGCAGCACCCGGCGCCAGCGCCAGTCGGCGCGGCGGCTGCGGATGGTCGCCCAGACGCCGCGCAGGAAAAGCGCCAACGTGAGCCGTCCCGGCTCCTCGACCACGAGCCAGCAGGAGCCGGCCGGACCGATCACTTTCGCCCGCAGGCGGTTGAAGGCGGCGACGAGGAAGGGCTGTACCGAGACGAGCCTCACCGTCGCGGCGTCGGCGGCCGCGGTGAGCGCGTCGACGAGCGAGCGGTCCACCGCGCAGGCGAGGCGCGGGCCGGAGGGCGCGGTCTCGGCGAACTTGATCTCCCAGTCCGCGGCCCCCGGGCCGTGCACGGCGCTGAAGCGGTGGCGGGCGAGGCCGAGCCACTGCTCGTGCGTCTTCAGCGTGTCGCTCCAGGGCAGGAGCGCGTAGCGGACGAACTGGTCGGCGAGGATGATGCTCGCCTCGCGCCCGGCGCCGGCGGCGAAGGCCTGCGGCAGCGCCTGCACCGCGCCCATCCAGGGCGGCATGCCTTCGGCCGCGGGCTTCGCCTCGATCTCGCTGCCGCCCGAGACGAACAGGCGCTCGGCGCACAGGCTGATGCGCAGGTCCTTCGGCGCGGCGCGGCGAAGCCGTGGCGCAGCTGATCCCTGCCGTGGTGCAGCTGATCCCTGCCGTGGTGCAGCTGATCCCTTAAAGCGCCTAAGCAATGAAAGTGACACGGTTGATTTCCTCCAGGGTGGTCTCGCCGGCCTCGACGAGCGCGGCCGCCGCCTCGCGCAGCGGCACCGTCCCGGCGGCGTGCGCCGCCTCCTTCAGGCGCCGCGCCGGGGCGCGCGCGACGATGAGCTCGCGCAGCTCGTCGTTCATGACAAGCAGCTCGCCGATCGCCTTGCGGCCGCGGAAGCCGCTGCCGCGGCACTCGGGGCAGCCCTTGCCCCGGCAGGTCCGGCAGAAGGTCCGGACCAGCCTTTGCGCGAGGACCGCGTTCAGCGCCGAGACGAGGTTGTAGGTGTCCACGCCCATGTGCTGGAAGCGGCCCAGCACGTCGAGCGTGCTGTTCGCGTGGACGGTGGTGTAGACGAGGTGGCCGGTGAGCGCCGACTGCACGGCGATCTCGGCGGTCTCCGGGTCGCGGATCTCGCCGACCATGATGCAGTCCGGGTCGTGGCGCAGGATGGAGCGCAGGCCGCGCGCGAACGTGAGGCCCTTCTGCTCGTTCACCGGGATCTGCAGCACGCCCGGGAGCTGGTACTCGACCGGGTCCTCGATGGTGACGAACTTGTCCGAGCCGCTGTTCGTCTCGCTGATGAGCGCGTAGAGCGTGGTCGTCTTGCCGCTGCCGGTCGGCCCGGTGACGAGCATCATGCCGTACGGCTGCCCGGCCAGCGTGCGCAGCGACTGCTTCATCGCGGGCTCGAAGCCGAGGGCGTCGAGCGTGAGTCCCTGGAGCTGGTCCGAGAGCGCCTTCCGATCGAGGATCCGCAGCACCGCGTCCTCGCCGAACACGCTCGGCATGATGGAGACGCGGAAGTCGATGTCGCGGCCGGCCGTCTCGCCGCTTCCGGTGCGAAGCCGCGCCTTGAAGCGGCCGTCCTGCGGCACGCGGCGCTCGGCGATGTCGAGCTCCGACATCACCTTGATGCGCGAGACGACCTGATCGGCGAGCTCCGCGCCGGCGACCGACTGGGCCTGCATGAGCACGCCGTCGATGCGGTACTTGATGGTGAGCCCGCCGCCGGTCGACTCGAGGTGGATGTCGCTCGCGCCCGCCTTGAGCGCGTCGTAGAGCGTGGAGGTGACGAGGCGCACGACCGGGCTGTCGGCCTCGGCGGCGCTTTCGAAGGAGATCTCCTCGGCCTGCTCGTGCGCCTTTTCCCCGGACAGAAGGTCGCGGGAAACCCCGTCGAGCGCCCGGAAGCTGCTCTCCTGCTCGGCGAGGTAGGCCTGGACGTCGAGCCGGTGCGCCACGCGGTAGCGGAAGGGCGCGGGAATGCGTGCCTCGATCCACTCCTGCGCGTCGAGGTCGTACGGATCGCCGAGCACGACCGACAGCCGCCCGGAGCCGTCGCGCAGCGCGACGCAGTTGCGCCGCACCGCCTCGCCGTAGGGGATGGCCTCGAAGGCGGGCGTCTCGCTCCGCAGGTCCTCGAGGGTCGCCGCCGGCATGCGCAGCGTCAGCGACAGGCGCAGGAGAAACGCCTCCGGCGTGCAGCCGAGCTGGGCCTCGAGGTTCTCGACGAGGCGGCCGTCGGCCTCGCGCGCCTTCTGCAGGTCGGCGGCGGTGATGGGGGCGTCGGTCACGCCTGCGGGCTCGTGCATCGGCATCATTGGATGTTTCCTGCCAGTTCGAAGATGGGCATGTACATGAGCACGACCACCAGGCCCACGGCGACGCCGAGGACGGTCATGAGGATGGGCTCGAAGGCGCGCGTGGCCCAGTCGATGAAGCGGGCCACCTCGTCGTCGTGGAAGCGCGCGATCTGGGCGAACATGCCGCCCATGTCGCCGCTTCGCTCGCCCACGGCCATCATGCGCACGGCGACCGGCGTGGCGAGGCCCGCCGCGTTGAGGGCCGCCGACATCGGGCGGCCGTGCTCGACTGCCTTTCGCGCCTCGGCGAGCTGCGGGCGCAGGTGCGCGGAGAGGAGCTCGCCCACCATGTCGAGGGCGCGCACCGCCGGGATCCCGGCCCTGAGGAGCATGCCCGCCGTGCGGTAGAAGCGGGCGAGCTGGTAGACCTTGAGGCGCTCGCCCACCGCCGGGAGCTCCCATAGCCTGCGGTTCACCCAGGCGCGGAAGGCCGGCCGGCTGAAGCCCCAGGCGCCCAGGGCGACGAGCGCGACGAGCGATGCGCCGAAGAGCCCCGCATGCCGGCCGACGAAGCGGCCGAAGCCGAGCAGGAGCTGCGAGAAGAACGGCAGCGTGCCCGACATGTCCTCGTAGACCGAGGCGAAGCGCGGCACGACGTAGAACATGAGAAAGCCGAGGACGAGCGCGCCCACCGCGGCGAGGATGGCCGGGTAGATCGCCGCCGAGACGATCTTCTTCTTCACGCGCTCGAGCTCTTCCTGGTAGGCGATGTAGCGGCCGAGCGCCTCGCGCACGTTGCCGGTGCGCTCGGCGGCGCGCACGGTCGCCGCGTAGAGCGGCGGGAAATGCTGCGGAAAGGCGGCGATCGCCTGCGAGAACGGCTCGCCGCGGCGGATCGCGGCGAGGAGGCCGGCGAGCACGACATGGCGCTCGCCGTGCGCCTCCTTCTCGCCGAGCGTCTGCAGGGCCTCGACGAGGTTCAGGCCCGCCTCGAGGAGCGAGGCGAGCTCGACGGAGAAGAGCAGCGTCGGGAAGCGCCCGGGGCGCGAGGCGCGGAGCAACCGCCGCGAGGCGCGCACGGAGAAGACGGTGAGGCCGCGCACGCGCGCGGCCTCCGCGGCGGCGGCCTCGCTCGCCGCCTCGAGCGTGAGGCCCACCACCTTCTGGCGGGCATCGACGGCGTGAATCTCGTACTGCATCGGGTTCGTCTTCGCCTCTGTCTCGCCGGCCTCAGCGCAGCACGATGTCGGCGTCCTCGCCCTCGCCGCCGGGCTTGCCGTCGCGGCCGTAGGAGAGGATCGTGTACTCGCCGGTGTCGCCGGGTACCTTGTAGACGTAGGACTTGCCCCACGGGTCGAGCGGCACGGCCTTCTTGAGGTAGGGCCCGCGCCACTCGCCGGCGGCGGCCGGCTTGACGACGAGGGCCTGCAGGCCTTCGTCGGCGGTCGGCAGCCGGCGCATGTCGAGCCGGTACTGCTCGAGCGCCTTCTCGAGCGCGTCGAGCTGCGCCTTGGCGACCTGGACTTCCGACTTTCCGACCTGCGAGAAGTAGCGCGGGGCGACGTAGCCGGCGAGCAGGCCGATGATCACGATGACCACGAGCAGCTCGAGGAGAGTGAACCCGCGCTCGCGGAGAGAGGGTCCCGTCTTGCGTTGCGTGTTCGTCTGCTGTTGCCTCATGAGATATGCGTTTCCTTCATTGGGTAGCGGAAACGCGGGCGGGGTAAACCCGCCCGCGTACCGCTTCGCGCTTGTTGTACCTGCGATCGCGCTTACCTGTTGATGTGAGCCCTCAGGTCCGCGGCGCTGTACTTGCTGCCGGTCGGATCGAGCACGATGGTCGGCTTCTTCATCATGACCTTGCGGGCGGAGTTGAAGCCCGAGCTCCAGTTGTAGTAGCCGAACTTCATGTAGTCCCTGTGCCCGGGCGTGTTGAAGCCGAGGTTGCCCTTGTAGTTGACGATCTGCTTGCCATCCATCCAGACCTGCAGCAGGCCGTTGCCCTTGGTGTTCTGGCGCACCTTGAACACGAAGTCGACCCAGCGCCCGAACGGGATGGAGATCGCCGGATGGCGCGTGGTCACCGAGTTGCCCTGCGAGGGGCTCGAGCTCGTGCTGGTGACCGTGTACACCTGCATGCTGCGGCCGTTGTTCGTCGCCACGATCGAGAACGAGGGCGAGAGGCCGCGCGAGTTGTCGCCCGAGTGGAGCTGCGTGCCGAAGATCGCCTTGTCGCTCGAGGAGAGCGTGCCCCAGTCGCGCACGTAGACGCGGTAGGCCACCCAGTACGTCTTGTTGTGCTCGATGTTCTTCTGGAACGAGATCTCGGCGCGCTTCGAGCCGGAGGTCGACTTGTCGTTCGGGTGCAGCTGGAACGCGAGCGCCTTCTTCGACTTGTTCGCCGGGTCGACGTCCTTGCCCAGGCGCAGCGTCTCGCCGTTCGACAGGCGCGAGCCGTGGATGCCGGACTCGGGAATGGAGCTCGCGCTCGGGTAGGTGCCGAGGATCTGGGCGCCGTAGCCGCCCTGCTCGCGGAAGGGCACGTCTTCGGCCGCCCAGCCGATGATGTCGGCCTTGGCGATGGGGCTCGTCGAAGGCGCGTCGCTGTCGCCGCCGCCGGAGGTGCTGCCGTTCTTGATCGTGACCTGGCGCGTGGCGGTCGCGGTGGCGCCGGCGGCGTTGTACGCCACGGCCTTCACCGTGTACGTGCCATCCGCGTACTTCGTCGTATCGATCCAGCAGCCCAGGCCGTTGGCGAGGTTGCCGTCGGTGTTGGTCCACTTGTCATTGAGGTAGAACATCACGCGGGCGATGTTCGTGCCCTGCACCACGCAGGGGGTCGCCGAGTCGGGCCCCTTGACGTTGCCGGAGAGGACGCCGCCGGGCGCCGGCGCGGTGAACGCGACGGTGGGCGCGCCACCGTCGGAGGGGTTCGGCGCCGTGCTGTTGCGGATCTGGATCTCGCGCGTGGCGGTCGCCGTGGCGCCGTCGGGGCTGTAGGCGACCGCCTTCACGGTGTAAGTGCCGTCCTTGTACTTCGTGGTGTCGATCCAGCAGCCCAGGCCGTTCGCCAGGTTGCCGTCGGTGTTGGTCCACTGGTCGTTCAGGTAGAACATCACCTTCTGGATGTTCGTGCCCTCGACCACGCACGGCGTCGCCGAGTCCGGGCCCTTCACGTCGCCCGAAAGCACGCCGCCCACGGCCGGCGCGGTGAACGCGATGGTGGGCCCGCCGTCGGAGCCGGCGCCGCCCGAGGCGCTGCCGTTCTGGATGCGGATCTCGCGCGTCTTCGTCGAGGTCTCGCCGGTCGGGCTATACGCCACGGCCTTCAGGGTGTAGGTGCCGTCCTCGTACTTCGTCGTGTCGATCCAGCAGCCGAGGCCGTTCTCGAGGCGGCCGTCCGTGTTGGTCCACTGGTCGTTCAGGTAGAACATCACCCGCTGGATGTTGGTGCCCTGGACCACGCACGGGGTCTCCGAGTCAGGGCCCTTCACGTCGCCGGAGAGAATGCCGCCGACGCTCGGGGCGGTGATCTCGAACTGCGGGGCCGCCGCATGGGCGGCGGGCATCGTCGCGGCAAACGCCAGTGCGACCGATCCCCCGAGCCATGCTGCCTTGCCTGCGTGCTGCTTGCCTTTCATTGATTCCCTTTCCCTTCTTTTGGACTTGGTGTTGATTTGCTTTTTGCTTGGATGAACAGCCTGCGAGCGGCTCTTACGCACGACCCGTGCCAAGGAAGAAAAGCGCCATCGCGTCATAGGCTTGGGCGAGCTTTGAAAAACTTGCCGTAGTGCGAATTGCGACGCTTGCGTAGCGGGGGCACGACAAGAGCGGCTTGTAGTGCTCGCAACCAGCTGTTTCTAGGCGACAAACCCTGTCGCCCGAGAGCGACTCGGTCGCGTTCTGCGCGACAGACGGGCGCGTTCTGCACGACAAGCGATGGAAATCGCTGCTCAAAAAGAGGGGTACCAATGAAAAAAATGGCGGGCGGAAATCCGCCCGCCGGGGAATGCTGCTTCGGTGATGGCTTACTGCTGCACGTAGCTGCGCAGCATGGCCTCGGTGTACTTGCTGCCGGTCGGGTCGAGGACGATGGTCGGCTTGCGCAGCAGCACCTTGCGGGGCGAGTTGAACCCTTTGCTCCAGTTGTAGTAGCCGAACTTCATGTAGTCCTTGTGCCCGGGCGTGTTGAAGCCGAGGTTGCCCGTGTGGTTGACGATCTGCTGGCCGTCCATCCAGACGCGCAGGAACCCGTTGCCCTTGGTGTTCTGGCGGAACTGGAAGACGAAGTCCACCCAGCGCCCGAACGGGATCGAGCGCGACGCATGGCGCGTCGTGACCGAGTTGCTCTGCGAGGGGCTCGAGCTCGTGCTCGTCACCGTGTAGACCTGGAAGCTGCGGCCGTTGTTGTTCGCCACGATGGAGAACGAGGGCGAGAGGCCGCGCGAGTTGTCGCCCGAGTGGAGCTGCGTGCCGAAGATGCTGACGTCGTTGGCGGTCAGCGTTCCCCAGTCGCGCAGGAAGACCCGGTAGGCCACCCAGTAGGTCCTGTTGTGCTCGATGTTCTTCTGGAACGAGATCTCGGCCCGCTTGGAGCCCGAGGTCGACGGGTCACCAGGATGGAGCTGGAAGGCGAGCGCCTTCAGCGCGCTGTTCGTCGGGTCGACGTCCTTGCCCAGGCGCAGCGTCTCGCCGTTCGGCAGGCGCGGGCCGTGGATGCCCGACTCCGGAATCGCGTTGGCGGCCGGGTGCTTGCCGAGAATCTGCGCGGTGTAGCCGCGCTGCTGCGCAAAAGGCACGTCCTCCCGGGCCTGGCCGACGATGTCGGCCGGGGCGATGGCGCCGGCGGCAGCGGCCGGGGGCGGCGGCGGGGAAGCCGGCGCGGCCGAAGGCGGCACGGGCGCCGCGCCGCTCGTAGGGTTGCTCACCCGCACGAGTACGGATTGCGTCGCTGTGAGGCCCGCGTTGTCGACGGCATCGACCCGCAGCGTCCACACGCCGTTGGGCACCTGGCGGGTGTCCATCGTGCAGAACCATGGCGAGCCCGTGCCCGAAGCGAGCTGCGTGGAGCCGATCGACAGGGTGACGTTGCGGATGCCGACGCTGGACGTGGCGTTGACGGCGCAGCCGGAGGCGCCGCTCATGACGCCCGTGAGGGTCTGACCGTTGTAAGGCGCGAGGATCCCGACCTGGGGCGGCGATGCGTGCGCCGTGAACGCGGAAGCCGCGAGCGCGATGCCGGCAAGGCCGCTGCGGGCGGCCGTGGAGAATGGTGAGTGCTTCATGAAGCTTTACCCCTATGTGTTGTAGCCGTTCTGGCGACTGAAGCTGCCCTTTACGCACGACCCGTGCCAGGTGATCGGAGTCCATTCAAATCAATGGGTTAGCGAAAGACCGGGCCTGCTGTCGTAGCGCCGCACGCCGACGGCTCGTAGGGGCGCCACGACAGCGTGTCGTGCGGACCGTGGCAAGTGACTGATTCAAATCGCTAATGGCTGTCGCCCGCGGGTGACCGGAAGAGCTTCGCGGTGCGCGGAAGGCCGGCCGGAAGCGGCGGCGCGCCGCGCTCGCAGGCGCCCATGTCGGGCGCCTTGCCGACGAAGCCGTCATTGAAGTTCGGCAGGCGCGCGCCCTGGTCGATGCCGGGGCTGCCGCGCGCGAGGCGCTCGCCGCGCTCGAAGCCCGGCGAGGCGCGCACGCCGTGGCGCTCGGCGGCGCCTTCCACCTTCAGCCGGCCGTTGAAGAGGTCGTAGTCGAAGTCGTTGGGCGCGCCGCGGCCCGTCTCGCGGATGGCGGGCCAATCCGGCCGCCAGACGTAGAAGATGTTGTTGCGCGAGACCGTGTTGGCGAGCGGCTGGCCCGTGTTGCCGGAGAGACCGGCGCCCGCGCCCGCCGGAAGGCGCGCGCCCGCGGCCGGCCGCGGCTGCAGCGACGTGTTGTGGAACACATAGCGCCGGCCTCCGCCGTAGCCGTCCTTGTCTCCGGCCTTGAACATGGGGCCGCGGTCGTCGCGATCCGCCGGGCGCTCGCTCAGCTTGCGGCTCCGGGCGTAGACGTTGCGGAAGAGGTAGATCGGCCCGTGGTGCGTGACCGTGGTGGCGATGCCGATGGCGGTGCGGTCGATCCGGTTCGCCCAGATGCGCACGTTGCGGTTGCCGCCCTCGGCCTCGATGCCGTCGTCCCAGGCGCCCTTCACCACGTTGCCGTAGATGTCGCTGTCGGCGCGCGGGAAGCCGTCCTCGCTCTCGTTGTCCTCGCCGCCGATCGCATCGTTGAAGTAGCGCTGCGGATCGTCGGCGACGATCTCGTTGAAGCGGATCACGTGGTTCCCGCCGCAGTGGCTGAACGTGATCCCCTGCGGCCCGGCCGGATGGCCGAACGACCAGCTGTTCGCGCCGTAGCGCGGGTCGTGGATGCGGTTGCGCTGGATCACGATGCGCTCGGCCTTGCGCTCCCACCGGCGGCAGCCCGCGCGGATGCCGGAGTCGAGGTTCACGCCGAGCTTCCAGTCCTCGCGCACCGTCTTGCGATAGCGGCCCCAGCCGCTGATGTCGTTGTCCTCGATGACGACGTCGTGCGCGCCCTCGCGCAGCACGATGGCGTCGCGCGCCGCGCCGCGAAGCACGAGCCCGCGCACGATGACGTACGGCGCCGCGATCTCGACGTTGTGCGCCCGGCGCCCGGCGGCGTCGAGGGTCGTGCCGTGCGGATGCGCCTCGTACAGCACGTAGGCGCCCGGGCGCCCGCCTTCGCGGATGACGAGCGGGTCCTCGCGCGTGCCTTGCGGCAGGCGCACCGTCCTGCCGACGGGAAACGCTTCCGGCCAGGTGCCCGCCGCGAGACGCGCCTTCGCTTTCGCGGCGGAGAGCTCCACTTCGTACGTCGTCCCGGAGGCGAGATGCACCAGGCTTCCGCGACATTCCTCGTTCCGCTCGTCGTACCAGAGCGGCAAGCCCGCCTTCCAAGCCGCCTCGCCCTGCCGGCGATAGCGGACCGCGCAGCCCTCCGGACCGGGATCGGCGCCGGGCTTCCAGTAAAGGCCGATCGCTTCGAAAGTGGCCACCGCGCGCGGGTCATCGGCGCGTGGTGCGGCTGCAACAGCCGATTGCACGACAAGCCCCATTGCCAGAACGCGCGCGGCCGTGCCCCAATCCATGGCGTGCATTGCAGAAGGCGCGCGCTACATGCGCCACCGGCGCGCTTGCGCCGTCCGGCGGTGTAGTCAGGAGGGCGACAGGCTTGTAGTAATCCATTGACAGCAATGGGAAATTTTTCCAGCGGGTGCGAAAGAGATGATGGCCAAACGCGCGAGCGCATCCCTATACTCCCCACAGCGTTCGCGCGATCCAGGGAAAAGCTTCTCGACGCGGCACATCGCCACCCCCCTACAACGAGACACAAGGTGCACCGACATGCGAATCCTCATTGCCGATGACCATCCGATCGTTCGCCACGGCCTGAAGCAGATGCTGGCGAGCGACCCGGCCGCGACCGTCGTGGGCGAGGCGACCAACGGCGACGAGGCCCTGGAGCTCGCCCGCAAGGTGGAGTGGGACATGGCGATCTTCGACTTCACCATGCCGGGGCGCAGCGGCCTCGATCTCCTCGGCGACATCAAGCGCGAGTTCCCGGGCAAGCCCGTCCTGATCCTTTCCATGCACTCGGAAGACGTCCACGGCTCGCGCGTGCTGCGCGCGGGCGGGTCGGGCTACATCACCAAGGACAGCGCGCCGCAGGAGCTTTCCACCGCCGTGCGCAAGGTGGCGAACGGCGGCAAGTACGTCTCCGCCTCGCTCGCCGAGATCCTCGCGAGCGAGTGCTCGAGCGATCCGCAGAAGGCGCTGCACGAGAAGCTCTCCGACCGCGAGTACCGCGTGATGTGGCTCCTCGCCACGGGCAAGCAGATCAGCGAGATCGCGAAGGACATGGGCCTCTCGCCGAGCACGGTCAGCACCTATCGCACGCGCATCCTGCGCAAGCTCGGCCTCACGAGCAACGCCGCGCTCGTGCACTACGCCGTACGGCACCAGCTGGTCGGCTGACCGGGGGCGCCATGGCGACGCGTGCGACGGACGCGCCTTCGGCGCTCGGTCCGGCGGCCGGCGAGCCGCTGCAGCGCGCGATCGCCGAGGCGGAGGCCCCCGGCGAGGTGCCGCGCGCGAAGATCCTCATCGTCGACGACGAGCCGAAGAGCCTCTACGCGCTGCAGGAGCTGCTCGCCTCGCTCGGGCAGGAGCTGATGGTCGCCGCTTCGGGCGAGGAGGCGCTGAAGCTCGTGCTCCGGCACGACTTCGCGGTGATCCTGCTCGACGTGCGCATGCCGGGCATGGACGGCTTCGAGACGGCGAAGATGATCCGCGGGCGCGAGCGCTCGCGCCGCACGCCGATCATCTTCCTCACCGCGCAGGCCGACGAGATGAACTCGATGTTCCGCGGCTACGCCGTCGGCGCGGTCGACTACCTCATGAAGCCCGTGGTGCCGGAGGTGCTGAAGTCGAAGGTCGCGGTATTCGTCGAGCTCTTCATGGCCACGGCGCGGCTTCGCGCCTCCGAGGACAAGCTGCGCCGCCTGGCGGCGCACCTCATCTCGGTGCGCGAGGAGGAGCGCACGCACATCGCGCGCGAGATCCACGACGAGCTTGGCCAGGTGCTCACCGGCCTCAAGATGGAGGTCGGCTGGCTCGCCCGGCGGCTGAAGGAGCCGGCGCTGCTCGAGAAGACCGAGTCCATGAGCAAGCTCATCGACTCGAGCGTGCAGACGGTGCGCAAGATCGCCACGGGGCTGCGCCCGGAGATGCTCGACGACATGGGCCTCATCGCCGCGGTCGCCTGGCAGGCGAAGGAGTTCCAGAAGCGCACCGGCATCCGCTGCCGCACCAAGCTCGCGCCGGAGACCAAGCTCGACCTCGAGGTCTCCACCACCGTGTTCCGCATCTTCCAGGAGATCCTCACCAACGTGGCCCGTCATGCCCGCGCCACCCGCGTCGACATCGAGCTCGAGCTCGCCGAGGACCAGCTGCGGCTGGAGGTCACCGACAACGGGGTGGGCATCGCCGAGGAGGACCTGCATGGCCGCAAGTCGCTCGGACTACTCGGGATGCAGGAGAGAGCCTTGCTTTTTGGCGGAGAAGTCAGCATAACGGGCACTCCGGGGCATGGGACCCGGGTAGCCGTGACGATTCCTTTGCGAAGGGCCGGCGAGGCGGGCGGGGCCGCCGCCGCGACGGTCCGGAAAGCGAACGCGCCATCGTGAAAGTCCTCATCGCCGACGACCACCCCGTAGTCCGCCAGGGGCTGCGGCAGATGCTCGCCGTCGAGCAGGACCTCCAGGTCGTGGGGGAGGCCAGGAACGGCCAGGAGGTCGTGGACCTCTCCCGCAAGGTGCCCTGGGAGGTGGCGGTGCTCGACTACAACATGCCGGGCAAGAACGGCCTGGAGCTCATCAAGGAGCTGCGCCAGCGCTACCCCGGCCGCGCGGTGCTCATCCTCAGCATGTACCCCGAGGATCGCTATGCGGTGCGGGCCCTGAAGGCGGGTGCCTCGGGCTACCTCACCAAGGAGTCGGCCCCCGACGAGCTGGTGAGCGCCATCCGCAAGGTGGCCGGCGGGGGGCGCTACGTCACCCCGACCCTCGGCGAGAAGCTCGCCCTCGAGCTCGAGGACAACCGCGGCAAGCCGCTGCACGAGACGCTCTCGGACCGCGAGTACCAGGTCATGTGGATGATCGCCTCCGGCAAGACCGTGCGCCAGATCGCCGACGAGCTCTTCCTCAGCCCCAACACGGTCAGCACCCACCGCACCCGCATCCTCCGCAAGATGAACATGAAGTCGAACGCGGAGCTCATGCACTACGCCATCGCCCACCACCTGGTGGATTGATCCCGAAATCCCGTACCGCCCGCCGGATTTGTAGTCCAAACAACGACAGCGGTTAGAGACGTTTCCCGATATCCCGCCGTAGGCGTCTGCCCTACGATCCGCCGATTCGGATAGAAGAACCGCCCCCCGGGGAGCACACTGCATGGAATCGATACCTGGCCTACACGAGATGCTGGACCGCGCCGAGCTGCTGAAGGCGCTCCGGGCGTTCAAGCGCGGGGACTTCTCGGTGCGCATGCCCCTGCACCTGACCGGCATCGACGGGGAAATCGCGCAGGCGTTCAACGACGTGGTGGAGCTCGAGGAGGCCAAGGCGGCCGAGATCGCCCGGGTGGCGGAGCTCGTGGGCAAGGAAGGCCAGATGAGCCACCGCATGCACCTGCCCGGCGCGGCCGGGGCCTGGGCGGAGGTGGTCGAGGCCCTGAACCGGCTGATCGCCGACATGGCCTACCCGCTGAACGAGGTGGGGCGGGTGATGGGCCTCGTCGCCCGGGGCGACCTCTCCCAGACCATGACGCTCGACCCCGGCGGCGTGCCCCTGCGCGGCGAGGCGCTGCGCCTGGGGACCACGGTGAACCGGATGGTCGAGCAGCTGAACGGCTTCGCCGCCGAGGTGACGCGGGTGGCGCGCGAGGTCGGCACCGAGGGCAAGCTCGGCGGCCAGGCCCAGGTCGAGGGCGCCGCAGGCGTCTGGAAGGACCTCACCGAGAGCGTCAACTCGATGGCGGCCAACCTGACGGGGCAGGTGAGGAACATCGCCGAGGTGACCACCGCGATTGCGCGCGGCGACCTCTCCCGCAAGATCACGGTCGACGTGAAGGGCGAGATCTCGGAGCTGAAGATCACCCTCAATACCGTGGTCGACCAGCTGAACGCCTTCGCCTCCGAGGTCTCCCGCGTGGCGAAGGAGGTGGGCACCGAGGGCAAGCTCGGCGGCCAGGCGCAGGTGCGCGGGGTCGGCGGCGTCTGGAAGGACCTCACCGACAACGTGAACCAGCTCGCGGCGAACCTCACCGGCCAGGTGAGGAACATCGCCGAGGTGACCACGGCGGTCGCCAAGGGCGATCTCTCGAAGAAGATCACGGTGGACGCGAAGGGCGAGGTGCTCGAGCTCAAGAACACCGTCAACACGATGGTCGACCAGCTGAACGCCTTCGCCTCCGAGGTCTCCCGCGTGGCGAAGGAGGTGGGCACGGA
>Ga0079224_100006073_pt1 | contig 15949 bp, 14 predicted proteins | sample Stecom2015_FD_80414 | JGI IMG/M metagenome (GOLD analysis project Ga0079224, IMG submission 80414) | Agricultural soil microbial communities from Utah to study Nitrogen management - Steer compost 2015 | ecosystem: Environmental > Terrestrial > Soil > Agricultural land | place: USA: Utah...
CGCCTGCAGGACCTCGTCGCCGGCCTGGGCGGCTAGAGCAGCCTCGTGCCCTCGTCGCCGAGGGCGAAGCGCACCTCGCGCAGGCCCGCGAGCGCGGCCCTGACCTCCTCCTGCTGACCGTCGGGGCAGCAGACGACGGCGTAGGCGCCGATCTTCCCGCCGGGGAACTGCACGCTGGCGCCCAGCGACCGCACCGTGTCGCCGACCGCGGTGACGAAGTCGTCGACGAACGCGCCCGGCAGGAGCTGCTTCAGCCGCTGCTGCTCGCCGATCGCCCGCGCCACGGCGGGCAGGTCGCCGCGCTCGAAGGCCGCCGCCGTGTCGGCGCCCAGCGCCTTGACCTGGTGCAGGACGTCCAGGGCCCCGTCGAGCCCGCTGGTGAGCCGCTGGAGGCTCGCCTTCGTACTGGACGCGCGGCCGGTCTCGAAGAAGAGCAGCGAGCGCTGGAACTCCTCGAGGAAGCCCGGCGGCGGCGTGAGGCGGCGGGCGCTGACGACGGCGCCGCGGTACTGGACGTGCAGCAGCCCGCCGCGGGCGCACACGTGAGGGTCGTGGTACCCCGAGGCGCCACCCAGGCGCTCGACCTCCACGTGGGCCGCGTCGGCGGCCACCTGCTCCGGGGCCGGTGACTGGCCCATCACGGCGCGCAGCGCGTGCACCACGCCCACCGTCACGGCGCCCGACGCCCCCAGGCCCCCGTGGTCGTGGGCCTCGACGGTCACGCCCAGCTCGAGTGGCGGGCCGTCGTAGCCCACCTGCAGCGCCGACTCGCGCACCAGGTCGACGTCGAGGGCCTCCACGCTCGCGGCCTCGTGGACCCGCCCGCCCCACGTCACGCGCCACGGGCCGTCGCTCGTCCTGGCCGTGACCTTCGCTCCGCGGTCGATCGTCGCGCTGACGGTCACCCCGCCGAAGCGCTCCGCGTACTCCTTTAGGTCGGTGAGGCCGCCGGCGAACGGCACGCGCAGCGGCGTGAACGTCTTTATCACGCCCCTCGTCACTCTCCCCCGGCCGGGCTCAGCTCGAGCACGCGCCGTACCACCCGCCTGACGTTCTCCTCCGGGCTGGGCAGGGTGCCGCCCAGGTGGACCCACTCGTCGGCGAGCGCGTAGCCGCACGCGGCGCCGTCGTCTATGGCCCGCTGCAGGTTCACGAGCATGCGCACCTCGCCGCCCGCGGCCCTGACCTCGCCCACGCGCGCCAGCACCTCGGGCGCCAGCTTCCACAGGCCCACGTCGTAGAGCGGGCCCGCTCCCTCCCACACGCGCGTCACGCGGTCACCCTCCACCGTGGCCCTGATCACGGCCGGCTCGTCCTCGTGGCCCGGGCCCAGCGTCACGACCGTCGGCGCCGGGTGCTCGGCGACGGCGCGGAACATGGCCGCCGTCACGAACAGGTCGGCTTGCCAGGCGATCACGCCCCGCGCCGGCGCGAGCGCGTCGCGGGCCAGCGCCAGGGCGTGGCCGGTGCCGCGGCGCTCGGCCTGCGTGACGTACACGACCTCCAGGCCCTCGAATGAGGCGCCGAAGTAGGCGCGCACCTGCTGCTCGTGGTGCCCCACGACCAGCGCCACGCGGTCGCGGCCGGGCACGGCCACCCCGCTGGCGGCCAGCTGGAGGAGCGTGTGCTCCAGGAAGGGTCGGAGGCCGACGGGGTACATGCACTTCTGCAGGTAGGTGCCCAGGCGTCCCAGGCGCGTACCGTGCCCGGCCGCGAGACAGACGAGGTCCACCAGCGAAAGGTATCACCCGCGCCGACGGCCCCGGACGGTCGGCGGCGGGCGGTCGGGCCACGCCGCGCGCGCCGGGTGAGGCGACCGCCCCAGCCGCGTCGGGTCGGAAGCGATAGAGTCTCCCCGTCTACCACGGTGAGCGGCCCCGGCCGCGCTTAGGAGGTCGTCCCAGCATGCAAGCGTGCGCGCTCGCCCCGTCCCGCCCGCGCCGGTCGCCGCGTGGGGAGGCGAGGGGGGCGTGACGACCACCACGAGGAGGACCCTCAGGCCGCCGTTCGACGACGTCGTCGCCGGTCTGACGGTGGCCCTCGTGCTGGTGCCGCAGGCGCTGGCCTACGCCGCGCTGGCCGGCCTGCCGCCTTCGGCCGGCGTCATGGCGGCGATCTTCCCGCCGCTGGCCTCCGCGCTGCTGGGTTCCAGCCCCTACCTGCAGACGGGCCCCACCGCGCTCACGTCGCTGCTCACGCTCGGCGTGCTGGCCGGCTCGTTCGTGCCCGGCAGCCCGGGCTACGTGCAGGCGGCGGCTCTGCTGGCGCTGATGGTGGGCGCCGTCCGCGTGGTCATCGGCCTGGCGCGCTTCGGCGCCCTGGCGTACTTCATGAGCCTGCCCGTGCTGCGCGGCTTCACCAGCGGCGCGGCGGTCATCATCATCGTGTCGCAGGTGCCGGCCATGTTGGGCCGCGGCTCCGCCGGGCTGGGCGTGTGGGCGGCGGCCTGGCGGGCGATCAGCGACCCCGCGCAGTACAACCTGGTCGCCATCGCGCTGGCCGTCATGACGATCTTCCTGGTGCGAGGCCTGAGGCGCGTCTCGCCGCTCGTCCCCGGCGTCCTCGTGGCGGTGCTGCTCGGCCTCGCGGCCACCGCCGTGCTGGGCCGGGTGACGCCCGTGCTGGGCCCCATGCCCACGGCGCTCTCGGCGCCGTCGCTGGCGCTGCCCTGGGGCCAGGCCAGCTCGCTGGTGCTCGGGGCCGCGGTGATCGCCGTGGTGGGCTTCGCCGAGCCCGCCGCGATCGCTCGCACCTTCGCCACGCGCGGCCGCCCCTGGGACGCCGACAGGGAGCTGGTCGCTCAGGGCGCTGCGAACCTCGTGTCGGGCGTGATGCACGGCATGCCGGTGGGCGGGAGCTTCGCGCGCTCGGCGCTGAACCGCCAGGCGGGCGCCAGGACCCGGCTCTCGGGAGCGGTGGCCGGGCTGACGGTGCTGGCGTTCCTGCCGTTCTCGTACGTGCTCGAGGGGCTGCCGCGCGCCGTGCTCGCCGCCATCGTCGTCGTCTCGGCGTTCTCGCTGCTGCAGCTGGGCGCCCTCTTCAAGCTGTGGCGCTACGCGAAGTCGCAGGCCTCCACGGCGCTGGCGACGTTCGTGCTCACCCTGGTCATGACCCCGCGCGTCGACTACGCCCTGGTGCTCGGTATCTCGCTGGCGGTGTTCACGCACCTCTACCGCGAGGCCCAGCTCGGCGTCACGGTGGAGCGCGAGGGTGGCACCGTGACCATCAGGTTCGCGGGCGTCCTGTGGTTCGGCTCCTTGCAGGCGCTCGAGCGCGTGCTGCAGCGGCTCGAGGAGGACCTCACCGGCGTGGAGCGCGTCGTCCTCGACACCAGCCGCCTGGGCCGCGTCGACTTCTCGGCGCTGATGCTCCTCAACGACGCCGAGCAGCGCCTCTCCGACCAGGGCCTGGACGTGTCGATCACCGGCCTGCACGGCCGCGGCGAGATGATCATGGGCCGCATCAGGCGCGGGTGAGGGTGGGTCCGGGGTGAACACGGCCGGGCGCGCGCCCGGGTCTCGTCCGAGCGCGCGCCCGCGGATGGGCCGCCGTGGCCCGCCTGGCCGGAGCTACTCCTCCTCGGGCCCCCTGACCATCAGGAACGGCTTGTCGGCGCGGCGCAGGGCGCCCTCGGCCACCGAGCCGAACATCCAGCGGTTGAAGCCGCGGCGCCCGTGGGTGCCCATCACGACGGCGTCGTGGTCCTTGCTCGCCTCGACGATGGCCTTCACCGGGTCGGCGTCCTCGACGAGGCGCGTCGTGGCTGCCACGCCCAGGGCCTCGGCCCTCGCCTTGGCCTCCTGGAGTATCTGGTCGCCGCTGGCCCGCAGGTCCTGGTAGAGCTGCGCGGCGTACGGCATCGCCTCGGGCGTCGCGTAGCCGCTGACGAGCGGGTTCTCCAGCACGTGGAGGAAGGTGACGCGTGCGCCCGCCAGCCGTGCCAGCTCCAGGCCCTTCTCGATGGCCTTGTCGGAGGTGCTGCTACCGTCGGTCGGGATCAGGATGCTCTCGAACACGATGGGCTCCTCTCCTCTCCTCCATGGTACGCGCGGGGCAGGGGACAGCCGTCCCGAAGCCCTCCCTTATCATGAGTCACGGCCGGCCCCGCGCCGGCGCCGGGAGCGCGGAGACGCCGTTCACCGCTCCGCAGGAGGCCCCATGCGCATCCTTCACCCGACCGACTTCTCGCGCACCGCCGAGAAGGCCCTGACCGTGGCGCGCGACCTCGCCGACCGACTCGGCGGCACCCTGCACGTCGTGCACGTGCAGACCCGCTTCGAGGAGACCCTGGGGACGGTCAGGCTGCGGCCGCACCTCGACAGCGTGAACCCGGAGCTGGAGCGACGGCTCGAGGAGGCCAGGCAGGAGGAGGCGAGGCGCATCAACGACATGCTCCGGACCCTCGCCAGCCCGAACGGCACCTACGAGCTGCGCTGGGGCGACCCGATCAGGGAGCTCCTCGACATGCAGGACGACTTCGACCTGGTGGTCATGGGTGCGCACGGCTCGAACCGGCTCGACAGCTACTTCCTGGGCGGGGTCGCGGGCCGCTTCGTGCGGCGCACGCGCGCGCCGGTGGTCACGGTGCGCGAGGAGAGCCAGGTCACGGGCGTCAAGCGGGCGCTGGTGGCGACCGACTTCAGCGAGGCGGCGAAGGGCGCCGTCGAGGCGGCGCGCGAGCTGGGCCGGCACGGCGTGAGGCTCGTCCTCTGCCACGTGGTCGACGACCCGCGCTTCCGCGACGACCCCACCTACGTGAACACCGTCACCGACGCCATGAACCTGCTAGGGGACGGCTTCGAGCGCCACCTCGTCCGCTACGGCGACCCGGCCAGCGAGCTCCCGGCGGCGGCGCGCGACGTGGGCGCCGACCTGGTCGTGATCGGGCTGAAGCAGCAGCGCGGCGCGGTAGGTCTGCTGTTGGGCAGCCGCGTCGACGCGCTGGTGAGGTCTAGCGACGTCCCCGTCCTAGCCGTGCCCACCGAGGTCGGCTGACGCCGCCGTCGACGCTCTCGGCCGCTCCCGAGGCGGGCTCCGGCGGAGCGGTCGGCTGTGACGGCGGCGGCACGGGCGGCGGTGCGGCGGGCGGCGGCTCGGGCGCGCCCGCGTACGGCGCCGTCTCCCCCGGCCGCCCCAGCCACACCATGGCCGTGCCGCTGGCTATGAGCGCGACGGCGATCAGCGTCTCCACGAGGCTGACGGTGAAGATCGCGATCAGCGCCAGCGCGGCGAGCGCGATGGCCAGGTAGAGGCCCCAGCCGGGGGCGTTCGGCGTCCGGCGCTGCAACAGGAAGAGCGTCGCGGCCAGGCCGGCGAACAGCACCCAGCCGTTGTCGAGGCGCGGGAACGCCCCCTCGAGCACCGCCATCACCGCCAGGCTGACCAGGGCGCCGCCCACGAGCAGCAGCCAGCGGCCCCCGCTCCCCCTGAGGAAGAGCGCGATGCACACCGCGCCGGCCGCGCCCAGCAGGAGGCCGCCGCCCACGTTCCCTGCCACCACCGCCGCCGCGAGCGCCCCCAGCCCGAAGCCCGGGAAGAGCGCCCACCACTGGCGACGGTCGCGGGAGTAGAGGAACAGGAACAGGGCCGCGCCGGCGGCGAACAGCACCGCCCACAGCACGCTGCGTATGCCCAGCGCCCAGGCGAACCTGTCGACCAAGAACAGCGCGCCCACGCCCATGAGCAGCGGGCCGAACGCCGTCGGGCCCAGCGCGCGCCGGGCGGGCTCCGCCGGCGGCGGGGGCGGGGGCGGGGGTGCCGGACGCCGCCTCACGACGCCACCCCGGCGGCCGCGAACGCCGCCGCCACCAGCTCCTGGGCCTCGGCCTGCAGCCTGGCCAGGTGCTCCTCGCCGGCGAAGCTCTCGGCGTAGACCTTGTACACGTCCTCGGTGCCCGAGGGCCGGGCCGCGAACCAACCGCTCTCCACGACCACCTTGATCCCCCCGAGGGGCGCGCCGTTGCCCGGCGCGGAGTCCATGACCGCGAGCACGCGCTCGCCGGCCAGCTCGGTAGCCCTCACGTCCTCCGGCTTCAGGCGCTTCAGCACGTCGCGCTGGGCGGCGTCCGCCGCGGCGTCCACGCGAGCGTAGGCGGGCTCGCCGTGCCTGGCGGTGAGCGCGCGGTAGCGGTCGGCGGGGTCCTGCCCGGTGACCGCCGCCACCTCGGCGGCGAGCAGGCCCAGGACCACGCCGTCCTTGTCGGTCGTCCACGTGGTGCCGTCACGCCTCAGCAGCGAGGCGCCGGCGCTCTCCTCGCCGGCCAGGCCCAGGCTGCCGTCCGAGAGCCCCGGCACGAACCACTTGAAGCCCACGGGCACCTCGGTGACGGCACGCCCCGCCGCGGCCGCGACCCTGTCGAGCAGCGCCGTCGTGACCACGGTCTTGCCCAGCCCGGCGCGGGCGGGCCACTCGGGCCGGTGCGCGAAGAGGTACTCGGCGGCCACGCACAGGTAGTGGTTGGGGTTGAGGAGCCCGCCGGCCCTGGTCACCACGCCGTGGCGGTCGGCGTCGGGGTCGGTGCCGAAGGCGACGTCGTAGCGGTCCTTGGCCGCCACCAAGCCGGCCATCGCGTACGGCGAGGAGCAGTCCATGCGCACCTTGCCGTCGTGGTCGACGCGCATGAACCCGAAGGCGGGGTCGACGGCGTCGGAGATCACCTCGAGGTCGAGGCCGTAGCGCTCGGCCAAGGGGGCGAGGTAGGGCAGCGCCGCGCCGCCGAGGGGGTCGACGCCCAGCCTGACGCCCGCGGCCGCCACTCGCTCCAGGTCGACCACCGCGGCGAGGTCCTCCACGTACGGGGTCACCAGGTCGCGCGGCTCCACCGCCCCGTCCTGGAACGCGCGTTGCGCCGGCACACGCTTCACGGCGCGCAGGCCGTCCTCCAGGTGGCGGTTCGCTGCCGCCTGGATCGCGGCGGTCTCGTCCGTGTCGGCCGGACCGCCGTGCGGCGGGTTGTACTTGAACCCCCCGTCCTCGGGCGGGTTGTGCGAGGGCGTGATGACGACGCCGTCGGCCAGGCCCTGCAGCTCGGGGTCGCCCAGCCGGCCGGCGTTGTGGCTCACCACGGCGTGCGAGACGACCGGCGTGGGCACCGGCAGCAGCGCGGGCAGGGCGCCGGCGCGCGTCGCGCGCCAAGCGCGCGCGCCCTCGGGGGCCGCCGCGGCGCTGGAGACCACCACGTGGACGCCGTTGGCGGCCAAGACCTCCACGGCGGTGAGCAGAGCGGGCTCGGAGAGGGCGTGGGTGTCGGCTCCGAGGAACAGCGGCCCCGTCACGCCGCGCGCGGCCCTGTGGTCGGCCACCGCCTGGCAGATGGCCGCGATGTGGTCCTCGTTGAACGACCTGTTCACCGAAGTGCCGCGGTGCCCGGACGTGCCGAACGAGACCCTCTCGGCGCGCTCGGACGGGTCGGGCTTGAGGGCGTAGTAGGAGGCGACCAGCCGCGGGACGTCGATGAGGAGGCTGCGTGGCGCCGGCTTGCCGGCCAGGGGGTGGATGCTCACCGGTGTCTACCTCCGTATGCGAGGACCACGTTACACCCCGTCCGTGAGTCGCCGGGACGCGCCCGACGCAGCGCTCGGGAGCGCCGCTCGCCGCCGGCGGCCGCCCCCGAGCGGCGTCGGGGTCGCCGTAAGCCGCCCCGGCGGCGGGCGCCCGCCGCGCGCGGACGGCCCGGGCGGCGCGGGTGGTACACTCCTGGTTGCTTTTCCGGCGCCAGCGCTGGATGGGCGACTGCGGTCGTGGCACCACGTGCCGCGACCGCGCACCGTGCTGGAGCCGAGCTACCACAGCCACACAGTGGAGGAACGATGGACCTGTTGATCACCCTCGTACCGCTGGCAGCGATCGCCGCCCTCGTCGCGGCCGGGCTGCTAGCGCGGAGCATCATGGCGGCGCCGACCGGGAACGAGCGCATGGTCGCGATCTCGGACGCCGTACGGCAGGGCGCGGCGGCCTACATGAACCGCCAGTACCGCACGATCGCCGTCGTCGCCGTGGTGATCGCGGCCGTCTTCGCCGTCGTAGCGCTCACGGCCGAGCCCGGCCACGACCGCACCCTCTGGTGGTGGACCACGGCCGGTTTCCTGGTGGGGGCGCTCTTCTCCGCGATCAGCGGCTACGTGGGCATGAACGTCGCCGTGCGCGCCAACGTGCGCGTCGCCCAGGCCGCCCGCACCGGGCTCACCGGCGCGCTGAAGATCGCCTTCGACGGCGGCGCCGTCGCGGGCCTGGCGGTCGCCGGCCTGGCGCTCCTCGGCGTGGCCGGCTTCTTCTGGCTGTTCACCGTCGTGCTCAGGCTCGAGAACCCGGTCGAGCCCCTGGTGGGCTTCGCGTTCGGGGCCTCGCTCATCAGCCTCTTCGCCCGCGTGGGCGGCGGCATCTACACGAAGGCCGCCGACGTCGGCGCCGACCTGGTGGGCAAGGTCGAGGCCGGCATCCCCGAGGACGACCCCCGCAACCCGGCCGTGATCGCCGACAACGTGGGCGACAACGTCGGCGACTGCGCGGGCATGGGTGCCGACCTGTTCGAGACCTACGCGGTCACCGCCATCGGCGCGGTGTTCCTCGGCTTCCTCCTGCCCGGCACCGGCACCGTCACGAGCCTGGTCACGTTCCCGCTGCTCCTCGGCGCCATCGCCATCGTGGCCAGCGTCATCGGCACGCAGTTCGTGAAGCTCGGGCAGAACAACGACATCATGGGCGCGCTCTACAAGGGCGTCTACGCCAGCGCCGCCCTCTCCGTGGTGGGTTTCCTGCTCGCCAGCTGGGGCCTGTTCCGGAACGTCGACCTGGGCGAGCTGCTCGGCCGCGACGTCACCTGGTTCGGCCTCTTCCTCGCCAGCCTGATCGGCATCGCCGTGGTGCTGCTGATCATGTACATCACCGAGTACTACACGGCCACGCGCTTCCGTCCGGTACGGCGCATCGCCCAGGCCTCGGTGACCGGCTCGGCCACGAACATCATCTCGGGCCTCGCGGTGGGCATGCAGTCGACCGCGCTCCCGACGATCGTGCTCGTCCTCGCCACGTTCGCCGCGTTCCAGCTCGCGGGCCTCTACGGCATCGCCGTCGCGGCCGTGGCCATGCTCTCGGTCACGGGCATGGTCGTGGCCATGGACACCTACGGGCCCATCACCGACAACGCCGGCGGCATCGCCGAGATGGCCGAGCTCGACGACTCGGTGCGCCAGAACACCGATGCCCTCGACGCCGTGGGCAACACCACCAAGGCCGTCACCAAGGGCTACGCCATCGGCTCCGCCGCGCTGGCGGCCCTCGTCCTCTTCGCGGACTTCGCCGAGCGCCTCAAGCTCGTCGACGCCCTGGCCTTCGCCGAGGGCGCGTTCCGCCTCAACGACCCCATCGTCCTGGTCGGCCTGCTCGTGGGCGCGATGCTGCCGTTCCTCTTCTCCTCCTTCCTGATGGAGTCCGTCGGCAAGGCCGCCGGCTCGGTCATCGAGGAGGTCAGGCGCCAGTTCCGCGAGATCAAGGGGATCATGGAGGGCACGGCGACGCCCGACTACGGCAAGGCCGTGGACATCGTCACCCAGGCGGCGCTGCGCGAGATGGCGCTGCCGGGCGTCATGGCCGTCGCCGCTCCCCTCGTCGTGGGCTTCCTCTGGGGCCCGCTGGCGCTCGGCGGCCTGCTGATCGGCGTGATCGCCTCGGGCCTGATGATGGCCCTGTCGATGTCGAACGGCGGCGGCGCCTGGGACAACGCCAAGAAGTACATCGAGGACGGCAACCACGGCGGCAAGGGCTCCGAGGCCCACGCCGCGGCGGTGGTCGGCGACACGGTGGGCGACCCGTACAAGGACACCGCCGGACCCTCGATCAACCCGCTCATCAAGGTCATCAACACCGTCGCGCTGATCTTCGCGGGCGTCATCGCCCTCTCCGGCGGCTGGCTGCTCTGACCTGAACCCGAAGCCCGTTCCAGGAGACCGGCGGGGCGCGATGCCCCGCCGGTATCTTCTCGGCCCGGTACGGCGCTTATCCCGCGTGGGGCACGGGCGTCCCGCGGCCACCAGCGGACCGTGCGACGCGCGACGGACCCGGCAAGGCCGGCATTCGACCAGTAGCGGCAGGTTTACACGTTCCGCTACGGAACGGTTCGCCCTTGAACGGTCCCAAACCACCATGTTAGCCCCTGTTCGGGTCAGACATTGCGATTCCGGGCCATACTCAACGCGGCCGGTATGTCTTAGCATCCTAAGCGAAGGAGGTTCTGTTATAGACGAACAGACCCACTTCTATAGAGGACGACCCCAGTCCCACTAGAGGCTCGACCGAGTAGCCCGCGGCCAAGAGGCCGGTCTTGGAGGCACCGACGGAGCACGAAAAGGCGGCGGGGGTCGTTCCTCGTTGAGCGCCCTGTCGCCCGCCCCTCCCCTCTCCCACGGCTATGGCGCAAGACGCCTTGCCCCACACGCTCGGCAACTGTCACACTCTCCTAGGAGCCGATGCCCGCAGCTCGCGGGCACGGCGCGTAGAGAGGAAGCCATGGCTTACGTCATCGCCGAGCCTTGCATCGGCACCAAGGACGCCTCGTGCGTCGACGTCTGTCCCGTCGAGTGCATCTACGAGGCCGAGGACCAGTTCTACATCCACCCCGAGGAGTGCATCGACTGCGGGGCCTGCGTGCCGGCCTGCCCGGTCGACGCGATCTTCCCGGAGATCGACGTTCCCGGCGAGTGGGAGCCGTACATCGAGAAGAACGCCCGGCTGTCCGGCCTCTGACCTAGCACGCTGAAGCGCCCGACGCCCGCGCTCCCGGGCGCGTTCGGGTGAGCCCACGCCCGCCGTCCTCCGGCGGGCGCCCCTTCTCATCGCACGACTGCCTAGCTTGGCGGGTACCCATCCTTCGGTCGCGAGGAGGTCCCATGCTGGCAACCGAGCGGATCCGTTCCCTCTCCGAGCGTCTCGCCCCTTACGGGGACCGGGTGATCAGCCTCTACCTCGACGTCAACCCGGCCTCGGTGGACAACCAGCGCAAGGCCTGGGTGCTGCGCGCGCGAGCGGCCATGGAGGCGCTGGGGCTCCCCAACGGCAGCTCGCGCCGCATCGCCGAGCGGCTACGCGGGCAGGTCCTCCCCGAGGCGCGGACCCTCGCCGTCTTCGCCCACCCTGACGACGAGGAGCTGTTCACCACCGTCCCCATCGAGCACTCGCTGCGCGCCGTCACCGGCCACGACGGTGCCCTCGCCCGCTTCGGCGAGCCGTTCCTGGCGCCGATCCAGCTGAACCTCCTGCGCAGGCGCCCCAGCCTGGTGCTGCAGATCGTGGGGGACCGCATCAGGCTGTTCGTGGTGGGCCCGGGCAGCATCGAGGAGCTCGAGAAGGTCCAACAGGACTGGGACGAGACGTTCTGGCGCACCGACGAGGGCACCGGCTCGACGCGGCCGGGCGAGACGCAGCGCGGCGGCTCGCCCAAGGACGCCTACGAGGAGCGCACCGAGAACTGGATCGCCAGGCTGTACAAGCGCGTGGCCGGCGACCTCAGGCGGCTCGTCGACAAGCACGGCGCCTGCCGCGTGATCCTGTCGGGCACGGCGCCCGACGTGGCGGCGTTCGAGGCCGAGCTGGACCCGGCCGCAGCAGCGCTGGTGAAGGCCCGCATCCCGCTGCAGCCCAACCCCGACGCCTCCGCCGGCTCGCTCCACGAGCGGTTCCTCGAGGCGATCCGCGAGGCCGAGGAGGCCGAGGGCGCAGCCGACCTGGCCAGGGCCGAGGAGGTGGGCGTCCGCGGCGCCGGGCCGACCCTCCAGGCCGTGAACGAGAACCGCGTCCACACGCTCATCGTGCCGGACGTCCCCTACCAGGAGGTCTGGCGCTGCCGGAGCTCCGGAAGGGTGTTCGCCACGCGCGAGCGGGCGGCGGGCGAGTGCGGTGGCGAGGACCTGGAGCCGCTGCCGCTGGCCGACGTCCTGCCGCGGCTCGCCGAGGACTTCGGCATGGAGCTGCGCTTCCTCAGCGGGGAGCCCGACCGGCGGCTGCGCGAGGAGCTCGGGGGTCTGGCGGGGCTCCTGCGCTGGTAGCCGGCGCCGCCTGACCCGGCGGGGCGGCCTCGGCCTGGCCAGGCGGGGCGCCCCGCCCCTGCGCGGCACGGAGCTCCGCCAGCTCCACCGCCATCTCCCCCACCCGGGCCTTGGCGGCCTCCACGGCGGCCTTCGCTGCCGCGAGCGAGGTGAGCGCCTGGTCTAGCACGGCGAGCGCGCCGCCCTTTTCCAGCAGCTCGCGCCGCGCGCGGCGGTCCTCGCGACGGCGCAGCAGGGCCGCGGGGCCGCCCGCCACGAACCCGGCCACCGCCGCGCCGGCCAGCGCCGCGGCCAGCGCGTTGTACAGCGCGGCGGCGCCCGGCCCGCCTCCCAGGTAGAAGTCGAGCACGGGCGTGAGGAACGGCGTGGCAGCCACGAACGCGACGTCCACCACGGACAGGTGCAGGCGGAAGAGGGCGGCCGCCACGAGGCCGACGCCCAGGCCCCGCCACGCCACGCCCGCCAGCCTGGCGCTGCGCGTGGTCCCGCCGCGCGCCAGGAGCCCGCGCCTACCCGCCGCTCGCGCGAAGAGCAGCATCCCCACCAGCGCGCCCGCCACCGCCCCGAAGCCGACCCAGCGCCGCAGCGTGGCCGACAGCCACGCCGTGGGCGAGAGCGTCACGGCGAGCAGCGCCAGGACCGCCGGCACGAGCTGCACGACCGTGACCGCCGTGCCGTAGACGCCCAGGGCCTCCTTCAGCAGGCCGTAGGCCTTGCTCCCCGCGCCGATGAGGGCGCGAGCTCCCTTCTCTTGGGCCGCTCCCCCGGGCGCGCGCTCCGTCACGGCGACCCCGGCAGGAAGGCGGGCAGCAGCACCGGGAGCAAGCCGGCGCCGTCCGAGCCGGGCTCGCGCACCTCGAGCACCAGGCGGTCCTCGAAGACCGCGGACCCGGCCGGCACCCTCACGCTGACGGCGCCGGGCTCGGCGTGCGTGACGGGCACGACCGCGCCGCCGGTGAAGGCACGGAACGGCCCCGCGCCCTCCCCTGCCGGCTGCTCACCGGCCCGCGTCGGCAGGAGGTCGAAGGCTTCCCAGGCCAGCACGAAGCGGCTGCCGTCGAGCTGCGACGGGTCGTCCGCGGTCGCCTCGTAGACCAGCACGAGCCCCTCGTCGCCGCGCTCGAGCCGCGACTTCACGACGAGGTCCAGCACCACCGGGCGCTCCTGGGCGTCGAGGACCGTGCCGACGAGCTCGGTGCCCACGCTGGCGGCCGCGGCGCCCACGTCGGGGAAGCCGATCGCCACCAGGCCCGGGCTGGCGTGCCGGAACGAGTCGGCGTTCAGGCCGTAGCCGATCTCGGTGTCGCCGCCCACGTAGCCGCCGTCGAAGTAGCGGGCTACCTCGAACCAGACGCACTCCTCGTCGGTACCGCAACGAGACAGCCGCGCGACGTCGACGAGGACCTCCGACCCCGCGACCCAGCGCACGGGCGTGGGCGGGCTGCCGGCCAGGTTGCGCAGCCTGTAGACGGTGCAGGCGCGGCCGTCGACGGCCGTGCCGCCCAGCGACTCGTACACGAACCCGAAGCCGCCCTCGCGCGCCTCGGCGGGGGGCGCGGGCAGGCTCTCGGCCACCTGGCAGGCGAGGACCTGCCGGGTGGCCGCGGGGCCTTGACCGTCTTGCGCGGCGGCTAGGAGGTAGCAGGAGACGAGGCCGACCGCCGCCATGGCACGCGCCCAGGGGCGCAGCGGGGAAGGCATGGCGGCATGTTATGGCATGGCCGCCCGGGCGTCAGCCCACGCTGAAGGGCTCCGGTGCCCGCCGCCTCTGGCGGACCTGACGCAGGCGCCCCGGCTGCACGTCGCGCCCCTCCCTCGTCAGGGCCGTGAGCGAGCAGCGGAAGCTGCGGCCGTCCATGCCGCGCAGCGCCTCTCCGGACAGGTAGAACTCCGCGCTCGACTGCGGCCCGTCGGCGAACGAGATCACGCCCGACTTGAACAGCTTCTTCGGTAGGCCGTCGTGGTCGGCCACGAACACCTCGTGCCAGTCCAAGGCGTCGCGCGAGACGAACAGGTGCGCCCTGTCGTCCGAGGTGCCCGGCCTTGCCTCCGTGGCCGTCGCCAGGACGTGCCAGCCGTCGGAGAGGGCCTTGCCGTACCAGACAGGACCGGGGAAGGTACGCAGCTTCGTGAGCTCGCCCGTCGCGCGGTCCAGCCGGCACAGGTGAGGCCGCGCCAGGTCGGTGTCCATGCCCCACACCACGGCTTCCTCGAGGAACATGGGGAAGATCGTGCGGTAGTCCTGGCTGCCGTCGCCGAAGAAGCGGAGGTCCCCCAGCTCCTCGTCGGCCGACAACATGTAGGCCTCGCCCTTGCCGTCGCCCGTGGCCACCCACACGCGCTGCCCGTACGGGTCCCAGAAGCAGCCGTGCACGTGCCTGATAGACCGCGCGGGGAACTCGTGGGCGAGCTCCCAGCTCCTGCCGCCGTCCCGGCTGCGGTACACGGGTACCGGTCTGTAGTCGGGGTTCGTGCCGTACTCGCCGAAGTAGAGGTAGCCCTTAGGGGTCACGCAGATGGACTGGTGGAGGACGTTGCGGCAGTTGCGGAGGGTGAGGGTGGGCGTCACCTCGCCGGTGCGGACGTCGACGCGGTAGACCTGCCCGAGGCGGATGGCGACGAGCGCCACCACGCGGCCGTCCTCGAACACGGGGAACGCGTTGCACTTGTCGAGCCGCGCGGCCCGCCGCGCCAGCCGGCTCATCGACGCCAGCGCCCGCCAGCCCGGGTTGGGCAGGTGGAAGCGCCGGCGTTCGCCGCGGGCCTCGACCGTGACCTGGTTGGCGCGGCTCCACACCAACGCGTCCTCCGATGCATAGTGGACGATCTCGACCCCCGGCAGTTCCTCCAGGCTTATCGGCACGCCCGGAGCATATGAGACTCATCGGCCCCTCAGGCCCCTTTCATCACTCCACCTTGCGGGCCCTGAGGGCGAGGAACAGCGGCACCTCGGGGTTCGAGCGGCCCCCCTCGTCCTTGACCGGGTCGGGCAGCTCCGCCATGGCGTCCACCCACAGGCCAGCGCCCGCCAGGGCGTTCACGTAGTCCTGCAGCGGCCGATGGAAGCTGATCGTCGCGCCGCGGGGCGCCCCCTTGCGCACCTCGGCGTACTCCTTCATGGGCACCGCGCCGGGCGTCAGGTAGCGCTCCACGCGCCGGTAGGCGAGCTTGCGCTTGGGGTCGTACCCCCAGCCGCTGCCCCGGGGCGGCCGGAACGCCGGGTGCACCATGAACAGCACGACCCGACCGGCCGGCTTGAGGACCCGCACGGCCGAGGCGAACACCTGGTCCAAGGGGTCCATGTCCTGGACGCTGAGCAGGAAGACGGCGACGTCGCGGCTCCCCGGCTGGGCCGAGGTGGTGCCTACCAGGTCGCGGGCGTCGCCCTGCTCGAAGCGGCCCTCTTCGCCCCGCCGCTTGCGCGCCAGCCGCACCATGGCGGCGCTGGCGTCCACGCCCAGGTAGTCGCAGCCGGCCTTCACCACGTGGAAGGCGAGCACGCCCGTGCCGCAGCCGACGTCGATCACGCCCTCCCCGGCCCGCAGTTCGGCGAGGCGCATGACCGTGGGTATGGCGGCCTTGCGGTGGTACGGGCTGCCGCGCACGCCCACGGTGGCGTCGTACCAACCCGCGACCGGGTCCCAGCTGGAACGGCTCCCCTTCACGCGGGGACTATAAGCGGCCGGCGGTGTCCCACCCGTCCGCGGTCGCCCTTGACACCCGCGGCCTCGGCTACATAGGCTCCCAGCAACCTGACACCTGATTCGGCCGTCAGGTCCGGCGTGGAGCCGGACGCTGCGGCGGGACGAGGACGATGAGCGAGCTACCGGTCCCGAGCACGGCTCGGGGCGAGGCCACGAGACGGAAGCTGTTGGAGGCCGCCGAGGCCGAGATCGGCGAGAACGGCTAC
>Ga0079224_100006075_pt1 | contig 15948 bp, 14 predicted proteins | sample Stecom2015_FD_80414 | JGI IMG/M metagenome (GOLD analysis project Ga0079224, IMG submission 80414) | Agricultural soil microbial communities from Utah to study Nitrogen management - Steer compost 2015 | ecosystem: Environmental > Terrestrial > Soil > Agricultural land | place: USA: Utah...
CTTTTTTTTGTCAATTTTACACTACAATAACCTAGTGCCTGTCTAAAAATAAATATCCAACGGTTTCCAACCACTATGTCTTATCTTTTCGCCACCAGTGGCGAGGCACAGCGACAAATGTCAGGCTGAGCCTGTCGAAGCCTCAAGATGACACATAAGCGGTTTTTGTCACACTGAGCTCTGTCGAAGTGCGGCAAAAAACAGAAACTTAAACAGGGTCTTAGTACCCCAAAGCATATCGTATTCCTCCTATGATATGTTTTTGAAAACGCTCCTCATCATAAGACTCATCCGTATGTCCCAATGCAGTATAGAAAGAGCGCCCGCCGTCGTACTCCTGAAACCAGGCAATAGGATGAAATTTCCCCATCGTTCCACCTTTGTAAGATGTTTCGTCTAAGGTCATCAGGATATTCAAACCTTGTTTTACATCTTTGAAGTCATACCATTCATCTTTATGGAACCATACTTCAGGAAGATGCTTCGTTGACAGGTGCTCCCGATTCACTACATCCATCTTTGCATCCTGTACAGGGGGATGTTGGCTAAAGTAAGCTCCTACCAATCCACCATACCAAGGCCAGTTAAATTCTGTATCAGAAGCCGCGTGTATACCGACATAGCCTCTACCCGAGCGAATATAGGCCATAAAGGCACCTTTTTGTGTTTCATCCAAAATGTCGCCTGAAGTATTGAGAAAGATAACCGCGTCAAACTGTGTAAGACTGTCCGTTGAAAAGTAAGATGTGTCCTCTGTATGCGTAGATAATATTCCTTCCTCATTTAATAAAGACCTCACGGTTTCAACACCTTTAGGGATGCTGCTATGTCGAAATCCAGCCGTTTTGGTAAAAATCAGAACTTTATCCTGCCCGCTCGCAAAAATGCAGCAGGATAGCAGGACGAATATAACAAAGGGACGTGACATGATTTAAAGGCTTCTATAAAAATCCAGACTTTCCAAGACCAGTTCTTCTTCCACGAAGATATTATAATCACATTTTCCAATCTCGCTCAGCAAAGCAAAACCTAATTTATTGGACTCATTCTTTTTATCGTTTTGCATAAGTTGTATCAATGTTGGATAAATTTCTTCATTAAAATTATACTTCTCAAAACGGCTGTTAAACGCCTCAACAACAGCATGTAATCCTTCAATAGACAGGTTGTTTATTTTATGGGCAAGATAAGCTTCACATATCATCCCTATTGATATGGCTTCGCCATGTAAAAGTGGGTTACTATCGTTTTCCAATGAATAACCCTCAATAGCATGACCGATGGTATGTCCAAAATTTAAAATCTTACGCAACCCTTTTTCAGTAGGATCCTGGGTAATCACTTCATTTTTTATCTGTACCGATCTGTAGATAATGTCATCCAAGTTATTATCCTTCAAATCGATAGATTGTGTATCCTCAAACAAATCTTTATCAAAAATCAATCCGTGCTTGATGACTTCGGCAAACCCGGAACGCATCTGTCTTTCATCTAAAGTCGTCAAAAAAGCCGAACTGATAAATACAGCTTTAGGTTGAGCAAAAGTGCCAATGATATTCTTGACATTGCCTAAATCTATACCCGTCTTTCCTCCAACAGAAGCGTCTACCTGTGAAAGCAATGTCGTAGGAATCTGTATAAAATCAATCCCACGCTTAAATGTTGACGCCGCAAAACCACCCATATCGGTCACTACACCACCACCAAGGTTCAGCATCAATGCTTTCCTGTCTGCACCGAAATCCAACATCGTATTCCATACACCGATGCAAAAATCAATGTTTTTATTCTCTTCCCCAGGATCTACTTCAATGATATCATAATCTGTAATATCCGGTATAGTGGCTTGTAGCACGGGCAAACAATAATCATTTGTATTTCTGTCTACTAATACGAGCACCTGAGAATACCCACCATTCAAGATGAACTGCTGTAGGGATTCCAACCCTTTCTCAAAAAAAACGCTATAACCTATGCTTTCTATATTCTTTTTCATGTATATTTTTTTACCCGACAACCTCTACAATCTGTCCATCAAATTCTACCCTATCTCCGACACGTACCTTCAAGCGTTTGCGGTAGTCAACTTCACCGTTGTATTTGACCATACCTTCTTCCACGACATATTGTGCCATTGCTCCGTTTTCTACCCAGTTCATTACTTTCAACAATTGTATCAGTTGAATAAAATCACCCTTTAATGTAAATGTTTGCATAAATAATTTGCTCTTCCTCGTAGACCGTAAAGATAAAGCTATTCAAAATAAATAATTACTTTTGTTCATTAAATTTTTTCAATTACGTTATGATGCCTCAAAACCACGAAATTGGGCTTGATTTCAACAATACTGAAATAGCTTTTCGTAATAAAAGTGATAAAGCTTTAGACAAAGCTTACTGGCTTTTCAAGATGGTAGCCAGCAATTCCTTAATTAAAATTGGCACACCTTTAACCAATTTTGCCCTGAATATAGGCCTACCTATCCAAGGGATAATACGTAACACCATCTACAAGCAATTCTGTGGTGGAGAATCAATCGAAGGCTGTGCACACGCTATTGCTGAATTAGGATCCGGCAATGTGACCACTATCCTCGATTATTCTGTAGAAGGTGAGGAATCCGAAGAAAGTTTTGATCAAACCTGTGCCGAAATTTTGAGAACAGTAGAGTATGCGCAAAAAAATCCGCTGATTTCGTTCTGTGTATTCAAACCTACAGGATTAGGACGTTTTGACCTTTTCGCAAAGATAGATGCCAAACAGCCTTTAACGGACGAAGAGAAACAAGAGTTTGACCGCGTTTACAAGAGAGCTGACAGCATCTGCAAAGCATGTCACGACGCACAGATAAAAGTCCTCATAGATGCTGAACATTCCTGGATACAGGATACCATTGACGACCTTGCTCGCGATATGATGGAAAAATACAACAAAGAACGAGTTATCGTGTATAATACCTATCAACTCTATCGCCACGACAAGTTAGCTTCGCTCAAAGCAGATTTTGCTTATGCACAGACACAGAACTTTTATTTAGGTGCTAAAATTGTGCGTGGTGCATATATGGAAATCGAAAGGGAGCGTGCTAATGAAAAGAACTACCCTTCTCCTATCCAACCGAATAAAGCAGCCTCGGATGAGGATTACAACCAAGGTATTTTATTCTGTCTGGAGCATATCAACAGAATCGGTCTTATGGCTGGGACACATAATGAAGAAAGCTGCCGACTGCTCGCAGAAGAAATCATAAAACGTGGTATTTCTCCAAAAAATGATCATGTGTTTTTTGCACAATTACTCGGTATGTCCGATAACCTATCCTTCAATTTGGGAGCCGCTGGTTTTAACGTAGCAAAATATATGCCTTATGGGCCTGTAAAAGCTGTTATGCCTTATTTGTTCCGAAGAGCACAGGAAAACACTTCCGTAGGGGGACAGACAGGTCGTGAATTAGCACTTATCATCAAAGAGAAAAAACGCCGTAGAGAAAATAAGGCAGGGTAATAAAATAGAACATGACAACAAGCGCAAAGCAGAAATTCGATATATTACAAAAAGCTTCGGAGCCTTTCCAAGCATTACTCTATGATGTTGATGGCACATTGGCCAATAACATGTTTGCTCATAAAGCTGCTTATGTAGCTGTAGCAGAAGAATATGACATCAGATTAGACGATCAGATTGTCGAGGAATTAGCTGGCTGGCCAACGGTAGATGTCGCTGCTGAAATTTCAAAAAGATACCATACAGATTTTGACATTCTTACCTTCTCGAAACGTAAATCAGAAATTTTCATCGAACGGTTCATTTATAATACAAAACCTGTAGATTTCGTACATCAGCACCTTTTGGCCAATATTGGTAAAAAAAGGATAGGCGTGGTATCGGGTGGCTCGCGCTCTACGCTAACGATTACGTTGGATGTCATCGGTCTAACCGGAAAATTTGAAACATTGGTTTGTGCCGGCGATACACCTGAAGGAAAACCTTCTCCACAACCATTTCTGTTGGCTGCACAAAATCTTCAGGTAGACCCTACAACATGCCTTGTGTTTGAAGATGGTGACCCAGGAGTACAAGGAGCTATCGCAGCCGGAATGGGCTGGATCAGGATTGACCAAATCTAAAAGTGAGTCATAATACGGACTCCACCATTAGTATAGTTCATATCTGTCCTTTTAAATTGACCGACTGGAATTTTTACATACGGCTCTACCGAAAGTTTTAACTTTCGTGAAATCGATGTCTGCCGACCAATGGAAAAGTTTACAAATCCACCAAAACCATTGGTACTGACATTAGACTCCTGACTTTTGGTTACCCGTTCAACCATTTCATTCGGTTGACTGGAAGGCTGTCCGTTCTCAGATTCACTGGAATACGTAATGGGATTGCTATACTCTCGATAATGGTTATAGCGTTCCTGCGAAAGCACAGCGACATACGATACACCCGCAGTCGTATAAAATTGCTTGCCCATATTGTACTTTAACTCCAATGGAATATCCAAAGCCTGTACTTTTCCAGTGACCGCGTTCAAGTTAGGAAGTATGACATTCATTCCCTGATATGGGAGCCCTTTAGCAGCCAGCTGCTCCGTTCCAACTGGCATATCCATCTGCTTCTGATCGGCTTTCCCCTTGATGTCTGAAGCCAAGACATTGACCTCATATTGATGGAAAGAAGCTCCAGTACGCAGCGTCATTTTATCACTTAGGCGGTAGCCTAGTACCAATCCCCCGCCCAGATCAAAGCTTTCCTGCATAAGACCTGGACTTAAAAAAGCACCAAGTTCCATCCTATCCGTAATCTTCATCCGTTTGGGGCTAAGTTGACCTGCAGTTTCTACAGTCTGTGCATACGAAGGGTTCACCTGTTGCGCCATTGTAAGCTGATCACCTAAATCAACCTCTGCTAACAAAGGATTTTCATCGATATCTCCAGATAATCGCATAGGTGAAATAGTTACTTTTAAAGCGGAAATTTCCGGTATATAAGCCATAGAAAAAGGGGTAGTTTCCAATAACTTCGAATTATTTACTTTCTGTAATGAAAACACCTTTTTAACTTCATTATTAACTATATACTCATTGTTATCTACAGAAACACCTAAGACGATTTCATCTTTCAATTCCTCATCCATAGGTATATCGGAAGAGGTATTTCCTACAGGTTTCTCAACCATAGGCTGTTCTTTCGGAGATACCACACTCGCACTTTGCTGTTGCAATAGCAGCTCTTCACTAGGTCGACCTTTATAGATATACAATAGTCCGAAGGCAAGCAGCAATACAGCTGCCGCCGCTCCCCAATAGACCGGAAACAAACGCTTAACAGGCTTCTTATCGGCATATTTGGCTTGGAATTTTTCCCAAGCACCTTCCCGGTAAGGAAGCTCCCGATCAGCCTGTAGCTGTTGCTTAATAACCTCTATTAATTCTTTTTTATTCTTTTCTTTCATGCTATATATAGCTTAAGAATGTATGTTTTTTATTGTACTGAACTCCTCCATGTACAATTTTCGTAACCTTTGTTTTGCACGGGTCAAGTAAGTCCTTGATGTGCTTTCAGGAATCTCCAGCATCTGCCCGATCTCCTCATGCGAATACCCCTCTATTTCAAACAAATTAAATATGGAACGTTGCACCTCAGGAATCCTGTCCAATAGTTTTAAGATATCCTGTACGGCCAGATTGTCGGTAATCATCACCGCATGCATCTGCAAATCTGCTTCGGATGTGTCCTCCAACATATCCGTTGGCTTCTTTGCACGTAGTACATCAATAGATGTGTTTACGGCTATACGTGCCAACCATGATTTAAAAGTTTTTTCCAGAACACCATCCTCAGCATGCATTTCAAAGGCATTCAACTTTCGGAATACTTTTACAAAACTTTCATTGACAATCTCTTCTGCCTCCATTTCAGCCTGAACATAACGTAACACGACCGCCATAGCATAGCCATAATATGTTTTGTAAACAAAGGCCTTCCCTCGTTCGGTTTTGTCCAAAAGGCAATCTGCCAAAGCCTCTCGCAGAGAGTATGGTTTGTCTTTTTTAAGATATTGTCGAATAACCTTCACTAATATCGCCTGTTCTGATACCCCAATTTAATGAATTAATTATTTACTACCAGACCAGAGAATTACTTTTTTGCATATTGCCTCGTTTTCCAGTACAAACGTAATTATTTGCCCTGTCGCTACAACATGATTTACATTCTTTTTTTAACTTGTAATGCATTATGGAATAAACTATGTCAGGCTGAGCCTATCGAAGCCTCAAGATGACACATGAACGGGTTTTGGTCACTCCCCTCTTTCAAGTTTATTGGAAGAATAATAAAGCAAACCTCTGGTGCACGCGCAATGGTATTAAGTCAGCGTTATTTTGTCATCCCGACATTAGGAGGGATCTATACGCTACATGAATAAATAGATGTCTTCCCGAATATAGGGACAGGCTGTATCCTCGACAACTTGTCTCGCTGTGTCTCGGCTCAGACGAGATGACAAAACATGCGATAAATATTTCTTAACTTAGAGCCTGTTTAAATTTCTACAAAAGCCCAAAACGCGTCATTATGAGGAGCGTTAGCGACGTGATAATCTGCGTTTTGAAGCTGTGAGGAGAAGCTTATCCATAGATTTTGCTTCGCAGAGCTCACTTCGTTCGGTTCTCCTCGTCCCTCGTCGAAATGACGTATTTTAAACAGGCTCTTAATACTACTGAGCGCGCGTGACTAATATTCGTGAATATATTAAAAATATCTGGCGTAAATTTTGTTTTAATTGTCATACCACATCGAGTCGAGATTCCGTCGGGACAGATTCGAGACTGCCTATAGATGAATCCGTGGTAAGTCCGACTTGAGTCCGTGTTGAGTCCGAGTCTTAGGACGGACTTATGGCGGAAGAATGACACATGAACCACTGTGACACCCATAAGCATTACCGAACCTAAGCCCTATCTAAGCCGAAGCAGTGTAGAAGCGATGTCGAAGACCACCCGAACAAATATCGATAACTTAATAAATACGAAACAAAATTATACTTTTCATAAGCTGAGTCCGTCTTATATTATCAATTTTTCAACCGCTTTTCGAACAAGCATTTCCATATTTTCAATAGCTAATACCCTACCATAAAATATAGCTGTTATCGGGGATAGAAACTGCTGATGAGTTTGTGGATATTTGCCTCAGCAATTGATTAAAACAATGAAACGTATAACTTTAACATGCTTAGCAGTATTGTACTGCATTTTTGGGTTACAGGCGCAAAATCAGAATATTTTTCGCATTGATTACCATTATTTCACAAGTGAGGAATCGGAAACAACGCCAGCCTTACAAGCTTGGACAAATCCAGATTACCTGCGTGTCACAGCCATCAATGAAAGCAATATTTATATTGCACAGCGCACCGCTGGACAAGCTTGGTATCTCATCCCCGAATCCGAGGAATATATAGACCTTTCCGACGAAGCAATTTCAGAAGCACCGGATATAGACTTGAACACATCCGAAACAATGGATATAGCAGGCTATAGCTGTAAGTTAGCACGGATTGGGATAGGTACTGATGAGGATACAAATGAAGAGTTATTTATCAAGATTTGGTATACGGATAAAATTCCAAATGTATATTGGGGAGAATTTGATTTCCTACGCCACATCAACGGTGCAGCTCTCCGTATCGACATCAACGGCAATGGTTTTGCAGCCAATAACGTGGTTAAGGAAAAACTTTTGACATCACAGTTCGAATTGCCCGCAAATTATACCGAATACACGATGGACGCCTATATGGAAGAGTCGGATAATCAAATCGCTGAAAACCGCTTTATCTTCAGAGATGAATCCTCGGAGCTGCTTGGGCTAAAGGATGAAGATGGAAACATTATTGCAGAAGCCCAATTTACCTATATCCACATGGCTATTGATGACATCGCTATCGCTACCAAAGGCGATGTATATGGCGTCATTGATATAAACGGGAATGAGGTTCTTCCTTTTCAGTATGATTATTTGAGCTATAATCCGGATGTTGAACAGTTTCTATACAGCATCAATGCCAAATATGGCTTGATGCATAAGGATGGTTCAATTTATATTGATGCAAAATACGACAGATTGGATTATATGGAAAACGGTATTGCCATCTTTAGCATGGGCGATAAAGATGGATTGGTCAATGAGAAAGGAAAAGTCATCGTTCCGGCAACTTATGACATTCTTTTGGACAGAAGCAAAACCCACTTTATCGTGGTAGAGAACGATGAGTATTTCCTTTACAGCATAAAAGAGAACAAACCTGTGACCAAAGGATTTGAGTTGCTTGCTTTTACAGATGAACCCAATCTACTTTTAGCCTATAAAGATGAGAAATATGGTTATGTCGATACAGCTGGCAATACAGTCATCCCATTCAAATTTACCTCTGCCAGCATATTTACAGGCGGCATCGCTACGGTAGCAGAAGATGATGATCTGGAGGAATTTTATTTGATAGATGCCAAAGGCGAACGGGTAGAGCTTTATCAGTAAAAGATTTCAATGAATTGTATAGGGCTTTTGTACGAAAGCCCTATCTTCGTTTTCAAAATGAAACATAACTCGTTGGCGGATAATATACGTTTTTTGTCATCCTGAGCCTGTCGAAGGATAGTGTATTTTTTATTTCAAAATACAAAACGTTGAAACATAAGTAGTTTCCATGAAAAATAAAGGTTTTATAAAATATATCTTGCTCAGTGTGCTCTGGTTTTCACTTTGTTTGCCAACATCGTATGCCCAAGAAGTATTGTATAACCTACAGCAGCAATATAACCGTTTATCTGTCAAGGATACCGAACGCTTTTGGGTAGCAGGGAAATATGTACAAGCTTTATTTTTCAATCAACAGCAGGAAAAAGCCTCCCAGATTCTCAACGAAAATATCCTAAGGGCACAACAGGAAAAAGATGGTCAATATGCAGCCTATCTTTATGCCATCAAAGCCATGAATAACCGTATCAATGATGAGATCACGGCTTCACAGCAAAATATGGCCCATGCTAGGCAATACACATTAAAATCTCAGAGTCAAGAGATAAAAGGCTACGTGGCGTATGCCGAAGGTTGGTTGCAGGTTCGAAATTCCAATGAAGCCGAGGCTGTTCGCAGTTTTCTGCGTGCAATTGATCTCTATGATAGCTCACCCAATTCCCCTACGCTGTTTGCCCGCAAATCATCGGTCTACAAAGAACTGACATCCATTTACGCCAACTGGGACGACTACGAATTACAGGAAAAATACAGTAAGCTCTCTTTGGACTTGGCCATACGGCAAAACGACCCTCTCGCGATCTTTGACGCATACATGTTGATGGGCTATCTGCATGAGCAGCACTATCTCCACGACCAACAACAGATCGATTCGAGGGCCATGTCTGAAAAGTACTATTTGCAGGCAATCGATACTTACAATAAGAATAAACAACGGATGCCCATTCCTTCCAACCTTTCTTATGTAGCCAGTAACTTAGCCAATCTATATTTCCGTTTCTATCCGGAAAACTATAGAGATAAAGTACAATACTACGCCGAACTGGCAAAAAAACAAGGACTGGAAACGGAACAATATAGCCACGTTGCCACCGCCTATGGCATCATGTCCGAAATGGCTTTGGAAAAACAAGATCTTGCACAAGCCAAAGCCTACCTCTTAGCCGCATTGGTCGAGATCAATAAGGAGTCCGTCTCAGACCCTCGTATCCAGATGAACATATACGAAAGCCTTGCCCGAATTGCCGAAACTGAAAATAACCTAGGAGAAGCCATTCGATACTATAAAGAGTATATGCACCTGTTTTCCGTAATTTATGATCAGGAAAAACTGGACTTAGGCAAGCGTCTGGAATCACAATTTGAAAAAGAACGACAGCAACAGCAACTGAAAACCATGCAGTTAGAAGCTGATAAAAAAGAACAGCAGCTCAGCCTGATGCGTTCACTAGGCATACAGCAGCAACAGGAACTTGAAAACCTCAAGCTACATGAAGAAAATCAACGAAAACAACTCGAACTAACCCAGTTGGAATCCGAAAAACGAGCGCAGGAATTAAAATTATCACGGCTGGAAACCCAGAATCGCGCGCAAGACATCCTTAACTATCAGAAAGAACTCAATTACAAAGAAAAGATCAATGGATATTATATTATCCTAATCCTTGTTTTCGCGATCATGCTTCTGCTCCTATTATATGCATATAAACAACGTGCTAAACGAATGCAACAACAACAGGTACTGCATCAATTAGCTATGGAGCAAGAAAAACAAAACTCCAAAATATCAACATTAACAGCCTTGCTTGAAGGACAAGAACAAGAACGCGGGCGTTTAGCACGTGATCTGCACGATGGATTAGGAGGACTGCTTTCAGGCACCAAAATGCGACTATCTCACCTGCATGAGAAAGTAAACCAATCGGCAAAACAAGAAATGTCCCAATCAATCGAACAAGTTGATATGGCCGTAGATGAGCTCCGTCGAGTAGCCCATAACCTGATGCCAGATCTACTTTATAAATACGGGCTTGAAGAAGCTTTACAGGACTACGCATCACGCATGTCAAATGAACGTCTAGAGGTCGATGTACAATTTTTGCATTACCATCATCCATTGCCTTCCGAAGAACAGTTGCTCATCTATCGGATTATACAAGAACTGGTGAACAATGCCATCAAGCATGCCGAAGCCTCCCAGATTATCGTACAGATGGCAGAAGAAGAACAGGAATATACCCTAACCGTAGAAGATGACGGAAAGGGATTTAACCCGAAAGATAAACAATTACAGAAGTCAGCCGGTCTGCACAATATACAGTCCCGCATTGATTTTCTAAAAGGGGATCTCCATATTCATTCCGAACCCGGACTGGGTACCAGTATGGAGATACGATTCCCAAAACAAAAAACAAAATGATAAAAATAGCACTTACCGATGACCATCCCCTTCTCGTTGAAGGACTCAAGAATATTTTATCCAATATTCCCGAACACCAAGTCGTAGGCTGTTATGCCACAGCAGAAGCCATGCGTCAAGCACTACAAGATACCGCTGTCGATGTCCTTCTGTTAGACATTAACCTCCCAGATGCCAATAGCATAGAACTTATTAAGCCCTTAAAAAAACAATACCCAAACATGCATATCATCGTATTGAGTGTGCATAATGAATACGCCGTCATCAACAGTGTACGCCAAGAAGGCGCACAAGGCTATATCCAAAAAAATGCCTCGGTTGAAGAGATTATAGCAGGCATAGATACCGTATTGCAAGGAAAGGTGTTTCTCTGTAAGCAGACCCAACAGGTAATCAGCAAAAAAACGTCAGACAAATTGAACAACGTACCTAAACTTACGCGAAGAGAAAAAGAAGTTTTGATCGAAGCGGCAAAAGGTTTGACCACAGGACAGATTGCCGAAAAGCTGTTTATCAGTCCCCATACTGTAGAGAGTCATCGTAAAAACCTTATTGAAAAGTTTCAATCGGCAAACCTAAGTTCGGCTATCAAATTAGCCATCGAATATGGCTTAATCCGAGCGTAAAACAAAAGAAGACTTCCGAAGTTTCCAAACGGCGAAGCCCTCAACGAAGTTAAACTTCGGAAGTCTTACGTGTTCAGTAGTCAAAGAAGTAAAAAATCCCCTGTTTTCGGGGATAGCCTAGCTCTCCTTTATCCCGTAGCTTTGTACTATGCTAAACGTGATAAAAAAAGCACTACACATGATATACCTTGGTGGGTTGATTTTTGCCACTTCTTGTCAAACAGACAAAAACGAGAGAAATGACCCTACGCTACTGATTGCTATTATCAGTAAGAACGAACAACAAATCAGCCTCTTAGAAGAAACAATAAAGTCCGCGCAACACGATAGTGCACAAATATTGCTCGACAAATGGCAGGATACCCTTCATGAAGATATTAAAACCATCAAAGCATTGGCCCTGAATCCATTGTATCAGGAATCTAAAGCAAATATTGTCGAGACACTCAAAGATTACCAACAATTAGTGAAGAATGCATATCCAACTTTGTTACATACCCATGCAAATAAAAAAGACAAAGATCTTGCACAAAAGCAGGTAAACTATACACATCAACAGATGACGCAGATATTCAACGATCTGGCAAATCGCATTGAAGCATCCTATTCCAAGTAATCGATCATTTTATTATAATAAACATTAAATTTTAACGAACATGAAGACATCAGAAAACTTAACTCCTACAAACAACATCGAAGAAGGAAAGACAATCGCCATTATCTCCTATCTGACTATAATCGGTCTTATTGCAGCCTTTGTCATGAACAAAGATAAAAACAATGCTTTTGCACAATTTCATATCCGCCAGAGCGTAGGGCTGACCATTTTGTCATTTGTCAGCGGATTACTCAATTTTATACCTTTTATCGGTTGGATTATCGGTATCGTAACGTTTGTGATTTTTATCGCTTTCCTCGTAATGGGAATTATGAGTGCCCTAAATGGTAGCACAAAACCAGTTCCTCTTGTTGGTGAAAAGATACAGGAGACCTTCAAAAGTCTATAACCTTTGGACAGAAAGTCGTATTTTGCAAAAGATGGCATTTATATTGATACACGAAAGGTTCACAAGCCTTTGCACCGTAGATATGACAAGACAAAGACAACACCCCATTTCAAGAGTGAAATTCTGGAAAAAATACATATTACTGTTCTGCGCCGTGCTGAGTTGCATGGCGCTGAGCAGCTGTTTTGACTTGGTCGAGCAGGTCGATATGAAAACAGATGGCTCTGGCGCCATAAAGGCAACTTTGAACATGAGCAAAAGTCGTTCAAAAGTAGCTTCATTAATGAAGCTAAAAAGCGTGAACGGCATCAATATTCCATCCGAAGCGACCATCAAAAAAGAAATGGAAACCGCCGTTAAGCTTTTGCGGAATACAACAGGAATTAGTAACGTGCAATATAATCTGGACTTCAATAATTACATTGCTACGATTTCCTGCGACTTCCAATCCATCAATGCGTTGAATGACTTTACCAAAACTTTATCTAAACAATTCAATAGCCAGATCACCAGCTACAATAGCTATGAATTTAATAATAATACGCAGTCCTTTAAACGAAATTATACTTATATGCCAAGCATTGGCAAGGAGTTTTCAAAACTCTCTGCCGAGGATAGAAAAATTTTCGATGAGGCTTATTACACCAATATTGTCCGTTTCAATAGTCCAGTGAAGTCGAGCAGTCATCAGGAAGCAAAGATTGCCAGTAACCGCAAAGCTGTTTTCCTTAAAGTCAAGGCAACCGATCTCATTACAGGCAAAGCCAATCTTTCCAATCAAATTACGTTAACAAAATAACTATGCAACTCAAATATTATATTCTATTGTCCATAAGCTTGTTTACAGGCCTTTTAAGCTTTGGTCAAGATCTGATAACCCGAATTCCAGCCAATGCTGATCTGGTTGTGAGCTTTAATAACCCGGCTATCTTTAAACACAGCACATTCGAAGATGTCAATGAAATGTTGCAGCATTTAGATGTTTTTTCTAGTATGAATGCGGACAGAGAAATAGATATAAAGGACATTCGCGAGATCGATATAGATTATAGCCGGAACGCCTATATCTATAAAAGCAGCAGTGACAGTGTCCATTATATTGGTGTCATTCTTCCTTTACGCAAAGACCATCAAATAACGCAGCAAATAATGCGTAAATGGACTGATCTCTCCCCTTCCCAAGGCTATCAGCGCAGAATATCCAGCGACAATAAAATGCTTGGTGCATGGAATGACAATATGCTTTTTCTGTTCTTTGGCGATATCAACACCTTCTACTTTAAAAACAGCGCTATTGCTGAACGTTATGGCATACAGTTAAGTCCTTATGAAGTCGATGCAGCCTACCCATGGACTGAAACAGATGCTTATGCTTATGAGGATTACGCGACTGCTGATTATATTGAAGGGATTGCGGATAGTGTTGCTATGGTAGAGAGTGCCGTTGATACAGCTGAGGAGTTTTACCAAGATACCCTGCGCGATTCCGTGGACACCTATTGGGAAGGCTATGATTTTGATATGGAAGTGGACAGTGCTGATTATGATTCCGATTTTAACTACGATTGGGAAAGCACGTATGATAGTGCCTATTCAGACTCAACGTATCAAGCTGAACAAGATAGAATTGCGTACAATAAAGCCATTCAGGATAGCTTGTTCCAACAATGGTTGCTTCGGGATTTTGACAGCTACCTTCTACCGGCTCAAAATCTATCTAAAAACAAACAAATCCAACTAAAAGGCAAAAATACAATCCTTACCCGTGTATGGATTAAAGATCTGGATGATGTCTATAAAAGCTTTCTTCCCTTAGATGCTTTTACCAGTAGCTACGGGTTTGCATTAAGCAATCTCAATTACGGTTATCAAGATGCAATTTTTGATTTTGTACAAGATGGACATACACTTAAACTAAGCAGCAGTATTGGTTTGGATAAGGAGGTCGAAAACATGCTGAAAAGTGTATACAGCAGTAAATACAACCGTAAATTCACAAATTATGTCCCAGAGAACCACTTGGGTTATATGACGCTCAATGTCAATACGGAAGCTTTTATTAAGCAATTGCCAAATATGATGAATCGTTGGTACGGCGGTATGTCTTACGGTATCCTTGATGTGATGGATATTCTTATGACCAGTATCGAAATTACATTTGACGAGAAAGCTATTTCCAAAGTTATGCGTGGTGACCATGTCTTATTTGTCAATGATGTGCAGAAAATTACGCGGGAATATACCGATTATGAATATGATGAAAATTATGACTATAAGGTTGTGACTAAAACGAAAGAAGAACAGGTTCCTAACTTCCTTTGGATGTTCACGTCTGAAGATCAGCGTCTTTTCAAACAAATCTTGAATTACGGAGTGCGCAAGGGCGAATGTACATTCATCGGAGATATTTATAAACTTGAAGCAGCGCGAAATACAGATAGTGTATACATCTATTTCAAGGATGACATGGTTTTTGTCGGCAACAATCTACCTCAGATAGCGTCTATTCGCGATAACAATTTCCGTTCGTCCGGAGATAGCAAACTAAAAAAAGAGCTTTTTGCAAATACAGCATCCCTTGTTGTACACACACAACGTATACCAGAAGTATTGAGGAGTTTAGAAGTTCCCATCATCAAGTCTTGGAACCGTACCGTACAAAATCTGGGAAAATATGGCGATATGCAGGCAAAAATGCAGGGTATCCGTAAAGGTAGAATATCGGGGGAGCTTTCCCTGGATTTTCCACAGGAAGAAAAGAATGCCTTAGGCTATTTGCTAAAACAGATAAAAGAGCAAGCTGAGGAGTCAGAAAACAGATAATCGCATGAAAAAGGTCTTCTATATTATTGTTATCATCCTATTTATTATTTTTCTGGGTGGATGGTTGATTCATTACTTACACCGGAATTCCATTGTTAAACAGGAAGTTCATCGCGATAGCAAGGCCATCCTTATTCTGGCGCTGGATAATATCATGCTCAAGAATACTGATGAGATTAGAACACTTTTGACAAATGAAGATGATACGAGTTCCAGTGCTGACCAACTTAAAGAGCTTGCCACAAAGAGCGGTCTCGCCATCCCACCAAAATTGTTCTTTTTTGCTTTGACAGAGCAAAGCGGTACTTGGTATGCATTTAGCAAAATCAAAGATTTATCTGCTGGGGAGAGTTATATGCAACATAGAGTAGATAAAGATTCGGAGGATAGATCTACTGCTTCAGGGTCTTTCATAAAGCTCAATAGACACATTGCTTTAGCATACAATAAAGAGCAAGTATTATGGCTGTTTAGCAACAACAGCATACCTGACAGCTCGCTTTTATTGAACATGCTACTATA
>Ga0079224_100006076_pt1 | contig 15947 bp, 16 predicted proteins | sample Stecom2015_FD_80414 | JGI IMG/M metagenome (GOLD analysis project Ga0079224, IMG submission 80414) | Agricultural soil microbial communities from Utah to study Nitrogen management - Steer compost 2015 | ecosystem: Environmental > Terrestrial > Soil > Agricultural land | place: USA: Utah...
CCTAGAGGACGTTGAAGAGGGTGAGGTTGCGGGTCTCGACGAACGCTTTCTGCGCGGCTTCCAGCATGGTGATCTGGATGCTGAGCCGCGACAGCGCCTCGGCATAGTCGAGATCCTCGATCTCGGCCAGCGTTTCCTCGAGCCCCAGCGCCAGCGCGCCGTTCGCGTCCGCCTGGCTTTCGATGGCCGACAGCCGCGAGCCGATGCGGGTCTGCACGTCGAGCACCCGGCCGAGCGCATGGTCCAGCGAGAGCAGGCCCTCGTTGATGCGGTTCGTCACCGCCGCGCGCGCCGCATCGTCGCCGGCCGGCGTGTCGATCGCCTCGGCCAGCGCCGCCACCATGGAGAACATGTCGCGCGGCGCGCTCGGCCGTACCCGGAACTCGTCGCCCGCGGCAGGCTGCCCGTCGATCGGGAAGCGAATGCCGGCGAAGGCGATGCTGTCGCCGTTCGCGAAGGAGCCGGTCGCGACCACCGTGCCGCCCGAGTCCTCGACTTCCCAGGTCGCAGCGTCCACGAACCGCACGGTGTAGGCCTCCCCGTCGTACGCCGCGCCGGGGTCCACGCTGCCCGGCCCGACGACGCCGGTGCCCGCGTTGCCCGCGCCGGCCACCACGGCGAAGCGGCCGTTGCCGTCGCGGATGCGGAAGAAGACCTCGCTGCCGGGATCGCCGTCCGCCACCAGCCGGTCGTCGCCGATGCGGATGCTGCGCTGCCCGTCGTCTCCCTGGTAGACGAAGGCGTTGCCGTTCCTGCCGACCGGCGGCACGGCGTCCTGGTGTCCGGAGAAGAGGTAGCGGCCGTTGCCGTCCTGCTGGTTCGCGAGCTCGACCAGCGCCTCCACGTGCTGGCGCAGCTCGACCGCGATCATGTGCCGCGACTCGTCGGACTGGCTGCCGTTGGCGGCCTGCAGGGCGAGCTCGCGGACCCGCTGCAGCACGTCCGTGACGCCCTTGAGCGTCGTCTCCTCGAAGCCCAGGCGGTTCTTCGCCATGGTGGCGTTGCGGTCGTACTGCTCGAGCTGCGACAGAGACTCGCGCATGCCGAGCGAGCGCGCGGCGGCGATCGGGTCATCCGCCGGCGACAGCAGGCGCCGGCCGGTCGTCAACTGGCGCTGCGTACGGTCGACCGCGGCCTGCAGCCTGAGCATCATCTCGAGGCCCTGCCGGAACGCGCCGCTGGTGGAGATACGCGTCATCGCCTTCCCGTCGCCGCCAGCAGGGTGTCGAACAGCGTGCGTGCCACGCTCACCACCTGCGCCGAGGCCTGGTAGGCCTGCTGGAACCGGAGCAGGTTGGCCGCCTCCTCGTCCAGGTTGACCCCGGAGATCGAGAGGTGCTGGTCCTCGGCGCTCGCGAGCATCACGTTGTGCGCATCGAGGTTCGCCCGCACCTGGTGCGTGGCGGAGCCCACCGCGGCGACGAGCTGGCCGTAACGGTCACCGATGCTGACGGTGCCGCCGTCCAGTATCCCGGCCGACTGCAGCCCGGCGAGCGCCAGCGCGTTGCGGTTGTCGCCGGTCGCGCCCGTGTTGGCCTGCACCGTGAAGACGTCGCCGGCCGCCGGCGTACCTTCGATGGCGAACGTGACGCCGTTGACGGTGATCGGCTGCCCGCTCGTCCAGGCGAACGGGCCCGAGCCGTCGACGGTGTAGCTCGTCGCGCTCGTGAACTCGATGACGAACCCGGCCAGGAGGTCGGGGTCGTCGGGATCGGTGACCTCCGGCGGCGTGATCGTCGCGGTGCCCGTGTTGCCGAGCGCGGCGGTCGCACGCAGGGGCGCGGCCATCGCGATGTCCTGCGGATCGCGCGCCACCACCGAGACGCCGCCGGCCGCCCCCGCCGCCGGGCGGATGAGCAGCCGGTCCCCGGCCGCGGGCGTGCTGCTCACCTCGATCGTGAGTCCGGCCGCGGTGAACGGATCGCCCGCCGTGCCGCTGCCGGACAGCGGAATCGCGGCACCGCCGCCGGCCGGCGCGAGCTGCCAGTCCGTGCCGTCGAAAGAAAGGACGAGATCGCCGCCCGGCAGAGCGCCGACGTCGGTCACCGTGACAGAGGCGCCGGCACTGCCCGCGTTGCGGCTCGAAGGCCACACCGCGGGCGGCGTGATGCGGAAGAAGTCGCCGCCGAGCGTGCCGTCCGGCGTCATCCCGGCCGCGTGCTGCGCATTGAAGCGCGTGACCAGCGCGAGCGCGGTCTCGCCCAGCGCCTCGCGCGCGGGATCGAGGAACTGGGCACGGAAATCGAGCAACCCGCCCAGCGTTCCGCCGGAGACGCCGCCGAGCGGCGCTTCGCCCGCGGGCCCGCGCCACGCGACCTCGGGCCGCGTCGGGTCGAACTCGCTGCCGCGCACGGCGAGCCCGGAGGCCTCGCCGCCGACGACGAGCGCCAGCCCGGACGCCATGAACACGGACAGCGAACCGTCGTCCTGCGGCACGACCGAGACCGCGAGCTGCCCCGAGAGCTCCTGCACCAGCCGGTCGCGCTCGTCGAGCAGATCGTTCGGCGGCTGGCCGGTGCCGTTCCGCGCCGCGACGATCTTGTCGTTCACGTCGGCGATGGCGCTCGCGAGCTGGTTGACCCGGGCGACGGCGTCGCCGATGCGGCTCGACACCTCCTGCTCGAGGGCGTCGAGCTGCGCCTCGAGCGAGCGGAAGCGCTGCACGAGGCTGTCGGCCTCGCCCAGCAGGGCCTGGCGCGCGGGCGTCGAGGCCGGGTCGTTGGCGACGTCCTGCACGGCATTGAAGAACGTCTGCAGCCGGGCGTCGAGTCCCGTCTCCGGGCCGGCGAGGAGGTTGTCGAGGCGCCGCGCCAGCGCGTCGAGCGTCGCGAAACGCGCCTGCCCGGTGAGCGAGGCGCGGAGCTGCCCGGCGGCGAACTCGTCGAATACCCGCTTGATGGTGGTGATGTCGGTTCCGCCGCCGATGTAACCGTTGCCGAAGCTCTGGCCATGGCGCGTCGCGAACTCGGCCACCTGGCGGCTGTAGCCGGGCGTGTTCGCGTTCGCGATGTTGTGGCCGGTCATCTCGATCGCGCGCCGGAACGCGAGCATCCCGGACAGGCTGATGTTCAACAGGTCAGGCATGGTGCACGGTCACCTCGTCGGGCTTATCGGCCGGAAGCCGGGAAGGTTGAGTGCCGCACGGCGTTCTCGAGCACGCCGCTTTCGAGCACGGACGCGATCTTCTCGGCGTACGCCGGGTCCGTCGCGTACCCCGCCTGCTGCAGCGCCTGCGCGAAGCCGGCGGCGTCGTCACCGCGGTCGCGCACGTGCCGGTAGCGCGGGTTCTCGGACAACAGGCGCACGTAATCGTCGAACGCCGAGGCGAGATCCGGATAGGCGCGGAAACGCGCCTGCTCCCGGCGCGCCACGCCGCCCACGAACTCGATCGTGGGCCGGGTGACGCTCGGGCCGTCCCAGCCCGGCCCCGCCTTGATGCCGAACAGGTTCAGGCTGCTGGCCCCGTCGGGGTGTGCGGGCACGCGCCGGCCCCACCCGGTCTCCAGGGCCGCCTGCGCGAGGATCGCTTCGGCGGGCACGTCGAGCGCGCGCGCCGCGCGCACCGCGTGCGGCCACACGTCGCGCGCGAAAGCCTCCGGGCTGGACCACGCGGGTTTCGGCTCCGGCCGCTCGTGCGCACGCGCCGGCACGCTCGCCGCCAGGAGGAAGCGTCCGGGCACCGGGCGCGGCGCCGTGCCCGCGCCCTCGCCCGTGCCGCCGAGCTGGCGGACGATGAGGTCGGCGAGCCCAATGCCCCGGCCGCGCGACATCTCCACCGAGAGCTGGCGGTCCAGCATCTCGCGGTACATGCCGTGCGCCTCGCTGCGGCCGAAGAGCGGGTCGCCGCCGGTGGCCTCGCGCGCGCTCTCGAGCACCGTCTCGATGAACAGCGCCTCGAACTGGCCCGCGACCGCCCTGAGCGTCTCCGGGTCGTGGCGTTCCGCGCCCCGGCGCAACGCGGCGTACTGCGTGAAATCGGTGACGGCGAAGCTCATCGGTCCGGTCTCAGATGACGACCAGCTCCGCGCGCAGGGCGCCGGCGCGCTTCAGCGCCTGCAGGATCGCGACGAGGTCGCCCGGCCCCGCACCCACCCGGTTCACGGCCTCGACGATCTCGTTGAGCGAGGTGCCGGGCTGGAACAGGAACATGCTGGACGTCTCCTCCTCGACCTCGACGCTGGAATCCGGCAGCACCACGGTGCGGCCGCGCGAGAACGGCGCCGGCTGGCTCGCGAAGGGATCCTCCGTGATGGTCACGACGAGCGAGCCGTGCGACACCGCCGCGGGCGTCACGGTGACGTGCGCGTTGATCACGACCGTGCCGGTACGCGAGTTGACGATGACCTTCGCCGGCGCCTGCCCCGGGTCGACCTCGAGGTTCTCGAGATGCGCAAGGAAGGCCGTGCGCTGCGAGGGATCGGCGGGTGCGTCGACGCGCACCGACACCGCGTCGATCGCGCGCGCGGTGCCCTCGCCGAGGCTGTCGTTGATCGCCTGCACGAGCCGGGTCGCCGTCGTGAAGTCCGGCTGGTGCAGGTTGAGGAAGACGCCGTCCTGCGCCAGGAAATCGCTGGGCACCATACGCTCCACGGTGGCGCCGTTCGGGATGCGCCCCGCGCTCGGGATGTTCACCGTCACGCTGGAGCCATCCGCGCCGGACGCGCCGAAACCGCCGACCAGCAGGTTGCCCTGTGCGATCGCGTACACGTTCCCGTCCGCGCCGCGCAACGGGGTCATGAGCAGGCTGCCGCCCCGCAGGCTCTTCGCGTTGCCGATCGACGAGACCGTGACGTCGATCTCCTGGCCCGGCTTCGCGAACGGCGGGAGCTCCGCGTGCACGGAAACCGCGGCCACGTTCTTGAGCTGCAGGTTCACGCCGGGCGGCACCGTGATGCCGAACTGCGTGAGCATGTTCTTCAGGCTCTGCACCGTGAACGGCGTCTGGCTCGTCTGGTCGCCGCTGCCGTCGAGCCCGACGACCAGGCCGTAGCCGACTAGCTGGTTGCTGCGCACGCCGGCCACGCTCGCCAGGTCCTTGACGCGCTCCGCCGCCGCCGGCTGCGCCAGCACGAGCGCGAGCAGCGCCCCCCACCCGAGGTGCGCCGCCCACGAACAATCCTTCGTGTTCATCCGCATTGCTGTCGCCCTCAGAACGGCCAGAGACCGGAGTTGAAGAAACGCGTGAGGAAGCCCATGCGATTCGCCTCGGCAAGGACGCCCTCGCTGCTGTAGGTGATCTGCGCGTCGGCGACCTTGCTCGACGGGATCGAGTTGTCCGGCCCGATGTCGAACGGCCGCACGATGCCGGACAGCCGTATGAACTCGCGCCCCTGGTTCAGGGTGACCCACTTGTCTCCCTGGATGCGCAGGTTGCCGTTCGGGTAGCGCGCCACGACCGTCACGGCGATGTCGCCCGTGAGGCTGTTGCTCTGCGTGCTGGACCCGGAGCCGTCGAACGCGACCTCGCCGCTCAGGCTGCCCTCGCCGATCGGCACGCCGTTGCGGGTGACCGGGCGGCCGAAGACGACCGGGTTCGCGAACGCCGCCTCGCTCGATTTCGAGGTCGACGTGGCGGCATTCTTGGTGGCGTTCGTCCGCTCGATGAGGCGCACCGTCAGGACGTCGCCGACGCGCGCGGCCCGAACGTCCTCGAACAGCCGCACGTCGCCGCTGTCGCGGTAGATCGCGCCGTCCGTCGGCGTCGCCGCCGCCGTTTCGACCGGCACCGGCGCCGGCCAGGACTCGACGCGCTCCGGCATGCCGCCGCAGCCGGCGCAGGCGATCGCCGCCACGGCGCCGCACAGGAACGTTCGCATGCTCGTGCGTGTCATGGTGCCGGCCTTCACAGGTTGTTGTTCAGGTACTGCATCATCTGCTCGCTGGTCGAGATCGCCTTCGAGTTCATTTCGTAGGCGCGCTGCGTCTCGATCATGTTCACGAGCTCCGACACGACATTGACGTTCGAGCCTTCCAGCGAGCCCTGCACCAGCGAGCCGAAGCCGTTGATGCCGGGCGTGCCCGCCTGTGCCGTCCCGCTCGAGGCGGTCTCGAGGTACAGGTTCTCGCCGATCGGCTGCAGGCCCCCCGGGTTGATGAAGTCGACGATCTCGAGGCTGCCGACCTGCGTCGGCGCAGACTGGCCGGCCAGCATCACCGACACCACGCCGTCCGAGCCAATCGTGATGCTCTGCGCCCCGTCCGGCAGCGTGATGCCGGGCTGCACCGCGTAGCCGCTCGAGGTCACGAGCTCGCCCTGGGCGTTCTGCTGGAACGTGCCGTCGCGCGTGTAGGCGAGATTGCCGTCCGGCATCAGCACCTGGAAGAAACCGCGGCCCTTGATGGCGACGTCCAGGGGGTTGCCGGTCTGCACGAGCGCGCCCTGGGTGAAGAGCTTCTCCGTCGCGACCACGCGGACGCCGGTGCCGAGGTGCAGGCCGGTCGGCAGCTCCGTGTCCTGCGACGTCTGGCCGCCGGACTGGCGCACGTTCTGGTAGAGCAGGTCCTCGAACACCACCCGGTCCTGCTTGAAGCCGGTGGTGTTGACGTTCGCGAGATTGTTCGAGATCGCCGACATGCGGGTCTGCTGGGCATCGAGGCCCGTCTTGGCGATCCAGAGTGCGTGATTCATGTCCTGGTCCTCCGGGTGCGCGATCGTCAGGCGATGCGCATCAGCTCTGCGGCGGCATCGGCATCCTCTTTCGCCGTGCCAATGACGTTGATCTGCATTTCGTAGCGCCGCGCCAGCTCGATCATGGTGACGAGGGTCTCGGCGACGTTGACGTTGCTGTGCTCGAGCGCGCCGGCCGTGAGCCGCACGTCCGCGCTCGGCGCGGCCGTTTCGCCCCCGGGCAGGTAAAGCAGGCCGTCGGCACCTTTCGCGAGGCGGGCGGTGTCCGGGTTCACGAGCCGGATGCGGTCGATCACCGCGAGCGTCTCCGGCCCCTGCCCGAGCGGCTGCACCGAGATCGTGCCGTCGGCGCCCACCAGGATGCTGCTCGAGGGCGGGATGGCCACCGGACCGCCTTCACCCATGACCGGGTGCCCGGCGCCGGTGGTCAGGATGCCCCCCGCGCCGATCCTCAGGTCGCCGGCGCGCGTATAGCCCTCGCGGCCGTCCGCGCCCTGGACCGCGATGAACCCCTCGCCCTGGATGGCGACGTCGAGGTCGCGCCCCGTGTTGACGACGGGGCCCTGCGCGAAGCTCGTCGCGTACGGCCGGACCACGGCGTTGACCCGCGAGGCGAGCCCGGATCCGGCGACCGGCTCCGCGCTGAAGGCGTGCAGGTCGGCGCGGAAGCCGGTCGTCGAGGCGTTCGCGAGATTGTTGCCGTTGATGGCCTGCGCGTATTCGGTCTGCTTCGCGCCGGTCATCGCGAGGTAGATCATCCTGTCCATGCGTGCAACGCCCGTCCCTGCGATCAGCGGATGTTGATGACCGTCTGGGTCACGGCATCGGCGGTGGAGATCACCTGCGCGTTGGCCTGGAAGTTGCGCTGGGCCGTGATCATCTTGACGAGCTGCGCCGTGAGATCGACGTTGGACGACTCGAGCGCACCCGACTGGACGTTGCCGAAGGACGCCGTGCCGGCCTCGCCGAGCAGCGCGTCACCCGACTGCGAGGATTCGCTCCACGCGGTGTCGCCCGCCTGGCGCAGGCCCTGCGGATTGGCGAACGTCGCCAGGGCGACCTTGCCGAGCGCGGTCGACTGGCCGTTGGTGAAGCGCGCGAACACCACGCCCTCGGTATCGACGCTGACGCCCGTCAGCCTGCCCGTCGTATAGCCGTCCTGCGACAGCGAGTTCACGCCGAAAGCCTGGCCGAACTGCGTGATCGAGCCGAGATCCAGCGTGAGGCCGATGTCGTCGGCGCCGGTGCCGGGCGGAAAGGCGTCGAGCGCCATCAGCCCGCCGGCCGGGCTCTGCAGGGTGCCGTCCGGGTTGAACACGATCGGGCCGCTGCCCGTCACCGGGTTGCCGTCGATCTCGACCGCGGTGTCCCAGGTGTTGGCCGCGGCCTGCTTGATGAAATAGATCGTGGCGGTGTGCGCCACGCCCAGCGAGTCGTAGATGGTGATGGACGTTGTGTGATTGAAGCTGGTCGGGTCCGCCGGGTCGAACGTGCCGGTCGCCGGGACCTCCGCGGTGGCCGGCAGGTTCACGCCCAGCGTGGCCGTCGAGGTGGCGCGCGGCGGGCTCGCGCCGACTCCGAGCTGCAGGTCGCCCGGCGCGCTGGTGTTGAACAGCCCGTTGCCCACGGCCGGGTAGGCCTGCAGGCGGTGGCCCTGCGCGTTCACCACGTAACCGTCACGGTCGACGCCGAACGCACCGGCGCGCGTGTAGGTGCGCGTGCCGCCGTTGCTCAGCACGAAGAAGCCTTCGCCGGCGATGGCGAGATCGAGCGCGTTCTCGGTGAAATCGATGTTGCCCTGGGTGAACTGCTGCGAAACGGCCGCCAGCCGCACACCGCTGCCGGCGCTCTGCGCGCCGACGGCGAACACCTCGGCAAACTCGGCACGGGAACCCTTGAACCCCGTGGTATTGACGTTGGCGACGTTGTTGGCGATGACCCCGAGGTCCGCCGAGGCCGCGTTGAGGCCGCTCAGTGCAATCGGGAATGGCATGTTCAGGCTCCTGGAAGAGAAAAAGGGATCAGTAAATCCTGCGTACCTGGTCGACGGACAGGAGTCCGCCGCCCGGCACGTTCAGCGTCATCGGCGCGCCGTGGCGACCGAGGTTGACGCTGTCGATGGTCGTGTCGAGCAGCGTTTCCACGCTCTCGACCTGGTTGCCGCGCAGCACGCGCGCGCTCACCCGGTAATGTCCTGGCTCGACGGCCCTGCCTTCGGCGTCGAGGCCGTTCCATTCGAACCGCACGAGGCCAGGCTCCTGCGGCCCGAGCTCGAGCTTCTGCACCAGCTCCCCGGCCGCGTTCGTGATGTCGAGCTGCACGCCGGTAGCCCCGGCCGGCAGCTCGACGGCGCCCGAGAGGACACCGCCCGCGGCGACGTAACCCACGTCGGTCGCGGCGAGCACCGAGCGGCCGACGAGCGACGCGGCCTTCAGCATCTGGTCGGACTGCAGCGAGGCCTGGAGTCCCGCGAACGCACCGTTCAGCTCCTGGATGCCGTTGACCGTTCCGAACTGGGCGAGCTGCCCTAGAAACTCGCCGCTTTCCATCGGCTTGAAGGGATCCTGGTTGCGGAACTGCGCGATCATCAGCGTGAGAAAGTCTTCCTGGCCGAGCGCATCACGCGACGCGGGTTGCGCGGGCGGTGGCGCGAGGCTCGGATCCTGGGTGCCGGTCACGGTCGTCATGGGTTGCCTCCGTAAGCTCAGCGGCCGAGCGCCAGCGTCTGCAGGAGGAGCTCCTTCGCGGTGTTCATGAGCTCCACGCTGTTCCGGTACGAGCGCGAGGCGGAGATCATGTTCACCATCTCCTCTACCGTGTTGACGTTGCTCTGCCACACGTTGCCGTTCTCATCGGCGTCCGGGTGATCCGGCTGGTGCAGCATCGTGAGCGGCTGGCCGCTCTCGACGATGCCGCGCACGCGCACGCCGGCAATCCCCTGCTCCCGGTCGAGCGCCTCGCCGAACGCGGTGAACACCGGCTGGCGGGCGCGATACACCTTCGCGGGGTCGCCGTGCACGCTGCCGGCGTTCGCGAGGTTGCTCGCGGTGACGTTGAGGCGGACCGACTGTGCGTGCATCGCACTGCCGGCCACGTCGAAAACCTTGAACAGGGACATCAGTCGCCTCCCTTGATGGCGTAACGAAGCTTGCGGATTGCCGCGTCGAGGAACTCGAGGCTCGCCCGGTAGCGGATCGCGTTGTCCGCGAACGCCGCCTGCTCGACGTCGGTCTCGACGGTATTGCCGTCGAGCGACGGCTGCGTCGGGACGCGATAGCGCACCGCCCCACCCGCGGCGCTGCCGGCACCGGAACCGGCCAGGTGGCGAGCGGACGTGCGCGCGAGCCCCAGCGACTCCGACCGCGCCGCGCTCAGCGCGGACGCGAAGTCGATGTCCCGCGCCTTGTAATGCGGCGTGTCCGCGTTCGCGATGTTCGACGACAGCACGCGATGGCGCAGCGCGCGAAGCTCGAGCGCCTCGACGTGCGGTGCGAACGGCTGCAGTTTCATCTTCCCCGGTCCCCTTAAGTGTTTCTCGTCGAGCTTGCGGCAGGCCCCTTGCAACCGGCGTGCCAACGCGCGCGGCACGCAAAAAGCCGCGGATTCCGTGACGTCGATCAAGATTCGCGGGTCACCGGGCGGCAACGCTTTGCCGCCGGGCGGCAAGCGGGCGGCAAACGCAGCGCCGGTCGGTAGCGGCGAACCCGGCCGTCGGAGCGGAACCGCGAATGATCGCGAGCCATTGATCGCGAGCCATTGATCGCAAGCTATTGCCCGCTCCGGCACGGAACTGCTGCGCCGGTTCTCACCTGCAGGCGCGCGCTGCTCGTGCCGGCCAGCGTCGAGGCGCCGCGGGAGGCGACGGCTGTGCGCGGCTCCCGGTGGGCTGGCACGGCGCTTGCATCCTTATCTGCAGAACCGCTCCGGGGGGAGCGCCAGGAAAGGACGAATGCGTGCAACGAGCGCCCGGGCCGCCGGCCGATTGACGCGCCGGCGCCTGAAGCGTCGGTTTTTCGTCGTGCAGGGGATGGTGGTCGCGCTGGTCGCCGCGGGCGTGCTGGCCGCGCCGCCCGCCCGCGCGCAGGATCGGCAGCCGATGGCGATGCAGCCCGTCGGCGACATCGTCGCCGCCGCGGAAGCGTTCCTGCGCGATCGTTTCCGCGGGACGCGTCAAGGCCTGGTGCCGCGCGCCGGCACGCTCGACCCGCGCCTGGCGCTGCCCGAGTGCGAGCGCGCGCTCGAAGGCTACCTGCCGCCCGGGGGCAAAATCGGCAGCCGCACGGTCGTCGGCGTCCGCTGCACCGGTGCGCGCCCGTGGAAGGTGTACGTGCCGGTGGACGTGCTCGAGCCGCGGCCGGTGCTGGTCGCCCGGCGGTCGCTGCCGCCGGGGCACGAGCTCGGCGCGGACGACCTCGCGCTCGAGGAGCGCGACGTCTCGCGTCTCGTCGGCGGCTACCTCGAGGACCCGGGCAAGGCGGTGGGCCGCCGGCTGGGACGCGCGGTGGCGGCGGGCGCGGTGCTCGCGCCGGGCGCGCTCGAGGAGACGCTCCTCGTGCGGCGCGGGCAGTCCGTCACGCTGGTCGTCCGGCAAGGCGCGCTCGCGATCCGCATGGCCGGGCTCGCGCTGGCGGACGGGGTAGAGGACGAGCGGATCCGGGTGCGCAACACGGCCTCGGACCGCATCGTGGAGGGCATCGTCCGCTCCCGCCAGGAGGTCGAGGTGCTGGTCCGGTGAGCGCCTCGGGGCGGAAAGACTCAAGTTTCGGCCGCCGCGGCCGATCGTATGAATCGTGATAGTGAGGTTGGGGACCATGGCTGACAGGATTGGCGCGATGACTCAGGGACTTCCGGGCAAAATCGCGGAGCGCCTGAACGGCGCGGGGAGCACCAGGAGCACCGGTGCCGCCGCGCCTTCCCGCAACGCGGAGGGCCCCGCGCCGGCAGGCGGTGACCGGGTGGAGCTGACGCCGGGCGGCCGCCTCCTGGAGCGCCTCGAGAAGACCTTCGCCGCCATGCCCGAGATCGACCGCGGCCGGGTCGACGCGGTGAAGGCCGCGATCGCCCGGGGCGAGTACGAGATCGACGCCGAGCGCATCGCGGCGGCGCTGATCCGCACGGACCGGCAGATCGGCTGACCGTGCCCCTCCCGGAAAACTCTCTCCGCGACAGGGCCGCGGCGCTGGTCCGGGACATCCTCGAAACCGCCGCGCGGCTCGAGCAGGCCCTGCAGGCGGAACGCGCGGCCCTTGAGCGGCCGGCGGCGGATACGCTCGCCGACGCCTGCGCCGCCAAGCGCGCCGCGGTCCTCACGCTCGAGCGCCTCGAGCAGGCCCGGCAGGCGCTCTGCCGCGAAGCCGGGCTGCCGGTTGCCGTCGAGCGCATGCCCGAGCTCTTCGCGGCCTGCCATGCACCGCCCGGGCTGGCCGCCGACTGGCAGCAGGGACTCGATACCCTGGCGTCCGCAGCCCGCCTGAACGCCGCCAACGGCGCCGTCATTCACCTCCGGCGCGAGCAGGTTTCCGCGGCGCTCGCCATCGTAAGCGGGGCGCATCCCGATGCGGGCGCCACCTACGATGCGGCCGGCGGGCGGCAGCGCGGCCCCCGCTCGCGCGACCTCGCCTGCGCGTAGACGCGGCGCCCGGGTGCGCCCCGGGGACGGGCGCGTATAATGCGCTCCCATGACCACCCGACTGGCCGCCCTGCAGGATTGGGTCGACACCGTCGCCCGGCTGACCCAGCCGGAGGACATTCACTGGTGCACCGGCAGCGAGGCGGAGTACGAGCGGCTCATCGCCCGCATGTGCCGCAACGGTGACCTGCTCGAGCTCGACCAGGACACGCACCCCAACTGTTACCTCCACCGCTCCCATCCGTCGGACGTCGCGCGCGTCGAGCACCTGACCTACGTCTGCACGCGCGACGCGGCGGATGCCGGCCCCAACAACAACTGGATGGACCCGGCCGAAGCGCATCGCAAGCTCGACGGGCTGTTCTCCGGTGCCATGCAGGGCCGGACGATGTACGTCATCCCCTACTGCATGGGGCCGATCGATTCCCCGTGGGCGCGGCTGGGCGTCGAGATCACCGACAGCCCGTACGTGGTCGTCAACATGAAGCTGATGACGCGCATGGGCGCCCCCGCGCTCGCGCGCATCGAGGCCGAGGGCCGCTTCGTCAAGGGACTGCACTCCATCGGCGACCTCGATCCCGAGCGTCGCTTCATCATGCATTTCCCGGAAGAGCTTTCGATCAAGAGCATCGGCTCCGGGTACGGCGGGAATGCGCTGCTCGGCAAGAAATGCCACGCGCTGCGCATCGCGAGCTGGCAGGCGCGGCAGGAGGGCTGGCTCGCCGAGCACATGCTGATCGTCGGCGTGGAGAGCCCCGACGGCGAGACGCATTACATCGCCTGCGCCTTCCCGTCGGCCTGCGGCAAGACGAATCTCGCGATGCTGATACCGCCGCGCTCCCACCCGGGCTGGAAGATCTGGACGCTGGGCGACGACATCGCCTGGCTGCACCTCGACGACGAGGGCAGGCTGCGCGCGATCAATCCCGAAGCCGGGTACTTCGGCGTCGTGCCGGGCACCAACCCGGAGACCAATCGCAACGCCTACGACATGATCCGGCGCGACACGATCTTCACGAACGTGGCCGTGACCGCCGATCGCCAGCCGTGGTGGGAAGGCAAAAAGGAGGGGCAGCCGGCGTTCGACTGGCAGGGCCGCGCGTACGACGCCGGCAACGGACCCGCCGCGCACCCCAACTCGCGCTTCACGGTCTCCGCGACCCGCAACCCGAGCTACTCGAGGCTCGCCGAAGCGCCCGAGGGCGTGCCGATCTCCGCGCTGGTGTTCGGCGGGCGCCGCAAGGAGCTCGCGCCGCTCGTCTACGAGGCGCTCGACTGGCGCCACGGCGTGCTGGTCGGCGCGGGCGTCGCCTCCGAGACCACCGCCGCCGCCGCGGGAGCGGTCGGCGTGGTGCGCCGCGACCCGATGGCCATGAAGCCGTTCTGCGGCTACAACTTCGGCGACTACTGGGCACACTGGCTGTCCTTCGAGCAACGCTCGTCGAAGCTCCCGAAGATCTTCCACGTCAACTGGTTCCGGCAGGATGCCCAGGGCCGCTTCCTCTGGCCCGGCTTCGGCGAGAACCTGCGCGTGCTGCGCTGGATCATCGATCGCTGCGAGGGCCGCGTCGGTGCCGTCGACACGCCGATCGGCCGGCTGCCCAGGCCCGCCGACATCGATACCCGCGACCTCGACCTCGCGCCGGAGACCCTGTCCGCCCTGCTCACAATCGACAACGCCCAGTGGCGCGGCGAGATCGACTCGATCGGCGAGTACCTCGACACCTTCGGCGAGCGCCTGCCCGCCGCGCTGCGCGACGAGCAGCGCAGGATCGCCGCTGCCCTCGCCGCCTCCTGACACGCCGGGCGGCGTGCCGCCGTAGCCTGGTGCGGTGCTGGTTTGCCCGCGGGGGAGCGAGGGTTATTCCTCGCAGACGTAGTGGATGGCGAGCGGGGTGCCGGGCTTCGCGACGCGGCCGAGCCCGATGACGCCCTCGCCCGCGAGCTCGGTGGTGTCGCGGCGCACGAACGTTTCCTCGCCGCGCGAGTTCTGCAGGAAGGTGCCGTTGGTGCTCTGGTCGACCAGCACGAACTTGCCGCGGCGCATCTCGACGCGGGCGTGAATGCGCGAGATCAGGTTGCCCTTGACGACGAGGTCGTTGTCGTCGGCGCGCCCGAGGTTGATGTTCTTGCGCTGGTCGTTCACGACGATGGTCTTGTCGCGGAAGCTTAAGACCAGCCGGCTCGCCTTGCGGGCCCGGCTTTCCCACTCGATGGTGGGCAGCATGCTGGTCGCTTCCTCGGGCTGCCAGACGAGCTCGAACAGCGCGACCTCGTCGAGCCGGCCGCGCACGGTCGCGACGTCGATCTGGCGCGTCTGGGCGCGCCATTCCTCGCTCAGGCGCTCGACCGTGGGACCGGAGATCACGATCTGGCGGGCCTTGGCCTGGGAAGTCATGCGGTTCGCCGTGTGCACCGCCGCGCCGAAGATGTCGTTCCGTTCCTGCACCACGGGTCCGTAGTGACAGCCGATACGGATGGAGACGGGGATGCGCCCGGGGCCGCTGCTGTCCTCGCTGATGCGCGTCTGCATCTGGCGCGCGGCGGCCATGGCCTCGTCCACGGTGGGGAAGGTCGACATGACTTCGTCGCCGATGGTCTTGATGACGGTGCCGTTGTGCTGGTGCGTGGCGTCTTTCATGACGTCGAGGCAGCGCGCCACCGTCTCGCTGGCCTTCGCGTCACCGTACTCGTCGTAGAGCTGCGTGCTCCCGACCACGTCGGCGAAAAGAATGGCGACTTCGAGGTCCTTGGCCATCGCGGCGTTTACTCTTTTTTCAGGCCGTTGCGACCGTCATTTTCCGTTTGTATCACAACGAGCCTTCCGAAAGATTATAAGCGGAAGCCCGCCGGGCGGCGAACGTTATGTTCAATTGCACGCCCGGGGCGTCCCCGGGACATCCCTGCGCCACCGCTCGCCACACGCGCGGCGGCGCCCGTCCCGCCGCCGCGCCGCTACTGCCCGTAGCCTGCCGGCACGGGTGCGGCCGCGGAATCGGCAGTCCAGTCCGCGAGCGCCTCCGGCAGCTTCGACGCCGGCTGCGGCGCGCCGATGTGGAACCCCTGTGCGAGGTCGCACCCGAGCTCGTCCAGGATCTCGAGCTGGCGCGGCGTCTCGACGCCGACGGCGCAGCAGGTCATGTCGAGCCGGTGCGCGACCTCGATGAGCCCGCCTGCCAGCACGGCGGCGCCCTCGGCGGTGGCGAGCTCCGACACGAGGCACCGGTCGAGCTTGAGCTCGCCGAACGGCAGCGTGTACCAGCCGTGCAGCGCGCTGCCCGGTGCGCCGAAGTCGTCGAGCGCCAGCTTGACCGATTTCAGCCGCAGCCGCGTCAGGATGTCGCTGCCCTTGCTCGACAGCCCGAGGTCCGCGACTTCGCGAATCTCGATCGTCAGGAGCTCGGGGTCGGTTTCGTGCTCGTTCAGGAGCGCCTCCAGCCGGTCTGGGAAACCCGCGTCGGCGATGAGGCCCGCGGCGACGTTGACCCGGAGCCCGATGTGCAGGCCTTCGTTCTGCCACACCCTGAGCTGCTCGACCCCGCGCTCGAACACGAAATCGGTGAGCTGCTTCATCAGCTCGGAGCGGTCCGAGTCGATGAGGCTCAGGAACTGCGCCGGCACGAGCAGGCCGAACGCCGGGTGCTGCCAGCGCAGGAGCGCCTCGACCGACTCGGCGTGCCAGGCGCCCGC
>Ga0079224_100006077_pt1 | contig 15947 bp, 14 predicted proteins | sample Stecom2015_FD_80414 | JGI IMG/M metagenome (GOLD analysis project Ga0079224, IMG submission 80414) | Agricultural soil microbial communities from Utah to study Nitrogen management - Steer compost 2015 | ecosystem: Environmental > Terrestrial > Soil > Agricultural land | place: USA: Utah...
TCACCGGCGGCGAGGCCGGCATCATCTGCTGCGATCCGCGCGGCCGGCTGGGCGCCGCGCTGTCGACCCGCACCATGTCGTTCGGCGCCGGCCGGCTGATCGACGGCGCACCGCGCGTGACGAGCGGCGTGACCCTCGAGCGCGGCGCCGACCTCGAGGCGCTGCTCGCGCGCTGAGCGCGGCCCCGACGAGGACGACGAGGAGCGCGAGCGTCCGCCCGGCGCCGCCGCCCGCGACCTGGCAGCCGCCGTCGTCCGGCGGCGCGTCGGCGTGGAGGACGTGCACGTCGTACAGGGTCGCGCGCGCGCCGTGGTTGACGAGCTGCAGGTGGTAGACGCCCGGCTCGAAGGGGCCGTCGAGCACCGCGCGGGCCCGCCGGTCCTCGCCGATCTCGAGCGGCGCCTCCGCCCGGTGGTCGCTCGTCAGATCGCCGCCGGCGGCGCTCCACTCGATCGGCGCCTCGCCCTCCTTGAGCCGCGCGCTGGCGCGCCTGAGCAGCGGGTCGAGGGTGTCGGCGTCGTACACCGCGACGTCGAGGGCCAGCGCGGCGGCGCGCCGCTCGAGCCGGTAGCGGAGCTGGAACGGGCCGGGCCGCACGCCGCCGGCCTCGAGATCCGGGACGCCGGGCAGGGCGGAGCGATCGACACCGGCGGCGCCGTCCACCACGCGGCCGCCGCAGCCGGTCAGCCCGTGCTCCTCGAGCACCCGGCGGGCGTCGGCCGCCGCCTGGGCGCCGAGCTCCACCTCGAGCTCCATCAGCGTCACCGCCGCGGCCCGCTCGTAGCCGGCGGCCTCGCCGAGCGCCATCCACCCGGCGATCACCGCGCGGTCGAAGGCGCGCCGTCGGTCGGGGTCGCCGCCGGCCACCTGCTGCCGCGCGCGCCACACGCCGGAGGTCCACGGCAGCGAGTCCTCGTGCGCCTGTCCGGTCACGTCGCCCGGGCAAGCGGCGCGCACGGTCAGATCGCGCAGCGGCTCGCCGTCGCCCTGTCGCGAGCTGACGTACTCGCCGATCCGGGGATCGCCGGTGACCAGCGCCGTGAACAGGTCGGCGTAGCCCTCGTGCAGCCCGGCGGGGCTCATGTCGGTGCCGAAGCGATCGACCAGCTCGCGCGGCAGGTCCGGCCACAGATCGTGCATGACCGCGTGGCCGAGCTCGTGCTGCACGACGTCGCCGTCGAGCGCGTAGTCGGCGGCGTGCCCCTGGGCCAGGACCACGTGCGGCCCGGTGCGGTCCGGCCCCAGCCCCTGGCCGTCGGCGGTGAAGAAGGCGTTGTCCACCGGCGCCAGCTCGCCGTCGCCGTCGTAGCTGCCGTCCTGGCAGTCCTCGATGCTGTTCGAGTTGTAGCGCCGGTAGTTGACCACCAGGTGGACGGTGTCGCCGAGCGGCGGCAGGCCGAGGCCGCGCGCCACCGCCAGCGCCTTGTCCGCCTGGTAGAACGCCATCACCTCCGGCAGCTCGTCGTCCGGATCGACGTCCCCCTGGTAGGGGTAGAGGAAGTCGCCGCCGCCGTCCGGCGCGGCGAGCGGCGCCGGCTCGCACGCGTGATAGTAGGTGTCCGGATAGATCTCGCGGCAGGTGCGAGTGTCGGGGCAGTTGAGCGCGACCAGCGCGCCGGTCGCCAGGCGCTGCGCGCCCTCGTCGAGCGAGGTGAGCTCCACGCGGGTGAGCTCCGGCGTGACCACCGGGCTCACCTCGAACACGTCAGCTCGCGGCGAGGCGCGCCACAGCCGGTCCCCGCGGGCCAGCACGCCCCCGGTGGTTGCGTCCAGCCAGACCACCGGCGCGGTGAGCGCGGCGAGATCGGCCGGCAGCCAGACGCGCCATGCCAGCCGCGCCTCGCCGAGCGGCGGCGCCCACACCGCCAGGCGCGCGCTCGGCCGCGCCGGGGCGGGCAGGCCGAGCGCGGCGGCCGCGCGCCGCGCGGCCTCGCCGGCCGGCAGCGCCGGAGCGCTCGCCACCGCCCCGAGCGGGCGCGCGCTCCACGCCATCCAGCGCAGCCGGCCGCGCTCGTCGAGCCGGGCCGCCGCGGCGCCACCGACCACCGGCAGGCCGCGGTGGGTCTGCCGGTAGACGAGCAGCGCGCCGCGGGCGAGCGGCGCCTCGCGCACCAGGGTGAGCGCCTTGTCCGGGATCCCGGCGCGGCGGGCGAGGGCGCCCCGCGCCGCCGCCTGGCCCGGCGCACCGGGGGCGGCGCCGGCCGGCCAGGAGACCGCGAAGAGCGTGCCGCTCGCGTCGCGCCAGGCCCGCTCGGCCGCGCGCTGCGCGCCTTGCTCGCGCCCGCTCGGCCGCGGCGCCGGCCGGGCGGGGCGCGGCAGCCCGGCCGCGATCGCCGCGGCCGCCAGCGCCGGCGCGAGGGCGGAACGACGCACGGCGCCATGATACCCGGTGTTCCCGGCAAGGTCGCTTGTCACCCGGCAGCCGGCGCGGCACCATGTCGTCGAGGCCGGACCCCGTCGGGGAGAGGGGAATCGCGGCCCAGGAAGGCACCTTGCTCGCCGGCCGCTACACGCCGATTCGCCGCCTCGGCTCGGGGGGCATGGGGGACGTGTTCCTCAGCCGCGAGCAGGGGGAGGGCGGGCTCACCCGCCGCGTGGCGCTCAAGCGCATCCGGCCGGAGCTGTCGAGCGACGAGCACTTCCGCGACCTGTTCCGCCGCGAGGCGCGCGTCGCCATCCGCATGTCGCACCCGAACATCGTGCACGTCTACGAGGTCGGCGGGGCAGGGCAGGAGGACCTCTACCTGGCGATGGAGTACGTCGAGGGGCGCACGCTGCACGACCTCCTCACCCAGGCAAGCCGCCTCGAGTACTCGATCCCGATCGAGGTGGCGATGGCGATCGGGCTCGACGTCGCGCGCGGCCTGCACTACGCCCACGAGCTGCGCGTCGAGGACGGCCGCCCGCTCGAGATCGTCCACCGCGATCTGTCGCCCAAGAACGTCCTCATCAGCCTGCAGGGGGACGCCAAGATCCTCGACTTCGGCGTCGCCAAGGGGGCGATCGCCCGCGACGACGACGAGGGGCTGGAGATCAAGGGCAACCCGAGCTACCTGTCGCCCGAGCAGGCGCGGCTCGAGCTGGTCGACCGGCGGTCGGACGTGTTCACCCTCGGCGTCCTCTTGTGGGAGCTCACCTGCGGCCGGCGGCTGTTCCAGGTGGCGGATCCGCTGCACGCGCTCGAGGTGATCGGCCGGGTGCCGATCCCCAGCCCCGCCGAGTTCCGCCCGGTGCCGCCCGGCTGGGAGGGGGTGCTCCGCCGCGCGCTGGCGCCGCGCCGCGAGGACCGCTACCCGACCGCCCGCGCGCTGCAGCTCGACATCGAGGACGTCGCGCGCTCGGCCGGCACCCTGGTGTCGAACCTGCCGGTGGTGGCGACCCTGGCGGCCCTGTTCCCCGAGGTGGCGCTCGAGATCGAGCCGCAGCCGGAGCGGCGCGCGCGCCGGCCGAGCGTGCTGGTGGTCGACGACGAGCCGCACATGGTGGACCTGGTCACCCGCACCCTGCGGCGCGCCTTCGACGTGCGCGGCGCGACGTCGGTGCCGGAGGCGCTGGCGGCGCTGGCGGCGCAGCCGTTCGACGCCGTGCTCAGCGATGAGCGCATGCCGGACGGCCGCGGCATCGATCTCCTGACCCACGTGGCGCGCGAGAGCGCGCGCACCGTGCGGGTCATGATCACCGCCCACGCCGACACCGACCTCATGCTGCAGGCGATCAACGACGGCCGGGTGAACCGCTTCGTGGTCAAGCCGTTTCGCCCGCTCGACCTCCTGGCGCTGGTCGAGCAGGCCCTCGCCGAGCGGCCCGCGCTGGCCGAGGACGACGCGCCGGGCGCGGCTCCGGCCGGCGCGGCCCTGGCGCTCGGCCGGCGCGCGACGACCGAGGTCGACCCGGCGGAGGCCGTCCCGGCGGGGGCTGTCCCGGCGGGGGCTGTCCCGGCGGAGGCTGTCCCGGCGGGGGCTGTCCCGGCGGGGGCTGTCCCGGCGGAGGCAGTCGACGACGGCGCGGTCACCGCGGTGGCCGGGCTCCGCCGGGCCGGCGCGCCGGCGCCGGCGGTGGCGGTGGCGGCGCTGCCGTGGGAGAGCCTGCGCCACCTGGCCGCGCCGGCGCGCGAGGGCGCCCTGTCGGCGCTGCTCATGGTCGGGATCGCCGACCAGCTCCTCGGCGAGGACGTCCGCGCCGCGCTGGCCTGGGTGGTCGGCGACCGGCTGGACAGCTCCTGGGTTCACGTCGAGGGGCGCGCCGTGGCGGTGGTCCTGCCCGGCCTCGCCGCGGCGGCCGGGATGGCGCTGGCCCGCGCCCTCGCCGACGCCACCGAGTCGCTGTCCGGCGCCTCGCTGGTGCTGGCCATCGACGAGCTGCGCGCCGGCGACGATCTCGCCGAGGTCGGCCGGCGCGTCGAGCTGCGCGCGGTCGAGGCGTGGCGAGCGGAGCGCGCGCCATGATGGAGCGGCTGGAGACCGCGCACCGGGTGCTGGTGGTCGACGACGAGCCGGACCTGGTCGACATGGTCCTGCGCATGCTGCGCGGCCACTACCAGGCGGTCGGGTCGACCAGCGCGGCCGAGGCGCTCGAGTGGCTGGAGGAGCGCCGCTTCGACGCGGTGCTGGTCGACCAGCGGCTGCGCGACGGCACCGGCACCTCGGTCCTGGCCCGCTGCGCCGCGATCGCGCCCTTGTGCCGCCGCGTCGCCATGTCCGGCCAGGCGGAGCTCGGCGATCTGCTCGCGGCGATCAACGTGGCGAAGGTGTCGCGCTTCCTCCTCAAGCCGCTGTCGCGCGAGACGCTCCTGGCCACGCTGGCCGACGCGCTCGGCGAGTACGAGGCGGAGCGGGCCGCGCTCGAGCGGTGGCTGATCGAGAACGCCGCCGCCGCCGGCGAGCGCCACCAGGTGGCGGTCAAGCGCAGCGGCGGCCGGCGCGGGCGCGGCCGCGGGCGCCCGGCGCACTGGCCGACCGGCCCCGGCGTGCGCCGCCTCCTGCCCGAGGAGCCGCGCCCGCTGGTGGAGCTGTTCGATCCCGATCTCGACGTGGTGCTCGCCTCGCTCCGCTGCGACCGCGTGATGGACCTGGCCTCGGCGCGAGAGTGGGCGGCGGAGCTGGAGCTGCGCCTGGTCACCCGGCTGCGCGACACCGACCAGGCGTTCCGCATGCCGGGGGATCGCTTCGTGGTGGTGTTCGCGCGCACCAGCAAGGTCGGCGCGCGGCGCGCCTGCCACCGGCTGGCCGAGGGCATGCCCGCCGGCGTTCTGATCGACCTGGTCCACTGGCCGGAGGACACCGGCGCGCCGCCGGCCGAGGTGGTCGGCCGCTTCTTGGCCCGCTGACGGCGCCCGCTGGGGCCGACCGTCTCCTCTGCAACCTGTCGTCCCATGTCCGCTGGCCCGGGCGGGCCCTCGCGCGGCGCGCAAGGGCGCGATTCCGGCCGGTCGCGGCGTGGTCCACCCCTTGCAGAACCAACCGGGGCCGGACGATGCCCTCGACGCAGGAACAGATGATGAACCGCCCGGCTCCGACCGACACCGCCGACGTGACCATCGCCACCGAGGTCGACGAGCAGGCGCTCCCCGCCTTCGCGTCCCAGGGCGGCGATCTCGACGCCACCCAGTGGGTCGACCCGGTCGAGCAGGCGATCCTGCTCGACCGCACCCGGCCGGCCGAGCGCCACGCGACCCAGCCGCCGATCGCCTCCTGCGCGCGGCCGTCCGCCGCGGCGGCGCCGGCCCCGGCCGCGGCCCGCCGGCTGGGCTCCTCGCCGCCCGAGGGCGCCGGCCAGGCGGCGGCCGCCGCCGCATCCGGCGCCGAGGTGCGCCCGGCAGGCGACCGCGACCAGCTCCTCGAGGACGAGCGCCCGACCGCCGAGGAGCCGCCCAAGGAGCCGCCGCTGGCCGCGGTGGCCGGCGAGGACATGCTCGGCAACTACCGCGTGCTGGCACCGCTCGCCTCCGGCGGCATGGGCCTCCTCTACCTCGGCGAGCATCGCTTCCTCGGCTACCGGGTCGCCATCAAGATCCTGCAGCCGAAGCTGCGCGGCGACGCCGAGGTCGAGCGCCGCTTCTTCGCCGAGGCGGTCGCCACCTCGCGCATCGGCCACCCCGGCGTGCCGACCGTGCTCGACTTCGGCCACGACCGCTCCGGCACCGCCTACCTGGTGATGGAGTACCTCGAGGGGCAGACGCTCGCCGCGCACATGACCGGCGGCACCGCGTTCTCCCTCGAGCAGCTCCTCGACTTCGCCGCCCAGCTCGCCTCGATCCTCGCGGCCGCCCACAAGCGGGGCGTGCTCCACCGCGACATCAAGCCGGACAACGTGTTTCTGTGCCCGGACACGGCCGAGCCGTCCGGCTACCGGGTCAAGCTCCTCGATTTCGGCGTCGCCAAGCTGCTGGCCGACCGCCCGCCCGACGCCGAGACCACGCGCCACGACTTTCTGGTCGGCACCGCCTGGTACATGGCGCCGGAGCAGACCTTCGGCCCGGCCGGGGTGGACGAGCGCTGCGACATCTACGCGCTCGGCTGCGTGCTGTTCCAGCTCCTGACCGGCCGGCTGCCGTTCTGCGGCGAGTTCGAGGCGGTCGTGCAGGCGCGCCGCTACACCGATCCGCCGCGGCCGCGCGATCTCCAGCCGCACATCCCGCGCGCGGTCGACGCGCTGGTGCACCGCATGCTGGCGCGCCAGCCGGACGATCGCCCGGCCTCGATGCGCGAGCTCGAGCGCGAGCTGCGCACGCTCCTGGTCGGGGTGCGGCTCGGCGCGGTCGGCGGCGCCGAGGAAAAGGGCGCCGGGGCGGCGGCCTCGCGCCTGGCCGAGCGCGCGGCGCGGGCCGCGCGGCGCGGCCGCGAGCTGGTCGCCCGCGCGCCGCGCTGGGCGGTGGCCTCGGGCGCCGCGGCGATCGCCTGCGGCCTCCTCACCTGGCTGGCGCTCGCGTAGACGGCGCTCGCGCAGCCGGCGCGCGCGGCAGCCGCCGCGCGCCGCGCGACCGCCGCGGCGCCGCGCAACCGGGGCGCGCGGGTTCGGCGTATCCTCGATCCCGATGCTCCGGTCGCTCCTCGTCGCCGGGCTGGCCCTGGTCGCCGGGATTGCCCTGGTCGCCGCGCCGCGCCCGGCGTCGGCGCAGGCCGCCACCCTCGAGGAGCCGCTCGCCGGCGGCGTGCACGCCGGCGCCGGAGCGTCGATGTGGCTCGGCGCCGCGGGCGACTCCGCGCACCTCGGCGCCGCGCTCGGCGGCTTCGTCACCTACCGGCTCACGGCCGCGCTGGCGGTGCAGGGCGAGCTGTCGCTGGTCGACACCGGGGCCGACTTCGAGGACGCCGCCGGCGCCGACCGGCGCGAGGCGCTCCTCTACCTCGATCTGCCGGCGCTGGCCCGCTACGACCTGCCGCTGACCGAGCTCGCCTCGCTCTACGGCGTGGCCGGCCCGGGGCTGGCGCTGCTCATCGACTCCAAGCTCACGCCGCGCCGCGAGCTGCGCCCGGTCGACCTCACCGCGACCGCGGGGATCGGGATCGACCTCTACACGCCGCGCCACCACGTCTCGTTCGACCTGCGCGGTCGGCTCGGGCTCCTCGACGCGGTGGACGACGAGCGCCGGACCGCGCGCAGCCTGCTCTTCTTGGTCCTGGCCGGCATCACCCTGTAGAGGAGCTACCCGACTGGCCGGTCAGACGCCGGGCGGAAGCTCCGCTGGCCGCCCGCGGCGCGGCAGCGGAGCGGAACGACTGGAAGATTCCGCTGTCACGGTTCTTGCTCGACCGGTCGGAGCCATGATCGTCCTCACACCGCGCAGGCTCGCCGTCCTCCTCGCCATCGCGATCGGTCTCGCCGGGCTGTGTGCCCTCGAGGGCGGCGGCGGCGAGGCGGAGGCCGCCAGGGCGCGGGCGCAGCGGGCCGCGGCCCGCGTGAAGCACGAGCGGACCCGGGCGACCAAGGCGCAGCGGCGCGCCGCCCGCCAGAAGAAGGCCAAGAAGAAGGCGGCCGCCCGGCCTCGCGCGGCCGCAAGCCTGTCGCGCCCGGCCCAGCGCCCCGCCGCCGCCGAGCTCTCCCGCCGGACCGGCGAAGAGCCCGCCGCCCATCGCCGCCGGGCCGCGCCGGCCGGCCAGCGCGCCGCGGCGCCGGCGCGCGCTCCCCGCGGCCGGGCCCGGGCGCGCGCCGCGCGGCCGGTCCGCACCGCCTCCGCCTCCGCCGCGCGGCAGAGCCGGCCCCCGGTGGTCCTCGACGCCACGCGCAACGTGACGCTGGCCGAGGCGGCGCAGACCACGGCGGTGCGCGAGACCTTCGCGATGCGGGCGGTGGCCGAGCGCCTGCGCGTGCGCGGCGGCCCGAGCTGGGAGGTGTCGACCCCGTTCGAGCAATTCGTCGGCGACGCCAGCAACCCGGTGACCGGCTCGGGCCCGATCGAGGTGCTGGCCCGGCAGAAGGTGACCCCGCGCGGCCTGTGGGCGCGCATCCGCCACTCGCTCAGCCCGAGCTCCGAGCGCCGCTTCATGGTGCTGGTCGACCCGAAGGGGCAGGCGACCATCCTGTCGAGCCAGCCCAACAGCTTCCCGTACCGCGCCGCCCGCTACCTGACCCAGCGCATCCCGCTGCGCGAGCTGGTCGCCGACGGCTTCCGGTCGGCCGGCGTGCGCAACGGCATCGGGATGAGCGTCGGCGGTGTCGGCGTCGCCGCGGCGACCGGGCCGATGGGCTGGATCGCCGGCGGCGCGCTCATCTACCGCGGCGTCAACATGATGGTCGAGGGGGTCGGCCGCCGCCGGGTCGCCCGCAAGCAGGCGATGACCCGGACGGTCGCCGCCATCCGCCGCGCCATCAAGCGCGGCGAGACCGTGACGCTGCCCGAGGCGTACCGCACCTACACGCGGCGGCTCGAGGACCTCAAGTCGGGCACCACCCCGCTGGAGCTCCGCTCCTTCGCCGAGGAGCTGTCGACCTACGGCCTGTGAGCGGCGGCCGCGCCGGCGCCCGCCTCACCGCCCGAACGGCGCGAACGGCATCTCGCGCGCCAGGCACTGCTCGACCGCGTCGCAGGTCATCGAGAGGCAGAGGATCGCCCGGTCGATCCACTCGATCTCGTAGTAGTGCGACTGGAAGCAATAGGCGGAGCTGAAGCTCTCGTCGCACTCGCCGTGCTTGTCCTGGCAGCCGGACTGGAAGTTGTCGTCGATCTGCCGGCGCGGCACCGTGCTCGACGCCTCGACCTCGCAGGCGGCGATGCCGGTGTCGCAGTCGAGGTCGGTGTAGCAGGAGGTGAACGCGTCGAAGAACTCGGGCAGGAGCCCGAGCGAGCGATCGGCGCAGTCGGCGCGGCAGAAGGGTGATCCGCCGCCGAGGTTGCAGCGCTGGTCGCGCTCGCAGGCGCTCTCACACTTGACCGCCGGCGTCTGCTCGCCGCCGGCGCATCCGATCATCCCGGAGCCGGCGAGCAGCCCGGCCACGAGGAGGGTGACTCGCACCCGGTCAGTCGAACATGCCTCCCAGCGGGCCGGGAAGTTTTTGTCCGAGGTTCTTCAGCGTGTCCGACTTCCCCAGCCACTCCGGCAGCTTGGAGGCGTTCTCCTGCAAAAACGCGAACACCTTCTCCGCCTTGTCGCGCGGCAGCCCGACCTTCTCCATGAGTCCCTGGATCATCTCTTCCATGGGGCGGAGCGTATGCAGGTGACCGCGCGGCTGCAATGGCCATCGCACTCTGCATGCGCCGCTCAGCGCGGCTGGGGCGCCAGGTCGACCTCGACGATGCGAAGCGGCGGGCCGTCGGTGATGACCCGGCGCAAGAGCGGCAGCGCCACGTTGTAGACCGGCACCCCGGACCGCGTGCGCCCCTCCGGACTGCCGCGGTGGGCGTGGCCGTGGAAGGCGAGGGTCACGCCGTAGCGGTCGAGCGGCTCCTCCAGCCGGCTCGAGCCGAGCCAGGGGAAGATCTCCGGCGGTTCACCCGCCACCGTGTCGACCACCGGCGAGTAGTGGAGCAACGCCACCGCCGGCGCGTTGCGCACCCGGGCCAGCGCCTTCTCCAGCTTCATGGTCTCGTCCATGGCGGCGGCGACGAACGACTTGAGCGCCGGTTCGCCCCACGGCTCCAGGGTGTGGCGGCCGAACCCGCCGCAGAACCCCTTCACCCCGGCGAACACCACTCCCTTGATCTCGCGCGCCTCGCCGTCGAGCACGGTGACGCCGACCTCCTCGAGCAGGTGCACCACCTCCTCCTGCCGGCCGGCCTCGACGTCGTGGTTGCCGAGCACGGCGAGCGCCGGGACGCTCACGCCGGTCAGCTCGCGGGCCAGGACGCGCGCCTCCTCCGGCAGGCCCAGGTCGGTGAGGTCGCCGCACAGGAGCAGGACGTCGGCCCGTTCCGCGACGTCGGCGAAGATCGGCTGGAGGTGGCCCTGGCTGGCCCGCGTGCAGTGGAGATCGCCGACGGCGGCGATCCGCACCCGGCCCGGCGTCACTAGCGCCCCCCGCGGGCGCCGTCGATGAACGCGGCGATGGTCCAGATGGTGATGTCCTGCGCGGTCATCGACACGTCCTCGCGCAGGCGCGCGTCCTGGTAGCCGCGCGCCAGGTCGGGAAGGTACTGCTCGCGCGACAGGATGGTGCCCTGGCACAGGAGCTCGTCCTCCATCTCGGCGGCGGCCAGCACCTCCGCCTCGAGCCGGCCCAAGAGGTCGGCCATGACCACCGCCGGGATCTTGTGGCGCTCGCCCGGGTAGATGAAGCCGAACAGGACCAGGTGAACGAACAGCACCCGCCAGCGGCGATCGAAGCGGGCCAGGAGGCGCGGCCAGTCGAGCGTCGGCGCTCGCGCGTGGAACAGATGTGCCACGTCGGCGCCGTCGAACCGCTCTCGCTCCATGATGAACGCCTTGGACCAGATCATCTCCTCCGGCGGGACCAGCTCCACCTCGACGCCGAGCACCTCGTCGGTGACCGCGTGCTCGAACCACAGGTCGTCCACCATCGCGACCCCGTTGCCCGAGCCGTAGATCACGTCGAGGAAGTCGGTCCCCTTGCGCGCCTTGCCCAGCCAGTGGGGGAAGGCAATCTCGGTGTCGCAGCCGTACTCCGCCAGGACCGCGAGCGCGCGGTGCACGTCCGCCTGGCGGACGAAGATGTCAAAGTCCTTGCTGTGCCGGGTTACCCCGGTGTAACAGCGGAGCCCGTACGCGCCACCGACGAGAAACGGCACATCGGCCGCCTTGAGGGCGCGCATCGCGCCCCGGTAGAAGTCGGTGGTCGCGCTGTCGAGGAGCGGAGTGGGGTCCATGAGCTTCCATCCGGCCGAACGCGCGCCGGTCCTGGATCGATCGCGTGAGAGCGAGCCGTGCAAGTCCGGTGCCCCCTCGCGCGCCGGCGGTGCGAACGCGGCTCCACCGCGCGGCGAGCAGGTCACGCCTGCGGCGGCGCCGTCTGCTCCGCCCCGACGCCCGGCTGCTCGTCACCGGCCGCGGCGCGCTCCGCCGGCGCGCGCGGCAGCTCGAACCAGAACGTGCTCCCGCCGCGCGAGCGCGAGCGCACGCCCACGCGGCCGCCGTGCCCCTCGGCCAGCCGCTTGACCGTGGCGAGGCCGAGCCCGAGGCCGACCTGGCCGCGCCCGCTCGAGCCGCGGAAGTAGGGCTCGAACACCGAGGCCTTCATCTGGTCCGGAACCCCGGGGCCGGTGTCGGCCACCTCGGTGCGCACCGAGCCGTCGATCTCGAACACGCGGATCTCGATCGTCCGCTCGGCGGCGTCCCCCATGTACTTGATGGCGTTCCTGACCAGGTTGCCGACCAGGCTCAGGTAGACGCCGGTCGAGCAGGCGACCTCGACCTCGGCGACCGGGCCGGTCCGCAGCTCGATCGAGCCTCGCTCCGCGTCCGGCTCCACGGCGCGCACCAGGTCCTCGATCACCGCGCGCACGGCGGTGCGGGCGGACGGATCCGGGCGGGCGCCGGCCATCGCGAACTGCAGGAGGCCGTCGGTGATCTCGGCGGCGCGCGACACGCCGCCCTGCACCCGCTCGGCGAGCCGGACGGTGGCTGGATCGCCGGCGCGCTCGCGGATCAGCTCCGCCCCCATCTGCGCGGTCGACAGCGGGTTGCGGATGTCGTGGGCCACGCGGGCGGCGAACTGCTCGAACTCCTCCGCGCGCTCCTCGAGCACGCGCGCGTGGGCATCGACCAGGTCGCGCCGCCGGCGGGCGTCGCGCCAAAGGAGCGTCCCGCCGGCCAGCCCCAGGGCCACGCAGGCCAGCCCGGCGGCCCAGGACAGCGCGGTGGTCCGCGCGCGCACCGCGCCGATCTCGGCGGCGAGGTCGCGGCCGACGCGCGCGTGGAAGTCGATGTCGCGCACGGTGGCGTCGAGCAGCTCCTGGCCGGCCGGCAAGACCTCGGTGTTGAACTGGCGATCCGCCTCCTCGGAGTCGCCGCGGGCCGCCGCCTCTCGGGCGGCGATGACCGCGCGGTTGAAGCGGACCAGCCCGTCGCGCAGCTCGGCGCGGACCTGCTGCTCGCCGGGGGAGGCGGTCGTCCGCACGTGCTGGGCCAGCTCGGAGTTGAGGCGGGCGAGCGACGCCTCGACCTGCGCGACCGCCTGGGCGCGCCTGGCCGGGCCGGCCTCGACGTAGCGGGCGAGCGCCAGCTCGACCTCGATGGTCATGCTGCGCACGCCGGCCAGCTCGGTGATGCGCGGCATGGTGTGGTCGACGATGCGGAGCGCCAGCGACTCGACGCCGCGGGAGCTCTCGTGGATCAGCGCGGTGGCGAGGAGGAAGCTCGTCACCAGGCCCGTCATCACCAGCGCGAGCATCCACCACCACGGCCGCTCACGCGCCTCACGCCGCGCGTCCATGACCTGCTCGGTCTAGCGCGCCGGTCGGGAGTGTCAAGGCGAGTCGCGGTCAGCCGGCGCGGCGGCGCGCCGCCTGGTCGACCGCGATCGTCAGCGCGTCGCCACGGCGGCGGCGCGGGCGAGCAGCAGATCGCGCTCCCGCCGGTTGCGCGCCAGCTTTGCCGCGCGCTCGAGCTCGGCGCGCGCCTCGTCGACCCGGCCGAGCCGCAAGAGGAGCTCGCCGCGCACGCTCGGCAAGAGGTGGTAGCGCGCCAGCGCCGGCTCGCCGCGCAGGGCGTCGACGATCGCCAGGCCGGCCTCCGGACCGAGCGCCATCGAGACCGCCACCGCCCGGTTGAGCTCGACCACCGGCGACGGCGCCACCTGCGCCAGCGCGGCGTACAGCGCCGCGATGCGCGGCCAGTCGGTCTCCTCGGCGGTGCGGGCGCGCGCGTGGCAGGCGGCGATCGCGGCCTGCAGCACGTAGGGGCCGCGCGCGGGGCCGAGCGCCTCGGCTCGCTCGAGCGCGGCGAGGCCGCGGCGGATGAGGATGTGGTCCCAGCGGGCGCGGTTCTGATCGAGCAGCAGCACCGGCTCGCCGCCCGGGCCGACGCGCGCCGCCATGCGCGACGCCTGGATCTCCATGAGCGCGACCAGCCCGTGCACCTCCGGCTCGCCGGGGGTCAGCTCGGCCAGCACGCGGCCGAGGCGGAGCGCGTCCTCGCACAGCGCCGGGCGGGTCCAGTCGTCGCCGGCGGTCGCCGAGTAGCCCTCGTTGAACACCAGGTAGATCACCTCGAGCACCGACGACAGCCGCGCGGTGAGCTCGGCGCCGCGCGGCACCTCGAACGGGATCGCCCGCTCGGCCAGGGTGCGCTTGGCGCGCACGATCCGCTGCGCGACGGTCGGCTCGGCGACCAGGAACGCGCGGGCGATCTCCTCGGTGGTGAGCCCGGTGATAAGGCGCAGGGTCAGCGCGACGCGCGCCTCGGTGGACAGCGCCGGGTGGCACGCGGTGAAGATGAGCCGCAGGAGATCGTCGCCGACCGGGTCGTCGAGCGCGGCCTCCGGGTCAGGCGCCGCGGAGGCGCCCTGCGCCTCCATCATGTGGGCAAGCTCGGTCTCCTTCTGGTCGCGGCGGCGCGCGTGGCGCAGGCGATCGATGGCGCGGTTCTTGGCGGTCGTCATGAGCCAGGCGCCCGGGTTGTCCGGCACGCCGGTCTCCGGCCACCGCTCGAGCGCCGTGACCAGCGCGTCCTGCGCCAGCTCCTCGGCCAGGCCGACGTCGCGCACCACCCGGGCGAGCCCGGCGATCAGCCGGGCCCACTCGATCCGGACCACCGCCTCGATCGTCCGGTGCACCTGGGGGACCGCCACGACCGCGGATCAGACCACGGCGGGCGCCCGGCGCAAGGGGCGGTGGCCCGGACCGACCGCGGGCCGCTCACGTCGGCCGGCCGCCCGCGTTCTTCTGCGCCCGGGCGAAGATCTCCTCCTCCTTGGCCCGGAGCTCGGGGCTCATGTTGTCGAAGTCGGCCACCTCGGCCACCTGGCGGATCTCGATCTCCGACTCCTCGTCGTGCGGGTTCGGGCAGCGCTTCACCCACTCGATCGCCTCCTCGAGGGAGCGGCACTGGAACAGCCAGAAGCCCGCGACCAGCTCCTTGGTCTCGGTGAACGGCCCGTCGGTGACGGTGCGGTCCTTGCCCGAGAACCTCACCCGCGCCCCCCTGGAGCTCGGGAGCAGCCCCTCGCCGGCCAGGAGCACGCCGGCCTTCACCAGCTGCTCGTTGTACCGCGTCATCGCCTCGAGCAGCTCCGCGCTCGGCTGCGCACCGTTCTCGGACTCCCTGGTCGCCTTCACGATCACCATGAACTTCATCGTCTCGTCTCCTCGCCGAGGCTCGCGGCCCGGGACCATCCCGGTCGTCTTCGCGCCTCACCCACGCGACGATCGGGCCCGGGCCGGATCGACACGCGGGGGCATTTTTTTTTCGCCCATCGCGCACGGGGGGCCATGTCGGCGAGATGTCTCGCCTTCACGGCGCGGCGGGGCCACCTGGCCGGGCGGGGGCGATCCCGCGGCGGGCGGAGGCGGCCGGCGCGCGCCGGCGTGCGCCGGATGTGAAACCGATGGTGCTCCCGCGTCGCGCTGCGTACGTTGCAGGGGCGATGCGCGTTCTCATCGTGGACGACGATGTCGAGGTGCTGGACGTGCTCAGCGAGGTGCTCTCCGCCCAGGGCTGCGCCGTGTGCCTGGCGCGCACCGGCGGGGAGGCGATGGCGATGGCGACGACGTTCTTGCCGGACGTCGCGCTGGTGGACGTCGGCCTGCCGGACATCGACGGCGCGACGCTCCCCGCGCTCCTGCGCGCCGCCGTGCCGGACCACCCCCTCCGGGTGATCGGTCACACCGGCGTGGCGCCGGCGCGCCTGCGCGAGGCGGCGCGCCGCGCGATGTTCGACGCGCTCGTCCTCAAGCCGGCGACCCTCGAGCAGCTCCGCTGGGCGCTCGGCATCGACGGGTCGACCTGAGCGCGGCCGCGGCCCCGCCGGCGCCGGCGCAGGGCTACCCGACCACCCGGTCGCGCAGGCGGCGGGGCGGCGCCTCCGGCGCGTGGTGCACCTGGGCCGGCCCGAGGATCTCCTCGGCGACGTCGAGGTAGGCGCGCCAGTCGAGGTCCTCGACCACGTGGAGGCCCTGGCGCGCGCCGAGCTGGCTCCACCCGGCCAGGACGCCGGCGGCGACCTGGAGCTGGGTGCCGTTGGTGCCGTGGCGCAGCCCGGCCGCCACCGGGGTGTCAAAGCCGATCCAGAGCTCGCCGTGGTGGCGGCCGCACAGGAGAGCGCCGACGTCTCGCCCGTCTCGCCCGAGGCGGCGCTGCAGCGTCTGATGGATGGCAACGCACGCTATGTCGACAACGCGGCGATCAATACGGATCATTCCATCTCACGCGCTGCCCGCGCCCAGGGGCAGCAGCCCTTCGCGGCCATTGTCAGCTGCTCCGATTCCCGCGTGGCGCCCGAACTGATTTTCGATCAGGGTCCGGGAGAACTGTTCGTCATTCGCGTGGCGGGCAACTTCATCAGCGAAGAGGGGCTGGCGACACTCGAATACGGCGTGGCCGTGCTGGGCATCAAGA
>Ga0079224_100006078_pt1 | contig 15946 bp, 11 predicted proteins | sample Stecom2015_FD_80414 | JGI IMG/M metagenome (GOLD analysis project Ga0079224, IMG submission 80414) | Agricultural soil microbial communities from Utah to study Nitrogen management - Steer compost 2015 | ecosystem: Environmental > Terrestrial > Soil > Agricultural land | place: USA: Utah...
GGGGTCGCCACTACTGCGAACAGCGCGATATTGCGCCCGGCCAGCAGCGCCATGAACGCCGTACCGGATACCAGCACAAAATCGCTCCAGTCGAGCCGCCGCCGGCTGGCCCCCGCCGCACCCAGCAGCCCCAGCAGCAGACCGATAAACGGCCACGTCTGCCGTTCGTGGAAATTAGGCGAGTTCCATTCCTGAATGAAATCCTGCAGCGCGCCGATGCTCACCGTCTGGAACGGCACGCTGTAAATTTGCAGGCCATAAGGATTAATCACCAGAACCACCGCCGCGACCAGCACCACCAGCACCAGCTTGCGCAGCCGCCCCCACCCGATCACGTCTGCGCCCTGCGGATTGAACAGGTTCGCCAGCACTTCCCCGGCGATCATGCCGCCCATGAGGATAAACGCCATCGAGAACCCGGCGTGCAGGTTGACCCACAGCACCATCACTGGCGGGATGAGCCACAGTTGATCGACCTTCTCCCGCTTGTAACGATGCAGCAGGTACAGCACAACGGCGCTGAGAAAAAACGAAAACATCTGCGGGCGCGGCGACCAGAACACCGCCGCCGTCGCCGCGCCGATCACCAGCGCAAAGCCACGTAGATACACATTCCCGGCGGACATGCGATACACCATATACATACCGCCCGTCGCCAGCAGGGAAGTCAACACCGCCAGCCCGAAGTTCCCGGCGATCTGCCAGAATCCGCACATAACGATCTGCGCAGCCCAGCTATGGTTGATCCAGGGTTCGCCGCGCATGGTGAACGAAAACGGGTCGGCGTAAATCATCCCCTGCATGAGCGTGTGCTCGCCGCTGCGGATGTGCCACCAGGTATCGGTATCAATGGGGATGCGGGTCGCCAGCGCGAACAACAGCGCGAAAATAATGATGAACGCGGCCCGCTCGATGGTTAATGTACGCATGAATTGCCTCAGTCGTGTACTCTACTATGATGCGTGAGAATGACTTGGAAAAGTATAAAGAAGTTTATTGTTCCAAACTTATCGGCTTCCGCGTACTGCCCACGCTCGTGCTACTAGCGGTATCGAACCATCAACCGCAAAGGGTAAACTGCTGCGTATCCTTTCGCGCAGCGCTGTACGACGCGCTTCACTTAATGACAAGGCATAACTAGGCGCAGGCCCCTGACCACCCAGAAACGGCGACCAATAATCCTCGAAGTCTTTGAAATCGGTGTCGATGTCGATAGCCCGCGCCTCGACATTTTTGAGTTTGGCCGACTGAAAATGCTCGGCTAATGCGGTGGGGCTGCAAATTGGAAAACGGCGTCCCTCATCCAAATCAACGGCTGGAGCATCCAATGCGGCTGCCGCATTCCAAAAGTGACGCATCAACTGCATTTTGCTCGCGTAATCCCACACATAAACCGCGACGATACCGCCGGGTTTAGCCGCACGAGCCATTTCTTCGACCATTCGATCAGGCTGTGGCACAAAGTTGAGCACCAATCCAGAAACAACTGCATCATAAACGCCTGTTTCAACCGGCAGTGCCTGCGCATCGCCTACTTCAAAGTGCGCCCGTTTATCCTGTACATGAGCCTGAGCGAAACCCACAAATTCATCCGAGCGATCTATGCCTTTGACTTGCGCCGGGTTCATCTGCTGCAGAATGGTCTGGGTGAGCGCGCCCGTGCCACAGCCAACATCGAGCCAACGGCTGCCAGACGATACCGCCAGCCACCCTAAAAATTCCTGCGCCACTAGGCGGCTCCAGCGGCCCACATAAGGTTCATAGCTCGCACCGCTAGCCCACGTTTCAGGAGGTTTCGGGCTGTTCATCGCGCACCCTTCCTTTATCTATCAAATGGCTGAATATAGCTTTGCATTAAGTCTTTGCTTCCTGTCCCTCATGCTACAATCGACTCGTACACGAAGGATACATGCCCCATGCCGCGAAATCTCATGCGCCCCTGGCTGATCGTCACCATTTTTTGCTTACTCTACGTCGCAGCGGTGATCCTCGCCAATGGCGGCGATCCGCTGGCGCTGGTTACCATCGGCACACAGTTGAGCGAGGGCGACCCCAACGGAACCGAAGGTTACGACGGCCAGTTCAATTACTACATCGCCCGCGAACCATCGACTGCTGCGCAGTATATCGACGTACCCGCCTACCGCTTCCAGCGCATCCTGCTGCCGGGGTTGGGCTGGGCGCTCTCGCTGGGCAATGATGCGCTCATTCCCTGGATTTTCCTGATTGTCGGGGTTATTTCGCTGGGGGCCGGAACCGCCATTCTCGAACACCTGCTGGTCGAGCGCGGAGTCAGCCGCTGGTACGCACTGGCCTACGGTCTGACCATCGGTACATTCGGATCGGTACGCCTCAGCCTGCCGGAGCCGCTGGCCTATGCGCTGGCGCTCGGCGGCATCTGGCTGTTCCTCCGCGAACGCTGGTGGTGGAGCGCGGCGCTGTTCGCGCTGGCTGCCCTCGCCCGCGAAACCACACTGCTGATTCCCTTCGCCGGCGGGGTGTATCTGCTGCAACAGGGAAGACTGCGCACCGCCTTGCCCTTCGGCTTCATCGTTCTCACGCCGTTCCTCATCTGGCAGGCGATTCTCTACGCCCATTTCGGCACATTTGGCATTGGCTCCGGCGGGGCGATGGCAACCGGCTTCGAGATCATCCCCTTCGCCGGGATCATCCGCATCCTTACAGATGTGCCTCCCGCAGCGCGTTTCAGCCTGCTGCTGATCTTTGGCGTCATGCTGGTTCCCTTCGTGCTGCTGCCGACCTTCTGGGGCTTCCGCCGCGCCTGGCTCGACTGGCGTCAAGGCAGGATGGACCCGTACACCTGGCTGCTGTTCGTCCACGCCGCCATCATGCCCTTCGTGCCCTTTTCCACCTACCGCGAGCCTATCGGCATCCTGCGCTTCATCGTCGGCCTGCAAATCGCCGTCATTCTCTATGCCGCCAGCCGCCACAACACCCGCGCCCTGCGCAACAGCACCATCTGGATCATTACCACCCTGTTCATCTTCTCACTCATCTGAACCGGATAGTAAACATAGGTTCACCATTTCCCGGCGTGCTTCCGCGACATCGGGTTGTATGCGTGCGATCTTTCTCTACACGGCAACCCCTCACACCCCACGCATCCTGAGCACCTTGCCCACTGTGCGCAGCAGAATGTTGATGTCCAGCAGCAGCGATTTGTGGCGGATGTAGTAAAGATCGTATTGCAGCTTCACCAGCGCGTCAGTGTCATCTGCGCCGTAGTCATAGCGCACCTGTGCCCATCCGGTCAGGCCGGGGCGAATCACCAGCCGGGTACGGTAGAAGGGAATCGTCGCCACCAATCGTTCGACATGTTCCGGGCGTTCCGGGCGCGGGCCAACCAGACTCATTTCGCCTCGCAGCACGTTTACCAGTTGGGGCAGTTCATCCAGACGCATCCGGCGCAGCAAACGACCTGATCGAGTCACACGCGGGTCGTTAGGCCGGGCGAATACCGGGCCGGTATCCTCCTCGGCGTTCCTGCGCATGGTGCGGAACTTAAAAATGGTGAACAGATGCCCGTTCAAACCAACACGCTTCTGGTTATAAAACACCGGCAGGCCGTCGTCCACAAAAATCACCAGCGCGGTCAGCAGCATCACCGGCGACAGAACCACCAGCCCGATCAACGCCAGCACAATATCGAGCAGCCGTTTAATCAGAGAATACGGCTTGATGAAGGCGTTTTCGTCCAGCGGCAGCACGATAGCCCAGTGATTATTCACGTGCTCAACCGGCACGCGCCCGGTGATGCGCTCGTACATAATCGGCATGGCGACGATGTTCACGCCGTTCACATAGGCGTCCATCACCCCCTGGAATGCTGTGTCGGTCAGTTCGTCTGTCGAAGTAACAATCAACTCGCTTACCCGGTCCCGCTGGACAAAATTCATCAGATCGCGACCCGCGCCGATCACCGGCACATCACAGATCAGGCGGCCTACATCGACCTCATCGCCGATAATGCCCACGATCCGGTATTCATTCTGCGCTTCAGTGTTGATCGCCCCGATAATCACCTCGGCGGCCCAGCCCGTCCCCACGATCAGCACCCGGCGAGCTTCGCTGGCCCACCCGGATACAATCGGGTACACCCAGCGCCATGCGCCAATCAGGAAAAAAGAGGCCACACCATAATAGATGGTAAACAAACGCGGCAGCGATTCGCGCTCAGAGAAAAAGAAAATGACCAGATAGATCAGTATCATCTGGAGGGTGATGATCAGCAGGCGACGAAACGCCAGCATCCGATCCGCCACGAGTCGCAGATCGTAAAAATCATTGGCATTCGCCAGCAGCAGCCACAATCCGATGAACAGCGGAAACCATAACACCTGTTCCGCAAGAAACGATGCAGAGAAATTGCGACGCCCTACCCATGCCCAGATACGCAGCGCGATCAGCACCGCGCCAGCAACAGCGATCATATCGCCAAACATCAGCAGCCAGCGCCGCTCATTGAGTTGCAGTTGGGGTCTGGGGCCTGCCATGAAACCGGATTCCTCGGTCAGCGGTTGGACAGTCCCTATTCTACCCCGCGGCTATGCTTTTGGAATATCGGGGTTGCGCAGCTGGAACAGGGCCAGCGTCACGACCAGCGCCGCGATGCTGATGAAGATGCCGGGCAGAAGCCATGCCGGACGGTAGACAAACTCGACTGTCTCGGCCCCGGCAGGCACGGGCAGGGCGCGGAAAGCCAGGTTCGCCCGGTGTATATCGGCGGGCTGTCCATCGACCAGCGCCGTCCAGCCGGGATAAAACGTATCGGCCAGCACCAGCCAGCCATCAGCCGCTGTTTCAACGCGCAGCTCAACCCGGTTGTTAGAATCTTCGAGCAGTATCACCGTACCTGGCGCCGTGCCATCATCAGCCAGTAACGGGCAGTCCCCCTCGCCAATCATGTGAGCCTGGCGTAATGGTTCCCAATCAGCAGTCGTCAGCGCATCGATCAGCGCAGCTTCCTCAGCGTGCCAGCATACCGACTCGACGAACCACGCCCGCGCCACCCGCAGGTCGAGCGCAGACCGTTCGCCATTCTCGTTGTACACCGCGTTTACCTGCGCGGCTTGCAGCAGAGGGTCAGCGTCTGGCAGATGGTTTTCTACCAAACTGAGATACCGCGCGAAGTGTCCCACCCGCAGCGGATCGAAATTGTTCAGCAGATACCAGCGATCCAGCAGGTTCAGGTTCGGCACCTCGCTGGCGCGGAAGGCCCGCCAGTTTTCGACTGCCACCCGGTAATCGTCAAACAGCAGGTAGGTGTCGAACACGACAGCACGCTCGGCTTCCTCCGGCCAGTAACCTCGCTCATCTGCCCTGTCCGCATACACTATGCGATCATAAAAGGCAGCAGGCACAGTCGGATTCAGGCCCCACGCCGCCCGCCCCAGATCAACAGCGACGAACACCAGCACAGCCAGACTCCACCAGCCATAGCGCCGGCTGTCGCTTTCCGGTTGCAGCAGCGTCAGCGCACCCGCAATCGCGCCCAGAATCCCCGTCAGTGCCACAGCGCGAATCAGCACCTGAACCGCTGCCATTGTGTCCGGGTCATCAACCCCGATTACATTCGGCGCGACAAATACGGCCAGCAGCGCGGCACCGATGCACCCGGCAATTGCCAGACGTGTGCCAAAGAACAGCCAGTAACCTCGCCCCCACGAGCGCGTACCGATACCCGCCAGCACACTCAGGGCGAAAACGGTCCAGATGTGCCAGCGCACCGGAGCCTGAAACAGATCGAATGTCGGGACGTGGTTAAACAGAAACGGAAACACCGGGGTATACTTCCCCAGCGCAAACAAAAACGCCACGACCACCAGCGCCAGCCAGAAGGGTATGGTCGACGCGGCAGGCAGTTCGTCCAGCCCCTTACGAAAACGACGGATGATCCAGCCGATTATCGCCGCGAAGGCGCTGACCAGCGGCAGCAGGCCGATATAAACCGCATCCTCGAAGAACGCGCCCTCCGTGAGATAAGAACCGTCAGCAGGATTGCCAAACACATCGGGAGCCAGAAAATTCAGTGCCCGCGCCGGACCGTAGCTGAAGTTCATGGCGAAGTCAAAATCCACCCCGTCGGAACGCTGCGAAGTCGCCAGCAGTTCGGCTGTGGACAGCAGTTGAATCGACGCAATTGCACCACCAAGCGCCAATCCCACAACCACCAGCCCCAGCCGTATCCACCGGTCCCGTTCCCCCTGGCGCAGTGTCCGAAACAGCGCGAACAACCCGGCCAGCAGCAGGCTGTACCACGCCATCTGCGCGTGTCCGGCCAGAAGTTGCAGGCCACTCAACAGGGCCAGCCAGCCCACATCACGCGGACGGCGGTACATCAGCACACCCAGCACAGCCCACATCACCCAGGGAAGCCAGACCGCTGCGCTGACCATCGAATACGTCCCCAGCCGCGCCACCAGATAGCTGGCCAGGCCGAATGCCAGCGCACTCACCCCCCGCCCCAGCGCCAGCAGGCCCAATCGCCCGGTAAAAGCCCACATCCCCCATGCGGCTATGAAAAGATGAAGCACAGCCGTTACGCTTATGCCCCAGGCCAGCGGCAAAACCAGCCCGATCCAGTTGAACGGATAGAACAGCGCCGACTGATAATTGGCAATCAGCGGCGCACCCGCACCGTTGTACGGATTCCACAATGGCAGTTGCCCGCCGCGCAGCATCTCAAAAGCAAACTCGCGCCAGGGGTAAAACTGTAACGAAGGCAGCCCCCAGAAAAACACCTCACCCAGCAGCAACCGGTGAAAGACCAGCAGCAGTGTCAGCAGAATGACGATAAGCGGCAATCGTGACAGCAAACGATTATTCATCGGTGCAGCAGCCCTCGGAACACAAATACAACGCACAGGACAAAACTTATGCCGGCAATCAGCGCAGACACGGCAGTCATTCGGTTGAGATCGGCAACGGTGGCGACATCCGGCAAATCCGGCCAGCCAGATAACGGCCAGCCAGATTCACTGAAAATCGTTTGAGGGTCAAAATCCAGATTTGCGTAGATGAAAGTGCCGTCTACCTCCCGCGCCAGCAGCAGACGCTCGTGTTCAATCGGATAGGTGGCGATCACGTGGCTAACTCCCCACTCGGCCAGCACGGCTGTATCCGGCGCTGCGTCCCGGTTCGCCGTGCGCAGACGTTCATCCGGGCTGCGATCATCGCTCGCAACAGGTTCAAGGTTGAGCGGCGGCAGTACCACCGTGTATTCCATCACTGGCACGCCGCTGCCCTGTTCGATTGCATCGACGATGCCAGCCAGTTGAAACGGATCAACACCGTAGAAGAGGCGCAGTTCATTGGCGGCAGCAACCTGCTGCTCCAGGGCGTAATTAGGCGAATAAATGCGCGCCGGATTCTCCGCCTGCACAGCATCAACCAGCGTTTGTTGATGAGTCAGCCACTGTTCTGGCCCGCGCCATTCCAGCCAGTTGCGCCCTGTCCACGCCAGATCGATGAACAGCACCAATGCCAGCATCGCCGCGAGACGCTGCGGCGAAATCTGGTTATAGAAGGCCAGCAGCAGAGTCGTACCCAGCAGCAGCCCCACGCCCATCACACCCAGACCAATCGTCTGCGGCAAGCTGGGCAGAAAAGCCAGTGTCATAGCGCCACAGAGCAAGGAAGCTCCCATAATGCCGGCAAGCGCCAGCCGCATGATAGCCAGCCCGCGAACCTCACCATTCTGCCGAAGCCGCGCCACTGTGCCTGATAAAACCTGCAAACCGTAACCGGCCAGCAGGCAGGCCACCATCACCACTACAAACCACGCCCGTGACGGTACACGAAACCAGCGCAGAAACGGCAGCGCATCCACCAGCAGCGACCAGAAGGGGCTGCTTTGCCCCAGCGCATAAAATGTCGCCAACCCGGCGGCAATCAGCCAGAAAGGATGTTTTCGGGGGGCAGATACTACCGCGATACCCGCCAGCACCAGTACCGGCAGACCCAGATAAGTCATGGTTTCGGGGTTACCACTGTGTGGTGGCAGCAGCAGCCCGACAAAGAGTCCGGCCTCCAGCGCAAAAACGCCAGCGTCAGCGGCGGTCATGGTGCTGCGGCTGAGATAAGGCTGCCACAGCATCAAAGGAACAGTGACCGACAGCGTTAGCAGGCCAAAGATCGCGCCAGCCGCAAAACCGCTGGCAAGCTTCCGCCACTTGCGCCGCCGGGTTATCTCCCACAGGCCATACGACCCGGCCAGCGTAAGAGCGAACAAACTCAACCGCACATCGGCCAGAAACACCAGCGCCGCAAACAGTCCGGTCTGCGCGATAACGCGGTAGTTACTCTGCTGGACGAGATGCCCTACGGACAGCATCAGCCAGGGCCACCACGCCAGCGCATAAAGCAAATCCACATGCCCGGCCCCAATATGTGCCATGGTTTTCGGCGCAAAGGCATAGGCCAGCGCGCTTAACAGCGCCGCTGAATCCGGCAGGCCGAACCCTCGTGTCCAGCGCCACATTCCCCATGCAGCCAGCAGCACATGAAGCACGATCAGTACATTCAGGTGCAGCGCCGGGGGCAGCAGCAGGGCCAGCCATTGCAGGGGATAGGCCGTTTTGTTGAGCGGATTGGCTGCAAACGGCTGACCGCCCATCACAGTGGGCTGCCAGTATGGAAATTGACCCCGCGCAAGCACAGCTTCACGCAGATGCAGCGCAGCCGGCCAGTGCGAAACCGCTGTGTCGGAGAAAAGTGATCCGGGTATAAACGGCAGCGACTGGGGTCTCAGCCCCAGCAGGAGCAGGAAGATCGCACCCAGCGCGACAAAACTAAGGCGCATAGATGGTCACTTCGCCGCTGCGCGCAACCTGCTGCAAATTGTCGATACAGGGCGCATTGCCCAGGCGCACTTCTTCCGGGCCAAAGATGATGTACTGCACATCGTACATCTCGATCAACGGCTGGCAGTCATCGCCGGCTGCGTACCACGACTCGACCTGCTGTTTTTTCAGATCGGCTTGCAGCGTTTCAAAGGGATGGCCGTAAACCACCCGCACGCCGGCCCAACCGGGCAGCCACAGGCTGACCACCGGTGATGCCAGAACAACATCGTCGAGATCGGTTCGGCCAGCAATCCAATCGAAGGCAGCCAGATAATCCCGTTCCAGAAACAACCCCTGGGTTTGCTGCGGCCTGTTCACAAGCACCGGCACAGTGGGGATAAACAACACAAAGATGTGCGACAGGGCAATCAAGGGCAAAACGATAACGAGTGCCCGGTAGCGCCAGCGGCGGTTTGAAAGATACTGTAACCAGACGGTTTCGAGGGCGCGTGTGCCGAAGTAAGCCAGCGGCAGCATCATCCCGACAGCAAACCGGCGCTGAACATTGGTCGGCAGATAGATCGCCACCAGCATAACAATCAGCCAAATCAGCATAAACCGGTCGTCATGCGACTCAAAGCGGCGAATGGCCTGGTACAGTGCGGGAGCAGCAATGACCAGAGGCAGCGCAAATCCGACAGCCAGCACAGGTAGCGAGGGCGCAGCAGTCACATTCTGGCGGGACCATTCGGCCAGCGCCGGGTTATGGAGTACCACAGCGCCATAATACACTGCCATCGGCACAGCCGGCAGCAGGATCACCAGCAGCCATAAAAGTTCGCGCGAATTGATCCGTCGTTTCTTGAACCAGCGCCAGCCCGCATAAACGATCAGTGCCACGCCGAGCGGAACAAGCGCCTGAGGATACAATAACGCCAGAGCAAGGCTGGCAACGGCAGCCCCCGTCCCGCTGTTGCTTATTCGCGGCTCTGTCTGCACACCGGGGCGGAACGCATTTACGATCACGCTCACCAACAAAGCCAGACACGCGATAGCAAGTGGAAAATGAACGTTCACAAAGGTGCTTTGCAGGGGGAAGGCTTCTGGAATCGAAAGGTCAGGCGAATCCACCCTGCCGCCCGTCAGAACGGCATACAGCCACCCCAGACCTGCGCCAAGTGCAGCCAGCGCAAAAAAAATGCGTCGTGTCCGAACGCGCATCCAGATGGTGGCTGCCAGTTGGTACAGCGCCAGGTACATGAATACCGACACAAGCGCACGAATAATATGAAACACAACCAGCACCGGAATGCCACTCAGCCCGGCCAGTTGGCCGAGGAGGGGATAGATAACCTGAATCAGAGCGCCATCGTGTGCTTCCGGCGTATGCTGGAAATGAACCAGCCATTCACCTGCAACGCCAAGCATCATTTTGCTGAGGTAGGTCGCGCCATCACGAGAATTATGGAGGATTCCCATAAACTGCCAGCCAGTGTCAGAAACCCCGCTGATGACCAACAGTCCATACGGGGCAAATGCCAGCAGCACCAGCGCCGTCGCCACCAGAATAACCCAGCGCCATTCTGCCGGCGCAATATGAGCCGTAAAACCCGACTGCATCATTTCGTCCTTTGGTTTCTTCAGTGTTTGCCTCATGATTCTGGCACAGTGTATAATCTTGAGGAGAACCCACCCATTCACATTGTACAACGACTATTGTGAGACGCCAGCAAGCCTATCTTAAGCCATGAGCCAACCCCAAGCACTGTATCGACTCCAGGAAATCGACCTGAATATCCGCCGAATGCAAAATCGCCTGAAGGAAATCAGCGAAATCCTGGCCGATGATGCGGTGCTACAGGCTGCGCAGGCACGGGTCACAGCCGTCCAGGACAAATTGGCCCCGCTCAAAAAGCGCGTCCGCCAGCTCGAAGATGAAATTCAGTCCAACGAAGAAAAGACCCGCACCAGCGAGCAGCAGCTTTACAGCGGCACGATCAAAAATCCCAAAGAATTGCAGGAGATGCAGCAGGAGATCGAATCGCTCAAACGCTGGCATGGTGAACTGGAAAACATGCTGCTGGATACCATGCTGGAAACCGAGGCTGCTGAAGCCGACTTATCCGAAGCCACAACCAATCTTTCCTCTGTCAGCGCCAGCCGGGGTGATGAACAGCGTCACCTGCTGAATGAACAGGCTGAACTGCACCAGCGTATCGAGCAGGCCAAAGAACGCCGCCAACAGGTCTTAACGGAAATCACGCCGGAAAATCTTAAAATTTACAATACGATGAAAGTCAGAAAGAATCATCAGCCGGTAGCGATCATGACCGGTAATACGTGCAGCGTTTGCGGTGTTGCCCAGACCATTGCCATCGAGCGCGAGGTGCGTCAGGGTATTCGGCTGGTCAAGTGCAGCAACTGCGAGCGCATTCTGGTCAGCGGGTGAAAGGGACAGACAATGGGGTTTGATGTTGAGAATTTCGGTATCGGCCTGCTCGCCGGATGGGCCAGCGCCTATGCCGCCTATCGCTTCCGCAAGCAGATCAGCAATGCTGTGAGCAGCACCCGCCGCAGCGCCTCCAATGTTCAGAACTATGCCACGCGCAGCGCGGATAATCGCTATATCCATGATCTGATTGAACTGGCCGAAACATCGCATCTGGCCGGGCGCTTTGTCAATCTGTCCGAAATTGTGGTTGAGCCGCGTTTCTTGCCAGCCCCGCCTCTGGCCGCGCCACCGGATGATGAAGTGCTGCATAATGTGTTTCGTGTGGTGCCACAGGTTCACGACTTCCCTTACCTGCACGCCCCATATAACCTTGAAACCCTGTCAATCGATGACCTTGCCACCGGGGATCGACATCTGGCCCTGCTGGGGGTTCCCGGTAGTGGTCGCACCACCGCCCTGCTGACCATTGCGATGCACAGTCTCGGCAGAATCCGTTTTCACAGCTACGAGGACAGGGTGCAGAAGCGGCTGGATGCCGAAGAAGCCGCACTTACGGATAAGGAACGCGCCGCGCGGATCAAGGAACGCCAGGAAATCCAGCGTCTGGCGCAGGAACGCTTGAGCGAACAACACGGCATCACGTTCGGTCAGGACGTTGAAGGGCGTGACATAACCCGATTCAACCAGTTCGTTCCTGTTTATGTCCATCTGGCGAATGTCAACATCACCGCCGACGAATATGGCAATCAGATCGACCCTGCCGAGCCGCTGGTACGCGCTGTCCAGAGTCAGGTCGGTCCGATCACAGCGCGCACCCTGCCTCTGAGGTTGTACCGGCAGATCGCTCAGGGGCAGGCGCTGCTGCTCATTGACGGACTGGACGACCTGCCCGATGACGAACAGCGCGAAAAGCTGATCTGGCTGCGGGCGCTCATCGATACTTATGGGGACAATTTTTTCATTGTGGCCGGGCCATCGCTCGGTTACGGCCCTCTCACACAGATGGGATTGACGCCGGTCTTTCTGCGCCCCTGGAGTGATCTTGATATAGCGCAGTCTATTGAACGTTGGACAAACGTGTGGCCGGTGATAGGCGGCACGCGGCGCAAACCCGCCCCCAGACCGGATGAAGCGAAGATCAGCCGGGCGCGGGCCAACAACCGCGCACTGTCGCCGGTCGATCTGACACTCAAGATATGGACCACGTACGCCGATGATGCCGAATCCGCCGGATACGAAGGCTGGCTGCGCGCTTTTATGGCCCGCCATCTGCCCGCAAAACAATCGCTAGATACTATTCTGACCCAGCTTGGGCAGGCCGCTGCACTGCAACTGGACGAGGGTTTCCTCACGCTGGAGCGAATCGAGAGTCTGATTCAGGCGGATAGCATTGCCGATGATGTGCTGGCCGATGAAATGGATGCGGAAGCGACCGCGCAAGCAGGCAGGGGCAGCCGGAACAAAAAGGAAGTGAAAGAGGAAATCAGTGCCCAGGGCCGATTCCTGAATATGCTGCGCCGCGCCGGCCTGCTGGTGACGTATCGAGGCGGACGACTTCAGTTCCGGCATCCCTTTATCGCAGCTTACCTCGCCAGCCTGACACTCCAGAACGTCAGGCCAGAAACACTGATGGAAAAAGCGAAGCAGCCGGCGTGGGCGCAGGCGCTCGCCTATGCCGCCCTGCACACATCTGTCGAACCGGCGGTGCGCGCCCGCCTCAGCACGCCGCCCGATGTTCTGCACAGCCAGGTACTCGAAGTATCCCGCTGGCTGGCCTATGCACCTAGCAGTGTTTCATGGCGCGGCCCCCTGCTTAAACATATCGGCACGATGCTGACCGCACCCAACCAGTACCCGCTCATTCGGGAGCGTGCCGCTGCTGCCCTGATTGGCACACGAGACCGCAGCACCCTGCTGATTTTCCGGCAGGCTGCGCGCAACGCCAATGCCGATGTCCGCCGTCTCGCCTGTTTGGGTATGGGCGCAATTGGCAGCCCGGATGCGATCAGGGACCTGGTGGCGCTGCTGGAAGATCAGGACACGGAAATCCAGCTTGCCGCTGCAATGGCTCTGGGCGCTATTGGCAATGACGAGGCGCTGGAGGCACTGGTCATCGCGCTGACCGAGAGTTCCGAACAGGTGCGTCAGGCGACTGCTGAAACGCTGGCAATCATCCCGGATGAAGGGCATCCCATTCTCAACGATGCCATTAATCATGACGACATGCTGGTGCGGCGTGCAGCAACCTTCGGCCTCCGGCGCGTCGCCACAAGATGGGCCATCAACGCGCTTTATCGGGCTTTTCTGGAAGATGAACAATGGTACGTGCGTTCTGCCGCGCAGCAGGCATTCTACGACCTGCAGCAGCGGGAAAATCGCGGGCCACAGGGTTACCCGGCAGCAGATGCAATCCCCTGGCTGGGCGACTGGGCCGGCGCACGCGGCGAGAATGTACCCGCCGGTGAGGGCGCGATACAGGTTGTTCTGAATGCCTTGCAGGATGGTGAACCGGAAGTGCGCGAACTGGCTGCCCGCATACTGGGCCAGTTGGGGCATGTCACCACAGCCAGAACGCTTTATGCGGCCTTGCGCGATCGGCAGGAAGCAGTGCGCAGCGCCGCCCATCGGTCGCTGGCTGATCTCGAAATGCAGCTTGGCGAATCTTTCCCGGCGCCGGCCTGAGCCAACTCACTCGGCAAGCGGCAAACGTTCGTTCCCGGCCTGACAGGGCAGAACCTGAGTCGAGTCGCTGTGAAAGATATACTCCTCATCGCCTGCCGCCAGCACGATCCGATAGCCTTCAATGGTGACCGGCGGATAGGCCTGGTCCGGCTGGGGACAGCCGAGGCTGCTGTCCGTCCATGTAACAGGCATCACATCAATAACGCGAATACGAATCACCGGCAAATCCAGTTGAGTCGCAAGCCGGCGGCGGGCAAGCCAGACCATATCCGCCGCCACCGGGTCGGCTTCCAGCAGCAGATTTTCGGTGCGTCCGGCAATCGTCCCAACCTCATCGCACAGGCGCACCGATGAACGGGCGTCGGCATGATACTCGTACATCTGGCCGGCCGCCTGAAAGACAAAGCGAAAACCCTCGATTTCAGGAACTGCTGTGCCTTCGAGCATTTCCTCGCCGCAGCCCAGATCAAGGCTCGTCCAGACCGCCGCTTCGAGGCGGACAATGCGGATGGCATTCACATCAACCGACACCCGCTCCGCCAGATCATCCAGCGCGCGCTGTAACAAAGGCTGCGCGACAGCCGGAATCAAAAGCGGCCCGCTGTCCGGGGTGGGCGTAGACAGGTCAGCAGGGCCGGGTAAACGAATGGGGGTTGATGTGGGTGTTACCGGTGTCGGTGTATAAGTCGCTGTCGGCGGAATCAAGGTCAGCGTGGGCAGCGGCGTTGGTGCAGCGGCTGTCGCACAGGCAGACAGGCATACAGCCAGCCCTAGCCAGAGCGCCCGAAGCTGCGTGCTAATCCCCCGTACCGCCACTGGATAACTTGCTCTCCAGATCCGCTGTGGTAATACCCTCAACAGCGATCACCTTCTCGCGTCCGTTTAATCCGGCGACAATTTCAATCTGCTCTACCGAAACGTCAAGTTTCTCTGCCAGAAAATCCACCAGTTCCTTGTTGGCCGCCGGATCACCTGCCGGGGATGCTTGCAGTCGAATCCTGAGCGACCCATCATCGTTGATGCCCACCACTTCGGTGTTCACGGCGCGAGTCACCACACGCACCGTGAAGGCGGCGCCCCCCTTTGCATCCGTGATTTCAAACTTGCGCTTTTCTGGCATAAGGAACCTCTACCTTCTTCAGGCAACCTGCTCAATTGCGATCATGACACCACCTTATTGTACTCCAATTCTTTACCGGCACGTGTCCTCAATTGTCGATCAGACGGGCAGGTTAGAAGCGGAACTGGGTCAGCAGGGTCATCAGTACCGAAATGCCGAGAAACACAATTAATGGGCTAAAGTCCATCATTCCGGTCTGGGGCAGCACATTCCGCACCGGCTGCAAAACCGGTTCGGTAATGTCATACAGAAACTGGATAATCGGATTGCTCCGGTCAATGTTCGGGAACCAGCTCAACAGCACACGTGCCAGCAGGATGAACTGGTAAATTTGCAGCGCCAGTATCAGCAATCCCAACAACGATCCCATGTGTTTGTCCTTTACTCTTCACGCGGGCCGAAGATCGCCCGTCCAATGCGTACAATCGTCGCGCCTTCCTCGATAGCTACCGGGTAATCATCGGTCATTCCCATACTCAAATCAGGCAATTCTACCCCGAATGATTCAATCAATGCAGATCGCAGCGCCGCCAGTTCAGCAAAAATCGGGCGTGTTTGCTCCATATCCGACACGATGGGGGCCATGGTCATCAGGCCGCGTACCCGCAGATGCGGCAGTGCCAGAATTGGCTCAATTGCCTGCCACAGCGCAGACCGCACCCCTGCATCTCTCGACCAGCCCGCTGCCGGCAAACCACTTTTGCTGGCTTCGCCCGAAACGTTGATTTCGAGCAGCACATCGAGCACGCCCTCGCGTTCTGCCATCAACTGCGAGAGTTTGGCCGCCAGCTTAAGCCGGTCAACCGAATGCACCATCTGAAACAGGGGCGGTATCTGCTTCGCCTTACGGCTCTGGATATGTCCGACCATGTGCCACGTCAACGGCAC
>Ga0079224_100006079_pt1 | contig 15943 bp, 14 predicted proteins | sample Stecom2015_FD_80414 | JGI IMG/M metagenome (GOLD analysis project Ga0079224, IMG submission 80414) | Agricultural soil microbial communities from Utah to study Nitrogen management - Steer compost 2015 | ecosystem: Environmental > Terrestrial > Soil > Agricultural land | place: USA: Utah...
ACGCCACGGCGGTGCTCGACTTCGCCGTGGAGGGCATGACTTGTGCCTCGTGCGCCAGTCGGATCGAACGGGTGCTATCCCGTCAGCCGGGCGTCGAGGCGGCATCGGTGAACCTGGCGAGCCGTTCGGCCACGGTCCGCGTGACGGACCAGATCGAACCGCAGGCGTTGGAGGAGGCGGTGCGCAGGATCGGCTACGACATGTCCTTCCGCCGGCCCGAAGAGCCACCCCGCGGGCTGGCCGACACCTACGACAGCGAAGCGCGTCGACAGTGGCGACGGTTCTTGGTGGCCGCCGTCCTGTCGGCGCCCGTGATGGTCCTGGCGATGTTCGGACCGGACGCCGTCTGGAACGAGGTCGTCCAGTTCCTCCTCACCACGCCGGTCGTGCTGTGGGCGGGTTGGCCGTTCCACAAGGTCGCCGGCAAGCAACTGCTGCGTGGCACGGCGAGCATGGACACCCTGATCTCGATGGGGTCACTCGTCGCGTACGGATACTCGATCTGGACCCTCTTCACTCCCGCCATGCCGTATTTCGAGACCGCAGCGATGATCGTCACGCTGATAGTCCTGGGTCGGGCGCTCGAAGCCGGGGCCAAAGGGCGGGCCACCGACGCCATCCAGCGCCTCGCCGCGCTCGGGGCGCGCGAGGCGCGAGTGGTCGTCGACGGCATCGCCCGTATGGTCGACGTCTCCGCCCTCGTCCCCGGCGATGTGATGGTGGTTCTGCCCGGCGAGACGATCCCCACCGACGGGGTCATCCTCGAGGGCCGCACGTCCGTGGACGAATCGATGCTCACGGGCGAGTCGAAGCCAGTCGATCGCGGTCCCGGCGACGAGGTGATAGGGGCGACGGTCAACCAGCACGGCCGCATCACGGTACGGGCAACCAAGGTCGGTTCCGACACGGCCCTGGCGCAGATGGTGCGCCTCGTCGAAGAGGCCCAGGCGAACAAGGCTCCGATCCAGCGTCTGGCCGACCGCATCTCGGGGGTCTTCGTGCCAACGGTGATCGCGATCGCGGCGGTGACGGCCGGCGTGTGGCTCTATTTCGGCTACGACGTGACCGCGGCGATGCGCGCCGCGGTGGCGGTGCTGATCATCGCCTGCCCGTGCGCTCTGGGCCTGGCCACCCCGACCGCGATAATGGTCGGGAGCGGCCGCGGCGCCGAGTTCGGGATCCTCTTCAAGAACCCGGAGGTCTTCGAAAGGGCCCACGCCGTCGACGTGGTGATGTTCGACAAGACGGGCACCCTCACCACAGGCGTCATGACCCTGACGGACGTCGCCACCGAGGAGGAGCCAGAAGACTTCCTCTTCCGGGTGGCTTCCTTGGAAGCCGCCTCCGGGCACCCGATCGGCCGAGCCGTGGCCGATGGTGCCGAAGCCCGAGGCATCACGCTCACCGAGCCAGACTCGGTGGAAGCGCTGGCAGGCATGGGCGTGGTCGGCGACATCGCCGGCAGCCGAGTGGTGGTCGGGAAGGAGAAACTGGTCGTCGACCACGGTCTCAGCGTTTCGGACCGGTGGGTCCGAGTCCTGGAGTCGTTGGAGGACGAGGGCAAGACCGCCTTCTTGGCCGGCTGGGACGGCGAGGTCAGAGGCGTCATCGGGGTCTCCGACGTTCTCCGCCCCGAGTCACCGGCCGCCATAGAGGAGCTGCAGCGCCGATCCATCGACACCGCTCTGATCACGGGTGACAACGACCGCACCGCTCGCCGTATCGCCGCCGATGTCGGCATCCGTCACGTGCTCTCCGAGGTCCTTCCGGGCGACAAGGCAGCCGAGGTGCGCCGATTCCAGGACAAGGGCCAGAAGGTGGCGTTCGTGGGCGACGGCGTCAACGATGCTCCGGCCCTGACCACTGCGGATCTGGGGATAGCCGTCGCCTCCGGGACCGACGTCGCCCGCGAGGCGGGCGGGGTGGTGCTGATGTCCTCCAACCCGGGTCTGGTGCCGGTGGCCCTGGACCTGGCGGCGGCCACCTTTAAGGTCATCCGCCAGAACCTGTTCTGGGCGTTCGGCTACAACGTCGCCGCCATTCCCCTGGCCGCTTTCGGCTATCTCGACCCGATGATCGCCGCCGCGGCGATGGCGTTCTCGTCGGTGTCGGTCGTTACCAACAGCCTCCGCTTGCGGCGTTTCACACCGCCGGGGCTCAAGACTCTTCTTGGAAGATCTGACGAAGACACCGAGTGACCGCCCGATGGAGCTGTTCGGGGGTACCGGAGTTGTCGATGACGATGGTCGCCATCGCCAGCCATTCCTGGCGCGTGGGCTGATTGGACATGCGGGCCTCGATCTGCTCCGCGCTCAGCCCACGCTGCTCGAGGCGCCGGCGGCGGATGTCGTCGGGAGCGTCGACCACCACGGTGGGCAGGTCGCCGGCGAGAGGGATCGGAACAGATAGTTCGAGCACGCCCCGGGTGGTGGCAGCCATGCGGTGTCGCAGCTCCTCGGAGATGAGGGGGTGGGTGATCGCCTCCAACTCCTTCAACTGGGCCCGGTCGTTGAAGACGATCGCCCCCAGAGCCTTGCGGTTGACCTGGCCGTTCTCCATGACCTCCGGCCAGCGGGCTGCCACCGCCGCCCGGGCCGGGCCGGCGAGCACGTCGTGACCGACGAGATCGGCGTCGATGGTGGAGTAGCCCGCGGCAGCGGCGAGTCGCGTCACGGTGCTCTTTCCCGAGCCGATTCCGCCTGTGACGACCCACCAGGTCATGACCGAACTCTAGGACTCCCAGTTCACGCCGAGTTCGCGCCGGTGTCGGTCAGGTATACGGAGACGTGGGGTAGCTTGGGAGAGTGATGAGCAACTTCGATTGGGTCAGTCGCCCCGAGCTCGCCGATCCGGTGGCGATCATCGCCTTCTCTGGATGGGGCGACGCCGGGGACGCCTCGAGCGACGCCGCTCGTTTCCTGCTTTCCGAGTACGACGCCCACACCATCGGACAGTTCGACCCCGATCCGTTCTTCGACTTCCAAGTGAACCGGCCGGTGGTGTCGATGGACGACGATGGGTCGCGCACGATCACTTGGCCAACGATCGAGCTCATGGCGGTCCGGGTGGCCGAACGCGATCTCGTGGTCGTGCTCGGCGAGGAACCGAACTACAACTGGAAGCTCTTCGTCGACGAGCTCTGCCAACTGCTCGCCGAGCTGGGAGTCGAAACCGCCATCGCCATGGGGGCTTTCGCCGGACAAGTCGCTCACACCCTCCCAGTGCCGGTCATCGGCTCGTCCGCCTCCGCCCGTCTCATTGCTCGGTACGGGCTCTTGCCCTCCGAATACGAGGGCCCGACCGGGATAGTCGGCGTGCTCACCGAGTCCCTGGCGAAGGCCGGGACCGACACGATCAGCCTGTGGGCCGCCGTGCCGCACTACCTCGCCAATCAGAGCTATCCGCCGGGCGTCGAAGCCTTGGTCAGAAAGACGGCCGAGATCGCCGGGCTCCACCTCGACGTGAGTCGGCTGCAGGCGCGATCGGCTTCCTTCCGTCGCCGGATCGAGGCGGCGTTGGACGAATCCGAAGAGCTAGCCGACTACGTCCGCGAGTTGGAGGCGGAGGGTATGGAGGAGCCCGACTCGGGTGAGGACCTGGTGGACGAGATCGAGAGGTATCTGCGCGACGTGTGATGCAGCGGAGGCCGCCTCTAACAGCGGCCGTCCGTGATCACTTGCGCTTGTGGCGATTCGCCTTGAGGCGCTTGCGGTACTTGTGCTTCGACATCTTCTTACGGCGCTTCTTTACCAAAGAACCCATGCAATCTCCGTCTGTGGAAGGGATCTACGGGGAAAGGATCGTGGCTATCCGCTGCTAGGTCAAGCCGAGACGTCGAGACCTTCGGTCGCCACTTCGACGGCGAGGACGCGGGTGTCGTCCCGGCTGAGCGCAGAGATGACAGCGTCTTCGGAGTCGGGAGTGACGATCGCCAGGACGGACGGCCCAGATCCCGACCAGGCGGCGTGGAGGGCACCGGCGTCCCGCGCCCGCCTCACCAATTCGGCGGTACTGGGACGGGCCCGCGACCGCGGCTTTTCATGGAGCTCGTCGCCGTGGGCGGCGGCGAACATCTGTGGGTCGCCGGTGAGGAACCCGGCAACGAGGGCGGCGGCCCGGGCGACGGTGCGAGCCGTCGTCTCGATGGAAACGGTCGACTCGAGCACCTGCCGAGCCTCCGCGGTGAGGAACATGTCCCTGGGAATCGCCACCACGGGTCGGATTCCGGGGTGGATGGGGAGACGCAGTGGCCGACCTTCCGGAGGAACCACGATGAGGCCCCCGTACACGGCGGCGGCGGCGTTGTCCGGATGACCCTCCATCGACGCCGCCAGCTCGAACACGCAGTCGCGGTCCACATTGCCCGTCGTGGCTGCCAGGGCGGCAGCCGCGCCGGCGACGATCGCCGCGGCCGAGGATCCGAGCCCCCGTCCGATGGGGATCTCGTTGTCGACCTTGAGGGAAAGGGGACGGTCTTCTCCCACCGCGGCCTTGGCAGCTGCCAAGACGGCATCGTCGGAGTCGGCGTCGGGTGCCTGACCCTCGCCGTGGTCTATCGACCAGGCGTCCGACAGGTCGGCTACGACCCGGCACCGCAAGCCGAGAGCCAGAGCCAGGACGTCGAATCCCGGGCCGAGATTGGCCGAGGAGGCGGGAGCCGACGCCTCAGCCACGACAACATCCCGGACAGTCCGCCGATGAGGTTCCCATCGTCTCAGAGTATCTGGCCGACTCGTGCCTCGCCTATTCGGTGCTCACGTCGCCTGTCGACGACCGTGCACCCGACCGAGGGCGTACAGACCGGCCCCCATGCCGGCTACCGCGATCCCCGATCCCACGGCCGTGGCCGTGAGCTTTGCCTTGCGGGCGAAGCTCACCACCGGCCAGTTGCGTGAACGGGCGATGCGGCGGAGGGTCGCGTCTGGGTTCACCGCCACCGGGTGCCCGACCATCTCGAGGAGGGGCAGGTCGCTTCGCGAGTCCGAATAGGCGTAGCAGAGACGAAGGTCGTATCCCTTCTCCTCGGCCAGGCGTCTGACGCGACTGACCTTTCCGGGTCCGTAACAGAACTCGGATAGGAGACGACCGGTGTAGACCCCGTCGACGACCTCCGACTCGGTGGCGATCACACCCGTCATCCCCAAGGCAGCGCCCAGAGGTCCGACGATCTCCACCGGGGAAGCGGACACGATGTAGGTGTCACGACCCATCTCGTGATGCCGCTCGACCACTCGGCGGGTCTCGGGGCGCACCGAGGCGAGCAGCCGAGGAAGTATGTCGTCGTTGAGAGCGGTGAGCTCCTCCCTTCGGTGGCCTCGAACGGCCTCGAGGATGCGGTCCCTCACTTTGTCCGGTTGGTCGTCGCTCCCGCCCGTCATCCGAAAGCTCAAGGCCGCGACGGCGTCGCTCAGCAGCTCCCTGGTCGAGACGAGGCCCTTTCGCCATGCCACCCACCCGAAGACGAAGGTCGAAGCTCCGGCAATGAGAGTGCGGTCCAGGTCGAAGAAGGCAGCGGCGTCGCGCTCGCTCCGCTCGGCGGTCATGCCGGGATCGTAGACGTGGCGAGGTCCCCCTCCACTGGGGCTACCGTCTTGTCTGATGAGCGAACTGCTCGGCCTCGACGAGATCCTGGCAGAACTCATCCTCGGCCTGGGTCTGGCCCTGATCGCCGGCAACGGCTACGCCTGGTATCGCCATCGGCGCGGAGAACGACCCGAAGGCGTCGAGGGCGAGTTCCGTACCGGGCGGGTCGTGTTCCTCCTGATCGTCGGCGTCCTCATGGCGGTATGGGGAAGCGTCTCGATGCTCACAGCCTGACCGGGCGAACCGAGCCCTGTGGTAGTTTGCCCTGTCGCCGGTCCGCTCGAAGGTGACCCGCCATGCCTCAGATCTCGAAGTGGCGCCTGCTCCTGACCGTCGTCGCGTTGGGAGCCGCCGTTTACACCGTCCTCCAGACCCCGATCCAACTGGGTCTGGATCTGCGTGGCGGCACCCAGATCGTGCTCGAGGCCCAGGACACCCCGGAGGTCCAGGTGGACGCCGAGGTCACCGGCCGGACGCTCGAGGTGCTCCGGCGGCGAGTGGACCAGTTCGGCGTCTCCGAGCCGACGCTGCAGGTGTCGGGTGACCGGCGGATCATCGTCGAGCTCCCGGGAGTGACCGACCCCGACGAAGCGCTCGAGGTGATCGGCCGCACCGCCCAGTTGACCTTCCACCCCGTGCTCGCCTCCTATCCGGCCGGGGAGGTGCCCGACGACGTCGAAGGCCGGGTGCTGCCCGACGAAGCCGGCGAGAACCTGGTCCTGGACGCGGCGGCGGTGTCGGGTGAGCAGGTCACGGGAGCCGGGGGGATCTTCGACGGCCTCCAGTGGGTGGTCTCGATCGAGTTCAACTCGCAAGGGGAACGGCAATGGGCCGAGCTCACGGCGGAAGCGGCATGTGAGCCACCCGGGTCCCCCACTCGACGGGTAGCCATCGTCCTCGACGACCGGGTCGTCTCCAGCCCGAGCGTTGCCAACGACGTGCAGTGCGGTGTTGGGATCACGGGAGGCAACACCGTCATCACCGGCGGCTTCTCCGAAGAGGAGGCCGAGGATCTCGCCCTGCTGATCCGTGCCGGGGCTCTACCGGTGCCGGTCGAGGTCGTGGAGCAGGGAACGGTCGGCCCCAGCCTGGGCGAGGCGGCCGTCGACGCCAGCATCCGGGCCGCTCTCATCGGAGCGACCCTCACCATCCTCTACATGATCTTCTTCTACAGGATGATGGGCGTCGTCGCCGCCGTCTCCCTGATCGTCTACGGGTTGTTGTCTTTCGCCGCCCTCGCCGCCCTCGGGGCCACCCTCACCCTGCCGGGCATCGCCGGATTCGTGCTGGCCATCGGCATGGCCGTCGACGCCAACGTGCTCATCTACGAGCGCGCCAAAGAGGAGCACGCCGCCGGCGCCGGCGCCGGCGACGCTCTCGTCGCGGGTTTCAAGCGGGCCTTCTCGGCCATCGCCGACGCCAACGTCACGACTCTCCTGGCGGCGATCCTCCTCATCTTCTACGCCTCGGGGGCGGTGCGGGGCTTCGGGGTCACGGTTTCGATCGGTGTCATCGTGTCGATGTTCTCCGCCCTGGTCGTGACGCGGGTGATCCTCGAGATGCTCACGCGGTGGTCGGCGCTGGGCGACAACGAGCGCCTGATGGGCATGAACGTGGGTCGCCGCTTCCTCACGTGGCTGGAAGAACGGAATCCCGACCTCCTCGGGGGATGGCGAAAGTGGTTGATCGCCTCCGGGGTGGTCGTCGTCGCCGCCGTTGCCGGGCTGGCCGTACGTGGCCCCCGTTTCGGGCTGGAGTTCGAGGGGGGAAGGCTGATCGAGTTCTCCGTCGCCCAAGACGTGGATCTCGACGAACTGCGCAGCGAGCTCGCCCAAACGGGCATCGACCGGCCCCTGATCCAGGAGACCGGGGAAGGCAACATCGTCATCCGCACCGAACAGCTCACCGAGGCCGAAGAAGCGGCGATGGCCGAGACGGTGGCGACGCTCGGCGGAGAATCGACGATCGTCCGGGATCAGTTCGTCGGTCCGACTCTGGGAGCAGAGCTGCGCAACCGGGCGTTGATCGCCCTCGGCCTCGCACTCCTCGTCCAGCTCGCGTATCTCGCCTTCCGATTCCGCTGGACCATCGGCCTCGCCTCGGTCGCCTCGCTGTTCCACGATGTGGCGATTCTCATCGGCCTGTTCGCATGGCTGGGGAAGACCTTCGACGGCGTGTTCCTCGCTTCGCTCCTGACCGTCATCGGATACTCCGTCAACGACTCGGTGGTCATCTTCGACCGGATCCGAGAGCGGATGGGTCTCGAGCCGGAGCGGCCGCTACCCGAATTGGCCAACGAGGCTTGCCTCCAGACCGTACCTCGCACGATCAACACGGGCCTGGGAGCGATCCTGATCCTGGCGGCACTCCTGGTACTGGGAGGCGACACGTTGAGCGATTTCGCCCTCGCCCTCCTGATCGGGATCGTCGTCGGCACCTATTCCTCCGTTTTCACCGCCACCCCGGTGGCGCTGGCCCTGGAGGAGCGGTTCCCGCGCCCCGAGCCCGAACCGGAGACGCCGGCCCAGCGACGGGCGAGACAACAGCGAGAGCGGTCCAGAACCCGCCGCTGACGACGAAGGCCCCTCTCCGATCCGCCCAACTAGCGTCCCACCCGGAGAGAAGGAGGTCCGTCGATGAAGGCTGTCGTCTTCGAGAATCCCGGAGCGATCGTCGTCCGCGACGATCTGGACGAGCCCGAGCTCGGCCCGAACGATCTGCTCGTTTCTCCTCGTCACGTCGGTATCTGCCACTCCGACTTCGACCTGCTCGCCGGCAGGTACATCATCCCCGTGGCCTTCCCCGTCGTTCCCGGCCACGAATGGTCCGGAGAGGTGGTGTCGGTCGGGTCCGAGGTGGAAGGGCTCAAGCCCGGTGACCGCATCATCGGGGAATGCAACGTGAACGGGGGTGTGGACCACTTCGGCTTCTCGATCGATGGAGCTCTCGCCGAGGTGTTCAAAGTACGTTTCGACTGGGTCCACAAGCTGCCCGGCGACGTCTCCTATGAGCAGGGCGCTCTGATCGAGCCGTTCAGCTGTGCGTACTACGCCCTCGACCGTATCGGCCGTCCGAACGCATCGGACACGGTGGTCGTGCTGGGAGGAGGACCGATCGGGCTGAGCGCAGTAGCCGCCGCGGCCGCCATGGGAGCCCGCGTCGTGCTGATGGAGCCGATGGAACACCGGCGATCGGTCGCTGCCGCCCTCGGCGCAACGGACGCCATCGATCCCTCATCTGTGGACCCGCTCGAAGCGGTCGCCGACATGACCGGCGGGCGTATGGCCGACGTCATCGTCGAGGCGTCGGGCAACCCGAATGTGATGGCGAGCACCTTCGATCTCGCGGCGCACAGGGGACGCATCGTGTTCATCGGGATCAACATCGGCGATGCCGCTCCCGCCAAGCTGGGCCAGATCCAATCCAAAGGCCTGCGCATTGTCGGATCCATCGGCTCCCCCGACATCTGGCCCGAGACGATCCGTTTCCTCGAGGCCGCGGGGATCGACCTCACGCCCATGGTCACCGCGAAGTTTCCGCTCGAGAAAGCGGCCGACGCGTTCGAGGCGTCCCAGCAGCGTGACGTGAACATCAAAGTCCACATCACGAATCTCCCGTAGAGGGACCCCTGCGGGCGGGCCCGCCGATGACGCTCGGGTCCGGCCCGGGTAGAATGGGGCGTCCCTGCGGGTGTAGTTCAATGGTAGAACACGAGCTTCCCAAGCTCGGAACGCGGGTTCGATTCCCGTCACCCGCTCTCGACCCCCCAGGTTCTCGACCTGGGGGATTCTCTTTGGGGAGACTCAGCCTCCGGGCGAGACCAGACCCCGTTCGTAGGCGACTATCACCGCCTGCGCCCGATCCCGCAGGTGCAACTTGGCGAATATCCGGTTGATGTGTGACTTCACGGTCGCCTGGCTGATGTAGAGGGCCTCGGAGATCTCGGCGTTGGTCATCCCCATCGCCAGATGACGCAGCACCTCGATCTCGCGCTCGGTGAGCTCGGGGAAACCCACCTCCGGCGGTGGGCTGGGCCGTTTGACGTACTCCTCGATCAACCGGCGTGTTATCTCGGGAGCGAGGAGGGCCTGGTCCTCGTGCACGAGCCGCACCGCTCTCGTCAACTCGACCGGCGGCACCGACTTCAGTAGAAACCCGCTGGCACCCGCCTTGAGAGCGTCGTACACGTACTCGTCGGTGTCGAACGTCGTCAGAATCAACACCTTGCAGACCGCGCCGTCCTGTCCCAGCACCCGGCCAGTCGCCTCGATCCCATCGACTCGCGGCATTCGGATGTCCATCAGCACGACATCGGGCGAGAGTCGGCGGGCGAGGTCGACCGCCTCGTGCCCGTCGGCCGCCTCACCGACCACCTCGAAATCACCCTGAGCCTCGAGGATCATGCGCAGCCCTGCCCGGACCAGGGCCTGGTCGTCACAGATCAGGACCCGGATCATCGTCGCGCGGTGGTCGGGTGATGGGGAGTCGGGCATCGACTCGGAATCCTCCGTCGTCGGTGCGTCCTGCATGCAACTCGCCTCCGAACAACCGAACGCGGTCTCTCATCCCTCCCAGCCCGGACTCCTCCCCCACCTCGGTCGCGACGATCGGGCCGGTGTTGGTCACGTCGATGTCGAGCCGATCGAGGGCGTACCGGAGCCGAACGGTCACGTCGGCGGCCGGGGCGTGCTTCATAACGTTGGTCAGCGCCTCCTGGACGACACGATACGCCGACAGGCCGACCCCGGCCGCGAGGGGCTGCGGAGTGCCCTCCGTCGTCATATCGATGCGAAGGCCAGTCGCCCTGACCTGGTCGACCAACTCGCCGATGTCGTCGATACCCGGCTGCGGACGGAGGCCCTCGTCGGGATCGGACCCGCGGAGAATGCCCAACAGGAGCTTCATGTCTTCGAGGGCGCGACGGCCCGTTTCCTGGATCGTGCGCAGCGGTGCCACGGCCTGGCGCGGGTCGGTCTCGACGATCTGTTCGGCGGCGCCCGCCTGGAGAACCATGAGGCTGAGGTTGTGGGCAACGATATCATGGAGCTCGCGAGCGATCCTGCGGCGCTCCGCTTCGATGGCCAGCCGCGCCCGCTCCTCGCTCGCCGCGGCCAGGGCCTCGGCCCGACTCGCCTGGCTCCGCGCTTCGACCGTACGAGCCCTGACGACGCGACCGGCCGCCCAAGCCCCCACGACGACTAGTCCTGCGAAACCGAAATCGGAGGGCGTCCACTCGGGGTTGGCCGGCACGGTGGCCATGCCGGGAGCCGCGATCAGGACGATGCCCCAGGCCGCCGACCGACGGCTGGCGTAGCACCCGACGCTGTACGAGACGACGAGGATCGCGACCAGCGACGCCAGTTGGGCATTGTGGGGTACTCCGAGCAGTGTCTGGGCGGCGAACGCTCCGGCCACGACGCCGGCGACTATGAGCGGCCGGCGACGACGCCAGAGCAGCGGGACGCTCATCAGCACCGCCCCCGGTATGGCGATGTGGCGCGGGATCTGGGGAGCTCCCGACAGCTCAGCCAAGGCGAAAGCCAGAAGGCCGACGGGCAAGAGCACGTCACCCGGACTGCGGAAGACACTCCCCAGCGAGTGTTCCTGCGCGGCGACGGTCGGCACGACTGCACCATACGGGCGAGTCACCCCGCCGACAACCGACCCGGGTTCGATGCCTCGCCCACCCTGGGGTGGAAATGGCCGAACGATCGATCCACTCGGAGAGTCGGATGGATCAGGCCCTGAGCCGATGCCCCGCTCGAGGCCGGTTCGTAGGTTCGCGGTTCGAGCGCCCGGAACGGCCGGGCGACGACGAAAGGCGAACCAGCATGAGTGCAGTGGAAGCCCCAACCCGATCGACCCCCACCAAGGGGCTGCGCCGGATGGCGACCGTCGCGGCCACGGCCGGATTCGGTGTCCTGCTCTTCCTGTCCGAGCTCCTCGATCCCGTCGGCGAGGGAACGCCGGAGAACCTCCTCTCGGCGGCGACGTCGAGCTCAGGAGCGATGACCACGTCGTCGTTGCTCCTCCTCGTGTCGTCGATCCTCCTGGTCCCGGCGGTGGTTGCGATCGTTCGACTGACCCCGAAACGAGGCGCCGCTCTCGCCAACGCGGGTGCGATCCTGCTGGTGATGGGAGCATTGGGTCACGCCATGGCCGCGACGTTCTATCTCGTCGTCGCGGCCCTCCCCGGGACCGGGCTGGAGCATGCCGAGCTGACGAAGGTACTCCAACACCTGGACGCCGCCCCCAGCCTCGCCGTCTCGTTCCTGTTCATCGTCAGCTTCGGCTTCGGCGTCCTCTTCTCCTTCATCGCGTTGCGGAGAGCCGGGGCGGTTCCCCTCTGGGTCCTCGGCGCCGTCATCGCCGCCTTCCTGATGGAAGTGGCGGCTCCGGGTGGCCATGCCATCGCCCTCGTCAAGCAGGCCCTCGGCGTCGTCGCCTTCGGGTATCTCGCCTACGCGGTGGCCCGTCCCCAGCAGGTCGACCTGGCGGACTGACGGGGCGGAGACGCGAAAAGACTCGTTTCCGGGTCGACAGCACCGGGCGACGCTTCGAGCCGATACGGGCCGGGCGTCGCTCCGGTGCTTGTCTGACCCAAGGGGCGTCACATCTGGAAGCGCAGACGAGAGAGCCACCCCTCCTCCCGCTGGTCGGCCGACAGGACTCGGCCCGCCGCTTTGAGGATGTCGGTGCGGGTGCACATGCCCACGAGGCGACCGGAGCCATCGACAACGGGCACGTGGTCGACACTCTCGGAGATCATCAGACGACTGACATCTCCCACCGTGGCGTCCTGGCCGACCGTGACCACGTCGGAGTGGGCGATGTCGACGAGCGAGCCGGCCGTCACTGCTTCCTCGGAGAGGAGTTGGGCTCGGGTGACGATGCCCTCCAACCGTCCGTCCCTCCCCACCATCGGATAGGCGCTGTGGCCACTCGCCTCCACGAGCTCCACGGCATCGACGGGGGTCATCTCGGCCGAGACGGTCACCACCGGTGAGCTCATCACCGCGGCTACCGGGGTGTTCGCCATCACGTCCGACTGGAGGTCGGTGGACACCCGATGACCCCGTCGATGGAGCTTTTCGGTCATCAGCGTGTTGGGGAGCAGCCACGCCCCCACCAGATCGGCCAGAACGCTGGCGAGGATCAGCGGCAGGATGGCGTCGAAGTCCCGCGTCAGCTCGAACACGAAGACGATCGAAGTGAGAGTCGCCCGGGTGGCCGCCCCGAAGGTGGCGGCCATCGCCACGAGGGCGAAAGCGCCGGCGCTCAGTTCCGAACCAGGGACGAGGTCGAGGATGACCCGTCCCACGAGTGCGCCGAACGACCCCGAGATCAAAAGGACCGGCGCCAGTGTGCCTCCGGACGTGCCGGAGCCGAGAGCCAGCCACCACGCCAGGAGCTTCGCTCCCGCCAGAGTCGCCAGGGCACCGACGGCCATGCCGCCGGCGAGTACGGCATCGATCTGGTCGTAACCCACACCCAGGACCTCCGGCACGAACAGCCCGACGATCCCGAATCCCACCGCACCGATCAGCGGATGCCAGAACTCGCCGACTGGCAAACGGCGGAAGGCCGCCTCCACCAAGAAGAGACCCTTGGAGAGGACGACGGCGAGCAGCCCGCAGAGAACGCCCAACGGCACGAACAGGGGGAGGTCGGCGAGGCCGGCGAAGCCGTGATCGGGCACGGTGAACAACGGACCGTCCCCGAAGACCGTCGAGTGGATTCCGCCCGCCACCGCGGCGGAGATCGCAGTCGGGATGAACGCCCGCGTCGAGAACTCGAACAAGAGGAGCTCGGTCGCCAGGACGATGGAGGCGACCGGAGCACCGAACGTCGCCGCCGTTCCACCCGCCGCACCACAGGCCAAGAGGATCTTCCTCTCGGACGGCGACACTCTGAGCAACTGGCCGAGGAGCGACCCGAGCGATCCCCCGGTGACGATGATCGGCCCCTCGGCGCCGAACGGCCCACCGCTCCCGATGGCGATCGCCGCCGACAGCGGCTTGGCGACGGCCGTTCGCGGTGCCACCCGGCTCTGGCGATGGAGGATCGATTCCATCGCCTCGGGGATGCCGTGACCTTTGATGATTGGGCTCCATCGGGCCAAGAGCGCCACGACGAGGGCTCCGAGCACCGCCACCACGACGATGCGAGGCGACGGCTCCAGCGCGCTCATCGACGGCAGCTCGAACCCGATCCGTCCGAACAGCGAGAGGTTCGTCAAGAGAGCGATGAGCGTGACGAGGAGCCACGCCGATCCCCCCGCGGCGAGACCGAGCGCGACGGCCAGGAGGGAGAGGTAGGTGATACGACGAGGGCTGGTGCGAAGCAAAGCCAACAAAGTGTATCGTGTCACGATATGTCTGCAGTGCAGGTCACCGACGCCGACTATCAGCGCCTCCTGGAATTCCGGTCCGGTCTGCGCCGCTTCCTACGCTGGAGTGCCGACCGCGCCCGCGCCGCCGGGTTGACGCCCGCCCAGCACCAGCTCTTGCTCGCCGTGAGGGGGCATTCCGGCCGGAGGTGGCCGACGGTCGCCGAAGTGGCGGACTATCTGGCGCTCCGACACAACAGCACCGTGGAGCTGATCGACCGAGCACAGCGCGAAGGCCTCATCGAACGTCACGCCGATCCTGACGACGCCCGGGTCGTCCGAGTCGGCCTCACGAGCGAGGGAGAGATGCGCCTGGCGGACCTGTCGCAGCAACACCTCGAAGAGCTAGGGAGGCTCGTCCCTCGCATCGCCGAGCTCTGGATGGGCCTCGACCAGTGAGCTTCGGTCGCCGCGGCCGCGCCGCGCTTCACCTCTGAGTGACGACACCCGATCCGGCCCGACCGCCTGCCGGGTTAGCATCCCGCAGGTGATCTTCTCGGATCGAACCATCAAGGAAGCTCTCGCCGAAGGACGCATCGGGATCGACCCGCTGGAACCGAGTTACATCCAGCCGTCCAGCGTGGACCTGAGGGTCGATCGCGGCTTCCGGGTCTTCGAGAACCACCGCCACCCGGCGATCGACCCGCGATCACCCCAAGAGGACATCACCAAGTTGATCGAGGTCGACGAGGACGAGCCTTTCATGCTGCATCCCGGCGAGTTCGTGCTCGGTTCGACGCTCGAGCGGGTGAGGCTCGGCCTCGACGTCGTGGCACGGTTGGAGGGCAAGTCGTCGCTGGGTCGGCTCGGCCTGTTGATCCACTCGACCGCCGGTTTCGTCGATCCCGGCTTCGAAGGATCGATCACTCTCGAGCTGTCGAACGTGTCGACGCTCCCGATCGCCATCTACCCGGGGATGAAGATCGGACAGATCTCCTTCTACCAGCTGACGACTCCTGCCGACCATCCCTACGGTTCGCCGGAGCTGGGGTCCAAGTACCAGGGACAGACCGGTCCAACCCCGAGTAGGTCCCACCGAGATTTTTCTTAAAGGTCTGTGTAGGTCGGACCGATAACCAGACCAACAATCCACGGATTTTTCCTCCCTCCCTCCCTTCGGAGTCCCTTCCTCCTCCGACCCTCCCAGATCCGTGGGCACGACGGCCCCGGGCTACGCCCGGGGCCGACCTCTGTCCCAGGTCCAAATCGTCCGGCCCGTCGATCAGGAACGCCTACCCGGTATTCGTGATGAGCGAACCCGGTACATGTTCAGGTGACGTCGCGGCCGAGGTCGGCGAATCGGGTGAACTCGGGCAGGAAGGTCATCCGCACCGTCCCTGTGGACCCCGACCGGTGCTTGGCGACGATGATCTCTGCCAGACCCTTGTTCTCCTGGTCCTCGGGGTGGTAGTACTCGTGGCGGTAGATGAACATCACCACGTCGGCGTCCTGTTCGAGGCTCCCGCTCTCTCGCAGGTCCGACAGACGGGGGCGTTTGTCCTCTCTGGCTTCGAGTGACCGGTTGAGCTGGGACAAGCCGATGACCGGCACGTCCAGCTCACGTGCCAGGTTCTTCAGGTTGCGACTGATCTCAGCGATCTCCTGCTGGCGGTTCTCGCGTGCCGATCCCTGCATCAGCTGCAAGTAGTCGACGATCACCAAGGCGAGCCCGCTCTTGCGTTTGAGTCGCCGGCACTTGGCACGGATGTCTGTGACGGTGACGACCGGAGAGTCGTCGATGTAGATCGGCGCCTGGTACATCCGCGAGGCGGCGTCGACGACCCGCTGCCACAGCGGACCGAGCTGGCCCGACCGCAGCTTCATCGAGTCGACTCGGCCGACCGACGACAGGATCCGCTGGACGATCTCCTCCTTCGACATCTCGAGGCTGAACAGCGCCACCGGCTTCTGCTGGAGGGCGACGTTGGTGGCGATGTTCATCGTCAGGGCGCTCTTTCCCATCGCCGGGCG
>Ga0079224_100006080_pt1 | contig 15943 bp, 12 predicted proteins | sample Stecom2015_FD_80414 | JGI IMG/M metagenome (GOLD analysis project Ga0079224, IMG submission 80414) | Agricultural soil microbial communities from Utah to study Nitrogen management - Steer compost 2015 | ecosystem: Environmental > Terrestrial > Soil > Agricultural land | place: USA: Utah...
GCGCATCGGCCTGGAGATCGTGATCGAGGGTGAGACGCTGACGCTTGATTTTTCGCGCACCTCGCCTGCCTGCGCCGGGCCGCTGAACATTGCGCGCTCGACGGCGATCGCGGCCTGCTACGTAGCTATCAAGCATCTCTTCCCTGACGTGCCGGCCAATTCCGGCGTTTTGGAGCCGGTGAAGTTCGTCATTCCTGAGTCCAGCCTGATCAGCGTGAAGGCGCCCAAGCCGGTGGGCGGCTATACCGAGACGATCCTGCGAGTGATCGACGTAATCTTCCAGGCTTTCGCGCAGATCGCCCCGGAGCGGGTCAACGGCTGCGCTTATGGTACGATCAACGCGCTGTCGCTGGCGGGCCACCGGAAGGACGGCCGGCGCTGGGTGATGTTCAGCTTCTTCGGCGGTGGCCATGGCGGCCACCCCGAGGGCGATGGCCTCAACCATGGCAATGCGCCGATCTCGATGGCGACGATCCCGCCGCTGGAGATCCTGGAGGCGGCCTATCCGGTGATGTTTACCGAATGGAGCCTGCGGGCCGACAGCGGCGGCGCCGGCAGGCATCGGGGCGGTTTGGGTGCGGTCTATGAGATCGAGCTGCTGGAGGAGGAGGCGGACCTGTTCCTGTTCGGCGAGCGCGGCAAGCATGCCCCGGCGGGCGTGCTGGGTGGCCAGCCGGCGCAGCGCAACCGCTTCCTGTATCCGCAGGACGGCCGGCTGGTCGAGCCGGCCATGGTATCGAAGCTGCATAACGCGAAGCTGAAGAAGGGCGAGCGGATCCGGTTGGAGACGCCGGGTGGCGGCGGCTATGGCCCGCCCGTGGAGCGCAAGCCCGAGGCGATCGCCGAGGATCTGCGTCTGGGTTATGTGACAGAAGCGGGGCTTGCCCGTGATTACGGCCGCAATGCCAAGGAGGCTGCGGAATGACCAGGCAAGCCACGATCCCGCGCTTTGCGGTTGGCGTCGATGTCGGCGGGACCTTTACCGACGTCTTTTTCCTGGACGAAGCACAGGGCCGCATCGATGTTGCCAAGGTGCCGTCCACCCGCGGCGACCAGGCGACCGGCTTCATTGAGGGCCTGCGCGCGAAGGCCGAACCGAAGCAGGTCGCCACCGTGGTGCATGGCACGACGGTGGGTACCAATGCGCTGCTGGAGCGCAAGGGCGCACGCACCGGCGTGATCACCACACGAGGCTTCCGCGACGTGCTGGAGATGCGCCGGCGCGACCGGCCCAGCACTTGGGGCCTGTGGGGCCGCTTCGTGCCGGTGGTGCCGCGCGATCTGCGACTGGAGGTGGGCGAGCGTGTCCTGGCCGATGGCAGCGTCCGTCAGGCTGTCGATCCGGCCGAGGTGAAGCAGGCGGCGCGGGAACTTCTGGAGCGGGGTGCGGAAGCCGTCGCCATCGCCTTCATCAATGCCTATGCAAATCCGGAGAACGAGCGGGCTGCCCTGGCCGCCGTGAAGGAGGTCTGGCCGAATGCTTACGTTACGGCCTCGTCCGACATTCTGCCGGAGATTCGGGAGTTTGAGCGCAGCTCGACGGCGGCGCTGAACGCCTATCTGCAGCCGCCGGTGGGCAGTTACCTGCGCAAGCTGGAGGACCGCCTGCAGAAGGACGGTTTCGGCGGCCAGCTGCTGATCGTGCAGTCGAACGGCGGCGTGATGAGCGTCGAGAGCGCGGCCAGCCGGCCGGTGCGGACCGCGCTGTCGGGCCCGGCCGCAGGCGTGATCGCCTGCCAGCATATCGCCACGGCTGCAGGTTTCCCCAACGTGGTGACCTGCGACATGGGGGGCACCAGCTTCGACGTATCTCTGATCGCCGACGGCGAACCGGCGATGAGCGCGCAGACCGCCATCGATTTCGGCATGGTGGTGCGGGCACCGATGATCGAGATCACCACGATCGGCGCCGGCGGCGGCTCGATCGCCTGGATCGATCGTGGCGGCATCCTGCAGATTGGTCCGGGAAGCGCCGGGTCTGATCCTGGTCCGGTGGCCTATGGCTTGGGCAATGATCGTCCAACGGTGACGGATGCCAATGTCGTCATGGGGCGCATCGACGCCGAGCGCCCGATCGGCGGCAAGCTGAAGCGCCTGGATGTCGAAGCCGCCAGGGAAGCAATCCGGAAGCACATCGCTGAACCACTCGGTCTCGATGTCATGGCCGCAGCCGAAGCGATCATCCGGGTTGCGAATTCGCGCATGGCCGGTGCGATCCGGCTGGTATCGATCGAGCGTGGCCATAATCCGCGTGATTTTGCTGCCATGCCGTTCGGCGGCGGCGGCGCACTGCATGTTGGTGCGCTGATCAAGGAGGTGGGGCTGGCCTCGGCGCTGATCCCGCGCTTCCCCGGTGTGACCTCGGCGCTGGGCTGCGTCATCGCCGACATGCGCCACGATTTCGTGCGCACGGTAAACAAGACGCTGGACGACATCGATCCTGCGGCTCTGGATGCAGCGATCTCTGAAGCAGCAGGCGAGGGGATGCGTCTGCTCGATCGGGCCGGCATCGCCTTTGAAGGCCGCTCTGTACTGGTTGAGCTGGATATGTCCTATCTGGGCCAGACCCATACCGTGGCCGTGACCGTGCCCGGCGATTTCACCAGGCCGGCCAAGCTTACCCGCGAGGGCATCAAGGCGGCCTTCGAGGCGGCCTACATCGCTGTCTTTGGCCGCGTGCTTGATAAGATCGGCATCCGCGTGCTGAACCTTCGCGTGGCCTGTATCGGCAAGCGCAAGAAATTCGACCTGCGCCTGCTGGCGCCGCCAGAGGAAGGCTCAGTCGAGGCGGCCAGACGCACCACGCGCAAGGTCTGGCTCGACGGTGCCTGGCACGAGGCCGGCGTCTATCGCCGTCTTGAACTGCCGCTCGGGGCTGTCATCCCCGGTCCGGCCATTCTGGAACAGCCTGACACCACGATCCTGATCGAAGCCGATCTCGTCGGTGAGGTGGATCGTTTCGGCAACCTGATCGTAAAGCGGAAAGCGGCATGAGCCCGAGCAAGCTGGATATCAAGCGCACGGCGCTGGTCATCGTCGATCTGCAGAATGACTTTCTTCATGCCAATGGTGCCTATGCGCGCGGTGGCGCGAACCTGCCGGGCGCGGCCGAGCTGATCACGAACATGAAGTCGGTCACCGACGTGATGCGCGAGGCCGGTGGCTGGATCGTCTCGACCCAGTTTACCCTGGTGCCGGGCCGTGGCGGCGAGCCGCTGATCAGCCCGCATCTGAGGCAACTGCGGCCCTTCCTGCGGAAAGGCGATTTCCAGCCTGGCGCCTGGGGGCATAGCCTGATCGATGAGCTGGCGCCGGCCGACTTTGTGGTGGAGAAGGTCGCATACTCGGCGTTCTATATGTCGCGGCTGGAATTCGTGCTGCGCAAAGCCGGCATTGATACCCTGCTGATCGGCGGTATCGTCACCAATGGCGGTGTCGCCAGCACGCTGCGGGATGCCCATGTGCGCGACTTCCATGCCTTTCTGCTGACCGATGGCAGTGCCGCGTTCAGTAAGCAGGCTCATGAGGCCTGCATCGCTTCGCTCGGCACGGTGGCGCCGACATTGACCTGCGCCGAAGCAGTGTCTCTGGTCAGGGCGGCATGAGCCCCAAGCGATGAGCAAGGTTCTCCCGGCTGCGGGCATCGAATTCCCGCTTTCCGTTCCGGTGCTGGTGATTGGCGGCGGCGCCTGCGGCCTGGTTGCGGCTTTGGCGGCGCATGATGCGGGCGCCGAGGTGCTGGTGCTGGAGCGCGATCCGTCGCCCAGCGGGTCCACCGCAATGTCCTCCGGCATGATTCCGGCTGCCGGCACCAGCCTGCAGAAAGCGCGCGGGGTGGACGATACGCCGGCGATCATGGCCGCCGATATCCAGGCCAAGGCCCACGGTGAGAACGATCAGATCATGGTGGATGCGATCTGCGCCGCATCGGGGCCGATCGTCGACTGGCTGGTGCAGCAGCATCAGGTACCGCTGAGGCTGGTAGAGGGTTTCCTCTATCCGGGCCATAGCAAGCCGCGCATGCATGCTCCCGCCTCGCGCAGCGGCGCTGACCTGATTGCAGGCCTGCTGTCCGCAGCAAATGCCGCCGACATCGATATCGTTTGCGATGCGACCGTGACCACGCTGTTCGCCGAGCCGGATGGCCGCGTGCGCGGCGTTGCCTTGACGCGCCCCGATGGTACAACCGAGCAGATCGGCTGCGACGCGCTGGTACTGGCCTGCTCAGGCTTTGGCGGCAATGCTGATTTGGTGAAGCGCCATATTCCGGAGATCACCGGCGCGCAGTATTACGGCCATACCGGCAACCGCGGCGATGCCCTGCTCTGGGGCGAAGCCTTGGGCGCGGCCGTGAAGCATCTCGGCGCCTATCAGGGCCATGGCTCGCTGGCTATGCCGCATGCCGTCCTGATCACCTGGGCACTGATGATGGAAGGTGGTTTCCAGGTCAATGCCAATGGCGAGCGGTTTTCCTGCGAACATGACGGCTATTCCGAGCAGGCGATGCGTGTCATCGCCCAACCGGGAGGCTTCGCCTGGAACATCTACGATGAGCGCTTGCACAAACTGGGCCTTGAGTTCGAGGATTACCGCGATGCCTTCAAGGGTGGCGCTGTGAAGAGCGCAGGGAGCATTGAGGCGCTGGCAGAACTTTGCGGAGTGCCGCCGGAGGCTCTGGCGGCAACGCTGGAAGAGACACGCAGGCTGGCAGGCGGACAGGGGCAGGACCGATTTGGCCGCGACTTTACGACCAAGCCGGCGCTAGAGGCGCCATTTTATGCAGTGAAGGTGACCGGGGCGCTGTTTCATACTCAGGGTGGCCTGAACGTGGATGTGGAGGCCCGCGTACTGCGGCCCGATGGAAGCCTTCTTCCCAATCTGCTGGCCGGAGGTGGCGCTGCCTGCGGGCTCTCTGGGCGCGGTCGCGACGGATATCTGTCAGGCAACGGCCTGTTGATGGCGACCGTGCTGGGCGCTAAGGCCGGCCGTTCCGCAGCTACGCTGGTCAGACAGGGAGGCTGAAGATGCCGGTGATCCGGGTAACGCTGATCGAGGGGTACGACGAGGCGGTACGTGACCGCCTGCTGGAGGGCTATTCCGCAGTCACCCGCACGGTGCTGGAAGCCGTTCCGGATGGAATCACCGCAATCATTGAGGAAGCGAAGGCGAGCAACTACCGTCGCGGGAATCAGCGGAAGTCGCCGAAGGCGCCGCCGCCTGCACCGGAACAGATCGTGCGTGATTTCCTGGCCGCCATGGAGCGCCGTGATCTGTCGGCAGCATCGGCCTTTTTGGCCGGGAATTTTACGATGACTTTCCCCGGCGGAGCGACCTTTCGCCGACTGGAAGAACTGGTCGCATGGTCGAAGCCGCGCTACCGCAGGATTGCCAAAACCTACGAGCGCTTCGATACGGTACCTGGGATGGAGTTTGCAACTGTGTATTGTTCAGGCACTCTCCATGGCGAGTGGCCTGACGGGGAGGCATTCGATGGCATACGCTTTATCGACCGGTTCACCGTGAAGGGTGGGCTTCTGGTCGATCAGGCCGTTTGGAATGACCTGGACGCGAGAGTGAGAAAGCCCGGCTAACCGCCGGAACAGGGATCGCGCTCAACCGTTACTCCTCCACGCGCCGGCCGAGGATCGGCCCAGCAGGAGGAGCGGAGCGCATGAACAACATCATCTATATCGTCGGCGTTGTCGTTATCGTTATCGCCATCCTGAGTTTCCTCGGGCTCCGCTGAGTCCGGGCTTTTCCCAAGACTGCCGTATTCTGGGACGGCTCGCCGCCGGATGTGCTCCGGCGGCGAGTTCTCGATTCTCCTGAAGCTGGTTATGCGAGCAGGACATCGAAATGGATGGTGCCGCTGTCCGTGCTGCCATCCTTGTCCGCGACCGTGTAGGAAACCCAGTCCTTGCCGACTCCGGGCTTGGGACGGTAGATCACCGTACCATCATCGTCGAGCGTGACACGCGCACCCTTGGCGGAGTGATCAGGGATATCCGTCACCTTGAGGTCGCCGTCAGCGCCCTTGTCGTTCTCCAGCAGGTGTCTCGCATTGAAGTAGTGCGACTTGCCGCCGGCGATCTTGTAGTGGTCATCGACAGCCATGACGGGAGTGTTGCCGCCGGTGGATGGTGCAGACGGGACGGGGGGGCTGGAACCATCCGACACCGGGGCCGCAGTGCCATTGCCAACCTGCATATGGACGAGACCGGTGTCGGTGCTGCCATCCTTGTCGATCAGCGTGTACTCGATCGTATCCTTGCCCTGCCAACCCTTCAGGGGCGTGTAGATGGCAGTGCCGTTGCTGTCGAGCGACACGGTCGCACCCGCGGCACTCTCACCCGCCACGGCTGATACCTTGAGCCCGCCATCGGCACCCTTGTCATTCCAGGTCAGGTACTTCGTGTTGAAGTACCATTTCTGGTCGACTCCAGTCTTGTAGCTGTCATCGACGGCGACAACCGGGTTGTTCTTCCCGCTATCGACGGGCGGAGTGCCGGAGACGCCTCCGTTGGACGAAGGCTGCGTGACGGTGCCGCCACCATTGCCGACCTGAATGAAGATGGTGCCGGTATCCTCGTCGCCATCCTTGTCTGCCACGGTATAGCTGATGGAATCCTTGCCCTGCCAGTCCTTCAGCGGGGTGTATTTCACCGTTCCGTCCTTGCCCCAGGTGACCGTGGCGCCGGCGGCGCTCTTCCCGGCAACTTCGGTGACCTTCAGGTCGCCATCCTTGCCGGTATCGTTCAGCAGCAGATGCTTGCTGTTGAAGGATTTGGCCTCGTTCGTGCTGACCTTGTAGTTGTCGTCACCGGCGACGACGGGATTGTCTTTCCCGCTATTCACCGGAGGAGGTGAATTGTTTTCTTTCGCCGGAGGGGGATCCTTCTGCTCGGGTGTGTCACCGGATTTAGCCGTCTTGGCGCGGTCGAGCCGCATGGCAAAATCCTTGTAGAAGGCTGCCTGGTGCTTTTGCACGGTCTCGGAGCCGTGATAGCCGCCATTGGCCAGAGACGAGGCCTTGTTGTCCGTCCAGTAGTTCGGACCATGGCCGGTCTTCACGAAGGCGCCGCCCCAGCTGTTGGCCGAGGGGTTATTGTTGTCGGCGCCATCGATCAGGTAGAGGATCGACGGTGTGTCGCCCATCTTCAGCCCCCAGGGCATTGCCTTGTGGAAATGCTCACCCAGAGCGCCGTGGCCCTTGGCGTCATTCATGTTCCAGCTGTTCTTGCCGTTGCCGTTGTCATCCACATACATGCCGCGGAAAGACGAGTTGTTCTCGATCCACCACAGATCCTTGTGACTGTTGTAGATGTAATCCCGGGCGGCCGGATCCTGCTGAGTGTTCCACGAGCCGATCGAATAGACCTTGATCTTGCTCTTGATCGAAGGGTCATCGTGCAGCGCCTGGGCCAGGTCGGTCATCGAGCCCCAGGTCAGGACCCAGAGCGGATCGCTCGCGCTGGCGGCATGGGCGGCCTTGATGATCTGCTTGGAACCCTCCGTCGGCGTGTTCCAGCCCTTTGACGGAGCCACGGAAATGCTGCCCTGCCTGGTGATCGACTTCAGATATTCCGGCGTCGGATAATCGTTCGACCAGGTTTTCAGTGTGGCATAGTCCTTGGCATATGAGTCAATCACCTGATTGATGTGGGATGCACGACCACCATGTTTGCTCGGGGTCGAGACAAGCCCAACCAGGTTCATCTTGTCGGCATACAAGAATGCATGGACCATGGACTGGATGTCATCGGGATCCGCGCCGCCGATATCGCTCGAAATGAGTACGCGAGGCTTGGCCATCTGAAATAAACCTTTCTTACTTTGCCGACCTCCACAATGAGGCGGGCATTTCTGCACTGTGCCCGGAGGCAGGGTTCAATCTGCATGTCTGCAATCGCATTGAAACCCCTCGAAACATCCCGTTATCGCTTCTTAAGTCAGACATCGTGTTTTCGTCACAAATGAAGTGGTGAAGCGGAGGAATCGACAAAATAATCCGCATTTTATGCGGCATTTCCATGACACGGCGGTGGGCATGAAAAACGCCGCCGGGAAGCCCGGCGGCGTTCAGATGACAGGTATACCGGAAGCTGTCAGCCTTCCCGCATACTCCGGCGAAGCGAGTCGACGAACGGCTGCGTAAGATACTGCCATGCGGTCCGCGTTCCGGTCATGACCATTGCTTCGGCCGGCATTCCGGGGGTCAGAACGATATTCGGACCTATCTTCGCCAGCTGGTCGCGATCAACCTCGATCCGCACCAGGTAGTATGGCGTGTTGGTCTGCGGGTCGACGATGCGGTCGGCAGAGACGCTGCGCACGCGTCCGTCGATTCGCGGCAGGTTGCGCTGCTTGTAGGCTGACAGAACGACCTGTGCGGTCAGGCCGGGATGCACCACGTCGATGTCGGTCGGTGCGATGCGGGCGTCGATCAGCAGCTCGTCGTCGCGCGGCACGATATCGAGGATCGGCTGGCCGGCCGTCACCACGCCACCGACTGTGCGGGCCTTGAGCTGGACGACGGTCCCGGAAACCGGGGCAGTGATCACCGTCCGGCGCAGAACGTCGGCGGCTGCGCCCAGGCGCTCCCGCGCGCTGGCCAGTTCGGTGGTTACCTGGGCGAGTTCTTTGCTGATCTCCTCCTGGCGCTCGGCCTCCAGGGTAATGATCTGCTGTTCCGCTTCGGCGATCGCCTGGTAGGCCCGGGCAATGGAGGACTGATTGGTGGCCTTCATGCCGGCGATCTCAGCCTGCTGCCTCTGCAGGGCGAGCAGGCGCGGCTTGCGCTCCAGGCCTTTTTCCACCAGCTGCATGACGCCCTTGGTTTCCTCGGCAATCAGTGCGAGCTGGCGCGTCTGGCTGGTGATCTGCGCATTCAGGCCGGCAATCTCCTCTGTGATCTGGGTGATCTTCTGCTGCAGCAGGGTCCGGCGCTGCTGCAGGGCGCTCTGGCGCTGCTGCATCAGCTGCAGCTGCGTGCGCAGCAGCACCGCGACCTCCGGTTCGGCTGCGTGGTCCAGCAACTCGGCCGGAAAACGCGGTTCAGTCTCGCCCGCACGCTCGGCCAGAAGCCGGGCCTCAACCGCCATGAACTGACGGGTCTGCACCAGCGCGAGCTCATGCGCGGCGCGGGCCGCCTTGTCTTCCAGGATGATCAGCGGGTCACCGGTTTCCACCAGACTGCCATCCTGCACCAGGATCCGCTCGACGATGCCGCCCTCAAGGTGCTGGACGGTCCGGCGGCTTCCGTCCGGGCTGACGACGCCCGGTCCCATGGCTGAACTGGCAAGCGGCGCCAATGCAGACCAGGCGGTCAGGCCCCCAAAGAAGGCGAGGCATATCACGGCGCCAGCCAGGATGGGGCCGCGCACGATGCGACGCAGATTGGGTGTATCGGTGCCATGAAAAGCGGTCATGACGGTTTCCTTCACTGGCTGGATGCGGTGTTTGCTTGATGGGCGTGTACCGGCACGGGCTGGCCGGTCAGGCGCGCCCAGATGGCCTCGGCGGGACCGAAGGCCTGCACCATGCCGTCACGCAGGTAGAGGAGCAGGTCGGCCTGTTCGAGCATGCTGGGGCGATGGCCGACCATCACCACGGTACAGCCCTGCTGCTTCATGGCGGCGAGGGCCGATAGCAGGGCCGCGTCGCCTTCGCTGTCGAGATTGGCGTTCGGCTCGTCCAGTACCAGCAGCTTCGGGTCGCCATAGAGGGCGCGGGCCAGACCGAGCCGCTGACGCTGCCCGCCCGAGAGCTGTATGGCACCGTTGTCGAGACGCGTTTCGTAGCCCTGCGGCAGGCGCAGGATCATTTCATGGACGTTGGCGAGGCGTGTCGCGCGGACGATCTTCGCCGGATCCGGATCGCCCATGCGGGCGATGTTCTCGGCAACCGTGCCGGCAAACAGTGTAACCTCCTGCGGCAGGTAGCCCAGGTGAGGCCCGATTTCGGCGCGGCTCCAGGCGCTGAGATCGGCGTGATCCAGCCGCACATGACCGGCGCTCGGGGCGAGTGCGCCGACCAGCAGACGACAGAGCGTGCTCTTGCCTGCGGCGGACGGACCGATGATCCCGAGCTGCTGGCCAGGTTTCAGCGCGAAGGACACACTCCGAAGCACCGCGCGATCGGTGTTCGGCGGGAAGAAGGTCAGGCCTTCCACCGACAGGACACCCTTCGGCTCGGGCAGAGGCATGGATTCGGCCTCGGCCGGGAAGCGGTTCAGCAGGGCCGCAACGCGGCGCCAGCAGTCGCGCACCGAGATGAACTGCTTCCAGCTTCCGAGCAGCTGATCCACCGGGGCCAGGGCGCGGCCGAGCAGGATCGAGGCGGCGATCATGCCGCCGGACGTCAGTTCGCCGCGCACTACCAGCCAGGCTCCGAGGCCGAGAATGGCCGTCTGCACCAGCATGCGGATGCCCTTGGTCAGGCCTTGCAGCACCAGGCTGCGGTCTGTGGCGCCCTGCTGGGCGTCGATGGCGCCGGCCTGCTCGCCCTGCCAGCGCTTCAGCAGCGACGGCATCAGGCCCATGGCCTGCACCAGATCGCCATTGCGCAGGGTCGCCTCCGCCACCCCGTAGGCCCGCATCTGGCCGGCTTCGCCTTCGCGAACCGGTTTCCGGGTCAGCAATTCGCCGGCAATCATCAGCAGGAACAGCAGGATGGCCGAAACCAGCGCGAAGGCCCCGAGCCAGGGGTGCATGAACCAGAGAATGGCGAGGAAAACGGGTGCCCAGGGAGCATCGAACAGCGGTGACATGGCCGGGCCGGCAAGAAAACCGCGCACTTGGGCCAGGTCGCGCAGCGGCTGAGTGCCGGTCGGCTGGCCGGCAAGAGCGGCAGCGACACCGGCCTTTATGAGCCTGGTGGCCAGCACGCGGTCGAGCCAGGCGCCGAGCCGGGCCATGATACTGCCGCGCGCCGTCTCCAGGGCGCCATACGCGATATAGGCCGCGGTGGCCAGCAGCGTGAGCCACGCCAGCGTGTCCAGATGTCCGCTCGTCACCACGCGATCAAAGACCTGCATCATGTAGAGCGGTGACGTCAGCACCAGCAGGTTGATGGCAAGGCTGAAACCGGCAGCCGCAAGAAATGCCCAGCGGAAGGGCGTTATGACGGCCGGCAGCAAGGCGGTGGGGACCGGGCGGGACTGGGAATTATTCATCGCGGAAACTCTCCGTGTACGTGACGGAGCGAGACATCGCCGTTGGTGCCCGCGATGTAAACGTTGGAATTCCGCTAGTTACTGATTGTTAAGTTTCCCAGCTTGTTTTGGTCACAACAACGGCCGCTGTGACAGTTGAGGTTACCGTTTCTTCACCTCGCGACTAACCGCATTTTCATTTTTGCTCTGAATGCAGACGCCACGTCAGCGGCGCACGCTCTGCATCTGCTGCGCCCAGGCTTCCTGGGCTGCGGTATACCCGAGCAACGACGCCTGGTAGTCCATGGTGTCGCCCTGCACGTAAAGCTGGATACCGCGGCGCAGCTGATCTTGCATCGGATCCTCGGCGCTGAGCAGAATATGGCAATGAAGATTCTCGCAGCCATTGTGGCTTGCGGGCGGATTGCCATCGACGCGCAACTCGACCCGGCTCCCCAGGGAATAGCCGCTTTCCATTGACAGGCTGACCAGCCGCTGCCCTGCAACGGGCTGGACCCCGAGAATGCCGGCCTGCGCCCCGTTCGGAGCCTTCAGAATGGTGAAAGCCAGACAGAGCGGGGGGCCCTGATGGGTCGGCCGGCACTGGACAGTCCAGTCGCGATGCTGGCGCCGGACGAGATTGTCCTGCGCCCGGGCGGAACCGCCCGGAAAGGCGGGTGGCAGGAGGAAGATACAAGCCAGCACTAGGCTGCCGGCGGAACGGCACCATCTCAGCATGCGGTCAGAATACGGCGGCAAAACACGGATGCCCGCGACAATGGTGTGGCAGAGCGGTGGCCTCTGCCGGAACATTCGTGCCGCACTTGCCGTTTAGTTGGCCAGCAATCCGGAGGACAGGAATGGAAAAGCCGCTGCAGATCGCCTTCAAGGATCTGGATTCTTCACCCTACTTGGAAGGATTGATCCGGGAACGCGTCAGCCGGCTGGAGCGTTTTCACAACCGGATCATAGGATGTCGCGTCGTGGTAGATATCCCGCATCGGTCGCCTCGCAGTGCCAAGCAACCGATTGGCATTTCCGTCGAGGTAGAGGTGCCGGGCCGCAATACCATCGTGGCCAAGGACGAGGAGAATCGCCATGACACCAAAAACGACCAGACGGTGGTGATCAATCGGGTCTTCGACGCCGTTCAGCGGCAGCTAGAGGACGCCGTCGAAATTCAGCGCGGCGACGTGAAGTTGCATGACGGCGAGATGGAAACCGGCCTCGTCGTGCGGCTCTTTCCCGAACAGAACTACGGCTTCATTGAGGTCAAGGGCGCGCCCGATCTCTATTTCACCCGTAACGCCGTTACCGGCGGCGATTTTGACGATCTCTCCATTGGCACTATCGTCCAGGTGACCCGGGCGACGGCCGAAGGGCCGATGGGGCCGCAGGCAAGCTCCGTGCGGCTGCTCAACGCCCGGCGCAGCCCGTCATGATTCTCCGGGCGCTTGGTCTTGGCACCGATCCGGCTGGCGGGGTGGTGGAGTCCGGATCCGGCGGCCGCGCCGCCACACATCTCTTTTCGGATCGCCGGGATGCCGGCCGTCAGCTGGCTGCCCGTCTGGAGCATTTCCGCGAGCAGGAACCGGTCGTTCTGGGATTGCCGCGGGGCGGCATACCGGTTGCCTATGAGATTGCCAGAAGCCTGGAGGCGCCGCTCGACCTGCTCATGGTCCGCAAGATTTGCGCGCCCGAGCAGGCGGAGCTGGCGATAGGTGCGGTTGTCGACGGCGCCACCCCTCAGGTGGTTCTCAACGAAGATCTGGTGGAACGCCTGGGTGTGTCCAAGGACTACGTCGCAATGCAACGGCTGGATCAGCTGGCAGAGATCGAACGCCGGCGCCAGCTCTACCGCGGTGACACACAGGCGGTCGACACGGCGGGGCGGCTTGTCATACTGGCTGACGACGGGATTGCCACCGGCGCATCTGTGAGGGCCGCGCTGCTGGCGCTTTCGCGTACCGGTCCGGCGCACCTGGTCCTTGCCATCCCCGTGGCCGCACCCAACGCATTGCAGGCGATTTCATCAATGGCAAACGAAACCATCTGCCTGGCCACGCCGGAGAGTTTCGATGCGGTCAGCCGCTACTATGCTGATTTCGAACAGACGAGCGATGAAGAGGTGATCGACCTGCTTGCTGCATCCCGCTACGGGATTTGACCTGAATGCGGTCAGCAGCAGGCGACGAGAACGCCCGTTAAGTTCTTCAAATCCAACTGTCGGAGCCCCAGCCGAGAATGACGATACTCCACTCGGTTTTGGGAATGTTAATGCAAAGTGGCATTGGAATAGGCATTCCGCCGACGAGGAGGACAGCCAATCGCAAAATCCGCACGGTGATCCAGCAGCCTCACCGACTTCCGGAAGCGGACTAGGACCTGCCTGCTTTGAAACATTGCTTCGACTGCGTGGAGTTGGACGCAGGAACAGATCCACAGCAGCAACAGGACCTCCGTTCCGGGAACCTGCCCCGGAATCCGGCGTTGGGGTTTTCATGAGAAGGCAGGTTATCCTTACAATTGTCGGGATTACGGCGAGCTGTGTCGGGCTCTTCCTGCTGTATCGCGTTTTTCAGAAGAACGACCTGCGCGAAGTTCTGGCGGTGGTCGCCTCTGTGCCGCCGCTCGTGGTGATCATTGCCGTCATTTTCACGGCCTGCAGCTTCCTCTGCATTATTGTTCTCGAGTCGCTGGCCGTACGCTATGCCGGGCAGCCGGTTTCGGCGGGAAGAGTAGTGGCGACATCCATTGCGGCGATCGGCGTAGGACACGCAATCGGTTTGGCGGCGCTGAGCAGTGGTGCGGTCCGCTACAGGATGTACAGCCATGCCGGAATGAACCTGTTTGCCGTCGGCAAGGTGGTTGTATTCTCAGGTATCAGTGTTGCGTCCGGCTATGCTCTTGTCGGCGGAGCAGCATTGTTGTGGCGTGGAGAGTTCCTGGCGCCGCTTCTCGGGTTTCCCGCTTCAGTCATTCGGGGATTCGCTGCTGCAATCCTTGTCGCTCTACTCATCTACATTCTGCTCTGTGCATTCCTGCGCCGCACAGCGACCATCCGTCGTCACCGGTTTCGTTTGCCGTCACTGAAGCTTGCCCTTGGGCAAGTGGTGGCCAGCAGCGTCAACCTGCTGTGCGTCGCTGCCGTGCTGTATATGGCTCTTCAGAGCTTCGCTTCCGTTGACTATCCGGTTGTTGCAATGCTTTATGTTGGCTCGGATATGTCTGCTGTTATCGGCCATGTTCCCGGCGGCTGGGGTCTGCTGGAATTCATCATAACGAGTGCACTATCCGAAGAGGGGCATCAGGTGCTTTCCGGAGTCATCCTGTTTCGAGCAATATATTACCTGTTGCCGCTTATGGTCGGATTGCTGGTATTCCTTGCTGACGAACTGCGTCGCCGCCACGTGAAGCGAGCCGGGGAGCCGGCCGCCTGCCGGACCTGAGGCGCCTATGCCTCCGTTGCGGGTCGTCACCTACAACATCCATTCCTGCGTCGGGAATGATCGCAAGTATGACCCTGCCCGTACCCTTGCCGTGCTGAAGGAACTCGATGCCGATATCATCGCTCTGCAGGAGGTCGGCGGTTATCCAGCTGACGGTGGCGAGCAGATAGACTTCTTCGCCGAACAGCTTGGCATGTCTGCCGTATCAGGCCTGCACCTCCGCCGACGACGGGTGCAGTTCGGCAATGCCCTGCTGGCGAAAGGCGAAATCCACGTCACGGATCAGATCAATCTGAGCGTCTCGAGACTGGAGCCGCGCAGCGCGATCGATGCTGTCGTCGAAACCCGAAATGGTAATCTGCGTGTCATCGCCACCCACCTTGGTCTGCTGCCCCGCGACCGCAGGCGCCAGATCGATCTGCTCGCGGCGGTGCTGCAGCTGCGCGTGATGCCGCTTACCGTTCTGATGGGTGACTTCAACGTCTTCGGTCGTGAGCGCAAGGTGCTGCGCCGCATCGGCGCGCCGCACCCGTTGCCCGTGCTGCGCAGCTTTCCGTCGCGCCGCCCGCTGATGTCTCTGGACCGCCTCTGGACCCTTCCGAATGCGAACCTGCTGAGTCTCGCAGTGCATCGCACGCCTCTGTCAGTGGTCGCGTCCGACCATCTCCCGCTGATCGCCGAGATCGATCCCGCTGTCGCAGAGGTAGCAGCCGAGGATTCGGACGACCTTCCGGCTGGACTCCCCGAGCCGGCAGAAGCGTGGCCGGCTCGCTACTTAAGGTGGCGAAAGGCGTCACAGTAATGTCTTGAGTATTCCGCGGCGCGCCTCCATGCATTCCCATCTCAGTAGACCGCCGTTCTGCGGCGTGCCTCGCAGTCAACGATGGAGAAAAGCCATGAAGCGCAATCTCGCAATCGTTTCAGCCCTCGGACTCGTGTTCCTGACCTCTGCTCCAGTCCTCAGCCAGGAAGCGCCACCGACGCCGGGTGATCGCCCCAGCGCCGGCACCGGTATTGCAAATCCCCCGGCGGCCCGTTCAGGCACAATGACGTCACAGCCCGGCACCGGCACCGCGGAGGTGAGGGGCAACCGCCTGATTGGTGCCGACGTGAAGAGTGCCAATAACGAAAAGATCGGCGATGTCAGCGAGGTGCTCGTCAGTACCGATGGTCGGATCAACGCCATCGTGGTGTCGGTGGGCGGGTTCCTCGGCATGGGCGATCGCAAAGTGGCCTTGCCGTGGGAGCAGCTTCGCTTCAGCAGCGAAGGCAACGATCTGATCGTAATGGCTTCGGCAACGAAGGAATCGCTGAAGGAGATGCCTGAATATCGTGACCCGCC
>Ga0079224_100006081_pt1 | contig 15940 bp, 9 predicted proteins | sample Stecom2015_FD_80414 | JGI IMG/M metagenome (GOLD analysis project Ga0079224, IMG submission 80414) | Agricultural soil microbial communities from Utah to study Nitrogen management - Steer compost 2015 | ecosystem: Environmental > Terrestrial > Soil > Agricultural land | place: USA: Utah...
CGGCGGCGAGCGCCACGAGTCGCTGCGCTACGGCGCCCGGCAGGAGCTGGGCCTGCGCCGCTTCCTCGAGGACGGCGGCTTCGGCGCGTTCACCACGAACTTCGAGGACCTCGGCGGGCTGCGTCAGCTGCCGGGCCTGGCCGTCCAGCGCCTCATGGCCGACGGCTACGGCTTCGGCGCTGAGGGCGACTGGAAGACCGCGATCCTGGTGCGGGTCGCCGCGGTGATGGGCTACGGCCTGCCCGGCGGCGCCTCCCTGATGGAGGACTACACCTACGAGATGACGCCGGGCAGCGAGAAGATCCTCGGCGCGCACATGCTCGAGGTCTCCCCGACCCTCACCACCGGCAGGCCCTCGCTCGAGATCCACCCGCTGGGGATCGGGGACCGCGAGGACCCGGTGCGCCTGAAGTTCATGGCCGACGCGGGCCCCGCGGTGGTCGTGGCGCTGTCCGACATGCGCGAGCGGTTCCGCCTGGTCGCGAACGTCGTCGAGGTGGTCGAACCCGACGAGAAGCTGCCGAAGCTGCCGGTCGCCTGCGCCGTATGGGAGCCGGCCCCGGACTTCGCCACCTCCGCCGAGTGCTGGCTGACCGCCGGCGCCGCCCACCACACCGTGATGACCACGGCGGTGGGCCTGGAGGTGTGGGAGGACCTCGCCACGATCGCGGACATCGAGCTCGCGATCATCGACGAGTCCACGACCGTGCGCTCCTTCGCCCAGGAGCTGCGCACCAACCAGGTCTTCCACCGCCTCGCCCAGGGGTTCTGAGAGACCCGGCCGACGGGGCGGGCGGAGCAGCCGACGGGACGGGCGACCCGTTCCGTCGGCCGCGCGGGCCCAGCCGACGAACCCCGTCCGCCGGTGGTCGACAGCTTTTGCTGCCGCCAGGACCCATGGGGAGCCCCGCATGAGTCCTGGCGGTACATTTCCTGCCATGCCCGACGCCGCAGCCGCGGGCCAGTCGCGCCGCGCTCTGTCGCTGCCCCCGCCCCGGCCGCGCCGTCCAGCACCCGGAGACCAACTCCCTGACTTTTCGGAGCGATGATGCCCACCTCGAGCACCCCCGACCCCGCCCTCCACGCCCCTGGGCTCAGCTGGTCGGGGACCGTGGACTACGGACCGGGGCCGCTGCACGCGCCGACCTCTCTCGCCGCGCTGCAACAGCTCGTCGCCGGCAGCACGAGGCTGCGGGCGCTCGGCACCCGGCACTCCTTCTCCGAGGTCGCCGCGTCGGACGGGCCGCTGGTGACGCTCACGGCGATGACGCCGGAGATCGAGATCGACACCGAGGCGAGCACCGTCCGCGTCGGCGCGGGGGTGCGCTACGGCGAGCTCGCCGTCGCCGCCCATGCGGCCGGGCTGGCGCTGGCGAACATGGGCTCGCTGCCGCACATCTCGGTGGGCGGGGCGAGCGCGACCGGCACCCACGGCTCCGGGAACCGCTCGCGCTCCCTCGCCTCCTCGGTGCGGGAGATCGAGCTGGTCACGGCCGGCGGAGACCTGCTGACGCTCTCGCGCGAGGCAGACCCGGACGTGTTCGACGGGGCGGTCCTCTCCCTCGGCACGCTCGGGATCCTCACGCACCTGACCCTCGACCTGGTGCCGGCCGCGCCGATGCGGCAGACGGTCCATCTCGACTTCCCCGCGGAGCGCATGGACGAGGCGAACCTCGCGGAGATGCTCGGGGCAGGCGCGAGCGTGAGCCTGTTCCACCACTGGGACGGACACATCGCGCAGGCCTGGGTGAAGCAGCGCCTGAGTGAGGACACTGACGAGGGCACCGCGCTTCCCGAGCACTGGCTCGGCGGCCGACGGGCGCCTGGTCCCGTGCACCCGCTGCCGGGGATGCCCGCCGACTTCTGCACCGACCAGACCGGGGAGCCGGGTCCGGCGCACGAGCGCCTGCCCCACTTCCGGCTCGAGTTCACCCCGTCCAGCGGCGAGGAGATCCAGTCGGAGTACTTCGTGCCGCGTGAGCGGATCGGCGAGGCGCTCGCGGCGGTGATGCCGCTCGGGGAGCGGATCCGTCCGCTGCTGCACGCCTCCGAGGTGCGGACCGTCGCGGCCGACGAGCTGTGGCTCTCCCCCGCCCAGCACCGCGACAGCGCCTGCGTGCACTTCACCTGGAAGCAGCGGCCAGCCGAGGTCGCGGCGCTGCTGCCCGAGATCGAGGAGCGCCTCGCCCCGTTCGCCCCGCGGCCGCACTGGGGGAAGGTCTTCGTTCTCGACCCGGAGGTCGTCCGCGCGCAGTACCCGGACCTGGCGCGCTTCCGGGCTCTGCGTGACCGGCTAGATCCCGAGCGCGTGTTCCGCAACGAGTACGTGGACCGGCTGCTGGGGGCCTGAGCCGCCCCTCGGCCTGCCCTGCCGCCCGACTCTCCCCCGACGATCCGAGGAACCCTCGCCATGCCTTCCGAGCACACCGCCCTTCCCCGCCCCGAGGACACGCGCCCGCCGATGGGCTGGAACTCCTGGGACAGCTTCGGCACCACCGTCACCGAGGCGGAGGTGCTCGCCAATGCGCAGTTCCTCGCCGAGCACCTGCTTCCGCTCGGCTGGGACACGGTGGTGATCGACATCGACTGGTCCGACCCCTCGGCCCGCGCCCACGGCTACAACGACGCCGCGCCGCTGGTGATGGACGAGCACGGGCGACTGCTGCCCGATCCGGGCCGGTTCCCGAGCGCCGCCGACGGGGCAGGATTCGCGCCTCTCGCGGAGGAGATCCATGCTCTGGGCCTGCGCCTGGGCATCCATGTGATGCGGGGGATCCCCCGCAGGGCTCTCGCGGCGAACACTCCGGTGCTGGGCACGGACCTGCGCGCCGCCGACATCGCCGATCCCGCGAACAGCTGCGAGTGGAACCCGCACATGGTCGGCATCGACCACTCGGTGCCGGGGGCCGGCGCCTACTACGACTCGGTGCTCGCGCTGTACGCCTCCTGGGGCGTGGACTTCCTCAAGGTCGACGACATGCTCTGGCCGTATCAGGCGGCGGAGATCGAGGCGTTCTCCGAGTCGATCACCCGCTGCGGCCGGCCGATGCGGCTGAGCCTCTCGCCCGGCCGGGACCTGTCCCTGACCCGCCTCGACCATCTGCGCGAGCACGCCACGATGTGGCGGATCTGCGACGACCTGTGGGACCGGTGGGAGGACGTCGAGGCGAACTTCGCGCGCTTCGCCCGCTGGGCCCCGCACGCCGGCCCCGCGGGGTGGCCCGACGGCGACATGCTCCCCCTGGGGCGGATCGGGATCCGTGCTGAGCGCGGCGAGCCCCGCGACTCGCTGCTCACGACCGACGAGCAGATCACGCTCTTGACGCTGTGGGTGATCGCCAGGTCGCCGCTCATGGTGGGCGGTGATCTGCCCACCTCCGATCCGTCGACCATCGCGCTGCTGAGCAATGCCGACGTCCTCGCCGTGCACGCCGACTCGCACGGGAACGGGGAGGTGTTCCGCGAGGCCCCGCTCGTGCTGTGGACGGCCGATGGGCCCGACGGAGACCAGTACGTCGCGGCGTTCAACCTCGGCGAGGAGGAGCTGCCCGTGGCGCTGGACAGCCAGGACGTCGGCCTCCCCGCCGCGCTCGACGGCGAGGTCGTCGAGCTGTGGAGCGGGGAGGCGGTGGGCGCCCGGCCCGTCTCCGAGCAGTCGGACGCCGCCCGCGGCGTCGCCCCGGGCTCGACCGCGATCGACCTGCGCATCCCCCGGCACGGCGCGGTGCTGCTGCGGTACCGACCCGCCCGCTGAGCCCAGACCGCCGCCTCTCGCCGTGCACCGGGCTCAGCCCCGGGGCGCGGTGAAGGTCGTGATCGAGCGCGGCGCGAGAGCGACCTCCCCGCGCGCCGGTCCGTCTGCCCCGCGGACGAGCGGCACCCTCCGCCCCCGCGCCAGACGTGCGCCTTCGGCGGTGACGTGCGGCGTGAGCAGCAGGCTCCTCGAGGAGTGCGGCACCGCGAGCTCGACGACCTGCTCCTGGTCGGACTCGTTGATCGCCACGATCACCAGGCTGTCCGTCTCCTCGTCGAGGAAGGCTGAGGCATGGACCTCGACGAGAGTCGACGGAGTCCAGGCGAGGGCCTCCGCCTGGCTCATCCCCGCAGGGACCAGCAGATCGAGGATGTTGGGATCCTCGACGCCGTCCGATCCGCCGCCGAAGTTCCACTCGGACGCCGTCGCGCGCACCTCCCGCACGCGCAGGGAGTCCGCCTCCATCGAGCCCTCGGAGCCGGTCACGACCACCTGGAACGCCCATCCGGGGCGCATCTCCCCCAAGAAGCTCTTCGGAACCCGCAGGGTGAGCACGTCGCCGTCGATGCTCTGCCGGTCCTCGAGCGGGACGAACAGCGCCTCGCGCATCGCCGCGTTGACCTTCTCGGCGACGTCCCGTTCGACGACGTCGGTCCGACCGGTCGCGAAGACCGCCCGGTCCCAGGCGTAGCCGTCGGCGACCAGGGCCCGGCGACCGGGCAGCAGCTCCGTGAAGCCGCCGTCACCGCGGGTGTCGACGTAGATGTCGATGTTCTGGAGGTCGTAGCCGACGGGCGAGCCGTCCCATGGGTCCACGAGGTCCGCACCGAGGCGGATCGAGAACAAGACGTCCTCGCCCCCGTCGGTCGCCTCGACGGAGAGGAGGTCGAAGCAGCCCGGGGTGAAGACCGCGCTGCCCGGGTAGGTAAAGGTGCCGGGCCCGTGGTCGTCGCCGGCGGCATCCTCGATCCGGAACAGCCGATCCCCCGGAGAGGTGGCGGTCGCGATCTCCGGCTCGACGAAAGGGATGCGGGCCATGACGCCCTCGGTCTGCTCGCTCGCCTCGACCTCGAGCCCGATCCGGCGGGCACCGGGGCGCAGGAAGCGACTGTAGTTGCCGAGCGCCCACAGTCGCTGGGTCTGCTGGATCGTCTCCTCGTCACCGGGGGCGACGTAGTCGGTGTAGAGCAGGCCGTCGTGGTAGTCGTAGCGACTCACCGCGATCCAGTACTGCCAGGCGGAGACGTTCGCGATCGTCAGGTCGGAGTGCACGGTGCGGGCGAGGACGAGGGCGGAGTCCATCCCGGAGTCGCGTCCGCCGACCATCTCGCACCACTCGGTCATGCTGAAGAGGACCTCGGGACGCTCGGCCATGCGGGCGGCGGCCTGCTCGCGCTGGGCATCTGTGGACCAGTAGGAGTGGGTCGCGAATTCGCCGAGCCCCTCGCGGACGCCCTCGTCCTCGAGCAGCCAGGTGGCGTAGTCCTGCTCGGAGTAGAGCGACCGGTACTCACCGGCCTCGGGGGCGGAGACCCGGGTGCCGAGGTCGCTGCCCTCGAACGCCTCGATCGTGAGGGCGGTGAGGTCGCGGACCTGCTCGGGCTCGTAGTGGCAGCCCTCCTGGCCGGGCCCGTCCCAGGTCCACTGGGGCTCGTTGATCGGGCTGACGAAGCGGAATTCGATCCCCTCGTGGTCACGGAAGCGACGGACCACGTCGAGCAGGTACTGCACGAACTCCTGGTGGTTCTCGGGAGGGAGGTTGGAGGTGCCGGGGTCGCCGTAGGTGCGGCCGTTGGCGGTCAGCCGCCGGGGCGGGGAGTTGACGAACGCGACGAAGTCCTCGACGCCGTGCTCGGCCGCCGCGCGGAGGAACCAGCGGGCCGCGGCGTCGCGGTCCCAGTCGTAGCTGCCGGGCCCGGTCTCGAAGGTCTCGGCCGTGCGCCACGGGTCGGTGATCGTCTCGTCGATGCCGCCGCCGATGTTGTAGCGGTACTGGGACAGGCCGATGCCGCGGGTCGGGGAGAACAGCAGACGGGCGACCTCCTGCCGCCGCTCCTCCTGCCAGGTGCCGAGGTTCTGCGCCCACCACGCGCCGGAAGCCCCGAAGCCGTCGATCCGCTGGTGGACCGTGCCGGGATCGATCTCGATCCGGTAGGCGGGGGCCGCGGCGGTCCTGCCGCCGGGGACAGCACGGGCGGAGCCGGTCGGGAGGGCGGCCCCGGAGACCGGGGCGCCGGCTCCCGCCGCGAGGCCGACGGCGAGGCCGGTGCCGAGCAGGGCTCGGCGGCGGGGTCGGACGGCAGGGTGCTGCGGGGGCGCGTCGGCGATGTCGGACGGTCGGGGCGATGCTGTCATCGGGTGCTCGTCTCCTCGTGCGGATCGTCGTCGACCCGCTTTTGTCGACCCTTAGCGTAAGCGGCGACGATTGGGACGTCCAGAGCTCCCGGAAAGTCCGACGACCCCCCTTCCGCTTCCCGTGGCGCTCCGCTACGGTCACGGCACCGCACTTTTTTCGAAGGGTGCGATAAGGGTGGAGACAACCACCTCCGGCTCCGCCGCGCGGGGAGCCGGCCCGCTCGACTCGACGAGGAGTCCCCGTGACCGCCACACCCCCGCCCCGCCCCCGCCGTCGCAGCGTGATCGGCGCCGCCCTCGCGGCCCCGCCCCTGGCCCTGCTCGCCGTCGGCGCCTCGCCCGCGTTCGCCGACGGCGACGACAGCGGCAGCGGCGAGGAGGCGCTGCCCGCCTTCACCCCCGGCGAGCCCTGGCTCGACACCGAGGGGAAGGTCATCCAGGCCCACGGCGGGCAGGTCGTCCTCGCCCCCGACGACCAGGGGCCGCTCTACTACTGGTACGGCGAGGACCGCAGCAACGGCTACGGCTCCTCCCCCGGCGTGCACGTCTACTCCTCCCGCGACCTCTACTCCTGGACGGACGAGGGCCTCGCCCTGCGCGCGCTCACCACCGCGGAGGAGATCGACACCGACCCCTACTTCCTCGCCCTCTACGACGGGTACTCCGAGGAGCAGAAGGCCGCGGTCGTCCGTGATCTGCAGACCACCGCCACCCCCGGGACCACCGCCCCCGCCGCGATCCTCGAGCGCCCCAAGGTGCTCCATAACGCCGCCAAGGGCACCTGGGTGATGTGGGTGCATGCCGACGGCCCCTCGGCGACCTCGGACGCCCAGTACGCGAAGGCCAACGCCGGCGTGGCCGTCTCCGACTCCCCCACCGGCCCCTTCCGCTGGATCGACAGCTACCGCCTGCACCACGCCCCCGAGGGCGAGCCGAACTGGCAGCCGGACAACCCCGGCATGGCCCGCGACATGACGGTCTTCCTCGACGACGACGGGACGGCCTACATCATCTACTCGAGCGAGGAGAACTACTCCCTGTTCATCTCGCGACTCGACGAGGACTTCACCCAGCTGGCCACCCCGCCGGAGCGCGCGGTCAAGGGCGTGGACTTCGTCCGCCCCTACATCGGGGCGCACCGCGAGGCACCGGCGCTCTTCAAGCGCGAGGGGACGTACTACCTGATCACCTCGGGCGCGACCGGCTGGGACCCGAACCCGGCGCAGTACGCGACCGCCACCGAGATCCTCGGGGAGTGGACCGATCACGGCAACCCCGTCAGCGGCGAGGGCGCGGCGGACACCCACCGCTCGCAGTCCACGAACGTGATCCCGGTCGATCCCGAGCGCGGCACCTTCGTCTACATGGGCGACCGCTGGACTCCCTCGGACCTCGCGAACGCACCCTACGTGTGGCTGCCGCTGCGGTTCGGCGAGGGGACGACCATGGCGCTCGAGTGGGAGGACTCCTGGCGCTGGGAGGACCAGCCGCCGCAGCCCGTCTACACGGTCGAGGTCGCGCTGCCGGAGGCGGTGGGACTCGAGGAGACGGCCGCCCTGCCTCGCACGGCGACCCTCCACCTCGCCGACGGCACCTCCTCGACCCGCGAGGTCACCTGGGAGGCGCGACTGGACCGGCCGGGACTGGTGCCGATCCTCGGCACCCTAGCCGGCGGCGAGGGCCTGACCCTGCGCCGTCAGGTGCTGGTGGTCCCTCGGCACATGGTCCACCTCGTCAGCGCGGGCGGCGCCGTGACCGACGACTATCTCGCGATGCGGGAGCACGCGCGGGGCATGCGGCTGCAGGGATCCGCGGCGGACCAGCCCTACGGCCCGGACCCCGTGACCGGCGTGCGCTGGGGCTACGAAGGGCGGTCGAAGCCTGCCGGGAGCGAGACCGGGTCGATGGACCGCTCGCTGCGCTACGCGACCGACCACGACGACCTCACCTACCGCTTCTCCGACCTGCTCGCCGGCACGTACACCGTGCACGCCGGCTACTACGACCCGTGGCCGTGGGCGAATCGTGCCGCGCAGGTCAGCGTGAACGGGAGCGTGGTCGAGCAGCAGCGTCTCTTCACCGGGGAGATCGAGGCGGCCGCCTATGGAGGCATCCGCGTCGGCCGGGAGGGGGAGATCGCCCTGACGCTGCACCCGACCCGCTCGCCGGACATCCAGGTCAGCTGGGTCGCGCTCGTGCGGGAGTGAGAGCGAGGCGACGGGAGCGCTCGACGCACCCGCGGCCGACGAGCGGCTCGTCCTGCACCGGCGCGCCGGCCCCGGCCCACGATCCGGGGCCGGGACCGGGGCAGGGACAGTTGTCGTCGTCGGTGCCGGGCCGAGCGCGTCAGCGCGCCTTGTGCGGGACCGCCCAGCCGGTCCGGGGCCGGTCGCGTCCGGTGCTCGGCCTCGGGATCGCGGGGCTCGAGGGGCTCGGCAGCCCCACCCGCTCGAGGAACGCCTCTAGCGCGAGGACAGCCATCCCGAGGCTCACTCCCTCGCCGTCGGCCTCGGTGAACTCGATGCCGACGGTCCCGGACGGGCCGGGCAGGCACTCCTGTGCGATGCGGTCGCGCACGCGCTGCTGGAGCTCCGAGCCCGCATAGCGGGTGATCCAGCCCAGCACCGAGACGTGCTCGGGGTTGAGCAGGTTGACGAGGTTGCCGATACCGGCGGCGAGATAATCGCCGGTGCGCATCAGAGCCTCGCGCGCGGCGTCGTCCCCCGCTGCCTCCGCCCGCATCAGCCGCTCGATGAAGTCGCGATGGTGCGGCACGGCGAGGAGATCGTGGTCGGGGGCGATCTCCGCGAGGGTCGCGCGGATTCCCTCGACCCCCACATACGCCTCGATGCATCCCGTACGCCCGCAGCGGCACTCCCGACCGTCCCAGATCAGGGTGGTGTGACCCCACTCCCCGGCCGAGTTCCCGCGACCGCGCAGCAGCTGCCCGTCGACGATGATGCCGGCGCCGACGCCGGTGCCGAGGTTCACCGCGACGAACTGGCGGAAGCGACGCCCGGCACCGAACCACAGCTCCCCCGTGGCGAGCGCCATCAGAGGGTTGTCGATCCTGACGGGCACGGGAACCACCGCCTCGAGCGCCTCCATGAGCGGAACCTCGTGCCAGCCCCAGTTCGGGGCGAAGACGTCCACGCCGCGCACCGGATCGACCTGGCCCGGCAACGAGATGCCGGCGCCGAGCAGCGAGTCCTCGAGCTCGGGATGCCTGCCGCGCAGGCGCCCGAGACAGTCTCCGATGTGCGCCGCGACGGACTCGATGGAGTGTGCGACCTGCGGGATCTCGACCCGCTCCTGGTCCAGCCGATCCAAGGAGGTGTCGAAGAGGTCGACCCTGACGTAGGTCTCGGCGACGTCGACGGCCAGCAGGGTGCCCCGACGCGGGTTCGCCTGGAAGGTCGCCGTGGGGCGTCCGCCCTGCGAGGAGATCTGTCCTGCCTCACGCAGCACGCCCTCGTCGACGAGCTCGCCGACGAGCGTGGTGACGGTGGCGGGGCTGAGCCCGGTCTCGGCGCTGATCTGTGCACGGGTGACCGTGCCGTGCACGTAGACGCTCCGCAGCACCATGAAGCGGCTCTCGCTGCGAATGTCCTTCGACGACTTCGCGGCCACCTGACCTCCCGTCCTGAGGACGTCCCACCTCCTCGGCGGGACGCCCTCGTCAGCTCGTGCTCAGCGGTCGGTCCGGGCCCGCTTCGCGCCCCTGAACATACCGCCTCCGGGGGCGATCGCCTCGACGAGCAGCAGGAGGGTCGGCGTCGCCTCCGTCGGCCACGATGCCGGCACCCAGGAACGACGGGCGTCGCCGCCTGCGACCGAGGGCCGTCCGAGGACATGGCGGGAGATCCGACGATCCCCGCTGAGCACCGTGACCTCCACGTCCTCGCCGGCGATCTCGAGCAGCTCGCCGCCGCCATCACCCTCGAGCGGGTCCAGCTGGATCAGCACCGGTTCCCCGGCGCCGATCCGAAGCGGTCCGGCAGGCAGCGCGGACAGGTCTTCCCCGGCTCCGTCGGCGAGCTCGGCGGCCCGCGCGGCGAGCTGCGCCTCGGTGGTGGTGCGCAGGCTGCGCAGGACGGGAGCCGCAGTGATGAGCAGCTCTGCCCGCGCGACCAGGCCGCCCGGGACGTGCGGGGCGCGGACCCGCATCTCGAGCGGCCCCTCCTCCTCGGGCAGGAGCAGGACGGGCGCGTCGGGGACGACCAGCTGCTCGGGACCGTCCTGCACGCGGACATGCACCGGCACGGCCAGGCCCGACAGTCGCAGCACGGCACGCCGCCCGCGGCCGGGCAGGGTCAGCGTGCGGGCGTAGACGGTCCAGGAACCGGGGTTCGCGCTCGACCATCCGCCCAGGCCCCGCAGGGGTGGGCAGGCGAGCACCCCGTCGGCGCGCCGGTCGGGCAGCTCGCGCACCTCCCACAGGTCGGTGACGTCGGAGACCCCGAGCACCTCGAGCACGGTCCCGGGCCCCCGGCCCGCGCCGAGGCGGAGCGCGGGTCTGCGGGCGTCGTCGAAGTTGGCGCGGCCCCAGATCTCGGCGTCCACGCGAAGAGCGTGCGGCGTGCCGGGCGCGAGCGGCAGGCCCACGGGCGCGCCGTGGGCGACGTGCACGCCGTGGTCGACGCCGTCGAGCGTGAGGCGCACGAGGTCCGCCGCACCCAGCAGCAGCACCTCCTGCGCCGCAGCGGAGAGCTCCAGCTCGGCGTGGACCCTCCCGTCGGCGAGGCCGAGCGCCTCGGCGCCCCGCAGCCCCGGCGACGGGTCGTGCTCCGTGCCTGCCGCATCGAGCGCCCCCTGGAGCGGAAGCACCCGTCCTGTGGCCGCGCGAGCCGCGGGAGCGGGGTCGGCGAGGCTCGCACCGCGCTCACGCAGGGCCACGCGAACCGGATCGAGCGCGCCCTGCGAGGCGCGCTCGCCCGGGGCCGCGAGGCGGAGGACCTCGGATCCCCCGTCGGCCGTGGGCAAGAAGAGCTCGACGAGCGCTTCCGGGCCGCCCTCGAAGACGAGGTGGAGAACGCCGTCGACCCTCTCGACGCCGACGAGCTCCGCGGTCGCGACCTCGAGCACACCCTGCGCGCCCCATGGCCCCAGCGGCACCTCAAGCGCCCAGAAGGGACAGGTCCCGGCCTGGACGACCGCGTCGACACCTGCGGAGGCGAGACGGACCGGGGCGTCCATCCCGGTGAGTTCCGCCGGGCCGAGCAGGGTCCCTCCCCCGTCAAGAGCCAGCGCCCCTCCGGTGCGGATGCCATGGATCAGGTCGGTCGGCAGCGGCTGCGGGGTCGCCGTCGCGAGCCGCTCGCCCCAGGCGGCGAGGGTCGCCGCGAGCGCGATGGCCTCGTCGTACTCCGGAGTGCGACGTCCGTCGGGGCTGATGTAGCCGCCGAAGTCGTAGTCGTGGGTCATGAGGTTGCCGGGGTCGCCCCAGTTCCCTGCTGAGGGCAGGACGAGGTGGTCGAAGCCCGAGGCCTGCAGGTACGGGGCGACCAGGCGCGCTCCGGCGAGGATCTCTCGCCGCAGCGTGCGGTGCAGACGGTTGGTCTCGGTGACCATGAGCGGCAGGTCGCGCGCTGCGAGCACGCCCGCGTAATGGCGCGTCTCCTCGTCGAAGGAGCCGGAGGCATCGTCGGGATAGAGGTTCACCGTGGGCACCACGCCCTCGGCATCGCCGGAGGCGCCCGCGAGGTCGCCCTGTCCGGCGCAGGCGATGATCGGCACCTCGATGCCGTGCGCGCGGGTGCGCTCCGCGAGATGCGCCATGTACTCCTCGGGATCGGGGCAGTCGAAGAAGTCCAGCTCGTTCTCGATCTGCACGAGGGCGACCGATCCGCCTCTCGTCACCTGCGCCTCGGCGAGGACCGGCATCACGGCACCGAACCAGCGGTCCACGGCGGCGAGATAGACCGGGTCCGAGGTGCGCAGTGCGGCGGGGGCGCCGGGGGCGTCGCCGTGCAGCCACCACGGCAGGCCGCCGCCGTCGGTCTCCGAGCAGATATAGGGCCCCGGTCGGGCCATGACCAGCAGGTCGCGCTCCGCGGCGAGGTCGAGGAAGCGGCGCAGGTCCCGCTCCGGGGAGGTGAGGTCGATCCGCCCCGGGGACGGTTCGTGGAAGCCCCAGTGGACGTAGACGTCGATCATCCGGTAGCCGGAGTCACGCACCAGGTCGAGGCGGTGCGCCCACTGCGTCGACGGGATCCGGAAGGGGAACACCGAGGAGCACAGCAGCACTGACGGGACCCCGTCCAGCAGCAGCCTGCCCGCAGCGAGCTCGATCGAGGAGGGCATCACTTCACCCCCGCGCTGCCGGCCGACAGGTTCATCTCGTACATGTACTTCTGGCCGAAGTAATAGATGATGATCATCGGCAGGGACAGGAAGATCGAGCCGACCATGATGAGGTTCCACGGGGGTGTCTGCAGCTCCTGGCTGGTGGAGGTCAGGTACTGCACGCCGAGCGCGAGCGGCATCTTGTCCTCTGAGTTGATGTAGATGAGCGGGCCCATGAAGTCGCCCCACATCGCGGTGAGCGTGAAGATCGCGATGGCGATGAGGATCGGGGTCATCATCGGCAGGATCAGCCGCGCGTAGATCCCGAAGAATCCCAGCCCGTCGATCGAGGCGGCCTCATCCATCTCGTAGGGGATGCGGGTGACGAACTGCCGCACCAGGAAGATGTTGAAGGCGTTGGAGAAGAACTGCGGCACGATCAGCGGCAGGAAGCTGTCGATCCAGCCCAGCTGGGAGAAGATCCAGAACTGCGGGATCATCGTGATCTGGGCCGGGATCATCATCGTCGCGATGACCACGAAGAACAGCGGCCGCTTCCCCGGGGCGCGCAGGCGGGCGAAGGCGTAGCCGACCAGGGAGCTCGAGAGCACCTGGCCGATCGCCGAGGAGACCGCGATGATCACCGAGTTCACGAGGAACGATCCGACCGGGAGGCTGGTCTGGAAGATCTTCACGAAGTTCGAGAACTCGAAGTCCCGCGGAAGGATCGACAGCTGCCCGGTGGAGACCGTGGCGTCCGAGGACAGCGCGATGGAGACCACGAACACCAGCGGGACGGTGAAGATCGCCGAGAGGATCACGAGCAGGCCGTAGGTGAGCGGTCCGCTGCGGAACGCGCTGAGCGTGCGGGGACGGGTCGGCCTCGCGCGGCCGCCGCCGACTGCCGTCGGTGCGGTCGGGGCTGGGGTCATGGCGCTCACTGGCGCACCTCCGATTCGTAGAACACCCAGCGTCCGGAGGTCGCGAAGGCGAGGGCGGTAAACGCCATGATGACCACGAAGAGGATCCAGGCGATCGCCGAGCCGTATCCCATGTGGTAGAAGCGGAAGGCCTCGTCGAACAGCATCGGCACGGCCATCTGGCTCGCGTTGTCGGGCCCGCCGCCGGTGAGGATGAAGACCTGCGCGAACACCTGGAACGAGCCGATGATGCCCATGATCAGGTTGAAGAAGATCACCGGGGTGAGCTGCGGGAAGGTCACCGACCAGAACTGTCGGAAGCCGGAGGCGCCGTCGATCTCCGCCGCCTCGTACAGCTCCTTCGGGATGCCGTTCATGCCGGCGAGCAGCAGGATCGTGCCGCCGCCCGCCTGCCACAGGGACATGAGGATCAGCGCGGGCTTGACCCAGTCCGCGTCTCTCAGCCAGTTGGGGCCGTCGATGCCGATCAGTGCGAGGGCCTGGTTCAGCGGCCCCGCCTCCGGGGCGAAGACCATCTGGAAGATGAGTGCGACGGCCACGATCGGGATCAGGTGCGGGAGGTACACGAGGGTGCGGAACAGCTTGCGGAACCGCACCTTCTTGTTCAGCAGGTTCGCGATGAACAGCGAGACCACCATGCCCAGCGGCACCGAGATCAGCGAGTAGTAGGCGGTGTTGCCCATGACGCGCAGGAAGATCGGGTCGTCGGTGAGCAGCGTGATGTAGTTGTCCAGCCCCACCCACACCGGGGCGGTGAACGAGTCCCACTCGGTGAACGAGAGGTAGATCGAGAACAGCATCGGCCCGAGCAGGAAGACGACGAACCCGATCACCCAGGGGGAGATGAACAGGTAGAAGGTCAGCGCCTCCTTGCGGCGGTGCGGGGTCAGCTTCTGCCGCGGCGGCGCTGCCCCGCGGGATGCCGCCCGGCCAGCGGTGGGCGGCCTGAGCGCGGTGGAGGTCATCGGGCTCACTCCGAGGGCTTGATGACGCGCTCGAGGCGCCCCTGGAGGTCGTCGGCGGTGGTCTGCGCATCGGACTCGCCGAGCCAGAACGAGGCCATCGCGTCATCGATCGCCTTCTGCATCTCGTTCCACTCGGGGATGAACTTCGGGGTGAAGATCATCTCCGCGGAGTCGGGGAAGGCCTGCAGGTTCACGTCGGCCTCGAGCCAGTCGGGGTCGAGGAAGGCATCGCTCTGCTGCAGCTCGAGGTTCGCCGGGACGTCCTGTCCGGCGTCCGCGATGGGGGTCTGCCCCTCGAGCGATGTGAGGAACTGGATGATCTCGAAGGAGCCCTTGGGGTTCTTCGCCGCCGTGGGGATCACGAGCGCGGAGCCGAAGGCGCTGACGGCGCTCTCTGCACCGTGGAAGAAGGGGGCGATGTCCCAGTTCAGCCCCTCGATACCGGCGTTGCCGCCGACGGCCCAGAAGCCCGTGGAGTTCATCGCGACGAGCCCCTGCTGGAAGGCACCGTCGGCCCCCATCTCCGGTCCCATGTTGGAGTAGTCCACCTCGGTGGGGGCGACCTTGTGGGTGAAGTAGAGGTCGTGGGCGAACTGGAGCGCCTCGACGGCCTCCGGGGAGTTGACCCCGGGCGCCCCGGTCTCGGGGTCCAGCACGTTGCCGCCGTTCTGGGCGACCAGGGAGAACCACTGCGGCCACCAGCCGACGCCGCCGTAGCCGAACTGGCCCTTGGACGGGTCGGTGAGCGCCTTCGCGGCCTCGAGGAAGGTGTCCCAGTCCCAGTCCGCGGTGGGGTACTCGACGCCCGCTTCGTCGAAGAGGTCCTTGTTGTAGTAGAGGACCATCGCGCCGGAGCGGTCCGGGACGCCGTAGGTCGCACCGTCCCAGGTGTAGTTCGCGCCGACGGGGCCGAAGGTCGCCTCGAGGTCGAGGCCGCTCTCGGAGAGCAGGTCGTCGATCGGGACGAGCTGCTTCTTCGAGGCGTAGACGTTGACGTTCTCGGCGACCTGCATGATGTCGGGCCCGGTCTTCGACGAGATCATCGTCTGGACCTTCTGCTCGTAGTTCTCCGAGGGGATGAGCTGCAGGGTGATGTCGTAGTCGGGGAACTTCTCCTTGGCCAGGTCGATACGGGCCTGGTAGGCGTTCTTGTCCTCCTCCCCGCCCCAGACCGTCATGACGAAGGAGGTGTGGCTCTCGTCGGACTCGGGGACGCCCCCGCCCCCGGCGGAGCCGCCTCCGCAGGCGGCGAGTCCCGCGGCGGCACCGGCGGCTCCCATGCCGGCGAGGACGCTGCGCCGACTGGGGGCGTGTCGGCCGGGGGGACGGGACTGCAGAGGTGCGGCTCATCGTCGTGCCTTTCGTGGAGGTCACGCGCGGCGGCTCTCCGGCGCCTCACGGCGCCGCCGAGCCGGTGCGCTCCGGTGCGCAACGGTCGTGACGAGGCTTACATTAACCCTTGCAATAAGACCTGTCGAGAGCGTCCGGCCTCGAATTCGTCGTGCAGCGGCCACACCCCTGGTCTCGCCCGCTCTCATGGGTTAGCGTTTTCCCACCCTGGTTGGCACGTTTCACCCTCGCGACCGGGCAATGACGCTCATCCTCGGAGGCCCCATGTTCACCCGACGCCAGACCCTCGC
>Ga0079224_100006082_pt1 | contig 15939 bp, 12 predicted proteins | sample Stecom2015_FD_80414 | JGI IMG/M metagenome (GOLD analysis project Ga0079224, IMG submission 80414) | Agricultural soil microbial communities from Utah to study Nitrogen management - Steer compost 2015 | ecosystem: Environmental > Terrestrial > Soil > Agricultural land | place: USA: Utah...
GATAAATAAACTGTCTGGATGGCACGTAATAATAGCTCTCAATTTCCGGCAAGTAATAATAATCGACATAATCATATCCTACGGGGCCCCAGAGAGGCTGTGATCCTATATTGATGCTTACTTGCACCTGTGCTGCGGACTTTATTGGTATAAACCCTATTGTCACTAAAGTGACAAGTAATAATAGCTTTTTCATGTTTGTTTTTTTTTAGTTGTCGGTTGCCTGCTCCGCGTTTATCAATTTTCTAAGTTGATAACACCCATGTTGGTATTTTGACCAAGTGAAACAGATACATTAGCAATCGTGCTATCAGGAAAGGCAAGAGTATCCTGCGGAACAATTTTCAGTGAATAAGTTCCCGCAGCTAAACCTCCGATTGTAAATGCGCCAGTTGATGGATCGGCAACGGTTCCCACGGTATCGGTACCTTGAATAGCAAGTACTTCGGGATAACTTTCTATCGGTGATACGGAACCGGATATAAGTCCAGAGGTAGCCGCCGTCACTCCCCTAACAACAGGCTTTAGTAGATATTTTCCATTTCCCGTTTGCACAATGGACTTAGCCGCGTCGAAGTCTAATAAAAGTGTATAAGTCACTCCCGGCACCAAGACAGGGTTGTCTGTCAATTTTACTTTCCAACCGGAAGATTGGCCGCTTGGTGTTGTTAATGCATATTCCGTTCCATCTACAACTATCGTATTTCCGTCATCAAGCACCAACCTGATTTCAGTAATGTCGCCACTGGGCATTTCACCTGAAGCCACCAAAATATCAGGATTGGCGGTTCCGATTCTGTAATCGAGAATATTAAACAAACCCGTTTCAGCGGCAAAAGTATAGGATCGTTCGTCCGACTTTAATACAATTTCTTTGACATGTAAATTGATTGCATCAAAGTTACCTGGAGCATCTGTCATACGTACCTCTACCCTAGTTGTTCCGCCCCCGGCACTATCATCGTTTTTATCGCAGCCGGCAAAGGCTAAAAGTCCTATAATTGCTATTCCTAATGCTAAATAAACGTTTTTCGTTTTCATACGATCTGTTTTTTATGTTTCCTTCGGTGTGTGCGCTTGTTTCATCCGTTTAACATGCACACCCTATTGCTTAAACATGTTTCCCATAAATAGATGTTGATCCAAAATTGAGGAGACAAGATGAAAACAACATGAAATTTTAAATCTTTTTTATTTCGACATTTCATTTATTTTTCATACAAAGAACAGATCTTTGTTAATAGGACCCGAAATGGGTTCTGAATTATCAAAATCATAAGCTCATGTTGAGGCACTATCACTTGCATACCGTATTTTTGTTCTTTTTAAACGCCTCTATTTGCCATGCATTTACAGTACCCACATTACCTGAAGTTACAAATTCGGTAAATGATGAGTACTCCATTGCATCTAATAGACAACAGGACGATAAAGGAAAGAATAAGAAACCGGAAAAAACTAAACAGCAAGTGGAGGTAAAGCAAGTACCAAAAGCGAAGAAACAAAACGCACCTGTTAAAGTAAAACCGAATATAAAAGTTAAACCAAAAGTGATTCGACCAAAAATTAAGAAGCATTAAATGATTAGCATCAGATGAAATTAGCTATTTCGATTGTATTCACTTGTTTAATTTTTTCGCACTTGCAAGCTAGGCAAATCAACGATAGTTTAGCAAGCGCAAGCTATACTTTTGCAGCACTTTATAACAGCAATATTAATTATTATGGGCAAGTTACGGATGAGAAGCTGCCTTATGTCTTACTAAATGCAACAGTTCGTTTACCCTTTGGATTATATTTTTCTGCCAGTTCATACAAATTTTTAAATTACGGATCCGGAATTTCAGGAACCGATCTAGGCATAGGTTACGATTACAATTTCAACGAAAAGATATCGAGCGGTTTAGCTTATACACGATCGTTTTATCCCACCAATTCCCCTTTGCTTCAAGCATCGCTCACGAATAACCTCAATGGTTCGTTAAGTTATCACTGGCCTTGGTTTAAGAGTGCCTTGGATGTCGATTATGCTTTTGGAGATGAACAAGACATTTTTTTAACGCTTTCCAACTCCAAGGACGTGAGTCTGGGCAACCTATTTGATGATAAAGATTTGATTAGCATAGAACCTTCAATAGAATTGGTAGCAGGAACGAGAAATTACTATGAGACCTATGTACGAGCTAAGAACCAACGTGGGCAGGATAAAGGAAATGGGAAGCCGCCAACAAACCCGGGAAATTCAGGAGGGGTGACCGAATATATTCCATCTAAATCCTTTTCCATGCTTACATACAACGCTAAACTGCCTTTAAGTTATAGTCGTAGTAGTTATTTAATAGAATTAAGCTATCAATTATCGCTTTTGGTCCCTTCAGATGAAGCAATAAAACGTGCACAATCTTTTTTTGGATTGGCCTTTTATTATCAATTTTAAAGCCGCACTATGAAAGTACTCATTGTAGAAGATGAAAAAACCTTAGCTTATGAGATGGCTGATTTCTTAAAGAAGGCCTTTTATATTTGCGATTTAGCTCATACCTATCAGGAAGGGGCTGAAAAGATCGCCTTGAATCAATATGATTTCATATTGATTGATTTAGGTTTACCGGACGGGGATGGACTGGATATTTTACGGAAAGCAAAAAAACATAATGAGGAGGCCGCTTATATAATATTGACAGCAAGAGGTAATTTGGACGATCGGATCATAGGATTGGATCTAGGTGCGGATGACTACCTTTCAAAACCTTTTTATCTTTTGGAATTACAATCGCGTATGCAGGCTATTGCGCGAAGGAAATTCAAATTGCAGGACGAACTGATTCCTGTTGGCGATTTCCGCGTTGATTTACCTAAACGGTTGATCCTGTTTAATGATAATCCAATCGATTTATCGCGAAAAGAGTTTGATTTACTCAGCTATTTATTATTGCATAAAAACAGAGTATTAACAAGAATGCAATTGAGCGAACACATTTGGGGTTCTTATGCCGTTGATGACAATGACTCCAATTATATCGATGCCCATATCAAAAATATTAGAAAGAAACTTGGGCAGTGTGCAAGCATCGAATGGCTTGAAACGGTACGCGGTGTCGGTTATCGAATCAGGGGATAATAAGTTTTATCACGATTTCTATCATGAAACTATCCACCAAGCTTTTATTGTTTATCAGTAGTTCAAAGTTGATTATCGTCATCATTTTTATTCTGCTGTTGCCTATGCTTGTGGAGCAAATTGCGTCTGAATATACGAACTACATCCTAGGTCAGCAAAAGACAAAAGTCTTAGCCGATCTGGAGCAGAATGGATTGCAGTACTATTTACAAGGCGATAAGGAATACGGAAGCTATACGATGTTAAAAGAAGAGTACATTGCCATCGAACCTGCGCCTGCCGACCTGCACATCGACAATATAAAAGAGTCTCAACGCATTGTAGAGCATGACACGTTAAATTACCGTATCTTGAGCTATACTTTCCAAGATAAAGGACAAACCTACTTGTTAGAAATAGGGAAGACAGTAAACAGCATAACACAATACAACAAACCACTTCAGCGCTTCACGTTGTATACCTTGATTGTATTAATTGCTTTTACTTTAGTAATTGATTTAAGCTTCTTGCGTTTATTGATTCGGCCACTAAATAAAATTATAAAGACCCGGTTACTCAATCGTAAATTTCCATTTAAAGGCCAACAAATCTCAATAAAAACAAGTACTTATGACTTCAGATACTTAGATGAATCGTTGTTACTCTTAATGAAACAAGTAAACGAAGCCTTTGAAAAAGAAAAGGAATTTACAGCAAATGCTTCTCACGAACTGATGACTCCCATCAGCGTTCTCCAGAGCAAAATGGAAAATTTACTAACAGAAGAAGGGCTTGAAGAACCGTTCGCACAACACATCGTTGAAATGATGAAAACCTTAACTCGATTAAAAAAAATATCGAGTTCTTTATTGTTAATCTCAAGAATCGACAATGCGCAATTTGCGAGAAAAGACTTAGTCTATCCTTTGGAATTGGTTCGAGAAATCTTAGAGGAATTGGCAATAAAACTGGAAGAAAAGCAAATTGAAACCAAAGTAAACCTAACCATCAATCAAAATTTAGCAAACGTGAACAGAGATCTACTCTTCCATCTGTTTTATAATCTAATCAATAATGCCATCAAATTTAATCGAGCGCACGGCCGTATATATATCAGCGATCGTATTTTAATCTCTGGTTATGAAATCAGCATTCGAGATACAGGTGTTGGCATTCCGGAAGCACAAATTCCGTTTATTTTCGATCGATTCAAAAAGTCGACCGATGGCGAAAACAGCGGCTACGGGCTGGGGCTTACCATTGTAAAAAGTATTTGCAATTATCACCATATAGCCCTTAGTGTTGAATCCGATACTGATCAAGGAACTGTCTTTAAACTGCTGTTTCCTATTTAACACCTAAGACAACATGTTAATCTTTGTGCTAAGAGGCTACTTTTTTCACCGGGGCATAATATTTCAACTCAATGATGTCGTTCGGAAAAGGGAGGCTATTCCATGATTGATGGATAGCTAAAGCTGTACCGACCGCTGTTGCCTGTGCCATAGAAGCTGCGAATACCTCCACTTGCGGGAATGCTTCAGCAAGCAGATTCATGTAAATAACATTCTTTCCAAAACCGCCATCAACAAAGAGTCTTTTCACGGTAGATGCACCTATAGCCAATGTAGTTGATATCTTTTGAGCGTTCACCAAATCGATCATCAGCTGATGGTAAGCCTCTGTTTCGGTTCTAAACTTTCCTAAATCTCGTTTACCGAAAATAGCCAAGCTTTCTTGAGGACTCATCCCTGCCGATTGATCCGTCTGTTCTTGCAATTTATTGGCTAAATGCGTGTCAAAAGCAATGTTTTTAAATTTGGCGGTAGACACGTTGAAATGGGCAGCAATTCGCTTGGTTTGCTGTTCATGTTCATATCCGGCAAATAAACGGGAAGCTTTAACCGGTTTTCCCTGGTAGTGGATATAGGATAAGCAATCAGCTTTTAAATCCTCACTTGTTAGCGGCTCTTCGTTAAAAGGGTTTAAACTGATACACCAAGTACCCGTAGAAAGGAGTACAAAGGGTTTAGTGAAACTTACTAAATAAGGAATTAGCGCGGCTGAGCTGTCGTGAAAGCCCGCACCAACAGCATAGTTATTACCCGGAAAGGAGGCCCGAAAGACTGAATCAGCAGGTACAATGGGCGCCAATTTGTCTAAAATTCCTTCCTGTTCTACCCATTCGTGGTATCCGCTCTTCTGAAAATCCCATAAATTGGTGTGACAACCAATACTTGTCATATCGCTGTAAACCTTACCCGATATTAGGAAACTCATATATTGGGGCAAATGCAGGGCTTTATATACTTGCTTAAAGACGCTCGGTTTTTCATGCTTTAATCGATACAATTGCATACCGGAGTTTAAGCTTCCCAATACCGGCGAAGCGGTCCGTAAGGCGAAATTCTCCTCGCCACCATATTGCTTGTAAAACTGATCTTTTAAGGTTTGGGGATAATCCTTTAAATAGTTATATAGCGGCGTTAAGGGTTTACCACTCTCATCAATATATACGAAGCTTGCCCCATAGGTTGAGAAATTGATAGCCTTAATCTCGAATTCATCCTTTCTGAATACTTCATGTAAGGAGTCAAAAACGGATAAGCGAAGACTGGCAAGATTTTCACAGGGATCGCCATCTTCGTCTACCGTTTCAGTAAAACGAGCGGAACGTTCGAATACAATCCTGTAATGTTCATCAAACAAAAATAATTTCTTATTAGTCTTTCCTACATCAAATATGGCAATAACCGGTATCTTCATCGTTGTTGGCTATACGTTTTAAGTTATACGTTTTAAGTTGTACGTTATAGGTTCTAAGTTTTACGCTTTAAATCATAAGTTCGGAACGCCTCGAAGCCTATCACTTAAAACTTATTACTTAGAACTTAGAACCTATAACTTATAACCCAGTGGCCACTGTCTTAGAGCCCCTTTCTTTGATCAGCTCTCCACGAACATTTAATGATCGATACAATTCTATGGGATTTAAAGCACCTCCTGCACGTAACCTCGCTTCTGCTACCAATGGTCTAACATCGGTGCGAAAAGCCGCTTGTAGTATTTCCTGAGCTTTGGCAACATCATTATCTTCTTGTGCAGCGGATAAAGCTTTTCTGTCCACCAAAAGCGCCTGTGCATAAGCCAACATGATTGCCTCAACAGATTGCAGTAAATCTTCCAGTGGATCCTTTACATTATGCGAGGCATCGATCATCCAGCCTAAGTCAGTTGCATGATTCATTTTTCGAGCATCCATACCTTCAATCAGCTCATTAAATATTAAAAACAATTGATAGGGTTTGATACTTCCGGCCGTTAAATCGTCATCACCATATTTAGAATCGTTGAAATGGAAGCCCCCAAGTTTACCCTCCATGAGTAACAAAGAAACAATCTGTTCAATGTTGGCATTCGGCAGATGATGTCCAAGATCAACTAAGGTATATGCTTTAGGCCCTAATTTACTGGCATATAATAACGACTGGCCCCAATCACCCACCGTTGTTGAATAAAAATTGGGTTCAAAAGCTTTATATTCAACGAAAATTTTCCAATCTGCCGGTAACGCCGCATACACTTCCTGAAGGCTCTCCAGGGTTCGTTGAAAAGCCTTTCTAAAATTCAGTTGACCAGGAAAGCAGGATCCATCAGACAACCAAACTGTGAGCGACTTTGACCCAAGTTCGATCCCATGCTGTATGACCTCGATATTGTGCTGGACTGCCTGCTTACGAACGGCAGCGTCTACATGCTGCATGGATCCAAACTTATAGCTAAAGGTTTGATCAGGCTGATCTTGAAAGGTATTTGAGTTCATCGCATCGAAGCCAAGCCCATACTGTGCCGCTAAGGTCTTTATAGACTGATAATCTTTTGGCACATCCCAAGGGATATGCAAAGAAATGGCACCGCTCGATTGATTCAAGGCCTGTAGTAATCCGACATCCTCGATTTTCTCCTCTAAACTTCTGGGTTCACCACCACCGGGAAAACGCCCAAAGCGTGTTCCCCCTGATCCAAGCGCCCAACTTGGAATGGCAATCTGAAAATCAATCAGTTTCTCTAAAACCTCATGGTAGTTATTTATATCTTCAACCAAACTTTCCAATTTGCGAACGTGTTTCGCTTTTGCTTGTTGGTTATATTCCTCGATTTTATACTTTTCTATATTCATAATCCTAATCAGTTAGCCACTACTAGCAGGTGAATTTACTAAATCCATTCAAGTTTTTCCATTAGCTAATTAACCGATTGGCTAATTAGCTAATATTCCAAATTTATCGCACAAATGCCATAGCCACACCTCCATCCACATTTAAAACATTGCCCGTTGATTTATTAAGTAAGCCTCCTACAAACACAAAACAAGCGTTGGCAATATCCTCTGGCAGGATAATCTCATTAAGCAAGGTCCGTTTTGCATAATACGCAGGAAGTTCTTCCACCTTTATTCCATATGCTTTAGCACGCCCCTCTGCCCACGCACCTTCCCATATTTTACTATCTGAAATTACGGCATCCGGATTTACCACATTCACTCTAATTTTATCGCCACCAAGTTCAGCAGCGTTTAGTCTACTCAAATGTAGTTGTGCAGCTTTTGCAGAACCATATCCCGCATTATTCGGTCCGGACACCAATGCATTTTTACTAACGATGTTAATAACGTCTCCTCCGATTTCCTGTTTTCTTAAAATCGCTACACCTTGCTGCGTTACTTTAAACTGTCCTTTTACAAGCACGTCATAAAGTAAGTCCCAATCTTTGTCTGTATGATCTTGTAGCGGTTTAGATATAGATAGTCCGGCACAGTTAACCACAATATCTACCCCTCCAAAGGCTAAACTTGCTGCATCGTAAGCCGCTGCGATGTCGGCATCGTTGGTTACGTCTAGCTTCGCCGTGATATAAGCATCTTTTCCATAACGACCTTTAAAATCGTCGTCAGCTTTTTTTAGCCGCTCTCCATCATTATCATTGATAACGACCACCGCTCCCTCTTCCACAAATTTAACGGCAATCGCCTTTCCGATACCGCCTGCACTTCCCGTTATAAGGGCAATTTTACCAGAGAGAGCTTTCGGTTTTGGCATGCGCTGCAACTTCGCTTCCTCTAAGAGCCAGTACTCGATATTAAAAGCCTCTTGTCGAGGTAACGAGGTATACTCCGATATGGCCTCTGCACCCTTCATGACATTAATGGCATTGATATAAAATTCCGCTGCCACTCTGGCTGTTTGTTTATCTTTTGAAAAAGAGAATAAACCGACTCCGGGGAACAGTATAATAACAGGGTTCTTATCACGTATGGCCGGACTATTGGGATGCTTACAAGTCTCATAATAATCGGCATACATCGCGCGATAAGCTTCAAATGCAGGTTTAAGCTTCACTTTTAATTGCTCCACATCCGTTAAGTCTGCGTCAGCCGGCAGTTCTAAAACCAATGGACTTATCTTGGTGCGAAGAAAGTGATCAGGACAACTTGTACCTAGGGGTGCTAGTCGGTCTAAATCATTGGAGTTTATAAATTCAAGTACACGATCGTCATCGGTAAAATGGCCCACCATAGGTCTTTCAGAAGAACAGAAACCCCTTAGTATGGGCGCAATAGCAGCGGCTTGTTTTTTACGAAGTTCTGCAGGAAGACTGCTTATTTTTTGGCCTCCAAAGATAGGCCCTTTTTTACCATAATGCTGCTCTAGATATTCGGCGCAACTTTCAATAACCTCCAACGTATTGATATAGCTTTCGTACGCAGTATCTCCCCAAGTAAATAGACCGTGCGAACCTAACATAATCCCCCTGATTCCAGGGTTCTCATCCAGGCATTGTTTTAATTTCAAGCCAAGATCAAAACCGGGCCGCTGCCATTCAACCCAGCCAATCGTACCTTTAAATAACTCCTGAGTAATGCGTTTACCGTCTTTTGCTGCCGCAATGGCAATGGCTGCATCGGGGTGTAAATGGTCGATATGTTTGAATGGTAGAAAGCCATGTAAAGGTGTATCGATAGAGGGCGCTTTAGACGCTAAATCGTAAATACTATGGTTGAAGAGTTCCACCATTTCATCCTCATGGTCAATCCCTCTGTAAACCTTTTTCAAATTGCGTAACCGCTCCACATAAAGCGCCGCCAATCCACTTCTTTTAAGTGTTCCCAAATCACCTCCTGAGCCTTTTACCCACATCACCTCCACTTCCTCTCCTGTTAACGGATCGTTTGCCATGGCTTTACATGAGGTGTTCCCTCCACCGTAATTTGTAAGGCGCAAATCGGCGCCTAAAAGATTAGAGCGATAAATTAACAAGCCTACCTCATCTCCCGCTAGTTTGGCGGCTTCTTGATCATCCCATAAATAGCTAACGTGCTTAAATGATTTTCTTTTTTCTATTTCAGCCATGTTCTTATGTTTTTACTGCATTTTAAGGCCTAGCGGCCATTGTCACTTTATTACCAATATTAATTTGCCAATTTTAAACCCCATTTATTAACCCATCTCTTTAGCGAACCCCACAATCAATACCGACAGGATGATAACAAGTATTCCTGCCAAAATAGTTGCGTAGGTTTTCTTACTTACACCTTTCCACTCTTTTAATACTACGCCCCAAACATTTGCCAATAAGATAATAAAGGCCATATGCAAAATCCATGAGCTGGCTCCGTTACCCAGTTTACTTTCTCCCATCCCATAGAAGAAAAATTGAAGATACCAGGTGGTACCGGCCAATGCACATAGTACATAATTTCTTAACAGCGGTGTTTTTGCGTCTACATAATTCCCGAAACTTTTGTTGCGCACATTCAAGATAAGACACCAGATAAAGTTGGTGGTAAGCCCTCCCCAAAGCACGACAACATAGGTAACGTTATTTTGAAACAGGAATTCCCCTTCGCCTGGATGGGCTGCCTTCCATAGATCGTTGGCTACGATCGCCATGGGTTTTCCAGCTTCTAAACCGAAATTAAAGCAAGCGCTTAATACTCCTGAGATAATTGCAACAATCAAACCCAAGCTTAAATTGAATTCCTTATTTCCACTGGCATCACTATGCCCTCCTAGATCCCGTTCCTTTCTTACTCCTGCTAAACCGCATAGGTAAATACCGATAATACAAATCAGCAGGCCGCCCAATGTATATAAACCCCAAGCGTTTGCAAAGAACATACTGATCGTGTCTTTCCCTTCTTGAGGAACGAATTCATAGTAAATGGATGGCAACATGGATCCAATAACCATACTGAGCCCTAACATAATGCTACTACCCAAAGAAACGCCCAGGTACCGTACGCCTAAACCATAGGTTAGCCCCCCAATTCCCCACAGAAGACCAAAAAGATACGTGTAACCTAAAGTTGCTGTACTTGTCTGACTAATAATATGACCAAAATTTGGAATAGTAAGCCAGGCGGCCAAAGGTGGTACTATTAGCCAGGAAAACAAGCCTCCGACAATCCAAAAACTTTCCCAAGCCCAGCCATGTACCTTTTTATAAGGTATATAAAAACTGCTTGAAGCAAAACCACCGATAAAATGAAAAAATACACCTAATAATGCCTGCATATATACTAAGGTTCTTGTTGGTTATCATGTGGCGCAAGATAAAGCATCTATAGCAGGGAACTGTCATGCCCTGTTATGCCAAAAACACATTAAAATTCCATTAATTGTCGATCATATGACGGAAATGGCAAATTTTTATAGTAGGTTTGTAGTAGAAATTATGAGATTGCATTACCATACAAATTTTTAATGGCTCCATTAGAAAAAAGAACGATGGTGAATAATTCATTTATATTGTGACGCCCTTTTGAACAATGCGGTTGCTACAAGCGGGGCTTCATTACAAAAAAGAACAAAATGAAAATCAGACAAGCCAATTTGCAAGATTTGGAACCACTTGCCGCTGTTTTTGCCGAATACCGAACAACTGCGGGCCAAGACTACAATCTAGCGGGTGGGAAGGAGTTTTTAAGAGATCGTTTAACGAAGAAAGATTGCATTATTTTCATCGCCATTATAGACGACAGCATTACGGGGTTTACACTGCTGTTTCCATTCTTTACACCAGCAGGAATTAAGGAGATATGGTTGTTAAATGATATTTATATTGCTGATGAATATAGGCATCAGGGCGTTGCTCAGTCGCTGCTCAGCGAAGCTGTTTTCTTTAGCAAGAAAACCAATAAAAGCAAAGTATACCTAGCAACTAAGGTCGATAATGTAAACTCTCAGACCTTATTTGAAAAATTCGGATTTAGAAAGACGGATTATATCAACTACGAATTTATTACCGAGAATAGTCATTCTTAACTAGCAGGAAAGGTTATCGACAATAACAAGGAGGCTATACTATAATGTATTACCTCCTTGTATATTACTATTGAAAATCAGCCGATGTAAGTGCCGGGTTTATAACTTGTTCAATTGCTACCATTTTTAGTGGTACCGGTATGTTGGGGCTTTTAATCGTACTAACGGTCGGCAATTTAATACCGCTGTAGTCTTTGTATTCATTTATTTCCGCCTCCCCTTCGCTGGCACTCTCTGACTTTAACTTCAAACCACTAACAACGCTATAATAGTTTACAGACTTTGATCCATCGGCCGTTGTAACTAACACTTTATAGGTCTCTTCGTCATTTACCTTTACCATACCATCCAAAGCAAGCTTCGTTCCATTTTTCATATAATTTAGTTCCGGAAAAATCTCCAACGCGTTCTTTAAGGATTTGAACATATCATCAGGCACAGCCTGTTGTTGCCCCTGATTAATCATCGTAGCCTTATCTTGCCGAATAATAAACTTCGACATGACCTGAGGACCCATTTTCATTGACTGTATCGCAATGGGTTTCGTTTGGTCAACCAATAACTCCGCCGTTATTTTCATACCTTGTATCTCTGCTTCTTGCACGCTTTTCAATGTTTTAACTTTCATAAGTCTATCTTTCCCTCCAATCGCTTCAAGATACTTATCAATCACTTTCTCTGCCGTTAAGCTGGCGTCTTGAATAGCGGCTTTCACCTCCGGTTCACCCGTATTTGTATAATATTTTACTTCACCAAATTGCTTTATTCGATCTTTAAAAGCATCCGTATTTCCAACAATGACAATATACGCGTGTTCAGGCTTTATGTATTTAGGGGCTAAGGTATTGAGCTGTTCAACGGTGACGGCATTTAGGTTTTTAAGATAATTCTTATAGTAATCTTTAGGAAGATTTTGCAGCTCCGTATTGATGGCAAAGCGGGCAATGGTAGCGGGCTGTTCCAACGAACGGCCAAAACCACCACTTAATATAGCTTTGGAATCGGTTAATTCTTGTTCAGTAATGGTCTTTTTATCGATCCGTTTCAGTTCTTCCAAAAACTGGTATACAGCGCTGTCTGTCACTTCCGTCCGAACACTCGCCCCGGCGCTGAAATTTCCGACGATTTTGTCAGGCGATAAAGAAGAGTATGCACCATACGTATAGCCTTTGCGTTCTCTAAGGTTTAGAAACAAACGCCCTGCAGAACCTCCGCCTAAGATATTGTTCAACAATTGAGCAGGAATTGCATCAGCGTCGTTAGGTTTGAGCGCAAGCGGATAAGTTACGTTAACAACGGATTGTACACTCGAAGGACGGTTGACTAAAATCACTTCATTTTTTTGTGGTGCAGCAGGCACGGGCCATTCTCGCTTCTTGACCTCTCCTTTTTGCCAGGCGCCAAAATATTGCTTAGTTAAACGCTCTGCTTCTTTTATTGTAATATCACCAACAATTGCCAAGTATCCAATATTCGGCTTAAAGTATGCATTGTAGTACTCTCTGATATCAGATAGCTGCACATTGGAAACTGTTTTTTCGGTTGCAAACTCTCCGTAGGGGTGGTCTTTACCATATAATACAACGTTGGAGACCTTTTCCGAAATTTCATCCGGGCTATCTTTTGAGCTGGCAATGCCGGAAATTGCCTGTTTCTTCAGCTTATCAAGTTCCGGCTGCGGAAATGACGGGTTCAATAGAATGTCTGCAAATAACGTTAACAGTTTATCTTGGTACTTGGTTAATGAGCTTGCATTAGCAGAGGTAGATCCGAAAGAAATTTTTCCGCCAATCATATCGATCTCCTCGTCGATCTGGTCTTTCGTCCGATTTTTTGTACCTCCCATCAGCATATCTCCTACCAAGCTGGTTAAACCAGCCTTCTCGCCTTCAAGCAAAGGTGAACGATCCAATACTAGCGAATAGGTAACACGGGGCAGTTTATGGTTTTCAACAACAAATACTTTTAATCCGTTAGGCAGTGTAAAAGTTTCAGCATCGCCGATATTAATTTGAGGAGCGGGACCAGGCTCAGGATATTTCGTACGATCAACTTGCGCTTGAGAAAGGCCTGTTGATAGAAAACATAGCAGTGTATATATATAAATTCTTTTCATCTGTAAATAATTATTCGTCAATTATATTTTACTATTTCGCACTCATGAACCGCGAACCGGTTTTTATTCCATCGGTCAGATGGAGCTTACCATGCTTTAAATTTGATATTCCTGTGAGATGAAAATGAAATTTTAAACATGGACGATTCATAACTATTTTTTTGGAAGCTCGTGGCTATCGAGTCTTAATTTTTATTAGAAACCCATCTATTTGCTTTCTCCTTTTTTAGGCAGGTAATGTAACACGACTCTACCGTCTTTGTTCAGGTATTCTCTGGCTACGCGTTGTATATCCTCCTTTGTGACTTTATTATAATTGGCCAGCTCTTTATTGATTTCTTCTGCATCACCATAATACACCTTCGCTTCGGCCAGGCTTTCGGCAATACCGGCAACAGAAGCGTGGCGGCTTACCACAGCGTTTTCTGTTTGCGCCCTTAATTTCGCAAAATCTTTATCGGTTATTCCGGTAGTTCTGAGTTTTTCAATCTGTGCATCAATCGCAACTTCTAATGAATCAGCGCTGACACCCATATTAGCAATCCCTAAAAATAGGAATAGGCCGCCATCTTCCAAATCTAAAGGCATAGCCATTATTTGTACCGCTTTCTGCTGTTTATCCACTACTTCTTTTGTAAGCAGCGAACTTTTTCCACCCGCTAAATAGGTAGACAACATGTTGAGTGCGTAACTATCAGGGCTATCCTTACGCGGAAGGTTGTATGCTTCCACCACTGCCGGCAATTGGATATTATCGTAGACGACATCACGGATTTCCTGATTTCGCTTGGGCTCTACGATTGATGGCCGCACAATTTCTTTTTCTCCCTTGGGTATTTCTGCAAAATATTTACGAACCCACTTTTCCGTTTGTTCGTAATCGATATCTCCGGCGATGGACAAAACGGCGTTGTTAGGTACATAGTAGGTTTTATAAAAGTCCATAAACTCCTGCAAGGAAGCAGCGTTCAAGTGATCCATGGAGCCGATGGGTGCCCATTGATACGGATGTTTGTGATAGGCTCGTTTTAAGACTTCAATCAGTATGGAACCATAAGGCTGATTATCCATTCGTTGGCGTTTTTCTTCTTTAACAACTTCTCTCTGCGTTTCCACTCCAACTGAGTCGATCTTTGCGTGTAACATTCGTTCACTTTCCATATACAAGGCAGTTTCCAAATAATTAGACGGAACGACTTCATGGTAATAGGTTTGGTCATTTGAGGTATAGGCATTTAGCGTCCCTCCTATGCCCTGTATCTTTTTCATAAATTCGCCTCTGCCAATATTTTCGCTTCCTTCAAATAGCAAATGCTCAAAGAAATGTGCAAATCCCGTACGATCGGGTTTTTCATTTTTTGAACCCACGTGATAAAGCACAGAAACGGCTGCAATAGGGGTGGTTTTATCCTGGTGCATAATAACATCTAATCCGTTGTCGAGCTTAAATTCTTTGAATTGGATTTTTTCTTGGGCATTCAGTAAACTGCTCGAGCCAAGTAGACCAATCAGCATACTGCCCATTACTAGCTTTTTTTTATTCATATGTGTTGATTGTTGTAATGCGTTGGAAGCATTTGGTTTGGTATTTTTGCATTTGATCTGTTTAAGCCTATATTGTTACACGAATTAACCTATTTTTACTTTCTCATACAAAAAAAATTGTGCCTTCATTCACGACCTCACTTCAACAAAAGAGGCAATCAGTTTATTTTGAACAAAAAAGCCGGGCTAAATAAATGGCCCGGCTCCTTAAGTCGATATGATATTATGCTTTATTGTATTTGCTGCCCTTGTCCACTTTCACCCGCTTTTTGATCGTCGTTCTGTATACCTCGTTCTTTTCGCGGTTTAGCATTGTAATTCATTTTACCAAATTTCCAGCTGAATGTTATACCGAAAGAACGGAATGGTACGGCGAAATTCGATTCTTGCTTATAGCTAGCGGTTTGAATTTTTGATCTGAAATTCTTTTTCTCATTAAATGGATCGATAATATTCAACCCGATACTTGCCTGTTTTTTGAATATTTCTTTTTTCATACCAATACTCCACATATTAAATGCAGGGTTGTAACCTTGAAAAGTACGTCTCGGCGCATTCAATATAACGAATGTCTCTGCGATAAGTCCACCTTTCAAGTTAACCGTACCACTTAGGAAAGCCTGGTACATCCAGTAAACATTACCTGCCTGCGAAGTTAAGTTGTCATCGATATTTTGAAGGTTAATATCATAAGTATACAAATTCAGGTTACCTCTTAACGTCAAAATCTTAATCGGATTGACAGAAGCAAACAGGTTGGTACCAAAAGAATTATTCCGTCCGATATTTTCAAAACTCTGCAGTACGATTGGTTGCTCCTCCGTTCCAATATTGTTGTATATTGACTCTATAAC
>Ga0079224_100006083_pt1 | contig 15938 bp, 15 predicted proteins | sample Stecom2015_FD_80414 | JGI IMG/M metagenome (GOLD analysis project Ga0079224, IMG submission 80414) | Agricultural soil microbial communities from Utah to study Nitrogen management - Steer compost 2015 | ecosystem: Environmental > Terrestrial > Soil > Agricultural land | place: USA: Utah...
CCCGTCCGGAGGGTCGCCGTAGTAGCCCTCGAACAGGCCGGTGCCGGCGGTGTTGACCAGTTCGCCGACGGCGCCGGGCGGGCAGGGCGCGCCGGTGGCCGGGTCGAGGATCGCCACGTCCGGGGGGAGCCGGCCGAGCGCCCCGGGCGGCCCGCCGGGGGAGGGGCGGATGGCGATGGCGTTCTCGCTGGACCCGTAGGCGTCGACGACGCGGCAGCCGAACCGCTCGGCGAAGCGGCGCCGGGCCTCCGGCGGGGCCTCGTTGCCGAACGCGACGCGCAGCGGGTTGTCCGCGTCGTCGGGGTGCGGCTCGGTGGCCGCGGCGTAGGACAGGGCCTTGCCGACGTAGTGCAGGTAGGTGCAGCCGTACCGGCGCACGTCGCCGAGGAGGGCGGAGGCGGAGAACCGGCGGCGCAGCGCGATCGCCGCGCCGGAGGCCAGCGCCGGGGCCACCGCGGCCAGCACCGCCCCGGAGTGGAAGAGCGGCATCGGGCAGTACACCGTGTCCTCAGGGCCCAGCCCCAGGTCGGCGGCGACGGCCGCGCCGGGCAGGGTGATCTTGCGGTGGCTGAACCGGACCGCGCGCGGCCGGCCCGAGGTGCCCGAGGTGAACACCAGCATGACCAGCGCCGCGGGGTCGGTAGGGGTGTCCGCCGGGTCCGGTGGTCCGGCCGGGGCCCGGTCGGCGAAGGCGGCGGCGTCGTGCAGCGGCAGCCCGGTGGCCCGGGTGAGCTCGGCTGCCGCGGATTCCGTAGCGGCGCCGGCCAACAGAAGATTACAATCTGTAGCTGTAGCGTCACGCGCGAGTTCGGCGGTCGAGCGCGTGGTGTTCAGGGCGACCAGGACGCTCCCGGACAGCGCTGCTCCGCCGAGCAGGAAGAGCATCTCCGGGGTGTTGTCCAGCAGGACGCCGACGTGCGGGCGGCCCTGCCGGGCGGGACGGCTCCGCGGGGCGGTGCTCTGCGGATGACTCCGCAAGGCGGTGGCGTACCGCTCGCAGGACTCGGTGAACTCCGGCCAGGTCCAGGTGGAGTCCTCGAAGTACAGGGCGGGGCGGTCGTCGCGGGCGCGGGCGGCCAGTAGGGAGGTCAGGGTGTGCGGGCGCGTCATGTGCGGCTCCCCGTGCTCGCCGGTGGCCGGCCGTCGCGCCCCGGCCGGCTAAGTAGAACAGATTCTAGTAGGTGCCGCCCGATCCGGGAAGGGGAATCCCCAAGGGGCGGTCATACCGCTGCAACATCGTTTGATGAGGTCTTCTCCACAGTTGTCGAGAGCTGAACTCGTGGGCGATCCTTGGATAACGTGTTCTTGTAAGTGCTCTTAACGGGCGGACGACGCAGGATGGGGGAGGCACCGTGGCGGTCCAGGCGCCGATGGGGATGCGATCGCGGAGTCAGAACCAGCGCCGCAAGCGGATCGTGCAGACCGCCGCCGCCCTCGCGCTGCGCGGCGGGGTCGAGGCAATGCAGATGCGCACGGTGGCCGAGCGCGCCGGCGTCGCGCTGGGCACGCTCTACCGCTACTTCCCCTCCAAGATGGATCTCGTGGTCGCGGTGGTCACCGAGGAGCTGGACCTGCTGGAGGCCAGCATCGGCCGCCGCCCGCCGGCCGACGAGGGGGCGGCCGGGCGCACCGTGGACGTGCTGATGCGCGCCACCCGGGGGCTGATGCGCGAGCCGGAGCTGGCCGACGCCCTGGTCCGCTCGCTGATCATGGCCGAGGTCAAGACCGAGCTGGGGCAGCGCATCACCGACCTGCTGTGGCGGGTGGCCTTCGGCGGCGCGGAGCCGGAGGGCGCCGAGCCGGACCGGGAGGGGACCGAGTACATCCTGGTCGGGTCGCTGGCCAGCGTGTGGATCTTCGAGCTGCTGGAGATCCTCAAGGGGCACCGGGACGTGGAGCAGGTCCAGCACCGGCTGACCGTCGCCGCGGACCGGTTGTTCGCCGGTTCCTGAACGGGTTCTGGTGGACCGAAACCACGACGTAACGTTCCTCTGGTCCTGAACTAGAACCGGTTATAGTCTGCTTCTCCCGGGGGTCCCCACCGTCGGAGGAGGCGGCATGTCCGACCCGTTGTCCGAGCCCGTCGTCGTCGAGGCCGTCCGCACCCCCATCGCCAGGCGACGCGGCGCGCTGGCCGGCGTCAAACCGGTCGAACTGCTCGGCCGGGTGCAGCGCGCCGTGCTGGACCGCGCCGGCATCGACCCCGCCGAGGTCGCCCAGGTCTTCGCCGGCTGCGTCACCCAGGGCGGCGAGCAGGGCAACCACATCGGCCGGCACGCCTGGCTCTACGCCGGGCTGCCCTGGCGGACCGGGGCGACCACGCTGGACGCCCAGTGCGGCTCCGGCCAGCAGGCCGTGCACCTGGCCGCCGCGATGATCGCCTCCGGGGCGGTGGACACCGTGCTGGCCTGCGGCGTCGAGGTGATGAGCCGGGTCCCGCTGGGCCGCTCGGTCCACCCGGACGACCCCCGGCCGCCGGACTGGGAGGTCGACCTGCCGGACCAGTTCACCGCGGCCGAGCGGATCGCCGCCCGGCGCGGGCTGGGCCGGGCCGACCTGGACGCCTGGGGCGTCCGCTCGCAGCGGCTCGCCGCCCGGGCCTGGGCGCAGGGCCGGTTCGACCGGGAGGTCGTCGCGCTACCGGAGCTCGCCCGCGACGAAGGGCTGCGCGAGACCACCGCGGAAGGGCTGGCCGGACTGCGCCCGGTGGCGGCGGGCGGGCTGCACACCGCCGGGACCAGCTCGCAGATCTCCGACGGCGCCGCGGCGGTGCTGCTGATGAGCCGGGCCCGCGCCGCCGGACTGGGGGTGCGCCCCCGGGCCCGGCTGCGCGCCCAGGCCCTGGTCGGCGCGGAGCCGCACTACCACCTGGACGGTCCGATCGAGGCGACCCGGAAAGTGCTGGAGTCCGCCGGGATGGCGCTGGGCGACCTCGACCTGGTGGAGATCAACGAGGCGTTCGCCGCGGTGGTGCTCTCCTGGGCGACGGAGCTCCGCCCCGACCTGGACCGGGTCAACGTCAACGGCGGCGCGATCGCCCTGGGCCACCCGGTCGGCGCGAGCGGCGCCCGGCTGGTCGCCACCGCCCTGCACGAACTGGAGCGCGGAGGCGGAGAGACCGCCCTGGTCACCATGTGCGCCGGCGGCGCCCTGGCCACCGGCGCGATCCTGGAGCGGCTGGACGGTTGAGCCGCCGGCCGCTCTGTGCGCCGCCCTCTGACGGGCCGGCGCCCAGGGAGGCGGTCCGGTGCCTTTCCGCAGGTCCAGGACGGTGAGGGCGGACGCCTTCGGCGGCGTTCCAGCGGAGGGGCGCTGCGCCCGCCGCCCCGCCCTTTGAGCGTGCGGCCGCCGCCGCGCCGCGATGGTCCAGGGGCCTCCGCCTCCACCGGACGAGCCGGAGGCCCGCCGCCCGGTTCCCGCCGAGTTCGGAGTCGGCCGCCCTCTCCGCGCCGGGGTGCACCGGCCGGCGGAGCGCAGCCGGTGGTTCCGGCCGCCGTGCCCCGTCTGCGCGCCGGTGCCGCGCCCGGTGCGCGCGGGCCGCGCCGGAGAGGCGGCCTGCTCTGCCCCGGTCGCCGATCGGGGTTCCCGGTTGCGCCGGACCCCGCCCGCCGGAGGGGAAGCCCGTCCTGCCGGGCCCGGAGCCGCCGCTCTTCCCGGTCCTGGCCGTGCATCCGGTGCAGGGCCGCGGGGCCGGCAGCGGGCAGGACCCCCATCGGTGATTCGGACACGGACCCCCGGAGGGCCGGTAGCGGGAGCGGCGGGGCGGCCGTTCCGGTCGGCCCGTCCCCAGCCGCCAGGGCGGTACGGGCCGGAGGGGAGGCGGGGCCGCACCGCCGCAGGGGCCGTTCCGAAGGAGGGGCGCCGGACTCGGATCGTTGACCGGGGTCTTCCGCCCGCCGCGGAGCCCCGGCCCTTCTCCGGCCCCGCGCTCACCCGAGCCGAGCCCCCGGCCCCGCGCCCGCCTGCACTGAGCTCAGGGGGCGTCTTTCCCCGGCCCCTTTTCCGCCCGGGCGGAGGGGCGCTCTCGTGGGCCGGGCAGAGGCGGCGGGCCGGAGCCCAACGTCATCGGGCTCAACGAGGCGGGCGGTGCCGCGGGTAGGGCTGCACCGCGGGCGGGTGGGGCGGTGCGGCCGGAGACCCCGCCGGCGACCTCAGGGGGAGAAGAGCTCGGCGATGCCGTCCAGGAACCGGGAGACCGGCCCGGACCTCGGGGGCTCCTCGGTGGGGGGCGGGGCGGTGCCGCTCGGTTCGGGGTCCGGGGGAGCGGGGTCGGCGGTGCGGGACGGCTCGGGGGCCGGCTGCTCCGGGTCCTCCGGAGCGGCCGGCGGCGCGGACGGCCGGTCCGCGGGAGCCTCGCCCGGCGCGCCGGAGGACCCGGGCGCCGGATCCCCGTCACCGCCGGTGCCGGGGGAGGGCGCGGCGGACGGCTCCGACCCGGGGCGGGACGAGGGGGCCTCGCCGGGCGCGTCCCCGCGGTCGGCGGGCGCGGTGGCCTGGGCGGTGGCCGGTGCGCCGGTGCCGATCGGCGGCGGGCCCGCGCCGGCCACCGTGCCCGGGCCGCTGAGCAGCACCGCCGCCGAGAGCATCAGCGCCAGTGCGACGGTGACCAGGCCGGACACGGCCGCCCAGGACCAGGCGCGGTGCCCGTCGCGGACCGGTTCGGGACGGAGCGGGACGCCCACGTCGGCGGTGGTCACCCGGTCTTCGGGCAGCGGGCGGGGCTGCTGGGCGAAGGGCTCCTCCGCGGCCCCGGCCTCCTTGGCCTCCCCGGCCTCCCCGGCCTCCCCGGTCGGCTCGGTGGGCCGGTCCGCTCCGCGCCGGCGATGCAGCGGGAAGCCGTCGGGGCCCAGCGGGCGCATCTCCTCGGCGGCCTCGCCCGCCTCGGCGCGGCTGCCGAGCGGGCCGGAGAACAGGCCGGGGGGCGGGCCGGGCGGCTCCAGCAGGGCCAGGGCGGCGGCCGGTTCGGGCAGCAGCTCGGCGGCGCGCCGCTCGGCCGCGCGGCACAGCTCGCCGCAGGTCTCCCGGTCCAGCCCGCAGACCTTGGCGATCTGGGAGGCGGTCAGGCCGTGCCGCAGGTGGAGTTCGAGCATCTCGCGGGAGCTGGGCGGCAGCCCGGCGAGCATCTGCGCGACCGGCCGCTCCTCGGCGGAGGCGGCCAGGCCGGCGTAGGGGGAGACGGCCGCGAACCCGTGGCGCCGGCAGGCGGTGCGGGCCAGCGCGAACAGCCACGGCTGCAGGTCGTCGGGGTCGGAGAGCTCGCCGGCCAGCCGCGGTGCGGCCAGCAGGGCGCGCCGCAGCGCGGCGTCTGCCGCCTGCGGGCCGACCAGGGACCAGCAGTACCGGTACAGGGCGGGGGCGAAGGCGTCGTAGCGCCGCTCCGGCTCCGTCGTCATCAGGGGCGTCCTCCGCAGTAGGAACCGACGCTAGCCGGACCGGAACCGGCGCGTCCGCGGAGTCGGCGATGTGTGTCCCGACGGTGAGGAGTTCGTTACCGTCCTCCCGGTATCGCCCCTCTCGCCGGGGCTCCTCTCCCGCGTTGGCCTCGGCGTCCGGGCGCGGCCTTCCCGCGTCGGCACGGATCGCCGCAGAGGAAGAGGGAAGGGCGGTGAGCGCAGAAAAGCATCCCCGCCCGGTCCTCCCCTCTCGATGGGCTGGATCGTTGACGGGGGTCTTCGCACCACCCCGCCCGTCCGCGATCCGGCCCCACCCGCGGCATCGGCCACCGCGTTGAGCTCAACGCGGGTGTACGCCCGGGGCAGGGGAAAGGCCAGGTGCCGCGGCGGGCGGCGACCCCCGTCAACGATCTCGTGTCCTGATCCGTTGATGATCAAGACGGGCCTTCCAGAGGTGCCTCCGCCGGCACCCTCCTGCGCTCGGCCCGCTCCTCCAGCGGCCTGCGCCCGCCCGGGGAGGCGCCGCTCCCGGAAATCCTCTCGGACCAGCGACTCAGGACACCAGGAGGAATTCCAGGCTGTGCCGGATCCCGGCGGATCCGGAGCAGGGTCGCCGCCGGGCCGGACGGGGGCGGAGAGCGGTCGCGGCGCGGTGGAGGCGTGTGCGAAGGGTCGGGTGAGGGGCCCGCCGCGGTGTCAGGGCGGCGGGTGGCTCACTCGCCGCCGCGGGAGGGGGTGCCGATCTCGATCATCCGCTGCACCGAGCGGCGCGCCCGGTCGGCGGTGCCGGCGTCCACGGTGATCTCGCCGAAGCCGGTGCGCAGCGAGCGGAGCAGGCTGTCGGTGGTGATCATCTTCATGTAGTGGCACTCGGCGCGCGGGTTGACCGGTTCGAAGACGGTGGTCGGGTTGGCCGCGCGCAGCTGGTGCAGCATGCCGGTCTCGGTGGCGATGAGCACCTTGTCGGCGCGGGTCTTCTCGGCCGCGGCGAGCATGCCGCCGGTGGACAGCACCTTCACCCGCTCCTCGGGGACCGCGCCGGAGCCGGTCAGGTAGAGCGCGGAGGTCGCGCAGCCGCACTCGGGGTGCACGTACAGCTCGGCGTCGGGCTCGGCGGCGGCGCGCTCGCGCAGCGTCTGCCCGTCGATGCCGGCGTGCACGTGGCACTCGCCCATCCAGATGTGGATGTTCTCCCGCCCGGTGACCCGCTTGACGTGCGCGCCGAGGAACTGGTCGGGCAGGAAGAGGATCTCCCGGTCGGCCGGGATGGATCGGATGACGTCGGCGGCGTTGGACGAGGTGCAGCAGATGTCGGTCTCGGCCTTGACCGCCGCGGTGGTGTTGACGTAGGCGACGACGACCGCGTCCGGGTGCTCGGCCCGCCAGGCGCGGACGTCCTCGGCGGTGATGGTGTCGGCCAGCGAGCAGCCCGCCTCCGGCTCGGGGAGGAGCACGGTCTTCTCCGGGGCGAGGATCTTGGCCGTCTCGGCCATGAAGTGGACCCCGCAGAAGACGATGGTGGCGGCCTCGACCCGCGCCGCCAGCCGGGACAGGGCGAGGGAGTCGCCGGTGTGGTCGGCGACGTCCTGGATCTCCGGCCGCTGGTAGTTGTGCGCGAGGATGACGGCGCCCTGCTCGTCGGCGAGGCGGCGGATCTCGGCGGCCCGGTCCGGTCTGGTCATGTCCGGTACTTCCTTCGGAAGGTTTTAGTCTTTCAGGCGAAAACTCGGGACAGCTTAACATGGGGGGTCATGGGAGGCACGGGCGCGGTACGAGACATGGAGGAGGCCCGGGTGGGGACGGCTGCACACGAGGTGCTCGCGGTCGTCTTCCAGGTCAGGGCCGGTCGGCTGTGCGTTCTGCTGTGGCGCCGGGCGCGGCCGCCCTTCGAGGGCGACTGGGTGCTGCCCGGCGGGCGGCTCGGCGCGGACGAAGGGCTGGGCCAGTCGATGCGCCGCCAGCTCGCGCAGAAGGTCGACGTCCGCGACCTGGCGCACCTGGAGCAGCTGGAGACCCGCGGCGCCCCGGACCGGCATCCGGAGGGGCGCACCCTGGCCACCGCCTACCTGGGCCTGGTGCCCGCGCACAACGAGCCGGTGATCCCGGGCGACACCGCCTGGCACGCCATCTCCGAGCTGCCGCCGATGGGCTTCGACCACGCCGCGATCGTGCACTCCGGGCGGCGCCGGCTGCGCGCCAAGCTCTCCTACACCAACATCGGGTTCGCCCTGGCGCCGCCCGAGTTCACCATGTCCCAGCTCTCCGGGTACTACCGGGCCGCGCTCGGCCACGACGTCGCCGCCACCAACCTGCGCCGGGTGCTGCTCCGCCGCGGGCAGATCGAGGAGACCGGGCGCTCGGTGCCCTCCGGGCGCTCCGGCGGCCGCCCCGCGGCGGTCTTCCGGTTCCGGGTGTCCCATCTGGAGGTCACCGACGAGTTCGCGGTGCTGCGCCCGCCGCCGAAGCGCGCAGAAAAAATCTACTGATTCGGTAGGAAAATGCGCGTGGTGCCCGCACTCCGTCGGCCGCCCGTGTTAGCGTCCCATTCGTGACGATTCGCAGTGTGGTGTTCGACGTCGGCGAGACCCTCGTGGACGAGACGCGCATCTTCTCCCGCTGGGCCGACCGGCTGGGCGTGCCGCGGCTGGCCTTCTTCGGCCTGATGGGCGGCGTCCTCTCCCAGGGGCGCCCGCTGATGGACGCCTTCCGCATCGTCAGACCCGGCTTCGACCTGGAAGAAGAGGTGCGCGCCTGGCGCGCCGAGGAGCCCGGCACCCTCGCCGACGGCTTCGACGCCGAGGACCTCTACCCCGACGTGCGCACCGCGCTGGGCGCCCTGCGCGGCATGGGGCTGGCCGTCGTCATCGCCGGCAACCAGCCGGTCCAGGCCCGCCCCGCGCTGGAGGCGATGGAGCTGCCCGTCGACGGGGTGCACGTCTCCGACGAATGGGGCGTGCAGAAGCCCGACCCGGCGTTCTTCACCCGGGTCACCGAGACCGCCGGCCTCCCCCCGGCCGAGATCCTCTACGTCGGCGACCGGGTCGACAACGACGTGCTGCCCGCCCGCGCGGCCGGGATGCGCACCGCGCTGGTCCGCCGCGGGATGCTCGGCTACCTGCACGCCGACCGGCCCGACGCCAAGTACGCCGACGTCGTCGTCGACTCCCTGGACGAACTCCCGACCTGGATCGCGGCCGGACGATGATCACCTTCGAGGGCGCGGGCAAGCGCTACCCGGACGGCACGGTGGCCGTCGACGGGCTGGACCTGGAGGCCCCCACCGGGCGCACCACCGTCTTCGTCGGCTCCTCGGGCAGCGGCAAGACCACCGCGCTGCGGATGGTCAACCGGATGGTGGAGCCCACCTCCGGAACCGTCTCCATCGACGGGCAGAGCGTCACCGAGCACGACCCGGCGCTGCTCCGCCGCTCCATCGGCTACGTCATCCAGCAGGCCGGGCTGTTCCCGCACCGCACCGTGCTGGACAACGTCGCCACCGTGCCGCTGCTGCTCGGCTGGGGCCGGCGCAAGGCGCGGGCGCGCGCCGGCGAGCTGCTGGAACTGGTCGGACTGGAGGCGGCCCAGGGGCGCCGCTACCCGCACCAGCTCTCCGGCGGGCAGCAGCAGCGGGTCGGGGTGGCCCGCGCACTCGCCGCCGACCCGCCGGTGCTGCTGATGGACGAGCCGTTCAGCGCGGTCGACCCGGTGGTCCGCACCGGCCTGCAGGACGAGCTGATCCGCCTCCAGGGCGAGCTGCACAAGACCATCCTGTTCGTCACGCACGACATCGACGAGGCGGTGAAGCTCGGCGACGGCATCGCGGTGTTCCGCCCCGGCGGCCGGCTGGCGCAGTACGCCCCGCCGGAGCGGCTGCTGGCCGAGCCGGCCGACGAGTTCGTCGAGCGGTTCATCGGCTACGACCGCGGCGTGCGCCGGCTCTCCTTCTTCCCCGCCTCGGCGCTGCAGCTCCGCGGCGACGCGGTGGTGGACCACGGCAGCACCGCGGGCGAGGCGCTCGCGCTGGCCGAGCGGACCGGCGAGCCGTGGCTGCTGGTCGCCGACGGCGCGCGCCGCCCGCTGGGCTGGATCTCCGCCGACGAACTGGCCCGCACCTCCGCCGGGCGGACACTGGACGGGGTGGAGCTGGTCGGCTACGGCCACATCTTCCACGTGCGGACCGACTCGCTGCGCGCAGCCCTGGACGCGGCGGTGCTCTCGCCCGCGGGGTGCGCGGTGGGGGTGGACGCCGAGGGGGCGGTGGTCGGCGTCGTCTCCCAGGCCGACCTGGGCACCGCCATCTGGTCGGTGGGGAGCCCCGATGGGTGAGGAGGGCCTGGTCCACTGGGGGTGGATCGAGCGGGGCCTGGCCGACCCGATCGGCACCGCGCTGCTCCAGCACCTCCAGCTGTCGCTGATCCCGATCGCCCTGGGCCTGGTGGTCGCGCTGCCGCTGGGCATCGCCGCCGCCCGCTGGCCGGCGGCCTACCCGCCGCTGCTGGGCGGGGTGAACGTGCTCTACGCGCTGCCCTCCATCGCGCTCTTCTTCCTGCTGCTGCCCTACACCGGGCTGACCATCTGGACCGCGGTGCTGCCGCTGGCCGCCTACACCCTGGCCATCCTGGTGCCCAACGTGGTCGACGGGCTGCGCCAGGTCCCCGAGCACGTCCGCCAGGCCGCCGTCGCGATGGGCTTCGGCCCGCTGCGCCGGCTGGTCCAGGTGGAGCTGCCGGTCGCGGTCCCCGCGGTGATCGCCGGGCTGCGGGTCGCCGCGGTCTCCACGATCAGCATGGTCAGCGTCGCCTCCCTGGTCGGCCTGGGCGGCCTGGGCGGGCTGATCCTGCGGGACGGCTTCAACAACCGGTTCGCCACCCCGATCATCGTCGGCGTGCTGCTCACCGTGGCGCTGGCCTTCCTGGTGGACGCGGTGCTGGTGCTGGTGCAGCGGCTGCTCACCCCGTGGGCCCGGCGCACCGGGGCGGGGGTGCGGCGATGAGCGTCGGCGACCTGATGGCGGCCTGGTTCTCCGACCCGGCCAACTGGTCCGGGCCGGCCGGCATCCCGGCCCGGTTCGGCGAGCACGTGCTCTACTCGGTGCTCGCGATGGCCGTCGCCGCGCTGATCGCGATCCCGGCCGGCCTGGTCACCGGGCACACCGGGCGGGGCGGCTTCCTCGCCGTGACGCTGGCCAACATCGGCCGGGCGCTGCCCACCATCGGGGTGATGTTCCTGGTGGTGCTGCTGATGGGAATCGGCCTGGTGCCGATCCAGGTGGCCCTGGTGGTGCTGGCGATCCCGCCGATCCTGGTCAACACCTACGAGGGCGTCCGCGCGGTGGAGCCCGGGCTCACCGACGCCGCCCGCGGCATGGGCATGCGCGCACCGCAGGTGCTGTTCCGGCTGGAGCTGCCGGTCGCCGCCCCGATGGTGCTGCTGGGCCTACGCACCGCCGCGATCCAGGTGGTGGCCACCGCCACCATCGCGGCCTACGCCGGGGCCGGCGGCCTCGGCAAGTTCATCTTCGACGGGCAGAAGCGCCAGGAATTCGGCATGGTCGCCGGCGGTTCGCTGCTGGTCGTCCTGCTCGCGGTGCTGGTCATCGCGTTCTTCGCGCTGCTCGGCCGAGTGGTGGTGGCACGGGGGCTGCGCGCCGGCGCGGCCGCCGGCCGCCGCTGAACCCGTCCCCGACGTCCACGAATCGAGAAGGTGCGCCATGGCCACTCCGACCCGGATCACCGCGGCCGCGGCCGTTCCGCTGCTGCTGGCGGCGAGCGCCTGCGGGGCCTCCGACCCCTACTCCGAGGGAGGCGCCGCGGGCGGCTCCGACGGCGCGCTCGTCGTCGGCTCCGCGGACTTCCCCGAGTCCACCCTGCTCGCCAACATCTACGCCCAGGCGCTGGAGAACGCCGGCCAGGAGGTGGAGACCAAGCTCAACATCGGCAGCCGGGAGGTCTACTACGACCAGATCGAGTCCGGGAACCTGTCGGTGCTCCCCGAGTACAACGGCGGCATCCTGCTCTACCTCGACCAGGAGGCCGAGCCCGGCGACCAGGAGGAGACCGACAAGCGGGTCGAGGAGGCGCTGCCCGACGGGCTGAGCATCCTGGACTCCTCCGCCGCGGAGAACAAGGACTCGGTCACCGTGACCCGGAAGACCGCCGAGGACGACGACCTCGCCGAGATCGGCGACCTGGCCGACGTCGCCGGGGACATGGTGCTGGGCGGCCCGCCGGAGTTCGAGAGCCGGCCGCAGGGCGTCCCCGGCCTGGAGAAGGCCTACGGGGTGGAGTTCGAGCGGTTCGAGTCGCTGGAGCCGGCGCTGCTCCCGCAGGCGCTCACCGACGGCGACATCCAGGCGGCCAACCTGTTCACCACCGACCCGGCGATCGCCACCGAGGACCTGGTCACCCTGGAGGACCCGGAGAACGTCTTCGGCGCGCAGAACGTGGTGCCGCTGATCCACGACGCCTCGGTGGACGACGCGGCGCGCGAGGCGCTGAACGCGGTCTCCGCCGAGCTCACCACCGACGAGCTGGCCGCGCTCAACGAGCGGGTCAGCATCGAGCACGAGAGCGCCGCCGACGTCGCGGCCGACTGGCTGCAGGAGAAGGGCCTGGCCTAGACCGCCGACGGGAAGGAGGAGCCGGGCGAGGGGAACCCGCCGCCCTCCTCCTTCCCGCCGGGAGGGTTCGCGTCGGGGATCAGAGGATCATGGCCAGGATGAGTCCGGCCGCGAGGATGCCGAGAACCGTGTAGAAGCCGTCCATGCCCCCATTGCACCGCCGCCCGGGGGCCGTGTGAACTGGCGCCGCCAGCAGAACCGGCTCCCGGACGGGATGCGCGATCCGACCTCTGTAGAGAGTTTGGATCAGCCGAGGGTGCGGTACCGCCCGCCGTACCGGACCAGCGGGGAGGCCCCGGCGCGGGCGCCGGCCACCTCGGGCAGCACCTCCGTCTCGGCGAAGTAGACCACGTGGTCGCCGACCTCGGCCCGCTGCACCACCGCGCACTCGAACGCGGCCAGCGCCCCGTCCAGCACCAGCGCGCCGGTCTTCTCGCCGCGGTGGTGCTCCTCGGCGGCGAGCAGCAGCCGGGCGCTGGGCCGGCCCTCGGCGGCGAACCTGCCGGCGATCGCCCGGTGCCCCTCGCCGAGCACGCTCACCGCGAAGGCGCGCCGCTCGTCGACGACCTCCCGCAGGTAGCCGGTGCCGATCACGCTGAGCATGGTGATCGGGGGGTCGGCGGAGACGGACGCGAACGCGCTCACCGTGCTGCCGATGTCGTCCCGGTCGTCGTGCACGGTCACCACGCACACCCCGGTGGCCAGGGCGGACATCGCCTCGGTGTAGGCGCTCACCGGACCCGCCAGTCGCCGGGGAGGGTGAGCACGCCCTCGGCGGGCAGCCCGAGCCGGGCGGACAGCTCGGCCAGCGGCCCCCAGGCGTCCAGCCGGCTCTGCGCGGCGGTCCGCTCCTCACTGGACTCGGCCGGGCGCAGCCGCTCCAGCGGGTTGGGCCGGGGGAACGGGCGCAGCGGCGCGTTCTTCGCCCCGGACGCCTCGCGGGCCAGCCGCACCGCGGTCTCCAGGCCGCCCAGCTCGTCCACCAGGCCGCTGCGGTGCGCGTCGGCCCCGCTCCACACCCGGCCGCGGGCCAGCCGGTCCACCTGCTCGGGGTCGAGCCGCCGGACCTCGGCGACCTTGCCGGTGAAGTCGGCGTAGACCCAGTCCAGCAGGGCGTTCACCCGCTCCCACTCCGACTCGCTGAACTTGCGGGTCGGATCGAACATCGCGGCGTGCGGGTCGCTGTCCACGCTGCCGACGCCCACCCCCAGCTTGCTCAGCAGGCCGGCGGTGACCGGTTTGCTGATGAGCACCCCGATCGACCCGGTGATCGTGCCGGGCTGGGCGACCACCCGCTCGGCACCCAGCGACACGTAGTAGCCGCCGGAGGCCGCCACGTCGCCCATGGAGACGATGACCGGGGTGCCCGCCTCGCAGGTGAGCCGGACCTCGCGGCGGATCACGTCGGAGGCCGTGTGCGAACCGCCGGGGCTGTCCACCCGGAACACCACGGCCCGCACCGAGGGGTCGCGGCGGGCCGCGCGGAACGCCGCGCCCACCGTGTCCGAGCCGGTGCTGGACGAACCGGAGACCGGCGAGCGCCGGCTGGGGCCGCTGTGGATGGCCCCGTGCGCGGTGATCAGCGCGATCTGCTCCTGCCGGCCCGGCGCGGGGATCCGCTCGGCCGCCTTGTGCCGGTTGTACCGGGGGACGTAGCGCAGCCGCGGCTCGCCGAACCTGCCCAGCAGCTCCGCATAGACCTCGTCCCGGTAGGCGAGCCGGTCGACCAGGCCGGCCTCCAGCGCCTCGGCGGCCAGCAGCGGCCCGCGGGCGGTCAGCTCGGCGACCCGCTCGGTGCTCAGCCCGCGCGCCTCGGCGATGCCCGCGCGCACCTGCTCCGACAGCGATGCGACCAGGTGCTCGGAGGCCTCCCGGTGGGCGTCGGTGAAGTCGCGCTCGGTCAGCATGTTCATCGCGGTCTTGTACTCGTGCCGGGCGCTCGCGTCGGTCTCGATGCCGAGCCGGTCGGCGGCCTCGCGCAGGAAATAGGCGCGCATGGAGATGCCGGTGAGCCCGAGGGTGCCGGTGGGGCCCAGCACGATCTCTTCGAACGCGGCCGCCAGGTAGTAGCCGACGGTGCTGGGGCCGAACTCGCCGATCGACTCGCCCCAGGCGACGGTGGGCTTGCCCGCGGCGCGGAAGGCGCGCACCGCGTCCCGCACCTCCTGCACCTTCGCGAATCCGGGGGAGCGCCCGTCGACCTTGGCGATCAGCGCCGCCACCTGCGGGTCGTGCGCGCCTCGGCGCACCCCTTCGATCACGTCGGCGAAGCGCTGCCGGCGCCGTCCCAGCAGCTGGGCGACGGGCGGCGCCGGGTCGTCGGTGACCCCTTCGGTCAGATCCAGCTCCAGCACCAGCGGCGTGCGCCGCCTGTCCCGGAGGTCGGTCAGTGGTTCGAGAAGCTGCGCAAGGTCCGCCATGCACACAGGCTACTGAGCCGAGGCGCGGCGCGGGGAGTTCGCCGGGCCCGCTATGGTCGGTTCCGTCCGATCGGCCGACCTTGGAGGCAGAGGCGATGTGGGGTAGAGCGGCTGTGCGCGCTGGCGGGGCGTCGGCGCTGCTCCTGCTCGCGGCGGCGTGCGGCGGGGGCGAGGAGGCCCCCGAGGAGGCGCGGGCCACGGCGGAGAACGCCTACAGCGAGGTCGTTCCGGCCGCGGACTCCTCCTACACGCCCACCGACTTCCAGGGCATCGCGATCGACGTGCCCCAGGACTGGGCGGCCACCACCGAGGGCGGCAAGCTGTGCATGACCCCGCCCGGCGGCCAGGCCTGCGACTACGGCTCGATACAGGTGCTGCCCAAGGCCGCCGCGAGCGACCCGGGCAAGTGGCCGAAGAAGGGCGATGCCTTCAACCGGGAGGGCGGCTGGACCTCCGGCGGCAAGGAGTGCCGGGCCCCCGACGGGGAGGGCAAGAAGGCGCAGAAGGCCGCGTTCACCGTGGGCAAGGGCGAGCTGACCGAGCACGCCGACGGCCTCAAGTCGCACCACCGGGTCTGGAAGGTCGACTGCCAGGGCGGCGCCGCCTTCGAGGTGCGCATGTGGTTCCTGCCCGAGAGCGACGTGCTGGTGTACGTCCCGGCGGCCGACCCCGCCTACGCCAAGGTCTACGACGAGGTGGCCGCCTCGATGGACATCACCGACTACAAGGAGGGCGGCTAGAGCCCGCCGCCGCCCTGTCGGTCTCGACGTCGCCTCGGTCCCGGCCGGCTTTGCGATGGCGGCGGCGCCGAGGTCGGCGGAGGGCGGGCAGGCGTCAGGCCGCGGCCGGGGCCGCCGGGCGGGCCTCGCGGCGCAGGGGCACCGGCCGCCACCAGGTCACGCACCGCCAGGCCCACTCCAGCGGGCCGTACCGGAAGGCGCGCAGCCACAGGACGGAGAACACCCACTGGGCCGCGAGCACCGCGGCGGCCAGCGCGAACAGGGCGCCCCAGCGGTCCTGCGCGGAGAAGTCCAGCGCCCACACGGCGGCCAGCACGACCGGCGTCGCGGTGATGTAGTTGGTCAGCGCCATCCGGCCCAGCGGGGCGAACAGCCGGTGCAGCGCCCCGGCCGGCGGGGTCCGCATGAGCAGGCACAGCCCGGTCGTGTACGCGCCGGCCATGACCAGCCCGGCGACCGCGCCGGAGGTGCTGAACCCGGTCTGCTCCACCTCGCCCCACTGCCACAGCGCCGCGGGCACCGCGGCCGCGGCGAACAGCGCGAAGGCGATCCCCACTCGGCCGGTGAGCCGGTCCAGCCGCTGCGGCACCCGGTACCGGGCGGCCGCCATGCCGAGCAGGAACATCCCGGGGATCAGCAGCATCCCGCCGTGCACCGCGGTGACCCCGGCGACCGCCCCGGCCGCGCCGCCGGCCAGCACCGCCCAGCGCGGCAGGAAGCTCGCCGGCACCAGCACGAGCAGGCCGAAGACGGCGTAGGGCAGCAG
>Ga0079224_100006084_pt1 | contig 15937 bp, 10 predicted proteins | sample Stecom2015_FD_80414 | JGI IMG/M metagenome (GOLD analysis project Ga0079224, IMG submission 80414) | Agricultural soil microbial communities from Utah to study Nitrogen management - Steer compost 2015 | ecosystem: Environmental > Terrestrial > Soil > Agricultural land | place: USA: Utah...
CCGTCCACCGCCCAGGAGAACGGGTTGACCTTGGAGAGGTTCTCCAGCCACCGGGGAGCGTACGGCTCCACGATCGGCAGCATAATGCCGGACAGCAGCATCAGCGGCAGCGCCACCGTGTTCATCAGGGGCGCCAACGCGTCCTCGCTGCGCACCTTCAGCGCCACCGCGTACGACACCGCGGAGGTCATCAACGCGATCAACGCCAGCATCAGGTAGGCCAACAGAATGTTGGCCAGATGGGCCGACAGCCCGAAGATCAGCGACAGCACGGTGATGAGGAACGCTTGCACGAGCAGGGTGCTGGCGTCCCGTAGGGAGCGTCCGAGCAGGAGCGCCAGCCGGCTGATCGGAGTCACCCGGGACCGTTCGATCACCCCGGCGCGTAGCTCGGCGATCAGGCCGAACCCTTGGAACAGCCCGCCGAAGATGGCCAGCATCACCAGCAGCCCCGGCACGAAGATCTGGTAGGCGTCCGCGTTGGTCTCCACCCCGAGCGGGGCCAGCGCGGGCTTCAGCAGCGGCGCGAACAGCAGCAGATACATCACCGGCTGGAAAACGCCGACGAAGATCCACACTGGTTGGCGCAGTTGCAGCAGGGCCTGCCGCTGATAGATCAGCCAGGTGTCACGTAGCAACTTCATCAGATCAGCTCTCCCGCAAGGAACGGCCGGTCTTGGCCAGGAATACGTCGTCGAGGCTGGGGCGGTGCACCTCCACCGAGTTCAGCGCCACTCCGGCGGTGTCCAGCGTCCGCATGATCTGCGGCACCGCGGTCGCGCCGTCGTCCACGTACAGCCGGACCGCCTGCTCCAGGGTCTCCAGCTTGCGCACGTACGGCTGGGCGTCGAGGGCCTGAGCCGCGTGCGGCACCTTCCCCGGCACCCCGACCGTGACCACCTCGCCGGAGATCTCCCGCTTCAGCCCCTGCGGGGTCCCCTCCGCCACGATCACGCCGTGGTCGATGATGGCGATCCGATCGCAGAGCGCGTCCGCCTCCTCCAGGTAGTGGGTGGTGATGAACACGGTCATGCCCTCTTCCCGCAGCCGGCGGATCTCGTCCCACATGTGGGCACGGCTCTGCGGATCCAGCCCGGTGGTGGGCTCATCGAGGAACACGATCTGCGGTTCGTGGATGATCCCCAGGGCGATGTCGACGCGCCGACGCTGCCCACCGGAGTAGGTCTTGCACTTGCGGTCGGCGAACTCGGTGAGCTGGAAGGCCGCCAACGCCCGCTCGGCCCGCTGCAGCGCCTCCGCCTTGCTCAACCCGTAGGAGCGGGCGTGCAGCACCAGCTCCTCGCGGGCAGTGACCTCGTCCCAGGTGCTGCCGCCCTGGGCGACGTACCCGATCCGGCGACGCACCTCGCCGGGCTGGGTGCGCAGGTCGGCACCGGCGATGGTGGCCTCCCCACCGTCCGGCTCGATCAGTGTGGCGAACATGCGCAGGGTGGTGGTCTTGCCCGCGCCGTTAGGTCCAAGGAAGCCGAAAATCTCCCCTTTGTGAACGGTCATGTCGACCCCTCGGACCGCCTCTACGGTCTTGACCTCCCGCCCCTGCCGGGAGCGGTAGGACTTCCGCAGCCCGCGTGTCTTGATCATCATTGGTCTTTCCTCGCCCCCTCGAGTGACGACGCCTGCTGCCGCTAATGATGTCAAATTAATGTCATGTGCGATGTCATGCTAACGCCGACGTGACCCTAGCGCCTCCCTGCCGGCGCGGCAACGACCTTTTGCCGGCGGCACCGTACCGCCGGGTTACGACGCTCCCGCGCCTCCCGCTCCCCGATCGGGTGACGCTCGCCGCCCCTGGGGGAGCAACACCTTCCTGCGCTCCCGACCTTCCTGACCTCGGACCGCCGCGGCCGTCCCGAAAATTGGGCGGGTCTTCTGGTCGAAGCCCGTCATCCGGCGGCCGATACACTGCCGGCATGCGAAAGGTCCTCATCGCCAACCGCGGCGAGATCGCAGTCCGGGTGATCCGCGCCTGTCGGGACGCGGGCCTGACCAGCGTCGCGGTCTACGCCGACTCCGACCGTGACGGGCTCCCGGCCCGGCTAGCCGATGAGGCATATGCACTAGGCGGGGATACCGCGGCCGAGACCTATCTCCGGATCGACAAGCTGCTGGCGGTGGCGGAGCGGTCCGGCGCCGACGCGGTCCACCCCGGATACGGCTTCCTGGCCGAGAACGCGGACTTCGCGCAGGCGGTCATCGACGCCGGCCTCACCTGGATCGGTCCGACCCCGCAGGCGATTCGGGACCTCGGCGACAAGGTAACCGCCCGGCACCTGGCGATGCGGGCCGGCGCCCCGCTGGTCCCGGGCACCCCCGACCCGGTCAGCAGCGCGGACGAGGTGGTCGAATTCGCCCGCAAGTACGGGCTGCCGATCGCGATCAAGGCAGCGTTCGGTGGCGGCGGGCGGGGCCTGAAGGTGGCCCGCACCCTGGAAGAGATCCCGGAGCTGTTCGAATCGGCCACCCGGGAAGCCACCGCCGCGTTCGGCCGGGGCGAGTGCTTCGTGGAGCGCTACCTGGACCGGCCCCGGCACGTGGAGGCGCAGGTACTGGCCGACCAGCACGGCAACGTGGTGGTGGTAGGCACCCGGGACTGCACCCTGCAGCGCCGCCACCAGAAGCTGGTGGAGGAGGCACCGGCGCCGTTCCTGACCGACGCGCAACAGGAGGCGATCTACACCGCCGCCAAGGCGATCTGCCGAGAGGCCGGCTACCACGGGGCCGGCACGGTCGAGTTCCTGGTCGGTGAGGACGGCACGGTCAGCTTCCTGGAGGTCAACACCCGGCTGCAGGTGGAGCACCCGGTCACGGAGGAGACCACCGGCATCGACCTGGTCCTCGAGCAGTTCCGGATCGCGGCCGGGGAACCGCTGCGGTTCACCGAGGACCCGCCCGCGCGCGGGCACTCGATCGAATTCCGGATCAACGGTGAGGACCCGGGCCGGAACTTCCTGCCCGCACCGGGCACGGTCACTCGGCTGGAGCTACCGACCGGCCCCGGGGTTCGGGTGGACACCGGGATCGAGACCGGCAGCGTGATCGGCGGCAACTTCGACTCGCTGCTGGCGAAGGTGATCGTCACCGGGGAGGACCGGGCCCAGGCGCTGGCGCGCGCCCGCCGCGCCCTGGACGAGATGGTGGTGGAAGGGATGGCCACCGCGCTGCCGTTCCACCGGCTGATCGTGCGGGACCCCGCCTTCACCTCGGAACCGTTCACCGTGCACACCCGGTGGATCGAAACGGAGTGGAGCGGTGGGGTCGAGCCGTTCCCACCGGCCGGGGCGGCCCAGGAGGCGCCGGCCGAGCGCACCACCGTGGTGGTGGAGGTCGGCGGCAAGCGGCTGGAAGTGTCGCTGCCGGCCGGATTCGCCGCCGGCGGCTCCGCGGGTGCCGCCGCTACCCCGGCCCGGCCGCGCCGGCGGGGTGGCGCCACCCAGCAGGGCGCGAGCGTCAGCGGGGACGACCTCACCTCCCCGATGCAGGGCACGATCGTGAAGCTGCTGGTCGCCGACGGGGACGAGGTGGCCGAAGGTGACCCGGTGGTGGTGCTGGAGGCGATGAAGATGGAGCAGCCGCTGAACGCCCACAAGGCGGGCGTCATCAGCGGGCTCACCGCCGCGGTCGGGGACGTGGTGCCCCCGGGCGCGACCATCTGCAAGATCGTCTGACCAGCGGGTGCGGGTGCGCCGGCGAAGCCTGCTCAGGCTCTGGTCCGTCCCAGTCGTTGGCGGGCCCGCCCCCACGCCAGCCGACCCACATACCCGGTGGCGCGCATCAGCGACCGCAGGCCCGCCACCGGGATGGCTGTCGGCTGGCTTCCCACCCGCGTCACCTGGCCGTTCAGCCGGCCGGCCGCCGGGGCCAGGGCCGGTCCCGGGACGGCGGTGAGGTCCACCAATCCGTACCGGTTCCCGGTCACCCACTGGGCGCCCCACACCTGCTCCACCGCCACCGCCAGCGGCTGATCCGGCAGGCGCCGCCGGGCCCGGCTGACCGCCGCGGTCCGCCACAGCTCCAGCGTCGGCGGGGTCGCGCCGGCGCCAGCCCCGGTCGGCATCACCCGCAGCAGCCCCACCCGGGCCGCGTCCGCCTCAGCCACCAGCCGACGGACCGTGCTCGGAGCCACCCCCACCGTCACCCGCACCCGCAGCAGGTACGGCGCGGGAAACGCGCTCTCCGGCTCCTCTTCCACCAACACCACCCGCGGGTCGGAGCGATAGGTGGCGGCGATCAGTCGAAACTCAAGCCAGGGGTCGTCCAGCACCGACTGGCGCTGCTCGGTCACCGCCGACCATGGCCCCACCAGGTGCACCCGCAGGTCGTACTCGTCGGAGGCGAGGAGCCGATCCACACACGCCCGCACCTGCTCCAGCGGCTGCCCGTCCACCCGTACCACCGCCACCACCAGCGGAACCGACCAGATGCGACACGCGCCGTCCCGCAGCCATCGGGACAGCGGCATCCGATCAGCCAGATGGGGGCGGTTGTAGCGGCGGATCCGCTCCGCGTCCCGCATCGCCAGGGAAGGGCCGAGATGCCAACTGCCGGCCTGCGGCTCCGGGATGAACACCGCGCCGGCCTGAGCCAGCCGGTAGCCGAACTCGCTGTCCTCCCCCTGCCGTAACTCGGTGTCCATCCGGCCGGCCGCCAGGTACAGCTCCCGCCGGAGCGCCCCGGTCGCCCCCACATGCGCCCGGTAGACCAGGTGGTCAGCGGTGCGCAGCCCGTCGGTGGCGTCGATCAGCTCCTCGATGTACGTGTGCGGCTGGGTGCGCTCGAGTGGATACAGCCGGTCGAGCGTGCCTTCCTCCGCCCGCCGCAGCACCTCGGCGACCGTGGGGCGCCCCTCCGGCACGAACCGCTTGTAGCCCAGGGTGACCGCGTCCGGGATCAGGTGGTGCCAGCGGGCCTGCGCCGCCACGTGCTCCGGGAACGGGATCAGGTCCGCGTCCAGCCAGTGCACGATCTCCCCGTCGCTGACGGTCACCCCCACGTCCCGAGCCCGGGCGGGGCCCCAGCCGTCGGCGTAGTCGTCGGCCCGCACCAACCGGCAGTTGGCCGGCCGGACCTCCGGCAACGTCAACTCCGGCCGGGAGCCGTCGTCGACCACCACCACCTCGAGCAGGTGGCTGGGGTAGGTCTGCCGGGCCAGCGCGGCCAGCAGCAGCGGCAGCGTGCCGTGGCTGTGGTACGCCGGGACGATCACGCTCACCGACCGGGAGGGCTGCCAGGTGTCCAGCGCCGGAGGTGTCAACGAACCCCAGTCGTTCCGTACGACCAGCGGCCCTCGCGTCTCCATCGGCACCTCCCTGACTAGGGCGGGACCGGTCCCGTGCCCCGACCCGCCGCCTGCCACCCGGGCGGACCAGCCCCACCGCTGATCACCAGGCGCCGGCCCGCTTGTCGAAATACTCGCTCAGCTCTTCCGTCAGGAGGGCGGATTCGGCCGGACTGATCGCGGCGAGATGCCGACCGGTGACCGCGCCACGGTCGCTATTACGAGAAGTGCTCGTCTTGCTCCTCCCAGGGGGAGGGGATGGGGAAGTACCGGGCCAGGAACGACTGCACGAGCCGGGTCTGCGCCTGGTGCTCTTGTCCATTCGAGACCGTGTCGTTGAGGCAGAACACGTCGTAGTTCCGCTTGACCCCCAGCAGGGTGAGCACCGGGGCGAACTCCGGGGAGGAGATGTCCACGTACAGGTTGCGGAGCTCCCCCAGCACCGCGCGGCCGGTGGCGTAGGCGTAGTGCTGGTAGAGGGAGGAGGCCAGCGACACGTCGGTGGGGCTGCGGAACGGCTGCCGGATGGTGTCGGAGATCTCCTCCGCGTACCGACGCTCGATCTCCCACAGCAGGCTGCGGCGCAGCGCATGGGGAGTGTGCTTCATCTTGGTCACCAACCGCAGCCTGAAGTCCCGCTCGATCAGGCGCCGGTTGTTCTTACCAGCGGCGCTGGAGGGGATGTCGACCGCGGGGTCGACCGGTCCGGGTGGGACCTTCGCCCGGGACGGGAACACCTTGCTCAGGCCGTTGGGGGTGAAGAAGTGCTGCGGCAGCAGCGGCCGGCCGAAGAACACTTCGTCGTTGAGGTAGAGGAAGTGTTCGGCCAAACCCTCGATGTGGTGCAGCTGGGCCTCGATGGCGTGAGAGTTGAACACCGGCAGCGCGGTGGGGTCCCGGAAGATCTGCTTGTGGGACACCACCTCCAGGTCCGGGCGGTCCAGGCGGAGCCAGGGCGGGACCTGGTCGTCGGTGACCAGCCACACCTTCCGCACCCAGGGGGCGTACATCCGTAGTGACCGGAGTGAATACCGCAGCTCGTCGTGGTCGGCGTATCGACCTTCGTTGGCGGATTGCGCGAGCGCGGGCCGACCGGTCTTCTGCAGCGCCATGTCCCGCCGGGCCTGCCAGGCCGGATCGGCACCGTCCACCCAGGTGTAGACCACGTCGATCGGGAACGGGACGTCGGTCAGGGTGCGCCCGGCGAACTCGACCCGGGTCAACAGCTCCGGTCCGGTGCTGGTCCGAGGGGCGAACGGGGTGAAGTCGGCCTCCGGGAGCCGGATCTGGTCACCGTGCACCGGTACGCTGTCGACCATCCGATTGGGGCGGGGCGCCCACAGTCGCCCGTCCTTCTCCGGCCAAAATTCGATATCGCAACCGCATTCCGTCCCGAACAGCAACGACCCGCTGGCGTCGACCACGTACCGGCTGACGCGGATGACGGCGAGGTGGCGGAGCCGCCGCTCCCGACTGCGCTGGGCCAGTCGGGGCTTGCCGACGCGGTCGTCGGACACGGGCGCCAGGTAGAGGGGGCGGTGGGCGCCGTGCTGCCGCAGCGCCGCCAGCACGGTGGGGCGGGCGCTCGCCGGCACCGCGACCACACTGGCGATCCGCCGATAGCCCCGGACCCAGAAGTACGGGACTCCGGCCTGCCGCAGCAGGGCCTCCACCTCATCGGCGACCAGCCGCCGGATGGCGAGGTGGCTGGGCTGGGGGAGCACACTGGCGATCACGTGCCACTGTTCGGTGCGGACCACCGCCAGTTCGGGTTCCACCATGGTCCGCAGACGCCGCCCGGCCCAGATCCGGCTGATCCCCCCACCCTGCCGGCTCGTGCGGATGGCCACCAGTCGGAGGAGCTGGTCGCGCAGGGATGAGGACATCCGGCGCCGGATCCGGGCCCGGAGGGAGGCCGGCACGACTCGGCCATAGAGCCGGAACAACCGGGTCCGGCCGGGTGGGGCCAGGTACACCGAGGTGGAATCAGTCTGACCATGGCTGGTGTCCGTCACGACCCCTCCTGATCCCCCGTCGCCGCGGTCGGCCTTCGGGGAAATCAACGGGTAGAGGGATATTCAGTTACTAACGGGCAGCAGATCATTAACCGTCCTAATTTAGGACATAGAAGCCAGCGGATACCACCGAAAATAGAACCGCAGGTCACCCAGTACGGTGGTCGCACTGATTCACACCGGGAAGAGGGATCGCAGGAGCACGCATGCGCACAGCAGAGCTCGTTGCCAAGGTAAAGGCGAACGAGTCACCGGCGGTGTGGCTGATGGCGACCACGATCTGCCGGGTCGCCCGGCAGGTCAGTCGTAATCAGTCCCGCTGGTCCTCCCGACTCGGGTACGCGCTGGAGCGGCTGGACCAGGCCCGGGAGGCCCGTCGGGAAGCGCGCGCGGAGCGGCGAGCCGCCACCGACAGCGGCAAGCTGAACGGCGACGCCGCCACGGCCTTTCGCCAGGGCCAGCGCCTGGAGCGGGAAGAGGACTGGAGCGCCGCCGCCACCGCCTACCAACGAGTGGTCGAACTCGCACCCGAGTACGCCCCGGCCTGGTACCGGCTCGGCCGCTGCCTCCACCAACTGGGCGACTCGGCCGCCCTCGAAGCGGTGGCCGCCGCGTGCCGGATCAACGACCGCAACCCGCACTGGCTGACCTTGCTCGCCGACCTCCTGGAACAGAACGGGAAACCGGCGGAGGCGCTGTCGGCCCGCCGACGGGCCGCGGAACTCGGGGCCGCCGAACATCCCCGCTGGGCGGTGCGGCTGGCGGACCTGTTGGACCGGGTCGGGCTATGGCAGGAAGCGCGGCAGGTGCTCCAGGACAATCTGGCCCGCCACCCCCGCCATCCGCTGTCGCATCGCCGCCTCGGGGAGATCTCCCTGAAGGTGGGCACCTGGGCCGGGTCCCTGATCGACACCGTGCCGGACCGGGCCGCTGCCCGATTCCAGTCAGTGTCACCGACGGAGGTGATTCGGGCCGGCCGGCAGGCGCTGGAGCAGGCGGCCGCCCTCGAACCCGCCAAGACCGTCTGGCGGGAAGCGCTCGCCGAGGCCCGCGCCCTCGACGGTGACCTGCCCGGGGCGATCACGCTGTACGAGGCGGCGCTCCAGGACGCCGAGCAGAGCACCGGGCGGTGGGTGCTGGCGGTGAAGCAGCGCTGGCAGTTCCGGCTGGAGTCCCTCCACCACCGGCTGGGGCGGCCTCGGGTCACCGACCCGCTGTTCGCGTGCCGCACCGAACCGGGCGAACCGGTGCCGGAGGACGCGCCGGCGCCGGGACTGTTCCAGGCCCAGTGGGGGTACGCCGGGCTGACCATCAGCGGCCTGGTCACCGCCGCCGACGTCACCCACGTGGAGATCCTGCTGAACGGGGTGCTGCTGCGATCGCTCCGGCTCGACGGGGAAAACTACCTGCCAGAGTTTGAACTGCTGATCCGGCGCGCCACCATGGCGTACTTCCCGCCGGAAGCCACCCTGGAGGTGCGGATCCCCGATGGGCCGCGGCTGCGGTCGGCCGGCGGCAGCGACCGACTGCGGCTGGTGGTGCCGCACGGTGACGGCAGCATCCTGGACAACCTGAAGGCCGGCGGCAAGCTGGACAAGAAGGGCGTGATCAGCCCCTCGCCGGAAGAGACGTGGGCGCGGCAGCAGCGGTACCTGGAGATCTACGCCAAGGTGCGGGACTTCTTCGAGCAGGAGCTGGGCCGGCCGCTGTTCCTGATGTACGGCACCCTGCTGGGCTACTACCGGCAAGGTGACTTCATCCCCGGCGACGACGACTTCGACTGCGGCTATGTCTCCAATGAGACCGACCCGATCGCGGTGAAGGAGGAGACCAAGCAGCTGATCATCAAGCTGCTGCGGGCCGGATTCACCATCAGCTTCAACCGCAGAGGGCGGCTGTTCCGGATCCAACTGGAGCGGGAAGCCAACGACGGGTTCCACCTGGACGTACGGCCACTGTGGTTCCAAGACGGCCGGGTGTGGCTGCACAACCACTGCAGCTTCGAAGCCACCCGGGAGGACTTCCTCCCGGTGGTCGAAGGCGAGCTGCGGGGCGTACGGGTGCTGGTGCCGCGGGACACCGAGAAGTTCCTCCGCAACCACTACGGCCCGAACTGGCGGGTGCCGGACCCCGGGTTCCAGTACTACCTCTCCGAGATCGACCCGGCCATCCTGGAGAACCTGTCCCGGGCGCTCATCACGGTCCGGGAATACAAGGAGCTCGCGGAACGGGTCCGCCGCGAAGTGGGGGAAGCACCCCCGGCGGGCCGGCTGGTGTCGGTGGGGTCGCAGGACCTCTATCCGCTCAGCCAGTTCATCGCCTAGCGATCGGGCGCGGGTAGGCACCGGTGGTGGTGCCTACCCGCGCCCGCCTCTGCTGTCACTCGCCGCGGGAGCCCCGGCCGCTGAGGGGGCGAGGGTGACCGGTCAGCCGGCCACCTGGGCCGCCAACTCGGCCGCGCCCGCCCGCTCCAACTCCCGCGCCGCCTGCGCCCGCTGCCCGGAAGCGAGGCACTGGTACGCCCGCCGGGCGAAGTGCACCCGCTGGTACTCCGGCCAGGTGACCTCCAGGTTGGGCGCATCGTCGGTGAACGCGTCGAACCCCGGGTTGGGCACCCGCCAGTCGGGGCCGTAGTTCTCCTCCAGGTAGCGCTCCGGCTGCTCCGGCAGCGGCAACTCCCGCCCACCGATCTCCTGACGGATCACCTGGAACGGGGAGTTGTGCCAGCGCACGAACACCCCGTCGTGCCAGACCCGGCCGTCCTCCTCGTAGAACCGGAAGATGTCCACCGGCGAGCCGCCCCGGTGCCGCAGCCCCACCTTCTGGCTCTGCGGGTGCAGGTCCAGATCGAACCGCGGATCGTCCGTGAAGATCTTGATGAGGGCGTTCCGGTCCCAGTCCTGCGCGAAGACCCCGATGTCGATGTCCCCGTCGGCGCCGAGCGGTCGCCCTTCCCGGATCAACCCCAGCACGGTGCCGGCGGCGAAGAAGAACGGCACCCCGGCCCGGTCCAGCGCATCACACAGGTCGCCGAGGGCGTTGCGGGCCCCCAGTCCGGCCAGGGTGGTGGTGGCCGGCGCCGGGGCGCTGTGGCCCGCGAGCAGCAGCTTCACCGCTTCCAGGTACCACTCCCGGGCCGCCTCGAGCTCACCGGCGCGGGAGGCCGCCACCGCCAGCTGCCGGACCACCGGCAACAGGTCGGCCGGGGCCGCGTCCGGCCGCTCCCGCCAGGCCTGCGCCACCCGGGCGTACTGCTCGGCGGTGTCGCAGTGCATCGCCACCGGCCACAGGGCTTCCGGGCTGCGCGGATGCCGGCGCACCGTCGTCACCGCCCGCTGCTCCGCCACCCGCCTCGGTCCGGTCCGGTAGCTCAGCTTCACCACCCGCGCGGCCGCGGCCGCCGAACCGGCCCGGTCACCCAACTCGGCCGAGCGCAGCGCCTCCTCGTACCGGCCGTGGAAAGTGAACAGATCGGCGCGCAGGACGTGGACGGCGGGCGCCTCCGGGTACCGCCGCTCCAACCCGGTCAGGGTCTCCTCCAGCAGGTCGTCCTGCGCGGCGCGGAACAACGCCTTGGCCGCCATCAGCGCGGTCGACAGTGACTTGGTCGGCACCCCGCCGGCCGACCGGAGGTATCGGACGATCTCCTCCTGTCCGGAGTGCTCGGCGTGGTACTTCAACGCCGCGTAGGTCCGCATCCCACCAGGGGGCATCAGCCGGTACCACGGGCGGCGGGTCACCGCCCGTACCGCCATCTGCTTCGCTCGTGCTAGCACTGTCCGTCCTAGATCGATTCGTTGGCCCGGGCCAAGTCGGTGTTGTCGTCCACCTCTACCACCGCCCGGTGGGAGATGTCGAGTGCCTCGATCCGCAGCCCGTCCCGCTCGATGGCTAGTTCGATGCCGCGTTCGAAGTAATCCTGATCTTCGCATTCCCGCAGCCGGCGTGTCAGCACCGGACGGTCATCGGCGGAGATGTAGTTGATGCCGACCGCTTCCCCGAGCGCCCCCTCGGTGATGGCCTTGGACAGTTGCCGCACGTACCCCTGCGCGTCCAGGGTGTACTTGACCTCCTCCTCCCCCACCGCGGCAGTGTTCACGCAGACGAAGGACCGGTCCATGGCGATGTGCGGCAGGATGTCGTCCAGCACCCCCTCCGGGAACACCACGTCGCCGTTGAGCCACAGCACCCCGCCCGGGCCCAGGATGGTCAACGCCTTCAGCAGGCTCTTGGAGGTGTTGGTGTCGCCGTAGTGCTGGTTGTAGATGAACCCGACATCCGGCACCTCCTCCATGACCATCTCCTTCTTGAAGCCGACCACCAGGTGGATCGAGTGGCGGCTGAACCGGGCGGTCAGCAGGCGCAGCGCCCGACCGAGGATGGTCTCACCGTTGGCCAGCGGGGTAAGCGGTTTGGGGTGGGGCCGGCCGAGTCGGGAACCGACGCCGGCGGCGAGGATCACAATGTTGCAGCTCATACACCACTCGTCACGGGGTCGGCCAGGCATGCCCGGGCCTGGTCGAAGAAGGCCTGCCGGTACCGCTCGGGCGGGAAGTCACCCAGGTAGTAGGTGCGCAGCTGGTGGCGGGTCCCCCGCAGCGGATCCCGGGCGAGCAGGTCGTCCAGCACCTCCGACAGGTTGCCGGCGTCGGCGTTGACCACGTACGCCGCCCGCGCCACCGGGAAGGCGGTGGGGAAGTCGGCTCCCTGCCCGGTCATGTCGGTGATGGCGAACGGTTTGCCGGTGTAGAGGTACTCGGACGCCACGCTGGACACGTCGCAGATCATGGCATGCGACTCGTTCATGCATGCAAACAGGTCACGCTCGACCGTGGCCGCCCGACCGAACCGGTGCGGCCGGCCGGTCTGCTGCTGGTCCCGGGCCAGCAGCTGCTCCAGCCGACGGAGGATGGCCGCCGACTCGCGGTGCCGCTCACTGTAGGGGTGGGGGCGCAGAATCACGGTCGCGCCCCGGGCCAGCAGCCCGGTGACGATCCGCTCCGCTACCGGCAACGAGCAGTAGTTGACGTCCGCGTGCGCCCCGACCCACGTGGGCGCGTACAGCACCACCGGGTCACGCACCTCGCTGACGTGCGTCTCCGCCACCGCCAGCTGGGCGACCTGCGGCCGGCCGACGATCCGGAACCGCTCCGGATCAATCCGTACGCCGTGGGCGGCGAACCGGTCGACCGCCGCCTGCCCGGCGACGAACAGCCGGTCGTACAGCTGGTTGACCGGGCTGGCGGTCACCGCCTTGTCACTGTCGCCGTGGTAGAGCTGGATGTGGGTGAGCCGGGTGAACCGCACGCAGTGGGTGTTCTTCATCCCGTTGTTGACGTAGAAGGCGGCCCGCAGGCTCGGCACCATGATCGCGTCGAGGGCTTCGAAGGTGTCGTAGGCCACCACCGGGGCGGTGGTGTGGGCGGCCAGCGGCGCGAGGTTGTGGGTCTCGGGGGTGACCACCAGGAACGGCTCCCCCAGCTCCGCCAGGTAGGGCAGCCACATCCGGGCCTGATATTCGCTGCCGGGCGGGGCACTGAAGTAGAGCAGGAACACCGGCCGGTGCGCCTCGAGCGCCCGGGTCAGGGCGGCCAGCTCCCCCCGGTGGGCGCTGCGCCACCGCCGCAGGCCGTCGAGCAACCACCAGCCGTTACCGACCGCCGCCAGGGCGCCGGGGACGACCAACCACCACCCTGGGGCGGGGAGGGCCGCCAGCAGCCCGGTGACGACCACCGCGGCCGAGTTGATCAACCAGGCTCCACCGTGGTCGACCAGGCGGGCCGGCCAGGAGGGGCGGACCGGCAATCGAATCGCCTGGTACCACGGGCGGCCGAGCCGGTGCAGCACCGGTTCCGCTGACAGCAGGCCGAGCAGCAGCGCCCCGGTCACGAGGGTCACCGGTGGTGACGCCGCCGAGGCGGCCAGCACCACCACCGCGGCCGCCGCCAGGACGCGGGCCGGCAGGTCGGTGCCTAGCCGGGGGCGTCGGTGAGCGGCGAGGCTGCTGAGCACCGCCAGCCCCAGCAGCGGCAGGCCGAGCCGCGCGTCTTCAGTGAGGGCTAGCGCGAGCAGGGCGGACAGGGACAGGACCGCCGGTGCTGCGACCCGGAACACTGCCGCGAGAAGGTGGCGGCTCATGGTGCGGCATGATAGTCCGTCTGGTGGACCCACCCCCTCGCCACGGTGCCACCCCAGGACGGACCGGGGGTGCGACCGGTCTGCGGGGTGGTCGATACTTTGGCGTGTAATTTGAACCCGAGATGCTGTGCGACCGACACAGCGTCCCACCATCGGGGTGGGGAGTGAGCCGATGCAGGACGGGAGCGGGGGAGGCGGCGTGACATCCAATGTGATAGGGGTGTGGCGCGCCCGGAACGTCCTGAAATACCTGGTACGCCGGGATCTCGCGCTGAAGTACCAGCAGTCGGTGATGGGCTACCTCTGGTCCCTGATCGAACCGATCGGGATCGGCCTGATCTACTACTTCGTCTTCATCGTGGTGATCGGGCGAGGCGAGCGGCTAGCCGGCACCATCCCGACCTCGCAGTACATCCTCTACCTGATGTCCGGGATCTTCGCCTTCATGTGGACCAACGGGGTGATCAGTGAGGCGACCGGTGCCCTGACCGGGCAGAAGAGCCTGATCACCACCATGAGCGTGCCGCGGGAGGTGTTCCCGATCGGGCGGGTGTTCGCCCGCTCCGCGGAGTTCCTGGCCGGCCTACCGATCCTGTTCGCGATCGCGATCTGGGTGGGAGCGGACTTCTCCTGGTACCTTCTGGTGCTGCCGGTGGCGTTCCTGCTGCAAGCAACCTTCCTGATCGGCGTGGCGCTGCTGCTCTCCTCCCTCAACGTCATGCTCCGGGACATCGAGCGGTTCATGCGGATGCTGCACCGGCTGATCTTCTACAGCACCCCGATCCTGTACCCGCTCCAGGCGGTGGAGGAGCACCTGCCGACCTGGGCGCAGATGATCTACAAGGCCAACCCGCTGGTGGGGGTGGTGGAGCTCTACCACGCGGCCTGGTTCCCGCAGGTCTACCCCTCGCCCGGGCTGTTGACCACCTGCGTGTTGGGTAGCTTTATTACCCTCGTAGCAGGCTGGCTGGTGTTCTACCGGCTCGAGCCGGCCGTGCTCAAGGAGCTGTAGTGACCAAGCCGATCATCCAAGCCCGCAATCTCGGCGTGGAGTTCGTCCGCAACCGGCGCCGGAACATGCGGTTGCGGGAGATGGTGATCCGGCCGTTCGACCGGCAGCGACGGGCGGAGCAGGAGACGTTCTGGCCGCTGCGGAACCTCACCTTCGACATCCAGCCCGGCGAATCGGTCGGGATCATCGGGAAGAACGGCACCGGCAAGAGCACCTTGCTGAAGTTGATCGCCGGGGTGCTGAAGCCGGACGAGGGTGAGATCATCGTCCGCGGTAAGGTGGCGCCCCTGATCCAGCTGTCGGCGGGCTTCTCTGGGGACCTGTCCGGACGGGAGAACGTCCACCTGGTGGCGGCCCTGCACGGGCTGAGCCGGCAGCAGATCAAGAGCATGTTCGACGAGATCGTCGACTTCGCCGGTGATCAGGTGAAGCGGGCGATCGACTCTCCGCTGCGCCACTACTCCTCGGGGATGAAGGTGCGGCTGGGGTTTTCGCTCGTGTCCCGACTACCGCATCCGATCCTGCTGGTGGATGAGGCGCTCGCGGTCGGGGACCGGGAGTTCAAGAAGAAGTGCTACAAGGTCATCGACAACCTCCTGGCGGAGGGGCGCACCTTGGTGCTGGTCTCCCATAGCCAGCCCCAGCTGACCCGGTTCTGCAAACGCGGCCTGTACCTCAACGGCGGTCGACTCGTGGTGGACGGCACCATCCAGGAGGCGCTCGACGCCTACAACGGCCCCGACGAACCCCACCACGAGGTCGACAAGGATGACAACTGACGAGGCGGCGCCCCCCATACTCGGGGTGCTGGGCGGCATGGGACCGGCTGCTACCGCCGACTTCTTGGCCCGACTCGCCCGACTCACCCCGGCCCGGCGGGATCAGGATCACATCCCCACCATCGTCTACTCAGATCCACAGACCCCGGATCGCTCGGACGCCATCCTGGGGCGGGGGCCGAGCCCGCTGCCGGCGATGTTGCGCGGAATCGACTTCCTGAACCAGGCCGGCTGTGCGTTGATCGCCATCCCTTGCAACACCGCCCACTACTGGTACGAGGAGCTGGCGGCGCGTTCCCGGGTGCCGATCCTCCACATCACGGATGCCACCATCGAACGGCTGCGGGGCCGGCCCGCCCACCGGGTGGGGGTGCTCGCCACCGATGGCACGATCCAGGCCGGCATCTACCACCGACGCCTGCGGGCCGCGGGCTTGGAGCCACTCGATCTGCTCCAGGACGCTGGCGACAATCCGAGTGCCGGGGACAACCCGGTGATGCGCGGGATTCGCTTGATGAAGGGCGGCGACCCTGCCGGCGCCCGGGAGTCACTGGAGGCCGGGGCCAAGGAGTTGGTCAACCGCGGAGCGGATGCGCTGGTGGCCGGGTGCACCGACGTTTCCGCCGCGCTCGCCGGCGCCTCCATGCTGGCGGGCGTGCCGCTGCTGGACGCCGCCACCTGTCTCGTGGAGGCGAGC
>Ga0079224_100006085_pt1 | contig 15932 bp, 12 predicted proteins | sample Stecom2015_FD_80414 | JGI IMG/M metagenome (GOLD analysis project Ga0079224, IMG submission 80414) | Agricultural soil microbial communities from Utah to study Nitrogen management - Steer compost 2015 | ecosystem: Environmental > Terrestrial > Soil > Agricultural land | place: USA: Utah...
ACGTCGTGGAACGAGCGCACCATGATCTCGTTCAGCCGCTCGTTCACGACCTCCTCGGTCCAGTAGTACGCGCCCCGGTTCTGGACCCACTCGAAGTAGCTGACCGTCACGCCGCCGGCGTTGGCCAGGATGTCGGGGATCACGAAGATGCCCTTGTCTTCGAGGATATCGTCGGCCGCCGGGGTGGTCGGCCCGTTCGCCGCCTCCGCGATGATCCGCGCGCGGACCTCGCCCGCGTTCTCCCGCGTGATCACGTTCCCCAGCGCCGCGGGGACCAGGACGTCGACGTCCATCGCGAGCAGCTCGGCGTTCGTGATCGCGTCCCCGTGCGGGAAACCCTCCAGGACCTTGTTCTGCTGAACCCACTTGAGCGCTTCGTCGATGTAGATCCCGTTCGGGTTGTAGACGCCGCCCGAGACGTCGCTGATCGCGACCACGGTCAGCCCCTCCTGCTCGAGGAGCGAGGCCGCGACGGAGCCGACCTTGCCGAAGCCCTGGACCGCGACGCGGGTGCCGCGAAGCGGCATCCCCATCTCACGGAGCGCCTCCTTGATCACGATCATCACGCCCCGGCCGGTCGCCTCCCGACGCCCGAGCGAGCCGCCGAGCGAGATCGGCTTGCCCGTCACGACACCCGTGACGGCATGGCGCTTGTGCATGGAGTACGTGTCCATGATCCATGCCATCATCTGCTCGCTGGTCCCGACGTCCGGCGCCGGGACATCCGTGTCCGGGCCGAGGATCTCCAGGATCGAGCTGGTGTAGCGCCGGGTCAGCCGCTCCAGCTCGCCGATCGACATCCGGGTGGGATCGCAGACCACGCCGCCCTTTCCGCCGCCGAACGGTACGTTCACGACCGCACACTTCCAGGCCATCCACGCGGCGAGCGCGGTGACCTCGTCGAGCGTGACCGTCGGGTCATAACGAATCCCGCCCTTCGCGGGACCACGCGACGTGTTGTAATGGACCCGGATCCCCTGGAAGACTTCGAGTTCGCCGTTGTCCATTACCACCGGGATCGAGGTGATGACCTGCTTCTCCGGGTGCCGCAGGATCTCGTGGATCCCGGGTTCCAGGTTCAGCAGCTCGGCAGCCCGATCGAAGCGCCGCATCATCGCCTCGAAGGGGCTATCCTCACGGACCACCGGCTTCGGTTCCTCCGTCGGAACGATCGCATGGACGGTACTCATCGGCCTTGGGCCTCCTGACTCCCCCTCCGCCACCGGACCGGCATCGCGGAGATCATGTTCGTTACTGTATTGCGGGTGACCCACCGATGAGTGCAGCCCGCAGCTCTCCCGCGTGCGCGCGCGCATCGCACGGCGCTGAGAGTGGTTTCCCTGGATTCGCGACCCGTGGGTCCACCCCCGGGCCACGAGCGCGCCACATCCGCCCCCGGCGTCCTGTCACCGCACGATGGCGCCGACAGAATGGAGCCGCCGGGAGCGGAATGGATGCTAGATGTTTTTTGCCGTGTGCGCCAGTACACGACGCGTCCAGGGCGCCGCACGCGCCCGTCCGGCGCGGGCCGAGCCCCGGGGGCCCCGGGGACGCCATCATACACCGCATCCGACCCGGCGTGTCCCCCGCCCGTTCGGCGGAGGACCGGCCCGGCCGCAGGTCTCGGTCGCCCGGCGATCGGAGACCGGTACGACGTGCCCACGGCGGCGCTCACGACACGAGCCTGTCGAGGCGCCGCTCGAGCGCGGCGAACCCATCCTCCACGACGACCTCCTGCTCCAGGACCCAGAGGTCCAGGTCGCGGGCCAGCGGCCGGAGTTTGACGGCGTCCTTCGCCGTCGTCACGACGGGGCGGCCACGGGCCAGCGTACGGATCCGCTCGACATCGTCCGCACGATAGACGTGATGATCGCGAAAGACGACGATCTCGTCCACCTCCGCGCCCCGCTCGCGCGCGTTCGCCACGAAGAGCTCCGGGCGGGCGATCGCCGCGACCGCGAGGGCGCGGCCCGCCGGCGCGTCATCGACGGCCGGACCATCCACACGGCGCCACCTCGAGGGCCGAAGCTGCAGCGTGAGCCGGATCGCACGCGGCGCGAGCCAGCCGAGCTCCTGCACGATCCGCCGGGTCGTCTCCGGACCGGCGGTCTTCCACGTCACCGCGATCACGTGCGCCCGTCGCAGCGCGCCGAGCGGTTCGCGCCACGGCCCGCGCGGGAGGAGCCGCGGCCGGTCGGTCCAGCCCTCCGCGGCGATCAGGACGACATCCAGATCGCGCGCCAGCCGACGATGCTGGAACCCGTCGTCCAGCACGATGACCGACGCGCCTTGATCGGCCGCGGCGCGAGCGCCCCGGACGCGGTCCCGGTCGACGATGACCGGAACATCCGGGTACCAGGAACGGTGCAGCGCGGGCTCGTCCTCCGCGTACCCCCCGTGCAGCACGGCCGGCTTCGCGCCGCGTCGGCGCAGCTCTTCGACGAGCCACCGCGTGACCGGCGTCTTCCCCGTCCCACCGACGGACAGATTCCCGACGCTGATCACTGGGATCTCCGCCTGAGCCGGGCGCAGGCGGCCCGACGTATAGGCCCGGTGGTAGCCGCCGGCCCCGAGACGGTAGACGAGCTCGAGCGGAGCCGTGGCCACGTCCAGGACCCGACCCCAGCCGCCGGTCTCGCCCTGCCACCACCGCTCGATGAACCCGGCGCCGGCCGGCTCGACCGGCGGCGGCACGGCCAGAGAGCTCTCACCTCGTGCCCGCATCCCTGTCCACCTCGTCCAGCAGTCGGTTCAGCTCGGCCTCGAGCCGGAGCGCCCGCTCCTGCAGCTCCTCCGGGTCCGCCGTCCGCGGGACCTCGTGCGGCGGACCGTACGCGATACGCACGCGCGCGAACGGTTTCGGGACCAGGAACCGATCCCACCCCTCGAACCACCACGCGCGTCGCGCACCCGCCGCCACCGGCACGAGCGGCACGTTCGCGAGTTGAGCGGCGACGAGCGCGCCGAGCTTCATCCGCTGGCGCGGCCCGCGCGGCCCGTCCGGCGTCAGCGCGAGCGTCCGGCCCGCCCTGAGGTGCCGCACGAGCTCCCGCAGCGCGGCGCTCCCGCCCCTCGAGCTCGAGCCCCGAACCGTTCCGAAGCCCCAGCCCTCCAGCACGCGGGCGATGTACTCCCCATCCTCGGAGCGGCTCACGAGCCCGACGTGCCCCTCCCCCCGGTGTCGGTACGCGAGCGGGAGGAGGCGGCCGTGCCAGAGGACGAAGATGAACGGCCGGCCCGCCTCGACGAGCGGCCGAAAGTGTTCCTCGCCGCTCGACTCGAAGCGGACCGTACGGAAGAGCGCGCCCAGCACGAGGCGGCCCGCCACGCCCGCCAGCCAGAAGCGTGCGCCCCGACGCCTCACCCGCCCTCCCCGAGCAGCTCCGCCGCGATCCCGGCAACCCGATCGGCCGTGCTCGAGGCGCCGTTCGCCGAGCGTGGATGCAGCGATGCACGCACCAGGGCGAGCGCCTCGAGCGCCGCCTCCCGCTCCGGATGGCCAGGCTCGAGCAACGGGAGCAGCGCGTCCGCAAGCGCGTCCGGCGTCGCCTCGGACTGGATGTATTCCGGGGCGACCCGCGAGCCCGCGACCAGGTTGACCAGCCCGATGTGGTCCACCCGGACGAGGCGACGCGCAAGCCAGTATGTCAATGGGTGCGTGCGGTACGCGATGACCATCGGTGTCCCCGAGAGCGCGGCTTCCAGCGTCGTCGTGCCCGACTTGACGAGCGCGGCGCGTGCGAGGACGAGGAGCTCGCGCGAACGACGGGTCCGAGGGTACGGGACCGATGCGTACGCCTCGGCCGGGACCGCATCGGACACGGCGAGCACGGGCTGGACCGATGGCACCGCCCGCTGGATCCGGGCGGCGACCTCCAGGAACAGCTCCCCGTGCCTCGCCACTTCCTGCGCACGCGAGCCTGGGAAGAGCGCGACGACCGGGCGTGCCGGGTCCAACCCCAGCTCCGCGGCGAGCTCCTCGCCTCCCCCGGCGTTGAAAGGGCCGTCCAGGAGGGGGTGACCCACGAACTCCGCACGCGCGCCGGCGTCGCGGAAAAGACGCTCCTCGAAGGGGAGAATGACCGCCAGTCGGTCCGCCAGCTCGGCGAGCCGGCGCATCCGGCTCCGATGCCACGCCCAGACCTGAGGCGCGATGTAGTAGAGGACGGGGACTCCGGCCAGCTTCGCATCGCGCGAGAGGCGCATGTTGAAGCCGGGATAGTCGATCGGGATGACCAGGTCCGGCCTGCGTGCGTCGAGCTCCGACCGGAGCTGACGGAGGAGGCGCAAGAAAAACGGGATCTGCCCGATGACCTCGGCAAACCCCATGACCGCGAGCCGGCGAAAATCCGCGAGGAGCTCGACCCCGGCCTCCGCCATGCGCGGTCCGCCGAGGCCGAAGAGCTTCGCGCCGGGCCAGCGCCGCTGGATCGCGGCCGCGAGCGCTGCACCGTGAAGATCGCCCGAAGGCTCCCCCGCGGAGAGCAGGATCGTCGGCGAAGACACCGTCAGAAGGCCCGGCTCAGATAGTACAGGATCAAGAGGATGATCGCGAGCGTAGCGACCTGCTTCCAGAGCCGCGGCGGGCGGCCGGGCGCCCCCATCCCTTCCTTGCGCTCACGCCGTACTCGAATGAGCGACATGGTCCTCTATCCGCTCAATGATCTCAAGCGCGACGGCCAGCGCGCGCCGCCCATCCTCGCCCGACACCGCGACCGGCGCATCGCCCCGGACCGCGGCCAGGAAACTCTCCAGCTCGCAACGCAGCGGCTCCTTGCCGTCTCCGATCAGCGCGATGCGTTCGACCAGGTCGTCCAGCCCGGTCCCGGGGAGCGGCACGCCGGGCTCGAACGCGACGCCGGGGCGCAGGCGAAGGAACTCGCCGGTCCCCGCGGCCAGGTCCAGGCTGATGTAGCCCGAACGCTGGAAGAAGCGGATCTTCCGCTTCCGCTCGAGGGAGACGCGGCTCGCCGTCAGGTTCGCTACACAGCCGCCCTCGAACTCGAGCCGCGCGTTCGCAATGTCCGGGCTCACCGTCAGGACCGGGACGCCGACCGCCGCGATCGACGTCACGGGCCGCGGGACCAGGCTCAGGACCAGGTCCAGGTCGTGGATCATGAGGTCCAGGACGACGGCCACATCCGTGCCGCGCATCCCGAACGGCGCCAGCCTGTGGCTCTCCACGAAGAGAGGCTCGTCCAGGTACGGCTCGCACGCCCGGAGCGCGCCATTGAACCGCTCGACATGGCCGATCTGGACCAGGGCGCCCGTCCGGGCCGCCGCCTCCAGGATCCGGTCCGCGGCGTCCAGCGATGGGGCGATGGGCTTCTCGACCAGCACATGGACCCCACGTTCCAGCGCTGCGCACGCGACCGCCTCGTGGGACGTGGTCGGGACCGCGACCACGACCGCGCTCACCGCGTCCAGGAGCGGATCGAGTTCGTCGAAGGCCCGGACCCCGAGCTCCGATGACACCGCTTCGAGGCGATCGCGATCGATGTCGTGGATCCCGACGAGCTCGGCGCCGGTCAGATCGCGCAGGATCCGGGCGTGATGGAACCCGAGGCTGCCGACGCCGACCACGCCGACCCGGACCCGTCGGCCGGAAACGTTCCTCATCTCCGCCCCGCCGAACCCCCGGCGGTGCCCCGCCCGACGGGAGGAGGGCCGAAGCGCCGCTCGAGACGCGCTCGACGTTCGCCGCTCATACCGTGATCCCGCGCTCGCTCGCCTCGATGAACGCGACCAGATGGGCGATCTCCGGGAAGGGCTCGAGCTCTTCACGGATACGCGCGATCGCCTGGCTGATGTTCAGCGAAGAGTGGAAGAGCAGACGGTACGCGCGCTTCAGCTCCCGCCTCACCTCGGGCGGGAACCCCCGGCGCTGCAGCCCGACCGTGTTCAGTCCATAGAGCGCGAGCGGGTTGCCGGCCGCCTTCAGGTACGGGGCCACGTCCTTCTGCACCCGCGAGGCGCCGCCCACGATCGCGTGCCGGCCGATCCGGACGAACTGATGGATCGCCGTCATCCCCCCGACGATCGCCCAGTCCTCGATCTCGACGTGGCCGCCCATGTTGATCGCGTTCGACAGGATCACATGGTTGCCGATCACGCAGTCGTGCGCGACGTGGACGTACGCCATCAGCAGGCAGTCGCTCCCGATCTCCGTTCGGCCCCTCGCCGCCGTCCCGCGGTTCAGCGTCGCGTACTCCCGGACCACCGTCCGGTCGCCCACGACCAGCTCCGCCGGCTCGCCGTCGAACTTGAGGTCCTGCGGATCGGTGCCGAGGACTGCGCCCTTGTGGATCCGGCAGTCCTCGCCGATGGTCGTGTCCCGCTCGATCAGCACGTGCGGGCCGACGTGCGTGCCCCTGCCGACCGTGACGTTCGGACCGATGATCGAGTAGGGGCCCACGACGACATCCGCGCCGAGCTCCGCGCTCGGGTCCACGACCGCGGTCGAGTGGATCCGATGTTCAGGGACCGCTTTCACTTCCAGCATGCCGCCGCCCCCTCAGCGGTCCCGGATCCCGGCCATCAACTCGGCTTCGACGGCGAGTTGGCCGTCCACGTACCCGGCGCCCCGCATCTTACACACGTGCCGTCGGAGTTGGAGCATCTCGAGCTCGAAGCGGATCTGGTCGCCCGGCGTCACCGGCCGGCGCCACTTCACGTTGTCGAGTGCCATGAAATAGATCGTCTTCCCCTCGACGTTCTCCACCGCTTCCATGAGCAGGAGACCGCCGACCTGAGCCATCGCCTCGATGATCAACACGCCCGGCATCACCGGATGACCCGGGTAGTGACCCTGGAAGAAGGGCTCGTTGATCGTGACGTTCTTGAGACCGACGATGCGCTTGCCCGCCTCGAATTCGACGATCCGGTCGACCAGGAGCATCGGGTACCTGTGCGGCAGGTACTGCATGATCTTCTCGATGTCCACGATCGGCTGGACCCGAGAGCGCTTCGCAGCCTCCCGCAGCGCGTGCGCGAGCTTCAGGTTCCCTGCGTGGCTCGGACGCTCCGCGATCACGTGCCCGCGGATGCGCGCGCCGAGGAGCGCGAGATCGCCGACCACATCGCCGACCTTGTGACGGACGAACTCATCCGCAAAGCGAAGCTCGCCCGACGCGATCCCGGTCTCATCCAGTACGATCGCGTTCTCCAGCGTCGCACCGAGCGCGAGGTTCCGCGCGCGCAACGCCTCCGCCTCGTGCAGGAACCCGAACGTCCGCGCCGGGGCGATCTCCTCGCCGAAGCGGTCCGGTACGATCTCGAAGGAACCGTACTGACGACCGATCCGCGGATGGTCGAAGTCGATCGTCGCGGAGATCCGGTACGTCGGGGCCGGCACGGCCGCGTACGAGGCGCCGCCGTTCGCTTCGACGCTGATCGGGGTGCCCACCTCGAGAACGGTCGCGGGTTCGCCCTGTGCGACCGTCCCGGCACGGGACAATACGTCCAGGAAAAACCGGAAGCTGCCATCCCCGATCGGGACTTCCGGACCCTCCAGATCGATCCAGAGATTGTCGATCTCCAGCGCCGCGACCGCGGCCAGCAGGTGCTCGACCGTCTGGACCTTCGCCTCGCCCGCCGCCAGACTCGTCCCCCGATCCGTCGAGGTCACATGGTCCAGCGTCGCCGGGATTTCCGGCGACCCGTCCAGGTCCGTACGGCGGAACCGCACCCCGAGCCCTGCGGGTGCGGGCCGGAAACGTACACGGGCCGGCTGACCCGAGTGGAGCCCGACCCCTTCCAAGCCGGCCTCCTGGGCCAGCGTTCGTTGTTGCGGTGGTGTCATTCGCCCGCGTCGTCTCTGCCAAGTACTCTACGCTCCAGCTCCCGGATCCGCGACAACAGCCGCGGAAGACGGAACAGAGCGGCCTGTGCCTTCAGTGCTTCTCGGTGCGGTCTTGCCGGATACCCACTGTAGACCGCACCCGCCGGAACGTCGCCGAACACACCGGCCTGCGCAGCGATCGTCGCGCCGTCGCCGATCGAGAGATGCCCTTGCAGCCCGGCCTGCCCGGCGAGTGTCACGCCCCGGCCGATCGAAGTGCTCCCGGCGATCCCGACCTGTGCGACGATAATCGAATGATCGCCGATACGCACGTTGTGCGCGATGTGGACCAGGTTGTCGACCTTCACCCCATCGCCGACCTCGGTCGCGCCGATCGATCCACGGTCGATCGTCGAGTTCGCGCCGATCTCGACATCCGCGCCGATCACGCAACCGCCGACCTGCGGGATCTTCCGCAGCGCCCCATTGACCGGGGCATAACCGAAGCCGTCCACGCCGAGCCGTGCGCCCGAGTGCACGATCGATCGCGCACCGACCCGCACCCCGGGGTACAGGGTGGCGTGGGGATGGACCCGTACATCATCACCCAGCACACACCCCTCGCCGATCGAGACGTGCGATCCGATCCGGACTCGATTCCCGAGTCGGGCGCCGCGTCCGATCACGGCGTACGGACCGACCGTCACCGCCTCGCCCAGCTCGACACCGGCCTCGATCACGGCCGTGGGGTGGACCCCGGGCTCGGGTTCCTCCTCACGGTAGAGTCGCGGCAGCACGACGGCCAACGCACCGTGCACGTCGCCGACGATGATCCGGACGGAAGGACCCTCGGCGGTCTCGACCCTCGGCGCGATCGCCTCTTGGATCAGGACGGCCCCGGCTGTAGATCGTTCAAAGTACCGGGCGTAACGTGCGTGCGCAAGAAACGAAAGCTCGTGTGGACCGGCACGATCGAGGGGCGCGACACCGGACAACTCCGGGTCGGCGCCCCCCTCGATCGTGCCTCCAACGAGCCGCGCGATCTCCGATGCCTTCATCACCACGGGACCGTATCGCTTCTCGGGGGCCTGTTGGGGAGGGCCGGGAACGCTACGGCTGCCGAGCCGTCGCCCTCAAACGGGTGAGGACCTCGTCGGTCAGGTCGAGCGATGGATCGGCCGTAATGATCGCGCCCGAGGCCGCATCGAAGATGAAAGCGTAGTTTCCGCTGCTCCGGATCTCTTCGATGACGGCCTGGATCCGCTGCATGACCGGCTCGACCAGCTCCTGCTGACGTCGAATCGCCTCCTGCTCGAGTTCGGCTGCCCGCTGCTGGTAGTCGCGCTGCTTCTGGCGGATCGCCTCCTCACGCTGGCGCCGCGCGTCGGCCGCGAGCATCGACTGCTGCTGCTCGTATTCGCCGATCATCTTTTCGATCTCGGCTTCCAGCCTCTCCAGCTCCGAGCGGTAGCGCTGCATGTCGCGCTCGAGCGACTGCTGCGCCTCGCGGGTGCCGGGGGCTTCGGCCAGGATCCGCTGCGAGTTGATGTAGCCCCACTTGGGGGCGTTCTGCGCCGCAAGCGGCGTCGTGCCGAGCGCAAGGGCGAACACGGCGAACAGAAGCGTCAAGAGCCTGGGCATTCGTTCGATCTCTCTTTCGGTTAGAAGCCTTGCCCGAACTTGAAGTGGAACTGCCAGCCTGGCCTGTCCTTGTCGAAGCCGTACGCATAGTCGAGCCCGAGCGGCCCGAACGGCGTGACAAGGGTCAGCCCCAGCCCCGCACCCCGGAAGAGGCGGGTCGGATTGATCTCGCCCGGCGAACGCCAGATGTTGCCTGCGTCGTAGAACGCCGAGACGGAGATGTTGTCGTTGAGACGGATCGCGTACTCGGCGCTCAGGCGCAGATACGCATCACCGAGTCGGTCCTGGAGCGGCACGGCGCCGGGACCGCTCCGCGGCGAATAGCCGCCTGGCGTGATCGTCGTTTCATCATAGCCTCGCAGAGGCCGGCCGAACTGCACGCCGCCCAGCCAGAACCGCTCAAATGGGAACCGCGCAAGGCTTTCCTTGCTCCCGACGATGATGCCCATGTCGGCGGAGAGGCCGAGCGCCATCCGGATCGGCCGACTCCCGGGCGCCTTGCCCCCGAGCTGCCCGACCGGCACCCACCAGCTCCCGCTCGCGGTGTACTTCTGGAAGTCGGCATCGCCGCCCAGGAACCCGCCGCTGAGCGCAGCCTCGATCTCCTGCCGCGAACCCTGCGTCGGGAAGAGCGGGTTGTCGAGCCGGCCTCGGACCAGCCCGAGCGAGATGGCGCTCTGGAGCCCCGGCTCGAGCTCGAAGAGCGAGCCCTCCACGCCCTCGAACTGCCGGTACTTCGTCTTGGAGAGCGAGTAGCCGAGGAAGACCCGGGTCCACCGCCGGTCCAGCGGGAACGGCACGCCGAACCGGAGCGAGGTCCCGATCCTGCGCCGCTCGCCTTCATCGAAGTAGATGAACCGGTCCCGGGCGTTGAAGAGCGCGAGCGAGCCGCTGAGCCTCGAGCCGCGGATCGCCGGGTCCGCGTAGCTCATCTCGAAGTTGTTCGAATAGCGGCCGTACTCCCAGCGCAGGTGCCCGGACTTCGCCTGGCCGAAGAGGTTCGGCTGGTCGTAGCCCAGGAAGCCCGCGACTCCGCCCCAGCCGCCGACCGAGGTGCCGAAATTGATCGAGCCCGTCTGCTTCTCCTTCACTTCGAAGGTGACGTTGACGTCGCCCGTCTCCGTCGGCTCGATCTGCGGCATCGGCAGCGGCGTCTCGAAGAAGCCGAGCCCCATGATCGACTGGTAGCTCTGGATCAGCGCCTCTTCGCTGTAGACGTCGCCCGGGAAGAGGAAGATCCGTTCGCGGATCACCTCCTCGTGCGTGAAGGTGTTCCCCTTGATCTCGACCTTGTTGATGTACGCCGGCTCGCCCTCGTGGATCGTCCAGGCCAGCCGGACGGCGGGCTCACCGTCTTCGGTACGGATCCGTTCGACTTCCGGCAGGATCTGCGCGTACAGGTACCCGTGGTTGTTGTAGAGCCGCCGGACCTCATCGACCGCGGCCTGGAACGCGGCCCGGTCGAAGACCTCGCCCCGGGTCCGTTCCTCGGTGCGGCCCAGCCCGATCCGGTTCAGCAGCCCGCCCGTCTGGCGCTTGAAGTACCGCGCCAGGTCCTCCGTCGCAAATCGGCGGTTGCCCCGGATATCGAATTCCGCCAGGCGATACTGCGGGCCTTCGTCGACCGAGATCACGAGGCGGGCCTTCCCGGTCTCCGGGTCCACGATGAGTGTGTCCCCGGTCACGGTGAAGTCGATGTAGCCGTGCTGTCCGTAGAACTCCGGGAGGTTCTCCCGAATGTCGCGACGCAGCTTCTCCTCGTCGTACGTACCCTTGCGGAACCAGAAGAAGCCCTCTTTCCGCGACTCCATGACGCTGCGGAGACGATCATCCGAAAAGGCTTCGTTCCCTTCGAACGCGATCTCCGCGATCGCGACGCGCTGGCCCTCGACCACATCGAAGACGAGGCGGTACTCGCCCGGCCGGGAGTCGAGCTCCTCGAGCCGATGGTCGATCGAGCGGAGCTGGAAGCCCTTGCTCGCCAGGAGGTCGCGGACCATCGCCTTCGCCTCGGCGACCTTCGCCGGCTCCAGCGGCGCGCCGGGACGGAGCCCGACGGTGTCCCGGATCGTGCCGGCGCTGATCTGCTCGAGCCCCTCGAAGTCGATCCGGGCGACGTACGGTCGCTCGACCACGTCCAGGATGATGGTGGCGCGCTCGCCCGCCTCCCCGCTCGCCGCGACCGAGGCCTGCACATCCTCGTAGCGGCCGGTCGCCCAGAGCCGCCGGATCGCGCGGTTCACGTCACGGTACGTGATCGTGTCCCCCGCCCGCAGCCCCGACTCCGCAGCAATGACGCTGGGATCGAGACGGATGGCGCCGCGGACCTGGACGCCGTCGATCACGACCCTCGGTGGCCCCGCAGCGGCGCCGGCCGGATCCTGTCCCCGCGCCGCGCGGACCGGGATCAGGACCGCGCATACGACGAGGGCCGCCGCGGCGGCGGCCCAGGTCCTCTCCCTCACCATGACTCCCGATGCACCTGACCGATCCGTCATGTCTTGCTGGACGATGGGACCCGGAACTCGAGCGCCCCGCCCTCCGGAGCCACGTCCACCTCGATCTCGTCGCCGCTCGCGAACTCGCCCATCAGGATCTTCTCCGAGAGCGGATCCTCGAGGTGACGCTGGATCGCCCGGCGGAGCGGACGAGCACCGAAGCTCTCGTCGTAGCCGTGGTCGACGAGGTACTGGATCGCCGCATCCGTCAGCTTGAGCTTCAACTGCTCCTCCTCGAGCCGGCTCTGGACCTCCGCGAGGAGGATATGAACGATCTGGCCGATCTGCTCCTTCGTCAACGGATGGAAGACGATGATGTCGTCCAGCCGGTTCAGGAACTCCGGGTTGAACGCCCGCTCGATCTCGGACCTGACCTTCTGCTGCATCGCCTCGTAGCTCTGGTCCGAGCCCCGCTGATGGAAGCCGAGCATGCGGCCCTTCGTGATGTCCCTCGCCCCCAGGTTCGACGTCATGATGATGACCGTATTCTTGAAATCGATGACACGGCCGTAGTTGTCCGTCAGGTGACCCTCGTCCAGGACCTGGAGGAGGATGTTGAAGACGTCCGGGTGCGCCTTCTCGATCTCGTCCAGGAGGACGACCGAGTAGGGCTTGCGACGGATCGCCTTGGTCAACGTCCCCGAGTCCTCGTAGCCGATGTAGCCCGGAGGCGCGCCGATCAGCCGGGAGACCGAGAACTTCTCCATGTACTCGGACATGTCGACCCGGACGAGCGCGTCCTTGTCGGCGAAGAGGAACTCCGCGAGCGCACGGGCCAGCTCCGTCTTCCCGACGCCCGTCGGGCCGCTGAAGATGAAGCTGCCGATCGGACGGCGCGGGTCCTTGAGCCCGGCGCGGCTCCGGCGGATCGCGCGGCTGATCGCCTTGATCGCCTCTTCCTGGCCGACGACGCGCTTGTGCAGCTCCTCCTCCATCCGGAGCAGCCGTTCGGTCTCGGCTTCCTTCAGGCGAGTCACCGGGATCCCCGTCCACCGGCTCACGATGAAGGCGATGTCCTCCTCCCCGATCACCGGCCGATGGTTCCGCCGCTCCTGCTCCCACTCCTCCTGCTTGCGCCGGATCTCGGCCTGGAGTTCACGCTCCTTGTCCCGGAGCTCGGCGGCGCGCTCGAAGTCCTGGTCCCGGATCGCTTCGTCCTTGCGCGCGCCCAGGGCCTCGAGCTGCTCCTTCAGCTCCGCGACCTCCGGCGGCGGGACCTGGCTCGCGAGCCGGGCCCGCGCGCCGGCCTCGTCGATCACATCGATCGCCTTGTCCGGGAGGAAGCGGTCCGTGATGTAGCGCTCGGAGAGCCTTGCGGCCGCTTCCAGCGATTCGTCCGGGATGATCACCTTGTGGTGATCCTCATAATGCTTGCGTACGCCCTTCAGGATCTCGATCGTCTGCTCGACCGTCGGCGGGTCGACGATCACGGCCTGGAAGCGCCGCTCCAGCGCGCCATCCTTCTCGATGTACTTCCGGTACTCGTTCAACGTGGAGGCGCCGACGCACTGGAGCTCGCCTCGGGCCAGCGCGGGCTTCAGCATGTTCGACGCGTCGATTGCGCCCTCCGCCGCGCCGGCGCCGACCAGCGTGTGCAGCTCGTCGATGAAGAGGATGATGTTCTTGTTCTGGGCGACCTCGTTCATGATCGCCTTGAGCCGCTCCTCGAACTGGCCGCGGTACTTCGTGCCCGCGATCACGGCCGCCATGTCAAGCGCGAGGACCCGATGGTCCCGCAGACTCTCCGCGACCTCGCCCTTCGCGATCAGCTGCGCCAGCCCCTCCACGATCGCCGTCTTCCCGACGCCCGGCTCCCCGATCAGGACCGGGTTGTTCTTCTTGCGACGGCTCAGGACCTCCATCATGCGCTCGATCTCCTTCTCGCGCCCGATGGTCGGGTCCAGCTGCGAGGCACGCGCAAGCTCCGTCAGATCCCGGCAGAAGTGGTCGAGCGCCGGGGTCTTGCTCTTCTTCTCGCCCTTCGGCGCGGCGCCCCCGCTCGCGCTCGACGGAGGCGTCGGGTTCAGGTCGCTGCCCAGGAGCTTGAGCGTCTGCGCCCTCGCCTCCTCCAGGGTGACGCCGAGCGAATTCAGGACCTGGGCCGCGATCCCCTTCTCCTCCCGGAGCAGGCCGAGGAGCAGGTGTTCCGTGCCTACGTAGGAGTGGTGCAGCTCCCTCGCCTCGGCCATCGCATATTCGAGCACCTTCTTCGCACGGGAAGTGTAGGGCAACTCGCCCAGCGCTATGGTGGCCTTCCCCTTGAGGACCGACTCCTCGACCCGTTCGTGGACCTGCTCGAGGTCGACGTTCAGGTTCATGAGGACCGCCGCGGCCACCCCCTCGCCCTCCCGGATGAGGCCGAGCAGGACGTGCTCCGTGCCCACGTAGTCGTGCTGGAGTCGGATCGCCTCTTCCCGCGCCATCGCGAGCACCTTGCGGACCCGGTCCGTGAAGTTGTAATTCATGGAAGCCCTCTTAGCCGGAGACGTCGAGTTCCCTGTTTAGGCCTCTTGCGTTCCCGCGCCATCGTCCGATCCACCCTCGGCCGGCGGGATCTCGCCTTCGGTCGCGAGGACGCGACGGACGTAGTTCGCACGATGCAAATCGCTTTCCGCTTCGGACAACGGCCGTCCCGCCGCACGCTGGAGGTGCGCGGACTGTGCGTGAATCATGATCTTATTGAGCGTGTATACACTGGGTCCGGGGAGTAGTTTCATGCTCACGCCCAGCCGTACACCGCTCAAGAGGTTCATGACTTCTTCGAAGGACAGCGAGCGCGCATAGCGGAGCAGGCCGTACGCTCGCCAGATCTTGTCCTCGATCACGGTCGGCGCGTCGCGCATGAGCACGGACCGCGCCTGCAGCTCGTAGTGGATGACCTGCCGCACGATCTTCTGCAGGTGGTCGATCAGGTCTTCCTCGCTCTTGCCCAGCGTCGTCTGGTTCGAGATCTGGAAGAAGTTGCCGACCACTTCCGAGCCCTCGCCGTACAGCCCGCGGAACGTCAGGCCGACCTGGCCGATCCCCTGGAGGACCCGGCCGATCTCCTTTGTCAGGACGAGGCCCGGGAGGTGGACGAAGATCGAGGCCCGGAGCCCTGTGCCCACGTTCGTGGGACAGCTCGTCAGGTAGCCGAATTCGTGATGATAGGCGAACGGGAGCCGACTGCCCAGCTCCTCGTCCAGCTGGTCGACGAGCCGATACGCGTCGTAGAGGCGGAATCCGGACAGGAGCGCCTGCAGCCGGAGGTGGTCTTCCTCGTTGACCATCAGCCCCGTCTGTTCCTGCGAGTCCATGAAGAGTGCCGCTCCGCGCGGTGGTTCCCCTCCGGCGCCCCCGGCCATCTCCCGCGAGATCAGGTGGCGCTCCATCAGCACCTGGCGCGAGAGGTGGGGCAGCTCGACCAGGTCGACCGCGGCCCCGCCCTGCAGCATCGCGGTCCGGGCCGCGGCCTCGCGGACCAGCGCCGCGACCCGGTCCGGCTCGCCGTCCCGGAGCCGAGGGCCAAACGCGTGACCCTGTAGGTTCCGTGCCAGTCGAACCCGTGTCGAAAGGACGATGTCCGCGTGCGGCCCGCTCGCCTCGAGCCACCCCAACCCGAACGCCGGGCTCGACGTCGGATCCCGAGTCATCGCGCCGCCTCCAGAGTGCGGATCTGGTCGCGGAGCTGCGCCGCACGCTCGAAGTCCTCGCTCGCGACGGCCAGATCCAGCTTGCGGCGCAACCCGCTCAGTCGCTGCTGGCGCTGCGCCTCCGTCGGGTCCGGCGGCAGGTAGACCTTCCCGACGTGCTGCGTACTGCCGTGGAGGCGTCGGAGCAGCCCGCGCAGATGGCTCTCGAAGGCGACGTAACAGTGCGAACACCCGACGCGCCCCGTCTTCTTGAACTCTTCCAGACGAAGCTGGCAGTAGGCGCAGGTATCGGCGGACGAATCCGAAGTCAACCCTTTCCCCATCTGGGCCAGGAAGTCCGTCAGCGGGAAGTTCCCGGTCTGGATACCGGGTTCCAGACCC